>ERZ1034361.654-NODE-654-length-21289-cov-4.408872_pt1 | contig 21289 bp, 20 predicted proteins | sample MGYA00520617_ERZ1034361 | MGnify/ENA primary metagenome ERZ1034361 (study PRJEB33736, sample SAMEA104284507) | Azolla filiculoides | biome: Urban; feature: Water surface; material: Ditch water | place: Netherlands | collected 2015-10-28 | depth 0-0.1 m ...
TCTATAATTAAGAACATATATAATATATATTAGTACATTAATTCTAATATATAGAATAAAAGGCTTAAATATGTTAGAAATACTATTTGGAAGTAAAAATGCAGAAAGAGTTCTTCAATATTTATCAACAAAAGAATCTGGCTATATAAGAGAAATTGCTGATTTTTATGATGTTAGTCCATCTGTTATAAAAAAACAACTTGACAAATTTGAACTAGCAGGTATCTTAGTCGGGAAAAATTTTGCAAATATTAGAATTTATGAGTTAAATAAGAGATACCCCTTTTATAATGAATTAAGTGCTTTATTAAACAAAGCATTAACATCTTACAGTGATGAAGATAGAATAAAACTCATTAGAAAAGATAGAACTCGTCCAAGAGCAAATAATAAACCATTACTTATGAGAAATGAAAATGAATAACCCACTTGATGAATTAAAAACACTAGAAGAAACAGCTTCTTATATTTGTACAAAATTAAAAGAAAATGGTATTGATGTTGTTTTGTCTGGAGGAAGTTGTATGGAGATATATACTCATAAAAAATTTTCTTCTTATGATATCGATTTTATTGCAAATACATCAAATTCACAATTGTTAAACATGTATGAAAAATTAAACTGTGGTTCAAAAAATCATATTCGTGCTTTTACAAGTCAGCTTGAAATCAACGGCGCAACATATGTTCCGCAATTTATTTCTTTAGAAGAATATAATGTTATTTTGAGCGGTTCCAATGGTGGTTGTGGCAATAATAAATAGAAAAATATGAATACAAATTTTATAAAATTAGCGGTTTTACTTGTCGTTTTTTCAAGTTGCAACAAACAGAAATCGTCAGAAGATTTTGGTGTTAATTCATCAACTGCATCAGAAACTGAAAATACGGAATCCTTAGCTTTATTCAAGCAAAAATGTTATGCTTGTCACAGTGTGACTACCAAATCCCACGATGAAATTATTGCTCCGCCAATGATTGCCGTGAAGAAAAGATATTCGATGCAATTTGACAATAAAGAAGATTTTGTCAATGCCGTTGTGGCGTATGCAAGCGATCCAAAAGCCGAAAATGCCTTGATGATTGGGGCTGTCAATAAATTTAAAGCAATGCCAAAACAAGCTTTTGAAGAAGCCGATTTAAAGAAAATTGCGACCTACATCTACGAAAATGAAATAGAAACACCAGAATGGTTTGAAGGTCATTTTCAACAAAATCATAAAAACGGTCAAGGAATGGGAAATGGTATGGGAATGGGTAAAAACAACAATAAATAATGAGTATCCAAGTCCAAAATATTTCCAAATCTTACAACAAAATAAAAGCAGTTGAAAACATTACTTTTGACGTAAATGATGGAGAACTATTTGGTCTTATTGGTCCAGATGGAGCTGGAAAAACAACTATTTTCAGAATACTGACGACACTTTTACTAGCTAACGAAGGTTCGGCAACAGTCGCTGGTTTTGATGTTATAACACATCTTAAAGAAATTAGAAATTCTGTAGGATATATGCCCGGTAAATTTTCGTTGTATCAAGATTTAACGGTAGAGGAAAATTTAGATTTTTTTGCCACTATATTCGGAACCACGATTGAAGAAAACTACGATTTAATCAAGGATATCTACGTTCAAATAGAGCCTTTCAAAACGAGAAGGGCAGGAGCACTTTCGGGAGGAATGAAGCAAAAATTGGCGTTGTGTTGCGCCTTGATTCACAAACCAAAAGTATTATTTCTGGACGAGCCAACCACTGGAGTTGATCCCGTTTCCCGAAAAGAATTTTGGATTATGCTTAAACGATTGCAAAAAAAAGGCATTACAATTCTGGTTTCAACACCTTATATGGACGAAGCTTCGCTTTGTGACAGAATCGCTTTGATACAAAAAGGCAAGATTTTAAAAATTGATTCCCCAGAAAATATCATCAACAATTATGAAAAAATAATTTATGATGTACAAGCAAAAAACACGCACGGATTGATTCACGATTTGAAAAATTATCCGAATCAATACAGTGTTTTTGCCTTTGGCGAATTCATTCATTATATTGATAAAAAGGCAGATTTTAATCCAAATGATTTACACGATTATTTAAAAAATAAAAATCACACCGATATAGTTATTAAACCGGCAATAATAACGATTGAGGATGTTTTTATGGATTTGTAAATCATTTAAAAATTACGAATTAAAAATCTGTGAAAATCTGTGGCAAAAAAAGAGATTGCTTAGCAAGCTCGAAATGACAATATGGACAAAGAAAAAATTATATCTGTAAAAAATCTAACTAAAAAATTTGGCAACTTCACGGCGGTCAAAGGCATTTCCTTTGATGTGTATAAAGGGGAGATCTTTGGATTTTTGGGAGCCAATGGAGCAGGGAAAACAACGGCGATGAAAATGTTGATTGGAATTTCAAATCCCACTTCTGGAGAAGCTAATGTGGCTGGTTTTGATGTGCACACACAAGCCGAAATGGTTAAAAAAAGCATCGGATATATGAGCCAAAAATTCTCAATGTACGATGATTTAACCATCAAAGAAAACATCACTTTTTTTGGTGGAATTTATGGTTTATCAAGAATTCAAATCAAACAAAAAATAGCCCAATTAGTCGAAGAATTACAGCTTCAGGATGTGGTGAATAATTTAGTGGGTTCGTTACCATTGGGTTGGAAACAAAAATTATCTTTTTCTGTAGCCTTGCTACACGAACCAAAAATTGTTTTTCTGGATGAGCCAACAGGTGGCGTTGATCCAATTACCAGACGACAGTTTTGGGAAATGATTTACACACAAGCCTACAAAGGAACAACCATTTTTGTAACCACACATTATATGGACGAAGCTGAATATTGCGACCGAGTTTCTATTATGGTAGATGGTGCTATTGAAGCGCTGGATTCGCCAAAAAATTTGAAAGAACAATTCAAAGTAGATTCGATGAATGATGTATTTTTAAAATTGGCGCGGAATATTGAATAATATTTAGATACGAAATGACTCACTGCAGCAACTTTGAACTTGAAACAAAATAACAAATGAAAAGATTTATCGGATTTGTAAAAAAAGAATTCTACCATATATTCAGGGATAAACGGTCCTTGTTTATTCTGTTTGGTATGCCCATTGCTCAAATTTTACTCTTTGGTTTTGCCATAACAAATGAAATTAACAATGTTGATATTGCCATTTTAGACCAGTCAAATGATGTTGAAACTCAAAAAATTATTTACAAAATAAAAGCATCACCCTATTTTAATGTTGAAAACCAAATTGATAAAGAAAGTGATATAGAATCGGAATTTAAAAAAGGAAAAATTAAGGCAGTACTAATTTTTGAACCTAATTTCAGTAAAAATTTAGAAACAAAAAAAGTAGCTATTATTCAAGCTATCACTGATGCAACCGAACCTAATGTAGCCAATACCATAGCCAATTATACTTCGGCAATTATTCAAAATTATCAAGCTCAAAAAAAGCAATCCAATAGCAATCAAGTAAAAGTTGAAGTGCAAACCAGAATGTTTTACAATCCAGAACTCAAAAGTGTTTTTAATTTTGTTCCTGGTGTTATGACCGTAATTTTAATGCTGGTTTCCGCAATGATGACCTCTATTTCTATCACACGAGAAAAAGAATTGGGAACTATGGAAATCCTTCTGGTTTCTCCATTAAAACCATTTCAGGTAATTATTGGCAAAGTATTTCCGTATATTTTTCTTTCGATTATCAATGCCATTGTAATTTTGACATTGGGCTATTTTGTTTTTAAAATGCCAATTAATGGAAGTATATTTTTGTTAGCTTTTGAAAGCATTTTATTCATCATTTCGGCTCTTTCGTTGGGCATATTAATTTCCACCGTTTCTAATTCACAACAAACCGCAATGATGCTTTCCTTAATGGGATTGATGCTGCCGGTAATCATTCTATCCGGATTCATTTTCCCTATAAATAGTATGCCTTTGCCAATGCAAGTTATCAGCAACATCATTCCTGCAAAATGGTTCATTATTATTGTAAAAGCCATTATGCTCAAAGGAGTTGGAATTCAATATATTTGGAAAGAAACCCTTGTATTGATTGGGATGACAACAATTTTTATTGCCGTTAGTATTAAAAAATATAAAATTAGATTAGAATAATTATTAGGAGCTATTTCCTGCTTTCCGCTACAATCTTTTCTTTTTTGGCAGCAAAAAAGAAAAGGATTTCCACTGCAATCAGGGCTAAAAAACACAAAATGAAAACAATATTATTCATCATACAAAAAGAGTTCAAGCAAATTTTTAGAGATAAAAGTATGCTCCAACTGATATTTATTTTACCCATTTTACAATTATTAATTTTGTCCAATGCAGCCACTTTCGACGTTAAAAACATTGCTATCACCTTTGTTGACAATGACCAAAGTCGGGATTCTAGAGATTTAATAAATGCTTTTAAATCCTCCACTTATTTTAAAGTCACAGAACCTCATTTTTCTGAAAAAGAAGCTGTCGAAGAAATGCAAAAAGGGAAAACAGATATTATTGTAAACATTCCTGTCCACTTCAATCGTAACCTCCAAAAAGAACAAAAAACAAGTATTTCCGTTAGTATTAATGCCATTGATGCCGCAACAGCTGGCGTGGAAAGTGTATATGTGACACAGATACTAAACACCTACAATCAAAACATTCAAATGCAATCAAAATACTTCTCCGAAAACAAAGAAGTGGCACAAAATATAATGGTTATTCCGTCCTTTTGGTACAACAAAACCTTAAATTACAAAACCTTTATGGTGCCTGGTATATTGGTTTTATTGGTTACGATGCTAACCTTATTTCTGTCGTCGATGAATATTGTTAGAGAAAAGGAGCTAGGAACATTAGAGCAAATAAATGTAACACCTATAAAAAAATATCAGTTTATTATTGGAAAATTATTTCCTTTTTGGGTTCTTGGATTAGTCATTTTAACGGTGGGTTTAGTAATATCCAAAGTAGTTTTTGACGTTCCTATGCTTGGCAATATTTTACTGGTTTATGGCTTCACATCGGTGTATTTACTTTTAATTTTAGGATTCGGATTGTATATCTCCAATCATACCGAAACCCAACAACAAGCGATGTTCATTGCTTGGTTTTTTATAGTAATTTTTATTTTGATGAGCGGCTTGTTTACTCCCATAGAAAGTATGCCACAGTGGGCTCAAAAGCTTACTTTGTTAAACCCAATTCGCTATTTTGTAGAGTTTATAAGAATGGTGCTGCTAAAGGGGTCTGGATTTTCTGAAGTGCTACCAAACCTTTTAATTGTTTCAGGATTTGCAGTATTTGTAAATGGAATGGCAGTTTGGAGTTATAAAAAATTAAATTAAATGTTTTTCAGATACTAGAGCCAACTCTTTAAAACGTGATAACATTCGACTCTAATTTTTAAAAGTCTATTTATTCTTTTGACAAACTATCACAATGAAAAAAATTAATCTGCTAATCTTGTTTGGCATTCTAACATCAAATAGTTTGGCAGCCCAAACAGAAACCGACTCAATAACTTGTCTTAATCTGGATAAAATAGCCCAAATAAATCAGGGCGAAAGTTATGTGACTTTTCCTTTTGATATTGGAAATTTAGAACCTCTACTATTTGAAGCAAATGTAAGTCCTAACTTTAAAATTCGAGAACGTAAAGATTCAAGATTAATGGCAGTTTTTACTCCTCAAATTATTATACGGATGTTTGACGAACATTCAAATCCTGTGAAAACGCCCAGTTACATCCCTCAATTAGCATTATATTTTTTAATGGGAAATAAAGATGCACCTAACAAACAAACGTTATTTGGTAAAATAGCCCATCATTCTAATGGTCAACAAGGCGCTTTTTATGACGAAAATGGTGAAGTCAATTTGCAAACAGGAAATTTTTCTACAAATTATCTAGAATTCGGATTTTTGAAATCATCATTTAGTAACCAACTTAAAGCTTTCAAAACTATCAAAAGTTCTATTGAAATCCATCCAAAGGAATGGATGCTACAAGAACTTCACGGACAATATAGCGGACTTCGGTGGCACAATACTTTTTTAGCTTATAAACTTCCAATGAAAAGTAATTTTACAAATCGAAAAGAACAAAAAGCAAACTTCTCTCTAAAAGCAGAAACTACTTGGATGTTAGATAACATTAATAATTGGGATACATTTAATTTAAACAGACTAAATCTTAATTTAATTATTTATTATCATCCAAAATTTTTAGAAGATATAGGCTTCTTTGTTCAATTCTATCACGGAATGGATTACTATAATATTTATTTTCAACATCAAATTAGTACAATCCGTTTTGGAATAATGACTGAAGTATTACGATTTTAAAGATATTGGCGTAACTAGCAACTTCTATTTTAGAATGGTAATGCTAAAAGGAGCCACGTTTTCGGATATATCCAAACCGTTTTTTATGATTGTTGGTTATGCTTTTGTATTGAACGGAATTGCGGTTTGGAGTTATAAGAAAGTGAATTAAAAAATTAATAAAAGTTGTTGCATTACAAAACAAGGAGTGGAGCAATAATTCCAAAACTTAATTGACCTGTAGAAATGTCTTTTGCATTAAAATTGTTTTCTGCATAACTAGAGTAATCATACTTTTTTGCAATATATCCAACATAGAATTTAAGATTTAAATCCAAAAAAGGAGTGTATTCAATTGTTGGAATAATACCGTATGAAGTTAGTAAACGATTGCTTTTGTTAGGATCTGGATTTCCATTCCAATAGGAATTGTTAGTCATTAGAGAAAGTAATATATCAACTTTGGGTTGGATTTTATATTCAGCTCGTATCCAGTTATCAATATAGGAAACTTCTTGAGCAGCATAGCTGTATTTCGTTTTTACAGTATTTGTAATTACACATTTTTGGTCTAAATCTTCTTTACTATATTGAAAGTCATAAAAAAGAATCAGTTTTCCGGTTTTGATTTTATTTCCTAAACCAATATAATTTCTATTAGCATTTTCGGCATCAATGAAATGAGCAAAACTGTAAGTAGTTTCAAGTTTTCCATCAAAAAGATGCCCTTTCCAATTCGCAACCACACTCAAAGGTGTTTTTGTTTGAGTAATTCCAGGAGGCGCAGTAGTCCCGTATTGCTCTTGAAAAGTTTTAGTTCTAGCATTTAAAACTTGAAAATTAAAAGTATTTTTATGATCTAACAACGAATAAGTTAGGGCAGCACCAACCTGAAAATTATCTGATTTGTCGTTGATGACGTTATAAGACAAAATCTCAATTGGATTGGTCAAAAGCTCATAACCACCCCAATCTCCAATCATTTTTCCGAAAGTCAATTTGGTTTGAGGGGCAAGTTCTATGCTTAAATAAGCCAAATCAACAGCGCGACTAATGTTGTCGATAGTATTGGGATCAGGGATTTTGGTATAACGGTTTCTGAATCTAAAATATACTTTTTCGTGAACTTTTCCTTTGATTTCAAATCGAAGTTGATTGACCGAAAATTGAGAACTCATAGGCTCACTATCTACAAAATAATTGTCAAAAGCCATTCGGGTATTAAAGATTACATCTACATCTTTAAGAATTGTAATTTTAGATGATGGTAATACAGGAGCACTTTTTATGATTGATTCTTGGGGTTGTTTCTGTCCAAATAATAGTAGAGGAGTTAAAACAAGTACAAAGTAGAAAAGAAAATTTTTCATTATTAGTTGTTTGTCGCAAAGACAGTATTTATAATAGCACAATTAAATCTTGGTATTTTTATCGAAAGTCACTTTACCAGTTTCGATATCGTAGATAGCACCAACAATTTCAACTTTTTTTGTATCGTAAAATTCTTTTAAAATAGGTTCTGCCGTTTTCAAAAACAAAACTCCATGCTCGATATTGGCATCAATAGCTTTATCAATACTTAATTCGTGGTTATTTGCCAGTTTTTTTTCTTCGTTCTCGCTTTCGATGTATTCAATTATTTTTTTGATGTGATCCGAATGCTCGTAATGCCCTTTCGAATTGATAAATGCTTTTATTGCACCACAATCTTTGTGCCCCATAACAACAATTAGTTTGCAATCCAAATGCTCAACAGCATATTCAATACTGCCCAATTCGTAGTCTCCCATGACATTTCCTGCAGTTCTAATCGAAAAAATATCACCAAGACCTTGGTCAAAAACTAACTCAGCAGGCACTCTAGAATCTGAACAACTAACTACAATTGCAAAAGGGTGTTGTCCTTTTTTTAGTTCTCTTAATCTTTCTAATGTTTCGTCTGGATGAACTGGTTTTCCAGCTGTAAATCGGTTGTTTCCTTCTTCAAGTTTTTGCAAAGGAGTTAATGAATTATCAGCAGTTTTAGTTTGACCAAATGCAAAAATAGAGCTGATAAATAGCAAACAGAGGAATCTCTTTTTCATGATTAGTATTTTTTATTAAAAACATTAATAAGTCTATCTAAAGTTCGATAGCTTAACAAATGATAAGCAAATTTAGACAGTTGATACCGCTCAAATATTGATAATTATCATATTTTGGAGCTCATTTTATACAAGAATAAGTATTTAGATAATTCAAACGATATAGTTAATATCTTATCTGATTTCTACAATGAATATTAATAATTGAACTCTAATTATTTAGTTTTAGACCAATTTATGCTGGTTTTTCAAACATTAATTTTTGAACTATAATTTATATTATGTAAAATAGACTTTTTCAAAAAAAATCTGAATTCAATATTTGAAAAACATTAATTCCCGTTAAAACCCACTCTCTTAATTTTATACTAAATAAAAAAAAGCATTACCAAGAACTCTCGATAATGCTAAATAAAAGATATGTTTTGATTTGACAAAATTTTTAAAAGTAATTACAATAAAATTTGATAATTTTTATTTTACAGTAAAAGAAATATTCCATTTTTCCCAACTTAAAACAACTGAATTCTTGTTGATGGTATAAATCAAACTTTCAGTATTCAAATCTACTTTTTGTTGTTTCACAGTTACACGCAATTGATCATCAGCTTGATTGTATTTATAAGCTCCCCATTGTTTAGCTGTTTTATTAAAAATTAGAACACATTCTTTCTCATTTGGAATAACAAAAAAAGAATATTTCCCTGCAGGCAATTTTGAGCCTTCAATAACTAGGTCTTTGTCTGTTTCAAATGTTGTAGCTTCATTAGCTCCAGCTCTCCAAACTGCATTATAAGGGACTAATTCACCCCAAATTACTCTCCCTTTTACTGATGGGCTGTTATAATTAATGCTAATTGTAGCATCATTAATTTTTCCTGTTGCTGTTGCTGCTGGACTTGCTGGGTTCTTTTGTGCATTAGCAAAAGCTATAGTCAAAAAAGCAATGCATAATAATTGAAGTTTCTTTTGTAATCTCATAATTTTAAATAGATTAGTTTAATTCATAAAATTAGAATAACTTCATTATATTTATTGCAATTCGTGCATTTTTTTAAGAAAATATTATGAATTTTACAAATAGATTGTTTTACTCTGTTAATGCTAGTATTATCATTTATTAATTTATTATTTTTACCTTCGACTATATCTTTTCAATATGAACACAATTGCTGAACACATTGCCGATTTTCTTAAAAAATATCCGCCATTTGATAATTTAACTTTTCAAGAGCTGACTGAAATATCGTTGAGTATTCGCGTAATAAATCTTGAAAAACATAAAGTGTTATTTCAAATTAACGATGCTTTGCATGATAGTTTTTATGTTGTAGCTTCAGGTGTTATCAACCTTTCAGTCATAGCTGATGCTGAGGAAACCTTATTGAATAAATGCTATGAAGGTGATATTTTTGGTTTACGCCCGTTTTTTGCCAAGAATAATTATATGATGACGGCTAAAGCACGTGAAGAAACCATCATTTATGCCATTCCTATTGCTACTTTTCGTCCGTTTGTAGCCAATAATTCAGATGTTTTAGACTTTCTTTTGCATAGTTTTGCTTCCAACACAAGTAATCCAAGCGATAAAGAAAATACACGAGGTTCTCTAATATCAGATAATGTCTATTATTCAGAACAACAGTCTGAAATTCAGTATTTTCAGTCTTTAACTTATAATGTTACCCCAATAATATCAACTGCTTCGAGCATCATTCAAGAGGTAGCTCAATTAATGACTAATGCTCTTTCTACAAGTGCTGTGGTTTGCGAAAATACTTTTCCTGTTGGGATTGTAACAAATACTGATATGTGTGCCAAAATTGCTACAGGTAGAATTCCTATTTCATCTACAGTAGATAAGATTATGTCATCTCCTGTAGTTACTGTAGTTGAAAATGTTTCGTTGGCCGAAGCACAATTACTAATGCTAAAATACAATGTAACTCATTTGTGTGTTACTCAAGACGGAACGGATAAATCTGCTGTAAAAGGGGTTATTTCTGAACACGATTTAATTGTTGCTCAAGCCAGTAATCCTGGTGTCTTAATAAAAGAAATCAAACGTTCTCAAAATCCAAAAGATCTAAAATCAATACGAGAACGCTTGACCGAATTGATTCAAAAATCAATTCATAAAAATATTCCCCTTTCGCATGTAAATAACCTTGCTAGCGAAATAAATTTAGCCATTATTAAGCGTTCTGTCGAATTATCAATTTTGGATTTAGGTTCCCCTCCTGCTCGTTTTGCTTGGTTATGCATTGGTAGTCAGGGACGAAAAGAACAATTATTGACAACTGATCAAGATAGTATTTTGATTTTTGAAGATGTAACAGCCGATAAATATAGAGATGTAAAAGATTACTTTTTAAAGTTAGGAAAAAGAACAACTTCAATTCTAGAAAAAATTGGATATGAACCTTGTCCGTACGGACATATGGGAAGCAATATGCTTTGGTGTAAGTCATTGACTGATTGGACAAATCAATACAACAGTTGGATGAATACTCCAGGTGAAAATAGCAATGAATTGAGTAGTATATTTTTTGATTTTGAAATTGTAATTGGCGAAAAAAAAATAGAAGAAGCTATAGAGAATGTGGTGTATAATAATTTAAGAAACAATACATTATTTTTTGATTTTCTTGGCAATGATGCCTTAAAAAGAAACTCTCCTTTAACCTTTTTTAAGAAGTTTAATGTCGAAGAAAAAGGACCCAATAAAGACAAATTTGATATAAAAACAAAAGCATTAATGCCATTGATTGATGGAGCACGTTTGTTTAGTTTAAGCCATTCTATGCGTGGCATAAACAATACTTATCTTCGCTTCAAACAATTAGCAATGGCCGATCCTAAAAATTCCGAAGTGTATCTTAATTGTGCTAAAGCATTTTTGATCTTATCGAAATACAGAACTATGGAAGGACTAAAAAATGACAGTTCTGGACAATATATAAATTTGCTAGAATTATCTAAAGCTGATAAGGAAATTATAAAAAGTGCCCTTGCTCCAATGGATGAATTAGAAGATTTAATTAAAAATAAATTTCAACTTACTCAATTTTCATAATGCTAGACTGGATAAAAAATATAAACAAGGAATATCCTGATTTTTGGAAAAGGTACCTTTCTAAATTTGAAAAAAAATCAGATCGATTTGTTGTGCTTTCAGCCGAAACGACTGGTTTGAGTCTTGAAAAGGATGTAATTGTATCTCTAGGCGCTTTTGCTATAATTAATAACAGTATTGTTATTAGAGATAGCTTTGAAACCGTTATTGCTCAATACAAATTCTTTCACGAAAATGGAATTTCGAATGAATTTACTATCGAAACTAAAATGAAAAAAATGGGAGAATATGAAGCAATTCAGGCTCTTGTTGAATATATTGGGAATGCTGTTTTAGTAGGCCATCATATTGATTTTGATGTTGAAATGATTAATGTAGCTTTAGAACGACTAGATTGTGGAAGATTAAAAAATGAGGCCTTGGACATAGATGTAATGCATCGTAAGTTGCTTGATATTAATAACAAACAATTTTCTCTCGAAGAATTATGTAAAATTTATAAAATACCTGTTAGTGATAGAAATTCTTCGTCCGAAGATGCTTATAAAATTGCTCTGCTTTTTCTTAAATTGAAATCAAGATTGGGGTTGAATTAAAAAAGACAACTTATTTAAATCCAATTATTATAAGTATCAATGCATAAAAAAAGCGAAATAGAAGTTCATCTATTTCGCTTTTTTTTTAAATGCCTAGGGATTATTTCACTTAACCATCAACTTGGGTTTCAAGTTAAGTGAATTTGATTTGACTGCATCTTATGTTGTTTTTTTGTTCTAACTAATTCAAAAATATTATAAAAACGATACAGTACAATAATCCCCAACTATTTTATTGTATTATCCAATTTTTTTCATTGCAGTCATGGATTCTCTCAACCATGCTCCAACCTCTTCAACTGGATGATTTCTGATAATGAAATTCACTTCAATCAATTCTTTATTATCCACACCATTATTTCCGTCATTGAATGGACGTCCTACTAAATTACTTGGTGCATTTTTTACATAATCAGCAATCAATGGTTTACAAGCATGATCGAATAAATAACATCCGTATTCAGCAGTATCAGAAATTACACGGTTCATTTCGAATAATTTTTTTCTTGCAATGGTGTTAGCAATTAATGGAGTTTCGTGTAATGATTCGTAGTAAGCAGATTCTTCAATAATTCCTGAATCGGTCATGGCTTCGAATGCCAATTCAACACCAGCTTTTACCATTGCAACCATTAACACACCATTGTCAAAATATTCTTGTTCAGAAATTTCAACATTTCCAGCTGGCGTTTTTTCAAAATTAGTTTCTCCAGTTGCAGCTCTCCAAGACAATAAATTTACATCATCATTAGCCCAGTCTTCCATCATAGTTTTAGAAAATTCACCAGAGATAATATCATCCATATGTTTTTGGAATAACGGACGCATAATGTCTTTTAATTCTTCCGAAACTTTAAAAGCTGTAATTTTAGCTGGATTAGATAATCTATCCATCATATTGGTGATACCACCGTGTTTCAAAGCTTCAGTAATAGTTTCCCATCCGTATTGAATTAATTTAGAAGCATATCCTGCATCAACTCCTTCGGCAACCATTTTGTCAAAACACAAGATAGAACCGGTTTGCAACAATCCGCAAAGGATAGTTTGCTCTCCCATTAAATCTGATTTTACTTCGGCTACGAAAGAAGAACGTAAAACTCCCGCTCTGTTTCCTCCAGTTGCAACTGCATATGCTTTGGCTTGTGCCAAACCTACTCCATTCGGGTCGTTTTCAGGGTGAACTGCGATAAGTGTTGGAACACCAAAACCTCTTTTGTATTCTTCACGAACTTCAGAACCTGGACATTTTGGAGCACACATAATTACAGTTATGTCTTTACGAATTTGCATTCCTTCTTCAACGATGTTGAAACCGTGAGAATAAGCCAAAGTTGCTCCTTTTTTCATCAAAGGCATAATAGCTCCAACAACAGCAGTATGTTGTTTGTCTGGTGTAAGGTTACAAACCAAATCAGCAGTTGGAATTAATTCCTCATAAGTTCCCACTTTGAAACCATTATCAGCAGCGTTCATAAATGAAGCTCTTTTTTGTGCAATTGCTTCAGCACGCAAAGCATAAGAAATGTCTAAGCCAGAATCTCTCATATTCAAACCTTGGTTCAAACCTTGAGCTCCACAACCTACGATAACTACTTTTTTCCCTTTAAGTGCTTCGATTCCATCTGCAAATTCGGATTGATCCATAAATTCGCAAACGCCTAATTGTTCTAATTGTAATCTAAGTGGTAATGAATTGAAATAATTTGCCATTTTTTAATATTTAATAATTGAATGATTTATAATTTTATAATTGTTTTTTTTTGTGCATTACAATCTGAAATCTGCTAACTGTAATCTATTTTAGTTCTTCTAATATTGTGGATATTTCCATTTTTTCTTTAGAAACTGAAATTCGTCCTGAACGAACAAATTGCATAATTCCATAAGGTTTTAATTTGTTGTATAAGTCATTGATTTCTGAGCGTTTTCCTGATTTTGATATCACAAAAAAGTCTCTAGATACAGTGACTATCTCCGAATGACTTTCTTTTATAATGTTTTGAATTTGTCTTTCGTCGAATAATAAGCTGGATTCAATTTTGAAAATTGCACTTTCAAGAAAGATAGTTTCTTCATCAATATGATAGAAAGCTTTGATAACTTCTATTTGTTTTTCGATTTGACCAACAATATTATGCACCCATTTTTCGGTAGTATTTACTACAATAATGAAACGGGAAACATTTTCAATTTCCGATTCGGATACATTTAAACTCAATATATTGATGTGGCGTTTCAAGAAAATTCCTGAAATTCGATTCAATAAGCCAACGTTGTTTTCTGAATAAACAGAAATGGTGAATATTTTATTTTCCATTTTAATTTTTTGTTTAAAGTTTTCTTCGTTTAAAGTTTCAGGTTGAGCAAAACTTTAAACTTTTAAACTTTTTTATGATAATCGCATATCCGAAACCGAAGCTCCTGTTGGTATCATTGGGAATACATTGTTTTCTTTTTCTACCATAACTTCCAAGAAGTAAGAATCTTTTGAAGCCAACATTTCGGCAACGGCAGCATCCAAATCTTCTCTTTGGCTAATTCTTTTCGATTTTATGTGATATCCTTCAGCAATGGCCACAAAATTTGGATTGATCATTTTGGTCGATGCATAACGATTGTCGAAAAACAATTCTTGCCATTGGCGTACCATTCCTAAAAATTCATTGTTCAAAACCACAATTTTCACAGGCACTTGGGTTTGAAAAATGGTACCCAATTCTTGTATGTTCATTTGAAAACCTCCATCGCCAATGATAGCCACTACTTCGCGATTGGGTTGTCCCATTTTGGCACCAATTGCAGCAGGCAAAGCAAATCCCATAGTTCCCAATCCGCCAGAAGTAACGTTACTTTTGGATGAATTGAATTTGGCATAACGACAAGCAAACATTTGATGTTGTCCTACGTCCGAAACCATTATGGCATCGCCTTTTGAATGTTTATTAATCATTTCGATTGTTTCTCCCATCGAAATTCCTTTACCATTTGTTGGAATCAATTCTTCGTTGATAACGGCATCAAATTCAATTTTATATTTTTCCTTAAATTCATTGTGCCAAGAATCGTGCGATTTTTTGTCAATTAAAGGAATTATAGCTGTCAAAGATTCTTTTACATCGGCTAAAACGGCAACATCTGTTTTCACGTTTTTATCCACTTCAGAAGGGTCAATTTCGAAATGAATTATTTTGGCTTGTTTGGCATAAGTAGCCAAATTTCCTGTAACTCGGTCGTCAAAACGCATTCCAAGTGCGATTAATACATCGCATTCATTAGTCAATATATTGGGGCCGTAATTACCGTGCATTCCCACCATCCCCACATTTAATGGATGTTCTGTTGGCAAAGCTGAAAGTCCCAAAATAGTCCAAGCAGCTGGAATTCCTGATTTTTCTACGAATCTTTTTAATTGCTCTTCGGCTTGACTTAAAATAATACCTTGACCAAAAACGATGAATGGTTTTTTGGCATTATTAATCAAATCGGCTGCTTCTTGTACTTTTTGAAGATTCAAAATCGGTTTAGGAAGGTAACTTCTAATTCCAGTACATTTTTTATAATCAAAATCTAAAGTATCGAATTGAGCATTTTTGGTAATATCAATCAAAACCGGACCTGGACGACCTGATTTGGCGATATAAAAAGCTTTGGCAATGATTTCTGGTATTTCGTGAGCTTCGGTAACTTGATAGTTCCATTTGGTTACCGGTGTCGAAATTCCGATGATATCCGTTTCCTGAAATGCATCCGAACCCAATAAATGTTTTCCGACTTGACCTGTAATACAAACCAAAGGAGTCGAATCGATTTGAGCATCGGCAATTCCTGTAACTAAATTGGTGGCTCCTGGTCCTGAAGTAGCAATAGCCACCCCCACTTTTCCAGTAACTCTGGCATAACCTTGGGCAGCGTGAGCCGCACCTTGTTCGTGACGCACCAAAACGTGGTGCAATTGATCTTGAAATTTATATAATTCGTCGTAAACTGGCATTATGGCTCCGCCTGGATATCCATAAACCAAGTCAACACCTTCGGCTAATAAGCATCTAATAACCGCTTCTGCACCTGATATTTTATTATTTTCCATTATTGTTTTTTTTCCTTTCTCAGCCTTCTTATATTTAGGAAGCCGAGATTACTATTTTAATAGTATTACTTTTTTTTGCTTTTAAATTAGCATCTAATGATATCGCCTTCAATTTTACAGGCTTCAACAATTTGATGAATATCTGAATCTAAAACTTCTTTTTTAAGGTCTGCGAATTTCAAGAATTCGACATAGACAATATCCAATTGCACTTTTGTCAATTCATAACCCACTTTTTTAGCTCTGTAAGCCAATGCTGCTCTACCACTTCTTGCTGTAAGAATGATAGAAGATTCGGTGACACCCACTTCTAAAGGATCCATAATTTCATAGGTTTCCCTATTTTTTATAACTCCGTCTTGGTGAATTCCAGAACTGTGTGAAAAGGCGTTTGCTCCAACAATTGCTTTATTGGGTTGCACAATCATTCCCATACTATCTGAGACCAATCTACTCATTTCATTCAATTGTCGAGAATTGATACTGGTGTCTAAATTCAAATAAGGATGTTGTTTTAGGATCATTACCACTTCTTCAAGTGCTGTGTTTCCTGCTCTTTCTCCTATTCCATTGATAGTACATTCTATTTGTCTTGCACCATTTATTACACCTGCAATAGAATTGGCAGTCGCCATACCTAAATCATTATGACAATGACAAGAAATAATTACGTTTTCAATTCCTTTTACATTTTCTTTTAGGTATTTTATTTTTGCACCATATTCTTCTGGCAAACAATATCCTGTTGTGTCTGGAATATTCAATACGGTAGCTCCTGATTTTATGACTTCCTCACAGACTCGTGCCAAGAAATCATTCTCTGTTCGGCCTGCATCTTCAGCATAAAATTCTACATCTTCGACATAAGATTTTGCATAAGAAACCGCATATTTTGCTCTAGCAATAATATCTTCTCTTGTGGTATTTAATTTGTGTACTATATGTGAATTTGATGTTCCAATTCCAGTATGAATACGTGGTTTTTTTGCATATTTCAAAGCGGCTGCAGCAACATCTATATCATTTTTTACAGCTCTTGTAAGTCCGCAAACAGTGGCATTTTTTACAATCTTGCTGATTTCAGAAACGGATAAAAAATCGCCGGGACTTGAAACTGGAAAACCTGCTTCAATAATATCAACTCCCATTTCGTCCAGTCGATTGGCAATAACTAATTTTTGCGCAGTATCTAGTTTACATCCTGGGACTTGTTCGCCGTCTCTTAAAGTGGTATCAAAAATTTGGACTTTCTCTCTATTCATTTTAAAATATTTAATGTAATTTCACATCTTTGAACAAAAATACATTTCATTACTCTATTACAAAATTCATTATTTAGGAATTATACTGTTTATAAGGAATATAAAAGCATTATAACTATCTTAATTACAACATATTACATTACTTTATTTTACAATGGCTAACCATCAAAAAGATTCTTTATTTGTATTAATAAAATCACTTTCTAAGTCTGAAAAAAGGCAATTCAAGATTTTTGCGAGTCGTCTTGAAACGAGTTCGAATACAAAATTTATCGAATTGTTCAATATTTTGGACAAATCGGAAGCCTATGACGAGAAACTTATTCTGAAAAGCGGTATCATCAAAAAAGTACAATTATCCAATCTTAAATCGTATTTATACAAACAAATATTGGTGAGTATTCGCTTGAATATTCCTAGCCAAAATATTCGCTATCAGCTAAGAGAACAAATTGATTTTGCTGCCATACTTTACAACAAAGGTTTGTACAAGCAAAGTTTGAAAATCTTGGATAAAACCAAACAACAAGCTTTAGAAAATGACGAAAAATACATGGCTTATGAAATTGTCGAATTCGAAAAACTAATAGAATCACAATACATTACCCGCAGTATACAAGGTCGAGCCGATGAATTAGTTATTCAGGCAAAAGAGTTGAATTATAAGAATACTATTTCGAGCAAATTATCGAATTTGTCATTGCAATTGTACGGCATTATGCTGAAAACAGGTTATGTACGAAGTGATGAAGAGTACAAATATATAGATGACTATTTCAAAAAACACATCTCCAAATTTGATGAAAAAAAGTATGGATTCCGTGAGCGATATTGGTATTTCAATGCTAATCTTTGGCGAAGTTTCTTAGTTCAGGATTTCTTGTCTTGTTATAAATTTTCGCATAAATGGGTTACACTTTTTTATGACAATAGAAATATGATTTTCCTAAATCCAGTGTTTTTCTTGAAGGGAAATCATTATTTATTGGAATCGCTTTTTATGCTCAAATACAAAACCAATTTCAAGAAATATCTAGAAATGTTAGAAGAAACGATCAATGATCCTCAGTTTCCTGTCAATGACAATATCACTTCGCTTTCATTTTTGTATTTGTACAATAACAAACTCAATTATCACATCCTCGAAGGGACTTTTGCTGAAGCCGAATACTTGATTCCAGAAGTGTTAGACAAAATAGATTTGCACAATGAGCATTTGGACGAACATCACGAAATGTTGTTTTACTACAAAATTGCTTGTATTTATTTTGGCAACGAAAAATACAATGAATGTGTGTTTTATTTAGAGAAAATCATCAATAACAAAAACCTTTATGTTCGCGAAGATTTGGCTTGCTTTGCCCGATTGTTGTGTTTGATTGCGCATTACGAATCTGGAAAAGATTTCAACTTAGAAAATCAGTTGGTTAGCACCTATAAATTTTTAATCAAAATGAACGATTTGCATGAAGTACAAAAGGAAATCATTCGCTTTTTGAAAAAATTAAGCACCATTTATCCAACTGACATCAAAAAAGAATTCATTAAGGTAAAAGAACGTTTTGTCGAATTAGAGAAAAACACCTACGAGAAAAGAGCTTTCCTTTATCTCGACATCATTTCTTGGCTAGAAAGCAAAATCGAAAACCGAAAAATTAGCGATATTATTAAGGAAAAGGCGAAGTTGAGTAATCGATAATTAGGTAAAATATAACAATCAACAAATCAGCAACAAACGATATTCTCCATCATTTTCTATTGGTGCCCTGTGAATACAAGGTAGAACTTCTTGTTTGGGATGATCCACGGCCAGACGCCAAAGATGTCCCAGCCCCAAATTAATGGGTGCGGCATTGGGTTGAGCCTGATAATGCAAATCGAAGAAATTTTCCTTTAAAAAGTTGTCAAATTCCTCTGATGGGCCATCATATAGTGCTGCCAACTTCTTTCGAATTTCGGGAATCAGTATTTTTTGTTCCGCTTGTTCATTGGCAATAATGTCGCTTGCAGCTCCGTGATAGGTACACAAAAAAGTATCTGTTGCAATGGGTGAACGATCTACATGATACGAATACACATCGGTGGATATGAAATCAAATTCATCGTCACGCTCATAACATTTAAGCAAATTAAGAGAGGGCGAAGCTCCAAAATCGGACAATAATCGCCAATCATTCAAGATGATTTCCCTTGCCAAATTTCCTTTTTCCGATAGTTGAAGTGACAGCAAATCCTCAGGATCAACTTCTGTTATGTTTTCTTTTAGTTGCAGTTGGCCTACAATCTCCTTGAAATCGCCTTCCAAATTTCGGTACCAGCACAGGGCATTCCTTTCTTCCTCAAAATGGGTATTTACCAGTTCAGAAAAAGTGGTCACCACCCCTATTTGGCCGTTATCAGAAAATGGATTACTCATAAATATGCTATCAGAAACAGGTTCGTTTATTTAGTGCAAAATTATGAAATTAAAGCTCAACAACGGCACAATCAACTCAAGCATACCAACAGACTTTAAATTTGAGAAAATTTACTGAATTTGTGGCGAAAACTTTTAATTGCATATCCGAACGTCGGAATAAAACGTAAACCCTATTTGCACGGAAGATATAAACAAAATTAAAGTCTTTGATTATTTGTAAGAATAATTTAATATATTTGTTTGACTTTGGTTGAAAAATAACAAGTGGTAAACCAAACAAAAACATGCGCATTACATACTTATTGAGAACAAAACGGAAGTTTTTTCACAGACTGACGTTAGTAGGCATTTAAAAACAGACCGTTATGAAACAAACTATACTTATTCTAACTCTGACATTTCTAATCAACACTTTAGTAAATGCTCAATCTTGTGTAATTGCAAAAAGTTTTACAGGACATAAAGAGGCAATTTTGGGAATTACTCAATCTCCTAACGGAAAATACTTTCTATCGGGTAGTGACGACAATCTTGCTTTTCTGTGGAATGAATATGGTAAAATTATTGACACTATAGATGTGCACCAAAAAAGTGTAAATGATGTAGTTTTTTCTCCAGACAATAACCGTTTTGTTACAGCAGGTTCTGAAGGTACATTTGTAATTTGGAATTTAGACGGGAAAAAAGTCAAAACAGTCACTGCGGACAAAGTATATGTTAAGACCGTTGTTTATTCAAGCGACGGAAAATTTATTTTAAGTGGTGGTGGTGACAATACTGCAAAATTATGGACAGCAGATGGCACACTTATCAGAACATTCAAAGGACATAAATGTACCATTTATCAAGCCTCATTTTCCCCAAATAACAAATCAATAGTATTGGCAAGTTGCGACAATACCGCATCGATTTGGAACATAAATGGAAAAATATCTATGATTTTAAAAAGGCATAAAAGTGGAGTAAGTGCTGCAAGTTTTTCACCTGACGGAAAAAATATACTGACAGCAAGCTTCGACAAAACAGCAGTAATTTGGAATTTAAACGGAAAGCCAAGTGTCATTTTAAAAGGACATTCTGGAGAAATAAATCAGGCAGAGTTTTCATCAGACGGAAAGTATATTTTAACAGGTAGTGAAGACGGAACGGCCCAACTATGGAATAGTAAAGGTAAACTTATTAAGACATTTGAAGAGAAATTTGAAACACAATATACCGCTGCAACATTTTCTAGAGATGGACAATTCGCAATTGTTTCTTCAAAAGATAACAACATAGACTTTTGGTATCTGCCTAAATAAACGGTTACTAACAGCCGTAGCTGTTGCGCAACCTAATTTAAAAAAGTAAACTTTCAAAATAAGCATAAAAAACAACCTCGTTTAAGTACATTTAAGCGAGGTTTGTTTAT
>ERZ1034361.655-NODE-655-length-21288-cov-3.859884_pt1 | contig 21288 bp, 24 predicted proteins | sample MGYA00520617_ERZ1034361 | MGnify/ENA primary metagenome ERZ1034361 (study PRJEB33736, sample SAMEA104284507) | Azolla filiculoides | biome: Urban; feature: Water surface; material: Ditch water | place: Netherlands | collected 2015-10-28 | depth 0-0.1 m ...
AAGCAAAGGCCCTTCATCGTCAACGCCGAGTCTAAGAATATTATTTTGGTGAACTGGAACGTTGCTGCTTCGACACGCACACATAGTCCATGCACAACACGGGAAACCTCACCCATCCCTAGTAGTGCCAGCGCTTGCATGGCAAGTAGTAGCGCACAACCACGGCCTTGACATCCGGGACCTGAGGATTGATGTCGGGGCTCCACATGAAAAGTACTGGTTCTCACATGCTCTGAGCGCCCCCTCAACAAATGTACTAAGGTCCATCTTTGTGATGTGTGACCTTCTGCACCTAGAGGAAAAACTCGCGTGGCTTCGTAGAGCTATGGGTGTTCATCTTCAACCTCTGTCATACGGGGGGCATACACCGCTCGTCATCGAAAGTCGGAATTCAATGGATCTCGTGGGCGATGACTGCGCTGGTTCTATCCGTACCCCATTCGAGCGTGTCAACGTACTAGCAAAGCTCGTGAGAGGAAGCATCGGGCATTGATATGAGTCGTACGCCCCATCGGTAGCAGGCCTATGGCTTTGCCTGAACCAGGACGAGCAAATGCCAATGGCTATTCAATCGCCGTCTAACCCTTTTCTGTTTCCTACATCTGTACTTATTGGCAGCCTGTGCGTTGGGGGTGGACCGCCTTCACCCCTAGAAATAGGTGCCAACAAGCGTTTCATGGAACGTTGGGTTATGAGCAGACACGCAACTGGACCGCATCATTTGCACAGAAGATAAACAACAAATACTATCCGACCGCACATACATGAAAGGGCCGTTTACGATGAACTCAATTAGTCAAGATACAGCAACAACAATCTTCGACATACAGGCAATTGATGTGGGCTACTACCAAACAAAATTCACACTTGCTTCGCGTCAAGCAGTGCCCGCATCTCAGGTTAAGGTGGATCGCTTTCCAAGCATTGCTCCGCGGTTGGGAGCGACCGAACTGATTTTAGAGACTAACCAAGTGGGGCTTGACGGTGTGGTCGTTCATGTCAATGGCGTGGCATATGTCGTTGGCAAAGATGTGAAGCACCAGTGCAAGGGGAGCGAACCACGTGACGTGCTGGACGACTTTGCAGCGTCAGACCGTTATCTTGCTCTGGTGGAGGGTGCGTTTTCATACATGCTTGAGAACGCTGGCGTGTCAGGCGATGTGTGTATCCAAAATCTCATGTTGGGTTTGCCCATCAATACGTATCAAAAGCATAGCCAGACGCTGAAGGCACGCATTGTTGGAGATCACTTCATCAGTCAACGCTTCAGTGATTCAAGGCAACGCGTCACGGTTAACAATGTCCACGTAATTGTCCAGCCACGTGGTGCGCTCACAAACTTTGGCATTAGCGGTGGCATGTCACGTCCGAGCGACGCAATGTGCTTGGTGGTGGATGTGGGTGGAGGAACGGTTGACTGGTTTCTCACCTATGGAACAAGACCACATTGGGCGCGTTCTGGCGCCTATCCAAAAGGGACGCTTGCTTGTGCCGCAGCTGTCAGTGACTCCATCAACCCAACTTGGCGCGACAACTTTTCGTTGATGGAAAAGATTGGTACAGCCCTTCGTGAGGAAGCGCAGTCTTTCACTGCTGGTGGCGAAAACTACGTACTCGCTGACTTCAATTCAGCGGTTGAAGCGGTCTATCAGGAGGTAGCAGACAAAATTCTGTTTTCGCTCGGGACCATTGATGACCTCGATTGCATCCTCTTTACTGGCGGCGGCGGCCGCATGTTTGGGAAGTTCTTTGTAAACAAGTATCCAAAAGTAAAGCGCATTTGTAGCATTGATGAGGATGCGCTTTACGGCAACCTCCGTGGGTTTTTTGCAATAGGGCAGTTCGTTTGTCCGGCGTCCGGTGTTTAGGGGGCTGCAGCCGTATGCCTACTAAAGCCAGGCCAAATGTGCACGTCAGATTCCGGATTTATGAAAAAACACCTGACCTGTTCAAGCTATTTTCTGAGTGCAGCTCAAAAAACAAGTTGGCACTCGAACTTATGCTCATTGGATTGAAGTGGCGCGGTGTTGAGTCAAATCCACTTTCACTTGTGAGCGAGATCGAGAACTTGATCAACCAAGCGCGTGCTTTTAGTTCAGTGGCTGAAAAGAAGTTCAGCATTAGTGGGCATAGACCAACGCAGCTGCAAGCGCCAGGGTCTTCACATTCGATCGACGAACAAAACAATTTTCTCCGGGGACTGACCTCCTCCGTCGATGACCTCTTAGGTGGGCCTGAATAGCGAGGCGCGCGGTCGCTTGCGGCTCGACGGAATTGGTCACGATCGTTTGACAGGTGTATTTGTATAAGTAGCATTTCGTTTATTGACAAAGGAAACTGTATGAAAGTTGAAAGTACTATCAAGAGCGCTGATGTTTGCATCAGTGACTTTTTTCTCGGGCGTCGTCTCCAGCGACTGCTGCGTGAACACACCTCTAGCCCAATTGATGGGACGGTCGGGGATTACTACCGATCGATAGAGCTTTCCTGCGAACAAATGTCACGCGCTCTTGATATCCCTCTGTCTTCAGTCAACAGTTCGATTCCAGTAATGGTACGTGCGTTGAAGAAGGCACTTCTCACTGACAAAAAACTTGTGAACCACATTGAGGTTGAAGCATTTGCATTTTGGATGTGCGATCGATGGGGTAAGAACGGCGCTCGTGAGGCATTTGAGTTCAGGCAATGGTTAGTCCAAAACGATATGGCCCAAGCTAGCACATTCTTTAACCTCGCGTGGCAAATCGATTCTGGGGATGGCTGTGAGCAAGATCTCCCTGCAGCTCACCAATTGTTTGAACGCGTCCTGGAAATTGAGACAAACGAATCAATGCTTCGGGAGTTGATTCTTACCAAATGTGCTGCAAATTTGGCTGATGGGCGCGGTACAAAAGCGGATCCGACTCTAGCGCGCTCTTACCTACTTGCTGCTCAGATCTTTGGATCATCAGAGGCTTCTTTCAATCTAGGCCTTTTCTTTGAAGGGAAGTTTGGTGAGATTCCGCATCCTTGGATAGACAACGATTTGGCTGCCTCCCACTACACAATAGCCATGAACGAGGGGAACTTGCGCGCACAGACCAACATGGCACTCCTACATGTGTATAAGAAGATTGCAGATTCGAACCCAACATTGGGTATGGAGATGCTAGTGGATGCCAGCTGCAAGGGGGACGCCGTTGCGACCGGATGCTTGAAGACACTGAAAAATTGCGGTCTATTAAATTAACCGAAGGTGCTTTCGATGGAAGCACCTCGGAATTTGTTGAGCCCGCACTTGTGAGCCACTGCACACATCGCCCATCTTTTGCTAGTTGTGTGCAAGACCGACAACCTTTTTCACCTTTGACGATGTCCGAGTTGTGAGCCATCACTTCTGTGAAGAAGTTGGTGCTCGCAATGCGTGCAGCGTCTTGTTCTGCTTTGGGCATACGGCTTTGAGGAAGCCCTGGTGTTCTGGATATGGACGAGTTTTTTCTCGCCTATGTCTCAGCGAGACATGCAGTTCGATAAAGCACGAGCATCCAGAATAGAAACAGCTCAGCTTGGGTGAAGGGAGGGGCTTGCTGAGTGCTTTTGGTTCTTGAGGCGAGTACAGCTGGTTGATTCGGCCGAGCGTAGCATGTCCAAGGTTCGTGTACTCGTCGGTTTCACAGTTGCTTGTTCCGATGCGTTTATGAAAGGCGAATTCGGCTCAAAGTTTTTGAGTTTCAGTGCTTGCGCAAATGCAAACCTGTGAGATGTTGGTTGAAGGCCTATCAACAACTCAAACGCATGAAACAATTTTTCGACAATTCCAACGAGCATGCTGCCCCCTGGCCATGCACCGCATCTTCAGTCTTTCCTAGAGGCTCTAACCTGGGCCATCAGCCAACCATAGGAGGTGAGACTGTATGAGCCGCGAGCACATCTTCTTCTCCGACCCGGACACTGATTCGTTCGCCCAAGAGTTCCCCGACGCAGACCCGGCACGTGCAGGATACAGAGAGCGACTGATTTTCTGGTGCCTGTACATCTACTTAGGCGCAGGCTCTATGCCAGGGTATGCAGACAATGGCAATCCGATGCAAAGCGGCATGGCCAAGTTCCTTGGTATTGCGTTACTGGCCAAGTTTCGCTTCAGTCGCGCTGACCAAGCGCAAGCACAACTCGATGCACAAGTACTCATCGATCTCCTGAAAAAGGAGGTCGGGTTCAAGACCCCGGCGCGGCGCACCATAGGTTTTCAGATGGGGAGTGCATAAAAATGGACAACAAAAAGGACACTGACAGCGCCAAGTCACCATCTGCATCCCCGAAGCCCAATACCGAGCCCAAGGCAAAGAAGCCCAGAAGGCGCGGTTGGCTGTATGCAGCACTTGCAAGCGTAGGTGTGGAAGTGGTGGTGATTTTCACAATGATGTCTGGGGCCATTTTTCCGGAAATATTTTCTGCGGAGAAATTAAAGGATCACGTCACCGTATTGGGTCCTGTCACCGGAGTTCACTATCTGAGCAGTATTGATTTTGAAACGCAGGTAGATACCCCCAATCGCAGTGTTTTGCTGCGCGGCGTCTTCAACGTGGAAAACGGCGCGGTTTTGGAAATCCACTCCAATTCAAGCGAATCTAGAATTTGTGAAGTTGGAACCGACCGATGTGCCCACTGGTACGGGGCGCACGACTAATAGAATCAATTAAGTGTAGTCAACAGCTCGCGCCCGCATGGCGCAACCGCTAGTCAGCTACTGGCAACAACAAATTCTCGATTTCGGATATGAAACTAGCTAACTTGTTGGGCGGCTTGGTGCGGCCTGTGCTTCTGGCTGCGTGCGGAGGTGGCGGAAATTCCAACGTCATACGGGGGGCATTTGTTGTTCGTATTTCAAACTTAATTGAATGCAGGGCAGGTGGTCACCGGCATATTTCTCGCCATGACCCCTGCCACGTCCCATTTAAATAATAAATCCAATAAGCTTGCCCCCTCGGGCTCGCTCTGTGGATTTACATCTGTAATTTTGCATTTCCAATTGCCATATACACCCGCAAAACCATATCCCATCGCCTTGTCATGGGAAAAGGTTGCAATATCCATACCCATCTGAGAGTTAAGCAGCCACCCAATCATGGGGTAATTGTCGTAGTTGAAAATAGACTTTCCGAGCAGAAGAATTTCAGAATTTTCAAAACGGCTATTCTGCGTAGACTCGATGTATCGAACTATGTCATTGAACTCCTCTTCTTTAGAAAAAGGCTTGACTTCAACCAATACGTTCTCATTAACGCAAAAATCGGGTGTCCATCCAGAATATTTGTTTTTGAATTTTTCTGGTTCATACTTCCAATCCCAGTTCAGGATATCAAACATTGATGCCCACTGAGCCTCCAATGTAGAGCGAAAGACCGTTCCATTGCTGTGTAGTCTGCATATTGCGGGGATATCGTATTCCATGTTTTGACCTAGACGATGTGGTTGACCTATTCAATTGAATTTCGCCATTTTTTACGTTTGACTCGGGGTTCCGAGTGTATTTTTTAATTCTAAGTATTTATTCAGGTTAGGGACTTGACGAACGGCGTTTTCGTGAGAGTTTGGTTAAACCACAACCAACTTCAAATCTATGGAAACAACTATTGGTCATGGCGCACGGTACCGCCAACACTACCAACCCGGCCCCTCAGACGTCCTCTTGAGCGACCGCCATTGGGCGCTGGACTGGGCCCCCACTGCTGATCTATTGTTTAATTTTCTGCGCAATCAACAGCCAGTCCTTAAGGTTCCTAACCTTTTCAGGCGCGGCAGGTTTGATGCGGAGTTGAACCGAATCGCCTACCAGATACCCCTGCCTGCACAACGCCCAAACAAGCTCTCTGATCAAGTGAGGCTAATGGGAGTAGTGACGCTGCTCAGCTGCGTTCTGATCTTCTCCCACTGCTGCATTGACCTTCAGACTTGGCACTGGCTGCAAATACTGGGAGATCTGTCATGAAGCGACTAACCAATGAGTCACCCAATAAGGGATTTCGGTTGTTTCACAATGGCGTTCACAGCGAATTGTTCTTGCTGCCCATCATCACGTACCCCCAGCAAATTGGTGAGCGCGAAACCCCGAGCCAAGACGTCAAGCAAACGATTGTCCCGATGGTTGCGCGATGGAACGTGGCTGAACAACACCTCACCCACTTTGCGCCACTTCCCTATGACCTGGTCTCCAGCATGGAGCCTGAGATGACCCGGATGCATTTGCACCGCATCCATGACCGCTCGCCCAAAAGGTATGTCCAGGTCCCCGTTGTAAAACAGGACCTCCCCAGCGGCGCGCCGCACCTGTTTTTCCACATCTTTGCTGCCTCCAGAAAGAGCTGCGAACCGCTTTTGGTGTGCCCTGCGCCGTGGGTCGCGAGTAAGGCAGTGGAGATCTGCCAGCACTCCCTTTACCTGGAGTCAAGTACGACCTTTACCTCGCAAGGGGTGATGCCCATCGTCCTCGCCCCAGATCACTTCCAGGCCGCCCTGCTAAGAGGACTGCTCACCTGGCTCGCGCTCATGAACGACTTTGGCGGCATCAAGGCCTACAGCGTAAATGTGTCACCGGAATCGGACGATGTCGTCGAAATTCTGTTCGCCCTGGAGGAGCCTGAGCAAACACTCAGGTTTCAGATGCGCAAGTCGCAGCTAGGCATCGCTGGACTGACACTGCTGCTCCTGGAAATGCAGTCGTCTTTTACCTGCCTGGATGTACCAATGGATGCGCCCAAATCGGATGTGCCGAACAAAATGTCGCGCCGCCGCAAGGGCTGCACAGATTCCTTCAGATAGCCAAGGCGCCCCACCGAACTGCGGGGCTCCCACGCCCCGCGCACGGGGGCCGCGCATCTTAACGCCACCAACCAAAACACCCAGAACCTTACCCAAGACACTGTTAAATCATGGCATACGACTACAACTCTCAAGACGCCCGGCTTGATGTTCAGAACCCATACAAGATTGAGAACTTCTTCCATTTCTGCGCATCAGGCATCCTGATTGCAAGTGCAGTCATCCTCTTCTTTATTACCAAGAAGTCTCTAACCGCCTCAAGCCCTGCGCTGGCCGTGCCACTGCTGTTCGGCATAGTGATGCTGGTGCATGGAATGATGTTGGGTGGGCGTGCGCTATCGCGCCTTCGTTTCTACTTTGGCCGTGGCAGGCCTACAGGCCTGGCGCCAGAACTCTCGCCTGACCAAACCGGCTGCTCAGCCCAGGCCAATCGGATCAAGGAAAACATGCGCCACAGCAGTTTGGCGTTCAAGGAGCCGCAAGGCGCCCTGAACGGCGCGTTGTACTACCTATTCCCGAACCTGATCTTTTCGCCTGCCTACATTCAATCCGTCGCGCAGCGTCAGTTTCATAACGCCATGGCATTGAGTGCTGCGTTCCTGAGCCTTTTGGTATCGATGATCTTTGCCGACCCAACGAGCGCCGGATGGCTTGGCCTTTCCTACTTTGTCCTGGCGGTCTTTGTACTTTTGAAGCCTGTCGATCATGGCGCAAGTGGCGCTGTTGAATTGAATACCTACGGCATCGTCGCACTGTTTCTGTCTGCCATTCTGGGCCCCGTGCTCATTGCCAAAGTGGCCTTAGGGTTTACTGCTCCTGACTGGCTACCGGGTTACGGTCTGGCGGCGTTCGTGATGACCTGCGCCCTGGCAAGTATTGGGCTTTTCTTTCGCGCGGTGATTAGCCAGAGTCAAAGTGCCCACCCCCAGGCCACCATGGCGATGGTGCAGGATGCGGTGAGTCATAACGCCCACCCCAAGCAGGTCCTTGATGAGTTCGAACGAAAGATGCAAGACGCCTGGGTAGCGTCCTTACCCAATAGGGTTTACTCGCGCATCCTGCCGGAAATATCGATCAATAAAGAGGCCGGCGCCTTTGTGGCGGAGGCTTTGCAGGAGACGCAGCCCGTACCCCGAGGCGATGGCGCAGGACTAAATCTAAAAAACTGTTTTTATGAACCTCGGGTTCGCTGGCTGAGCATTCTTAACGCGTTTGGATTGGCAATGCTGTTCGGCGCAGCGATCGCGCTGGTCTATTTTGCTGCGCATTGGACAGGGTCATTTGCAGTTGACAAGGACTACGCAACATCTGCCACCCTGGGCGCAGCTCTTTGGATGTTGGGTAATTTCTGCTTTAGAGCGGGCGGGATTCTGTGGGGGCGCTTTGACTTTGTGTCCAAGGTCATTTGGGTTGAGATGAGCGGGAACTACCAGGCAGCAAAGCTGGACTTCGGCAATCAGTTCACTGATCGGGTACGAAGCAACAAAAGGCTCATCAACGTGGAAACCATGACGCTTCGCGTGTGGGTTGCTGAAATCGACACCGTGGCCTTTGGGAAGGACTCGAAGCGGAGCATTCTCGCCATGCGTGGTCTCAAGGAGGAAGCCCAAGGGCTTCACCGGGTGCTGAGAGAATTTGCTTTGCAGCAAAGTGTCCTGGTCACACCGAGCTCACATGCTGACCTAAAGCGGGTGAAAGCGTCGGGTCGCAATAGGGTTTCGCCTGCAGCGGCCGTTGGAACACTTGCAGCAACGCTGGCAGCAGCCGTCAACCCCCGTTAACAAATGATTTTGGTCTGGATGGATTTCAATGGGAAGCACCACCGGTCCGCCTTGGGCCCAGCGATTATGGATGCAAAAAAACCGGCGGCAAGTCGGTGCGAACAATCAAAGCTAAGGGGCGTTTGAATGAGTGGCGAAACCTATCTCACTATCGCAATATTCGTCGCCGTGGTAGCTGCGCTTCTATGGTTCACGGGGCCATTAGCAAACAAGTTACACGTCAAGATGAGGCAAGACCTTGATAGAAAAAAGCGCGAGATGAAAGCTGGCAATGAAAGGACACCTTGAGCCTGTTTAGCCGCGGTTCCTCCGTCACCGAGGATCTACTTTGGAGGTGTTTCGCGATCGAGGTGTGTGCCGGCCTCATCGCCCAACCTCTGGTCCTCTTGATCCCCAAAGTCATGCCCCCACGACTGCCAATCCTCACCCCAAAGTTCAACCGGATGTTGCGTTCGGTCTGAGCCATTGCCACACAGCATATTGTCTGCCGCGCAGTACTTGTCACACCCCCAGCACAGACGCTCGGGGTTGGCCGGTCGGATGGGAAAGCGCTTTTTCATGGTTCTGAAGATCAGCACAACTGCCCTGCGCTGAGCGCTCCATTTTAAAGTGCATGCAACCAATTGAAGTCCAGATCCTTACCACACTGTCGAGAAGCAACTGCCTAGCTTTTAGGCATCACGCGCCAGGCCAATAGGCATGCGCCCCTGGGACTGTTGTCCAAGAGTTATCAACAACTCAGCACACAGTTGCTGGGGATGACTTCGGTGTTGATTCCAGCGTCCAACGTGTGTGAATTGGTCAGTTGGGCTCAGAGCCAATACAAATACTTGTTGAAAAATCATGTTTATGTTCAACCAGTTTGGAAACACATGAACCAACACGCAGAAATGAAGACGTTTGCCATCCTCAAAAAGGGATCGCATGTATTTTGCAATTCGCGCCAAACTCGTGGTGCCTGCTTGCAATCTTGCTGTTCCGTGCAAACCTGACTTTTAAGAAATCGCATAAATACCATCTTTTTGTGAAGGCTCCGCGTTCAACGAGTGTGAATTAGTCTGTTGGGCTCCGGCTCCTTGCAAATATATGCATGAAAATGGAATTCATAGTTAACATTTTGATCTGCATTGAGAATTGCTCTTAATTTAGCTATGGCAATTGGATTGTTGCGTGCGTTTCGCCGCGGCGTTAAAAAATCTTTTGCAACCAGGCGCTCCTCCCTGTGTCACTTTGAATTAATTTTCTTGAAAATTAATTCATGTTTCCTTCGGTCGTCGTCTTCGTAAATTTTGAGCGATTCTCAATGCTGATTAGGATTTCAGGTAAAATTATGAACACAAAGAGAACTAGACAGATAAAAATCAGAAAACGTCGGGGAGAGTATCGAACTATATATGTTCCAAGCCCAGAGTATAAATATCAATTACGCCAGATCGCTGGAAAATTAGAAAGCAAGGCGCGCGCCCTTGACAAAGAGGGCATATCGCATGGTTTTACTCGATTCAAATCGCCAATAACAAACGCAGCAGCGCATGTAGGCCGTGAATTTACGCTGTCAATCGATCTAAAAGACTTTTTTGACCACGTTACGCCAGAAAAATTGAAAGGCAAGCTCTCAAAGTCCGAGATTGAATTAGTCGTCGAAAATGGCGCTGCTCGTCAAGGTCTGCCAACCTCTCCAGCGGTAGCAAATATAGCGTTCTCTCCAACCGATGCAGCCATTATTAAATGGATCAAAATAAATAATATGGACATTATTTATACGCGCTATGCCGATGACATGACATTTTCTTTTGATGCGCCAAAGTTTGAAATTAAACTTTTGGCCGCACTAAGAAATATTATTGGCCGTGCTGGCTTTAAAATCAACGACCGAAAAACCAAACTGCAGCGTGCAATTGATGGCCGGCGCGTAGTTACGGGCATAGCTGTTGACAAGGATGGCGTCCATCCCACACGCAAAATGAAGCGAAAACTGCGCGCAGCGTTACATCAAAAAAACGTTGATGAAGCACGAGGACTCTCGGAGTGGTGCCAGTGCAAACAGCCAAATCCTCCTCGTGAATTGAGTGTCAGTCAGCCATGCAACGAGAATGATCTTAAGCAGCTAACTAAGGGATGGCGTTTGCGCAAAGTAAATATCAAAGATATTCCTGAGCGTAAATCTGAGAAGATATCTAACTGTATTATCATTTCAGCCGACCCTGCGATGTATTTAGGCATGTCATCCTTTACAAATGGATGGACAAGTTGCATGAACCAAAAAAACGGGGAGTTCAGAAAAACTGTAGTTAGCTGGCTGTTGTTGGAAGGAACACGTGTAGCCTATTTGTATAAAGAGAATGATACTGTTACTTTCCATGGCGTCGAACGCCACAAGATGCATGCTCGGTGTTTAGTTCACACGTTAAAGTCAGGGATGGTGGTTTATGACAAAATATATGGGAATGAAAATGAGATCAGTGAATTGCGCCAAGCCCTCGATGGCTGGGGTGCGCTCCCCGTTGACTCTGTAAAAATTGTAGGTGATTCCAGAGTTGTCGGCGCTGTTTCGAAAAAATATGGCGCCCCGCATTGTGATAACTTAAAGGTAAAAGAGTCCAGAAAAAATGGGCGAATGGTATATGTTTTTTACGTCGATATGGCACCAAGCACGTGATATTACATCCTCTGCTAGGGCAGCGTTTGATTAATAATAAGAATCATTTTTTTATATCTTCAAGAATGTTTAATTGCGAATTCCCATGTTTTTTGCAAATAAACTATGGGGCACTCGCAAAAAGGCCCTGATAAAGAGGGCCTATTTATTGAGCGAAAGATTCGCGTTTTAATTACTTCTTAGCTGCAGCTTTTGCCCTCTTTGCCGGAGCTGCTTTTGTCTTTTTGGCCGCGGGACTTGCCGCAGGCGCAGCAGCAGAAGCTTTCAATGCAACGCGCTGTTCTTTCAACGCTTTGATCTCAGCTGCAATGGCGTTTTTGCGTTCAGTCAGTTTGGCGATTTTTGCCGCAATCTTCGCGCTTGCCTTGGCTACCTTGGACACGGGTGCCTTTTTAACGGCAGCCTTTGCGGCCTTGGCCGCGGGCTTGCTTGCTGCCTTCGCAGCTGGCTTTGCAGCCTTTGCCGGTGCAGTTGTTTTCTTGGTGGTCTTTGCGGCTTTGGGGGCCGCTTTCTTCGCAGTTGCCATTGTCTAATTTCCTTATTTATTTTCTGACCAAAGAGTTTGATCAGCGAGCCGATTATCGTCAGTACCTGGCTAATGACAATGCAGCGTTCGGTTTTGGTCATCCATCAAATGATTGGCGTCCATTGGTGTGGCCTTGGCCAGAGCCATCCAAACTGAAAACGGCAACTCGACAACCGCCTTCTTTGGTGCAACCCGAATTACTTCCAAGCGGTTCTCAATAAAAACCACCACGCCACAAGCCTCTGGAATCTCATCTGCAGTTGCTATTGCGTCGCCCTTTGCATTGCACCCCAGCACGTACCAGCACTGACCACCAAGGCTCAAATAGGCGTCTCTCTTATCCTTGTTTTTCAGGTCCCCCAGCAAATCCGCCCTGCTCACCTTGATCTCATGAACCACGGGCTCCAGGTAGGCCTGCACGGTCGTATTCCGAATAGAGAATAGGTCCGGCACACACATACGCCACCTATTACCCTCGCCCTCCTCGCTCGGAAGCGCTGCCCTGAGCTGCAGTCCCTTCCACACAATGCGACCGTCGGCAGCCATAGCCTGTGCGACTTTGTCGACCAAAGTGTTATGCGCTGAGAGTGCGTCTCTGTTGCTCTGTGCGGCGCTAGCCAGGTACTGAATTCCGGTGTCCGTCACCCGCATGCAGTCAACTCCTTTGGCATCGGTCACGCGCTCCAAAAGGCCTGCCGCGAGCAATTCAATTTCGATCACATCTTGATAGGGCCAGCCGGCTGACCGGTAGAGTTCTCGAAGGCGCCGCGCATGTGCGCGCTTGAGGTTAGGAAATACGCTTGGAATCATGACCGCCCTCCTCTCGCTTTCAAGCCCTGGCCACGGGCATGTCTTCCCACCGGGTTGTGTAAGCCGGCGTGCGTCGCTCCTGCTTCATGGACCAAACCCGGCGGTCCCCCGCAAGTCCGGCACTGGCCATTTTCATGGTTCCCTTGCCAAATCGCATGTTGATGGTGTCCAGAGCCGACATCAGCCGCGCTTTTTCGGTTGCTTCATCTATCGTATCGCCCTCCCCCAGATCGAGTTCTCCCTGCGAAACCCTGTCTGACTGAAGGTCCAAGAGCATTACCCCGGCCTTGGCGTACTTGTATCCTGAGCGGTAGATGGATTGCAAGCCCGTCACTGCGGCTTGCACCAGAACCCCGGTATCAGCACTGGGCCGAAGCAATGGAATCACTACGGAGCGGCTGTACTGCGGGTCTTTCCGGAATGGGCTTGTTCTTATAAACACCATGATCTCGCCAGCCAAGGAATGCTGCCTTCTAAGCTTTTCTGCCGCTCGGCTTGCAAACTCAGTCACTGCTTCCGCCAGTACTGAGAGTTCCATCACCGCATGTCCAAAGGACCGGGTGGTCGCAATTTCCTTCTTTGGTGCCGGCGAGTCATCCAGCCCTATGCAGGGCATCCCTTGCAGTTCTCGGACCGTTCGCTCCAAGACTACAGACCAACCACGTCGAACGGTCGCCGGATCCATGCGCATCAGATCCAAAACAGTTTTGGTACCGCCTTCCATGAGTTGCTTGGAAATGCGCCGCCCTACTCCCCAAACCTCACCGACTTCGGTCGCCGCTAGCACCGCCTCCAGTTCCTGTTTCGACAGCGCTTCGAGGTTGCACACCTGTGCCAAGTGATCTGGATAGGTTCCGGGTTTGCGCTCTGCAGTCTTGGCGATGTGGTTGGCCAACTTGGCGAGCGTCTTGGTGCGACCGATGCCAATGCCACAAGGGACACCGACCCACTGCAATATTCGCGATCGAACCTTGTGTGAGCGCTCAACCAGGTCGCCTCGCACGCCATCGAGGCCAATAAAGGACTCGTCTATGGAATAGATCTCCTGCGTGGGTCCAAGTCCGGCTGAGAGGCTCATCATCCTGTCACTTATGTCGCCGTACAGAGCAAAGTTGGCGGAAAGTGCGACCAACCCCGCACTTTCCTGCAGATGTTTGATCTTGAACCAGGGCGCGCCCATCTTTATGCCCAGTGCCTTGGCTTCGTTAGAGCGCGCAATGGCGCAACCATCGTTGTTGCTGAGCACCACCACCGGCAGTCCGTTCAGGCTTGGCCGAAAAATTCGCTCGCAACTCACATAGAAATTGTTTCCATCCACAAGGGCGTACATGTGAGCTACCTACGTTCCGAACTGTTTGATGGTGGCAGTCACCACACCCCACACCACGATTTCCTGGCCATCCTTGGGCGTGATGTCGGCAAAGGTGGGGTTTGCTGCCTTGAGTTTGATCTGCCCTGCGCGCTGATAGAGCCTCTTGACGGTGAAGTCGCCATCGACCACCGCCACCACGATATGGTTGTGTCGGGGTTTGACGGCCCTGTCCACCACCAGGATGTCGTTATCAAAGATTCCGGCCTCCACCATGGAGTGGCCACTGGCTTTCAACAAATAGGTGGCCTGCGGGTGCTTGATCAGCACTTTTGAGAGATCAATACGCTGGGCGCCAAGATCCTCTGCCGGCGACGGAAAGCCGGCGCACACTTTGTTCTGGATTCGAAGCATCCAGGTCGGGGCGTCTGCGACCGGGACTGGTTTCGAATGTGAAATACTACTGTACATTCATCCAGTTTATTCCAAAGTACGATTTGTGCAATGTGTAGTCACTACCAAGCCTTCCAGGAGCGTGAGCGTTATCTGCGCCACTTCGGCATTGAGCCGCCCGCCGAGACCGGAAAACTCGACATGTGGCCGGGCTACCTGGGCGCATTCATCCGCAAACATCCCCAAAGCGATGTAGGGGATGAAGCGGTTCCTGCAGCAGAGGCGATCAACGGACTGTTTGGTCTGGTCCCCCACTGGGCGACTGATACCAAAATCACCAAGAGCACGTACAACTGCCGCAGCGAGACAGCAGCCGAGAAACCCAGTTTTAGGGATTCCTACAAACGAAACCAGCGCTGCATCATTCCTGCACAGGCCCTCTACGAGCCCGACTGGCGCACTGGCAAAGCGGTATCCACCCGCATCGAGCATGTCGATGGCGATCCTTTGGGAATTGCTGGCCTGTGGTCTAGCTGGAAGTCATCAAAGGGTGTGTGGGTCCACAGTTTCACCATGCTGACCATCAATGCACAGAGCCATCCACTGATGAATCAGTTCCATAAGCCCGCAGATGAAAAGCGCATGGTCGCCATATTGGCGCCTGGCCGCTACCAGGAATGGTTAGAAGCCAAGCGTGACATTCAGGACTTTATGCAACCGTTCCATTCAGAGCAGCTCATTGCTGTCCTACCGAGCGCGCCTGCAACGTTAGGTCTGGTACACGCATGACCGCCACGCCCGGTGGCCTGCCGAGATGGTTATTTTGTGCAGCAGAGCAGCTGCCGAAACTTGATGGACCACCCTCAGCTTCACACGGCTTCAAGATGATTTCCAAGTATTGCCTGAATTCGATTCTGGCCGCCCTGGTTGCCCATCTGCTCTGTGGGCCGGCGTGGGCCTGGGGCAGTGAGGGCCATCAGGTCATAGCCCTAATTGCTGAAAAGCAATTGACCCCGCAAGCCAAGGCCGAGGTGGCTCGTCTCCTTGCTTTAGAGCCGGGAGAAACCTTGACATCCATCTCTACCTGGGCCGATGAGCACCGCAGTCCTCAAACTGGGCCTTGGCACTACGTGAATTTTCCGAAAGGGGACTGCAATTTCCAGGCTGAGAGGGACTGTCCAGATGGACGTTGTGTGGTGGCCGCTATTGAAAAGGCAACTGCAGTTTTGGGATCCAACGCCTCAGACGAGAAACGCCTTACTGCGCTGAAATACCTCGTGCACTTTGTGGGCGACATTCACCAGCCGCTTCATGCGGGCTTCGGGGAAGATCGGGGCGGTAATACTTACCAACTGCAAGCCTTCAAGCGGGGTACCAATTTGCATGCGGTGTGGGATTCCGGGCTGATCCGGAGCCTCGATATGGATGCAAACACGCTTGCCTCGCAACTGGCCGATTCAAAGTCGTCAAACAACGCCTCGGCGTGGAATCCAGCATTGGCGGCCGAAGAGTCGTGCCGGTTGGTGGCAACCACCGGGTTCTACCCTGGGCGGCTGGTTGATACCCAATATATTCAGCGGTATCTTCCAGTCGTGAAAGATCGTTTATTCACCGCGGGCGCCAGATTGGGGTATCTTCTGAATAGAATTTGGAAATAACCAACAACGACAATTTGCGGGAATGGCTCAGAAAAAACCCAAGGCAAAGAAAAAGTCAGCCAGTCTTAGCAGCAATACCCTAGGCATGGTCATGTTGACCGGAAATCCGGTTTGGCGAGCTTTTGCCAAGAAGCCAGTTGGCGAGACGACCCAAATAACCATTGGCTTGGCCGGAAGAAAAGCGCTATATGCGCTGACCAATGGTCTTGGGCAGTTCGAACACTTCAACGAACTGGTGGTCACCGGTTATTCGGCTATTTCTCTTGCCGAGAGCGGTTACGGCACCGACCTGATGAGCGATTTCAATGCGGCGGTTGAAGCAGTCCTAAAGTGCCGAATCCGCGCGCTCCAGGATGAAAACTATTTTCTGGATGAGCAAGACGCACGGTTAGTCGGTGTTCTTTTGGATCTTCACGAACAACAGGTTCAACTTGCCGGCAAGGCCGATCTGGCTGCAGCTGTTGTTGACGGGTACTAGCGCGCCAAGGTTGCCAGACCAGAAGGTTGACTTACGGGGAGAATTCAAAAGAGTGCAGCCATACGCATTCTGCTTTGAAAATCATCTAGCTGGCATCTTGCTAAGCCAATTGACGACTTTCTCTACCCGTTCTGACACTGTTCCATGAACGGTCAGCCATGGAACTTTGCTGTCTTGAAGTTGGCTTAAGTACCATGCGTGCTGCTCTAGTCGAAATCCTTCTTCCCTTCTAGTTCCGTCTTGCACAAACGAGAAGTCCGGCTGACAAAGCACCACAGCATCGTAGATTCGACTGGACAACTTTTGCAACTCTGGGTCTGAACGGCCAAACATCCAATGGCTGTAGCCAAACGTCGTTAGTGGTGAGGTATCACATATCAGCCATGGGCCCGATTGCAATTGGGCTAAGTTTTCGCGGCGTACCTGTTCTTGCGCAATAAATAGCAAATCAGTTTCTGAGACGCCCCCTTGCAACTCCCAGAGTTCGCGCCCGTACTCAGGCACCCACTGTGTTTCCAGCCTTTGCGCCAATGCTGCTGCCAATGTAGTCTTGCCGGTCGATTCACCTCCCAACAGCGCCACTCGACGCACAAACGAAGAGGCAACTTCGGGGGAAGTCCACTGCCTGGCGAGAGCGGGCGCAGTCCGTATTGCGGTTGCGCTAATGGGCAGGTGACGACGAGCTGGATCGACAAGTACGCACTCAACCGTTTTACCGAAGACTTGTGCCAATGTGTTGGCGCAAGATGGGCCATACTCTTCGCTGCAAAAGATGGCGTCAGGTTCTTTCCCCAAAACTAGCATCAACAGCCAGGCCAACCATTCTTGCTGAACTGCATCTGATGCAGAATTCGTGGGCATAGCCTTTACGGCAATCCCGCGATTACGACAGACGCGTTGCAACCACTTTCCATCAATGACGTGCCGCTCATGCTCTGGAAATCGTGCCGCCAGCCAACGCCGGCGAAGGGCAGGCCCACACATTGGTAGCTCCGGATTGCTGTAACTCAGAATCAGAACGCTGTCACACCGCGACTTCGCTTGGCTCACCAACCACTCATGCCCGAGGTGCAAAGGTGCGAACTTACCAACTACCAAACCCAACCGATAACGCGATTCTTGGTGCCTCATGTATTACTTTGCTCTGCAGCTTCTTTTCTCCAGCGCCACCATCCATACCAAGCGTTGATCCAGTAAAGTGTGTACAAGGCGGCGGTCAGGAAAAGCCCGCGCGAGGCATAAAGTGGCACCGATACGGTGTTGACCGCAAGCCACCATGGCCACGTCTCCAACTTGCGCTGCATGAGCAGGCATTGAGCAACGACACTCAACGCAAGCACGGAGGAGTCCACAAATGGCATATAGGCATCTGTGTATCGATACAAAAGTGCGCCATATGTCGCTGTGACAATCATGGCGGCCACAGCCATCCAAATTAGAGCCTGTCGACCGACGCGGGTAACCGGGCGAACACGCACGGTAGAACCATCATGCCGCCACTGCCACCATCCAATGATGCTTGTAGCAATAAAGAAAACCTGTAGCGTGGCATCTGCGTACAGCTGACTGTTAAAAAAAATTACAGCAAACAGAACGCAACCTACGATGCCTGTAGTCCAAGTATGAACGGTGTTACGTGCCGCCAACCAAATGGATAGCGCCGTAACCAAATTTGCAGCAACCTCCAAGGGTTCCATATGCAATCTCCCAGTTGGCTATGGATTTAGCTCTTTTGCGTAATTGACGAATCGACAATGCTGCGCAACAACGCCAGTATTTTTTCACAGTGCGGCATCCAGTCTGCGAGCTTCATTTTTGGAAAATTCTGTCTTTGCTGTTCGGTGAAGGTGATCCCAACGACCGCCTCAAGGCCATCAGCGAATCGAGTTGCGATAGCGGCGGGTGACGTTTCCTTGGGAAGGGTTTGCTCTTTCCAATTGCCAAAAGCCAACTCCAAGTCCCCATTTCGCATGACCGAGAACAAGCCTCGGGTCAGCTGCACTTCGGGAAGGTATAGGGTGGCATAGCTGCGCCATTGCCAATACGCCCGACCTTGCGGCTCGTGTGGAAATGCGCAAAGCAGCGTGTTTATTGCGGCTTTGGACGGAGCCTCTAGCAGGTCCACCGCTTTGAGGAATGCGTCTTTTCCAATATCGGTTCCTTGGCGCGCCAATTCGGCCTTCGAGGCGCGCTTAGCCAGTCTTGCCTCTTCGGTGTACCCGAAAAGCCAGGGCACCGCAATCCGACCAGAAGGGCCTTCGTAGAGGCGTGCTTCGACCAACAGCACTTCCGTGGACGCTAATTGCTTATTCAGGAAATCGACCAGACTTCGCAATTCATTGGGCGAGTCTTCCAAGAAAAAGACCAGTCGCATCCGCGATTCACGCAGGTTTGACTCCACCGCCTGGAAGAAGTCTTCAATCCCGCCGCCACTGTTCTCTGCGATCCATCGGGCCAAATTATCTGATCCACCTGCGGTCTCTGCTGCGTGTCTTTCGAGTTCCCCTTCACTCCAATAATGCTGCCCATTTGCCGCATATTCCAGCATCTGCGCTATGACCTCTCGACGGCTGCGGGTGTCTTTGCACCGTTTGCACTCGACAAGCGTTGGAACCGCTAAGTGATCGACGTAGAGGAAGTCGATCGACCAACGATCCGATCCAGACGACGGGTCTGGCACAGGCATTTCTCTTTTTACAAGCAGCCATCGCGGCGGGTTTTCCGGATTGATTTGCTTGCTCGGAAGTAACCACGGGTTGCGCAACAAAAGCGTTTGCAATTCCTTGTCTTCATCCTTGCAACTGATGCGTGTCAGGTTGGAGGCCTCAGAGTTCTCATTGATCAGATAAACATCGCTCATATCGTCCCTGTCATCTACGTTCTTATCGTGTTACTTGGTGTCTTGATGGCGGCACCAAATTGTTATGGGCCAAGGCCCGAAAATCTTCGTCGGAACCCGACTTTTCAGCGGGTTTATGAACAAAGTGTGCATGTCCCAAGTCACTGCTATAACGCCTACCGCTACTTCAAGTCGAAGATGAAGTCTTGCGCCGCCGTGTAAAGCATGGCAGGACGCTGTAGGCCGCGCTCATAGTCTCCCGTCTCAAGCAGGTCCGCGGACCCTTTAATCCGCCGCCTAAATACCGCCTTGTCCAATTTGCGCCCAAGAATCGCTTCGCAGGTTCGTTGCAAGGCAGTCAGCGTGAATTGTTGTGGCATGAGATGCAGGGGCAGCGCATGTCGATCAACCTTATTTCGCAAGACTTGCAATGCGCACTCAAGTTGCAGCGCGTGGTCGAAGGCCAATCGATGTCCTGGGCGGACCGCAGGAGCCCACTCAACCGCTTCAATCTTGTCTCGTACCAATGCCTGAATCTGATCCTTTGGCAGCAAGGCGCAATACAGCACTGCAATCGACCATCCCCGTGGATCTCGCTGTGCTCCGTTGAAGGTTTGAATTTCTTCCAGGTGCGCAATGTCTACGCTGATCTTGCTACGCAAAACTCGCCGAGCCGCCTCTTCGAGGCTAGCGTCAGATTCGGGTCGAAGGATGCCCCCTGGCAGCGCCCAGCGTCCAGCCTCTGGCTCCACCGATCGCTTAACCAGCAAAACGCGCAGTTCGCCGTCAACGATGCTAAAGAGGGTGACGTCCACCACGACCAATGGGTAGAGCTTAAGCCCTGTCATGTGTGCATCCGATAGATAGTTGCATAACGCCAATATATCACGGATAATAGTGGCACATCGCCACTATGTTGTCGAAATGGAGGAATATGTCAGACATCACCAAATTAAGGATTCAAAGCAAAGCATCGGTGCGCGACAGCATCAACTCGCCTATTCAGATCGCTGAAGTCTCGTTGCCCGGTGTAGGAGCAGGTCCCTATGGGCGAATCGGCCTTACTCTTTGCCCCGGCAAGAAAGATCCGAGCAGACTTTGGAGCCGAGATCTTGAAATCGATCTTCAGGCCATTCGGCAATGGGGCGCCATAGTTGTGGTTACTCTCATGGAAGCCCACGAGATGAAATTATTGCAAGTGGAGAACATGCCGTTGGTCGCGGAGCAGTTGGGCCTTCGCTGGCTACACCTACCCATTCGTGACGTAGATGTACCAGACGAGCGCTTTGCAATCGAATGGAAGTTGCACGGACCTGCCCTGCACCAACTGCTGGACAGCGGAAAAAATGTATTGGTGCACTGTCGCGGAGGATTGGGACGTTCTGGCTTGGTGGCGGCACAAATGCTGGTCGAGCGCGGGACCGAGCCCGCAAATGCCATTCGACAGGTGCGATCTGCGCGACCCGGTGCCATCGAGACAAGGCAACAAGAAGCCTATGTACACAGCTGCCTAAACATGCCACGCGCACTTCTTTGAACACTTGAGAAAAGCAAGGAGAGGAACATAAATGCGATACGACATCATCGGAGACATCCATGGCCAAGCCGATAAGCTTCACGCCTTACTTGCCCGACTGGGTTATGTTCAAAGTTCTGGCGCCTACCGCAAGCCAGACCATACAGCGGTCTTCGTCGGCGACTTTATTGACCGTGGCCCCCAGCAAGTCGATTCCGTCATGACCGTACGACGGATGGTGGACGCCGGAACAGCATTAGCAATCATGGGAAACCATGAATTCAATGCCATGGCCTGGCACACGGCAGACCCGCTTCAGCCAGGTGAATACCTGCGCCCACATAAAGGCCCGTGGGGCGAAAGCAACCGTCGGCAGCATGCTGCCTTCTTGGCAGAGGTAGAAGGCAAACCGGCACTGCATGCAGAGTTAATCGGTTGGTTATTTACCTTACCGCTCTGGCTGGACCTCAATGCCTTAAGGGTAGTCCACGCCTGTTGGCACCAAGACTACATGAACCAGT
>ERZ1034361.657-NODE-657-length-21242-cov-6.954642_pt1 | contig 21242 bp, 24 predicted proteins | sample MGYA00520617_ERZ1034361 | MGnify/ENA primary metagenome ERZ1034361 (study PRJEB33736, sample SAMEA104284507) | Azolla filiculoides | biome: Urban; feature: Water surface; material: Ditch water | place: Netherlands | collected 2015-10-28 | depth 0-0.1 m ...
GCTACCCAGAAGCTGATCTGGAACGAGTTCCAGAGCTTGAGGGAGAAGTCTGCCTTCTCCCAGAAGTGAAGGATTCCTTCAAAACTGATTTGGCTGGGCAGAGTCAGTGGTCCAGTTGTGGTGTATTCCTCTGGGGTCTTGACCGAGTTAACGAAGGCCAGGTACAGCGGAGAAATCCATGCCAGTGCGCTGGCAATCATAAAAGCTACGACGAGCCAGGAAACAGGAGTGCGCTTATTGAAGCCACCCTTACCCTTTTTGCTGACCTTTTGAGTTTTACGAGATTCGGGGTTGAGGGTGTTTTCAACCATGATTGCGGTGCTCATCGGTTTTCCCCCTGCTTGTTCTGGTAACGGAAAATGACCAACGACATAATGATCAGCAGGATGGCGAGCACAGTGGAAATAGCGGCACCGTAACCGACCTTGCTGGTCTGAATGAAGTTGAAGTAGGAGTAGTACGCAGGAACTGTTGTTGCCGTACCTGGACCACCTTGTGTCATGACATAGACCGGAGCGAATACCTTTAGAGCCGCCACTGTCGTTGTCAGCAATACCACTGCAATTTCAGGGGCGAGCTGGTTCAAGGTGATGATGCGGAAGCGCTGGAACCATGTAGCGCCATCGATAGCTGCAGCCTCGTGAACTGACTGGTCAGCACGGGCAAGACCAGACATGAAGATCACGATGGTGTAACCGACCTGAATCCAAATCAGGACGATAGTTACGGAGAACATGGCCCACTTGGCGTCACCCAGCCAGTTCTGTGCCCATTCAGGGTGTCCCCAGTCGGTCAGAACCTTGTTGACGATACCGGTCTGTGAAGAAAGCATCCAGGTCCAGAGCAAACCTGCAATGGGAATAGGGATGATCTGAGGGAGGAAGAAACCTGCGCGAGATGCTGCCGAGGTTGCGTTTCCAAATCGTGGTGACACGTAGTCAAAAAGTGCGGAGGCAATAATCAGACCCAGCGCGGTGGGGACAATCGCCATAGCGAAGATGAAGACAATTGAGTGAAGGAAAGACTGCCAAAAGGTCTCATCGACCATGAGCTTGGCGTAGTTATCGAAGCCGATCCATTTAGGAGCGCCGAGGCCATTCCACTTCGTGAAGGAGAGGTAGATGTTCCAAACGAAGGAAACAATCACGATCAAAGTGAAGGCGATGAGTCCTGGAACCATGTAAGGCCAGTAAACGCCGTTTGAGTTTTTGTACTTCTTGCGGACTTTGTCCGAAGTAAGTGCAGTCATGATGACCTCGTTGTCAGAAAGTTCAAGGTGGAGGGATGTGTGAGGGGTAAAACCCCTCTGTTGTCTCACGAGACTAGCGAGGAGAAGAATCCCCCGCAAGGAAGAGAAATCCGGTGCGATGCCGCGGACGACACCGCACCGGATTGTTGCCTATCAGTGTGGTGAGGCTAATGCCTCAACGACGACTGGTTATGGCTTGTTCTCTTCGTAGTACGAACCGATTGCCTCGCGGTACTCAGCAGGAGTGGTGTTACCTGCTACGAGGTCGATTACGGCAGCCTTGAGGATGTCGTAGTAACCGGATACGGGCCAGTCAGGGTAGAAACCGAGACCGTTGTCAGCAACGAGCTGCTGGAAGAGAGGCAGGGTGATTGCAGTAGTTGCGTTGTCACCGAGCTCGGTTGCGAGCAGTGGAAGACCACCGTTTGCAGCCATGGTGTTCTGTGCCTTTGCCTGCAGAGTCAAGTTAATGAACTCAGCTGCGAGGTCAGGGTTCTTACCCTTTGCAGGGATAACCCAGATGTTTCCAGCAGAACCGGTCGATACAGCGTTACCTGGGTTGAGGATCTTGCCCCAGGTGAACTTAGCTGCACCAGCAACGGTTCCATCAAGCCAGGTACCACCAGGCATGAATGGAGAGGTACCGCTGGTGAATGCTGCGACTGCGTCGTCAGCGGTTGCACCGGAAGCGCTAGCTGCGATGTAACCCTTCTGGGTCCAGCTCTGGATCTGCTCAGATGCCTGAGTGAAAGCTGCGTCGTTGAAGTCAGTTTCTCCATCGAAGAACTGGTAAGCGTTTACCCAGTCGTTGTCAGCCTTGTTCAGGGTCAGGTTGTATGCGAGGTGCACGAGCATGTAGTCAGCTGCTGCGATAGGAGTGATTCCTGCAGCAGTGAGGGTTGCGAATGCAGCTTCGAGGTCAGCCTGGCTCTTGAGAGCGGTTGCGTCGATTCCGTTAGCGGAAAGAACGTCAGCGTTGTAGAACCAACCTACGTACTCACCGTAGGTAGGAACACCGTAGAGGTCTCCGTTACCCATGAGGCCGTCGGTGTAGCGTCCAACCTGCTGTGCAGATGCGGGGAGGAGGTCAGTCCAGCCGTACTGAGCTGCGTAGTCCTCGAGGTTGAGGAGCAGACCAGCCTGTGAAGCTGCACCAGCGGTACCGTTACCCTTGTTCCACTCGGAAAGGTCAGGTGCCTTGTCGGAGTCGAGGATGGAGTTACCCGACTTCTCGATCTGTTCCCAGGTCTTGAACTCGAAGTTAACGGTTACGTCAGGGTGTGCAGCCTTGAACTCATCGAGAGCCTCGGTCCATGCGATGTACTGAGCGGTGTCTTCACCGGAGTACCACCATACGTTGAATGTCTTGCTGTCGTTACCACCAGCGGCACAACCCGAGAGGGTGCCGAGGGTGAGCGCACCTGCAGCAACAGCTGCGGCGACGCGGAGACCGCGCTTGCTTACCTTCATTAGTAATTACCTTTCTCAGTGGTGACCAATTTGGCCACGCAACTTCTTTGGTGCTTCCAGGTTGACGCGCATCGTCGACGCGCGTCGATAAAGAGAAATCTACCTAAAGGTTGAGGGCAATGTCTACCCCAGAAACGCCGTTTCGTATTTTCGTAACCGAATCGTGATTCAAGGGGTAATTTGTTCCCTTACCCGCGTAATTGCGGGGCAGGGCCAGTACTGCCCCGATCAAAGAATTGTGGCTGGGTGAGATTTTGCAGCACAGACTTCTTGTCACCATTGAGCCGGGCAATGAGGTACTGCACAGCCATTCGGCCCAACTCGGGGCCATCAACGTTGATCGTGGTCTGAGCAGGGACAGTCATATTTGCCGCTTCGTCAGAAAGTCCAAAGCTAAGAACCGAAAGATCACCAGGAATGCTCATCCCCCTGGCACCCGCGACTTCGAGAGCACCGATAAAGGCAGGTTCGTTGAAGCCGATGATTGCCGTGATGTCAGGTTGCTCCTGAAGTAATTCTTCAAATGCCTGTCGTCCGGAACGAATGGTGGGCTTGGGGTGCTTGATGGTGAGCTTCACGCCAGAGCGGTTGGCAACCTCAATCAGCGGCTTCTCTGTTCGAACAACTGGACCGTAGCCAGCCTCAACCAACTCATCACGCATTGAGATAACGCCGATATTGGTGTGCCCCAGATCCACCAGGTGGTGAATTGCCATAGGACCCCATTGCGAGAAGTCCGCATCGACGTAGGTCAAGTCTTGGGAATCATCGGTTCGACCGATGAGGCAGAACGGAGTACCGCTTTCTAGCAACACTTCAACGCGAGGGTCGTGAGACCTGACCTCCATCAAGAGAACACCCTCGACGAGGCCTTGCGCCACAATCTTCTTTAGCGAAGCTGTATCTTCAACAGCGTTGGGCCACAACAATAATTGGTAACCATCTTCGGCTGCCGCTTCGGTTGCTGCCTGCACATACTCGAAGTCGGTCTCGCCAAAGCCGCGCTCCCCCACGGGGAACAACAGGGCAAGCAATCCTGACTTTTTGCTCGCCAAAGCTTGTGCCATGGCGTTGGGAACATAGCCCAAAGTCTTCATGGCATCTTCAATACGCTCACGCGTATCGTCACTAATGGGGCGAACGCCGGTGAGGGCATAGCTCACTGTGCTCTCGGAAACGCCAGCCATGCGCGCAACATCTGCGCGGGTGGCTTGTTTAGGCTTCTTCATCGAGGTCACATGCATAGCCTAAACGAAATCATCGACACGCGTCGACTACTTATTCGATGAATTTAGGCTTCGATGACCAGAGGAATAATCATCGGGCGGCGACGGTAGCTCTTAGAAACCCACTGCCCAACTGTGCGACGAATGACCTGCTGTAAGGAATGTGCGTCACGAACACCGTTGTGAGCCGCCTCCTGCAATGCCTTAGCAATGGCTGGCTTGATGTCATCAAACACAGCATCATCTTCAGCAAAGCCCTTGGCGTGAATCTCTGGCCCCACGATGATCTTGCCGGTCGCAGGATCAACGACCACGATGATCGAGATGAAACCCTCTTCAGCGAGGATGCGGCGATCCTTGAGATCGTTATCCGTAATCTCCCCCACGCTGGAACCGTCAACATAGACATAACCAATGTCGAGCTGACCAACAACACGTGCAATGCCATCCTTGAGGTCAATGACGGTGCCGTCTTCGCCCAAAATGGTGCGGTGTGCATCTACGCCTGAGTCGATAGCGAGGTTTGCGTTCGCAACGAGGTGGCGGTATTCACCGTGAACGGGGAAAACGTTCTTCGGCTGCAGAATGTTGTAGCAGTAGAGCAACTCCCCTGCCGCCGCGTGACCTGAAACGTGAACCTTGGCATTGCCCTTGTGGACGACCTTCGCACCAAGCTTGGTCAAACCATCAATGACTCGATAGACGGCATTCTCGTTTCCTGGAATCAAGCTGGAAGCCAGGATGACGGTGTCTCCAGGACCAACCTCAATCTGGTGTTCGAGGTTTGCCATGCGAGCCAGAACAGCCATCGGTTCACCCTGTGAACCAGTGGACATATAGACCAATCGGTCATCAGGAAGTTCAGCTGCCTTCTTGGCATCAATGATGGTTCCCTCAGGAACTTCGAGATAACCCAGCTCACTAGCAATACCCATGTTGCGCACCATGGAACGGCCCATCAACACCACGTGACGATTGTTTGCCACCGCAGCATCAATAACCTGCTGAACGCGGTGCACATGGGAAGAAAAGCTGGCCACGATGACTCGACGCTTAGAGCGGTGAATCACACTCTCGAGCACAGGACCAATTTCACGTTCAAGCGGAGTGAAGCCGGGAACGTCCGCATTGGTGGAGTCGGGCAAGAACAGGTCGACGCCTTCTTCACCGAGGCGTGCGAATGCACGCAGGTCGGTGAGGCGACCGTCAAGAGGGAGTTGATCCATCTTGAAGTCACCCGTGTGAAGGACAAGGCCTGCTTCGGAGCGAATAGCAATAGCCAGAGCATCAGGAATGGAGTGGTTGACGGCAACGAACTCCAGTTCATAAGGACCGAATTGTTCCTTATCGCCCTCTTTAACCTGCAGTGTGTAGGGCTGGATGCGGTGCTCTTTGAGCTTGGCTTCGATGAGAGCAAGGGTCAGACCAGAACCCACCAAAGGAATGTCATTCTTCAAACGAAGAAGGTAGGGAACAGCACCAATGTGATCTTCGTGACCGTGCGTGAGCACGATGGCAAGCACGTCATCCATGCGGTCACGGATGTAGCTGAAGTCAGGAAGGATGAGGTCCACACCAGGCTGGGTCTCTTCAGGGAAGAGCACACCACAGTCCACAACAAGCAACTTGCCGTTGAGTTCGTAGACGGTCATGTTGCGACCAATCTCCCCCACTCCTCCGAGTGGGACAACGCGCAGCGTTCCGTTTTCTAATACAGGTGGGTCAAACAGTTCGTTAGGCATATTCCTCTTACGAGCATGGATCCAAAGGATCCGTATTCACGCCCTGGCGGATGCCCTGACGAGTGTGGCGCTACCTAGTAGTGCCGGCGATTTTGGGCAATGCTCCGCCAGCGGCGGCATTGCGGTCGGGGCGGAAGTTAGAGAAGTCAAGACCAGCGACAGCGCCCACGAGAGAAATCTCGTCTTCGATCTTGGCTGCTTCCCATTCCTCTGGACCGACGAGGGGAAGGCGCACACGTGGGCTGCCAATGTGTCCTAGACCGTGCAGAACATATTTGGCGGCAACAGTACCGGGTACGTGAGTCATCAGTGCTCGAACCAGTGGTTCAAGCGCCTTGTGCTCTGCAGTTGCCGCAACGAGGTCGCCACGGTTCACTGCGTCAACCATTGCGCGGTAAGGAGCAGGGGCAACGTTTGCGGTGACACCGATCAGGCCAGATGCACCAATAGCCATGTGAGGAAGCACGTTGGCATCATCACCAGAGAAGTACAGCAAGTCAGTCTGGTTCAGCACACGGCTGACTTCACTGAAGTCACCTTTAGCATCCTTCACCGCAACAATGTTGGGGTGCTTTGCCAAGCGGAGGATGGTTTCATACTGAATCTGAATACCTGATCGGCCTGGGATGTCATACATGATGAACGGCAGGTCAGTCGCGTCTGCAACCATGCGGAAGTGGGTGAGCACACCAGCTTGGGTGGGCTTGTTGTAATACGGAGTGACCGCCATGATGCCGTCAGCACCGGCTTTGGCACTTTTCTTTGCCAGCTCAATAGCGTGAGCGGTTTCGTTAGAAGGACCACCCATGATGATCTTGGCGCGGTTGCCCGCAACCTTCTTGCCAACCTCTACGAGCTTGACCTTCTCATCGTCGGTCAGGGTTGAGGTTTCACCTGTGGTGCCGGTAACTACAATGCCATCAGCACCGTTGGAAACAACGTAGTCGATGTGTCGCTCAACGTCGTTCCAGTCCACTTCACCATCAGCGGTGAACGGAGTTACGAGCGCGACAAGTACTTGTCCGAAGGGGTTTTCTGGGGTAGCCACAGATTAAGCGTATCTAAAGCCGAAGATTACGGCGAAACGCGGCCGTGCTCATTGAACGCTGAGTAGGTCAGCGGCATGAGCTTGGCCCACTCGTCTTCCATCTTTTCAGCGACCATTTCGATTTCGCGCTGAGGGAAGGAAGGGAAGTGGGTGCCTTCACGCTTGGTACGCAATGACAGGAAGTTCATCAGCGAGCGCGAGTTCATGGTCACGTACATCGAGGAGTATGTAGCCACGGGAAGAACACCGCGTGCTACTTCACGAGCAATTCCAGCTTCAAGCATGCGCTCGTATTCTTCATACGCAACTGTTACTGCGCGCTTGGTTGCTTCCTGAGTCAGAGCGGTCTGCTCTGGGGTTCCAGGAATGAAGTCATAGGCGCCGGGCTTACCCACCTGAATCAAGTTGCGGTCAACAGCGGGCACATAGAAGACAGGGTTGAGCTCACGGTAACGAGCAGATTCTTCGTTGTAGGAAGCAATGCGGTGGCGCATGAACTCGCGGAAGACGAAGATCGGTGCCTGTACGTAGAAGGTCATCGAGTTGTGCTCGAAGGGAGAACCGTGGCGGTCACGCATCAGGTAGTTGATCAGACCCTTGTCGCGCTTCTCATCTTCCGCACGTGACTCAGGAGTGTGCATGGACTCTTCAAGAGTCTGCTCTCCCTGGGTCGACACACGTGCAGCAAAAAGCACATCGGAGTCGTGGGCGCTCGAGCGCACCAATTCAACAGTTACATCTGAACGAAATTCAATCTCAGCCACGGATAAAACCTTACCCGTCGTCACGTTACGTCACACTCGGCACGGCGGGGTTGAGGAGAAATAGTCTGTAATAACCATGGACCTCTCACTCATCCTTCTGCTGATCGGCGGACTCATCGTGGTTTCCACCGCGCTGGGCCTGATCATCAAAGCAGCTGAAGGTCGCGTGAAGAAGCAGGATGGCCTCACCAGAATTGATCCCTCGGCATTAGGTGAGGGAATTGAATTCGGCAAGATCGGAACTTTGCTGCAGTTCAGTTCTGAGTTCTGCACCAAGTGCCCTGGCACCAGGAAATACCTCGAGCAGGTGGCGAAAGATCACCCCGGCGTCTCCCACGTCGATGTTGACCTCACCAACCGTCAAGACCTGGCTCAACAGTTCAACATTCTGCAAACCCCCACCACGTTCATCCTCGATGACAGCGGCGCCATCGCCGCTCGCATCGGTGGATCACCACGTCCCGAAGCAGTCACCGCTGGTTTGGAAATCGCTATCAAGAGAGAACACGACAGCTATGTCATCTAACAAGCCCAACCCCCTCGCCGCCAAGCCCGGAACCAAGGGCGTTGACCCTCGTGGTCCACGCTTTGGCGCGACCATCACTTTGATCACCCTCACCGTTGAGTTGATCTTCCTGCTGGCAAACCCTGAGGCACTCTCCAGCAGCAACTCTCTGGCCCAGAACTTCGCCACCCCCGCAGGCATCCTGTTGACCTACATCACCGCCATCTTCGCTATCGGTGCATTCGCAGGCATTGCCAAGCACCCTTATGGCGCTATCTTCAAGGCCGTGGTTCGCCCCCGCCTGTCGGCTCCCACTGAGCTCGAAGATCCCAAGCCACCCACATTCGCTCAGCTGATTGGCTTCATCATTTCTTTGGCAGGTTTGGTCTTTGCTGTGCTGGGTCTGACCACTGGAGCAATCGTTGCCGTGGCATTCGCCTTTGTGGCAGCCTTCCTCAACTCAGTATTTGGCTACTGCCTCGGCTGCCAAATCTATGTGTTGCTGGTGCGCGCCGGTATCGTGGGACGCGGAAGCGCTTCCGCCTAACTCATACTTTTTCGAGCCACGGCCGCTTCCTGAATTGGAGGCAGTCGTGGCTCGTTCGTTAACCGTGCTCATAGCGGGTGGTACCGGCATGATCGGAACTGCACTGACGGCTGAGCTCAAGAGTTCCGGCCACAAAGTACTTCTACTTTCTCGATCTTCTGGTTCTAACCGCATCCTGTGGAACCCCGAGTCTGCACCCTTGGACCTTGACGCAATTGCGGCGGAGTACGGTGCTGTCGATGCCATTGTGAACCTTGCAGGTTCTTCGATTAGCAAGATGCCATGGACTGCCAAGACCAAGCACGGAATTCTTTACTCACGCTTAGCAGCAACAACCACCATCGTGGATGCAATAGAAACGGCCACAAAGAAACCACAGGTGCTCATCAATGGTTCAGCTGTGGGTTTCTATGGCAACCGCGACAATGAAGTCCTGACAGAGCAATCACTCCGTGGCGATGGTTTCCTCTCTGATGTTGTGGTCTCGTGGGAAGCAGCAGCACAGCCAGCTGAAAAGTACACCCGTGTTGCCTATGCACGCACCGGTTTAGTTCTTGGCAAGAAGGGTGCCCTAGGTCCGCTGCGGCTTCTTAATTCTTTCTTTGTTTCAGGCCCGCTTGCTGGCGGTAAAGACTGGTGGCCCTGGATCAGTCTGCGCGATGAAGCCCGCGCACTGGCATTCCTCATTGAGAACGAGATCTCCGGTCCGGTCAACCTCGTTGCTCCCAACCCCGCAACGTCTGGAACCCTCATGAAAGCACTGGCGAAGCTAATGAGCCGTCCCTACTGGTTCCCCGCACCCGGCTTCGCTATCTCCCTCGTATTGGGGCAAGCAGGTCGTGAACTACTTCTTTCCAGCCAAAAGATCTCTCCTGAAGTTCTATTAAGTTCAGGTTTCACTTTCCTCGATTCAGACGTATCGGAAGGTCTGCACTCAGCACTGAGATAACGTGGAGGCATGGGTGTACGCATCGAAAAAATTGACCTCCCTGGCTTTGGTGTTCGTCACGACGTCGTGACGCAAGCTGGCCAGCACATTGGTGTCCTGAGCTTCCGCGACGGTCACCGTGAAGTTGCTCTTTATGACCCCGAAGATCCAGACGCCATCCTCGGCTCTGTCGCTCTGACCGGTGACGAAGCGGCAGCACTCTCCGATCTGCTCGGCCATGCTGCGCTTCTGAGTCAGCTCTCTGGCTTGGGGAGCGGAACAATTGGTCTCTTCACCGAGCAGCTTGTCCTGCCAGCAGATTCCCGTTTCCTTGATCGCCCCCTCGGTGACACGCAAGCACGCACTAAGACTGGAACATCTATCGTTGCCATCTTGCGCGGCAAAGATGTCATTCCTTCGCCAACCCCCGCAGAAATCCTCCGCATGGATGATCTCATCGTTGCGGTAGGTACTCGCGAAGGTCTCGACAAGCTCGACAAACTTCTGGCGCACAGTCAGGTCTAGGTATGCACGACGAGACCTGGATGCTGATTGAGGTAGGAGCATTGCTCCTGGGCCTCAGTCTGCTCGGGCGCCTCGCCATCAAGTTCGGTCAATCCCCTATCCCCCTCTACATGACGGCGGGGTTGGTATTTGGCTCCGGTGGCATTCTTCCCTTGCAGGCAAGTACTGACTTCCTCAGCTCAGGAGCTGAGCTCGGAGTCGTGCTGTTACTTGTCATGCTCGGTTTGGAATATTCACCCACAGAGTTGGTGGGCAACCTCAAGTCATCTGCTCGGGCAGGTATTTGGGACGGACTACTCAATGCCATCCCTGGCGCTGTGTTTGCTTTGGTCTTGGGTTGGGGACCTATCGCTGCCCTCGCCATGGCAGGTGTGACATGGGTTTCGTCCTCCGGTGTCATTGCAAAGGTCCTCAGAGACTTGGGTCGCTTGGGTAACCGCGAAACGCCGATTGTTCTCTCTGTCCTCGTGCTCGAGGACTTAGCCATGGCGTTCTACCTGCCCATCCTCTCGGCTGTTGTTATTGGTGCCAGCTTGCTCCAGGGAGCAATCACTGTGGCGATCGCAGTCGGCTCGGTTTCCGTAGTGCTCTATCTGGCCGTTCGCCACGGAAAGAAGCTCTCCCGCATCTTCCACTCAGAACAGCCTGAAACCCTGTTGATGGGTGTTCTAGGACTCACCATGTTGGTGGCTGGTCTCGCCTCAGAAGTACAGGTCTCCGCAGCTGTAGGTGCATTCTTGGTGGGCATCGCACTATCTGGTCAAGTTGCCCACAACGCTGAGAAGCTACTTGCTCCCCTGCGTGATCTCTTCGCAGCTATCTTCTTCGTCTTCTTTGGTCTCACGACGAACCCCGCAGACATTCCTGAAGTCTTCTTCCCTGCGCTGATCCTCGCTGTGGTCACCATGAGCACCAAGGTGCTCACCGGTTATCTGGCAGCAAAACGAGCAGGTATCGGTCGCCCAGGTCGATGGCGTACTGGACTAGCTCTGATGCCACGTGGTGAGTTCACTGTCATCATTGCTGGTCTCGCCGTCTCTGCCGGCGTTCAGCCACTGATTGCACCACTTGCTGCTACCTACATGCTCATCACCGTGATCTCAGGACCTGTCCTGGCACGCATCACGGACACTGCTTGGTTCAAGCAGCAGATGAAAGCAGCAGCTAAGCGCGAGGGTGCGCTTGCTGGTAGCTCGACGTCAGTCGCTCCATAGAAACATGTGTATAAATCTGGGTTGTGCCCATGCTGGCGTGACCCAGCATCTCCTGCACAATACGCAGGTCTGCACCGCCATCAAGTAAATGCGTTGCTGCGGTGTGACGCAGTGCATGCGGACCAGCAGGTCCGCTGCCACCTAAGGGTTCAAGAAGCGACGCAACGAGTCCATACACGGCACGCGTACTGAGTTTGCCGCCACGTGCTCCAACAAAGAAAGCCACGGTCGCAGGCTTGCCTTCAACCAAGTTCTTCCGCGAACGAGTGAGATAGTCCGTAATCGCAGAAGCTGCCGGAATGCCGAATGGGACAACCCGTTCTTTCGATCCCTTACCCATCACTCGGACAGTGAGGCGATCGAGGTCGACATCTCCCATGTTCAAGCCCACTAGTTCTGACACTCGCAGTCCTGAGGCATAGAGCAGTTCAATGATGGCGAGGTCTCGCAGGGCGAGTGGATCTCCCTCGCTCGCCTTGTCGACAAGGTATTCAAAGATCTCATCGAGTTGAGGCATCGAAATGACTCGAGGTAGGGATTGATCTGCTTTAGGCGACTTAAGCCTGGCTCCCGCGTCATTCTCAGAAATTCCTTGGCGACGCATCCACGCTGTGAAGCTTCGAACACTCGCCGAACGCCGTGCGAGTGTTGTCTTACTCAGTCCAGTTTGAGCAGATTCATAAAGCCAGTCTCGGAGGAACTCGAGGTTGATTCCCTCCAGAGTTTTCACATTCCTGCGCTCGGCATAGTTGGCTAAGTCACGCAGGTCTGAAGAGTATGCCTTGATGGTGTGCTCGGAATAGCCACGCTCAGCGCCCAGATAGGCGATGAAGCCGTCTAGGGCACTCTCAAGCTGCATAGGTTCAAGAATGCCTCACTCTTGTGCTTCTGCAAGCTCTGACTCGCTTAGAGCTGGTGGCTGGCCAGGCAGCAGCTCCAACATCTCCGAGGCGGTCGTGACACACACCGCGTCATATTCACGCAGCAAACGGTGACAGCCAGCTGAAGATGCGCTGGTTACTGGACCAGGAACAACTCCGAGAGGTCGCCCCAATGTTGCGGCATGGTTTGCCGTGTTGAGAGAGCCTGAACGCCACCCTGCTTCCATCACTACGGTGGCCTGGCTGGAAGCAGCGATCAAACGATTGCGCAACAGAAACCTCCACTTCGTGGGCGCATACCCACAAGGGGCTTCTGCGAGCACCAAGCCAGATTCCATGATCCTGGCCAGCAAAGCATCATGCCCGCTGGGATAGAAGCGATCCACTCCACCAGCAAGAAATGCCATGGTTGTTCCACCCACTGCCAACGCTGATCGATGGGCCATGCCATCGATGCCGTATGCGGCACCAGAAACAATCGACACCCCAGATTCAGCAATGGCAGAAACGGTCTCCATCGTCACATGTTCGCCATATCCGGTTGAAGCACGTGCACCGACAACGGCAAGAGAATTCTCAAAGCTACGAAGCGCTGAGTATTGGCCACGACCCCAGAGAACCAATGGTGCATGCATCCCCAAATCGTTGAGTCCAGCAGGCCATAGTTCCTGTTCAGGGGTGACGAGAAATGCGCCTAGCTTGGCCGCATGCGCCACCGCATTCAGCGCATCTCCTGAGTTGAGTTTGGGCAGCCATCGTGTGATTCCTTCAGCCAGATCTTCCTCGAACTGAGCAGCGTCACTTTCGAGCTCAACGGATTCATCGCATTCCTTGACGATCTCATCAGCGCGGAAATGGTCAATAAGGAACTGGAGCGCCCTCTCAGGTCCGAATAAACCAATGAACCGACCGGCGACTCTGTCGCCCGGCTCAATCAGGGTGGACCATGCTGCTCGAGCAAAACCAACGGCAAGCTTTTCTGAATCTTCATCTTCCGGCATCACCTGCCGCATATGTTCTTCAACAGCCAGGCTGGGCAATCCACAAATTGTTGTCATGATGACCTCCGAAGAGAATCATCTGCTTAACACAGGTTCACGAACTCTCTACGCGAGAGAGATGTGACCGAGTTCACTCCGCCATAACTGTGGAGGACTACTCGTCGAGAGCGAGTTCCTTCGGAAGTTCAAACTCCTTGGAAGAAAGTTCTTCCACATTGACATCCTTGAAGGTCAATACTCGCACGCTCTTGACGAAACGGTCGGCACGGTAGACATCCCACACCCACACATCAGTCATGGTGAGTTCGAAATAGAAGTCATGCTCAGCGTCAATGCGCTTCACGTCGACCTCGTTGGCGAGATAGAAACGACGTTCCGTCTCGATCACATAGGAGAACTGCCCAACGACATCACGGTATTCGCGGTAGAGCGCAAGCTCGGCCTCGCGGTCGTAGTCGTCGAAGTCTTCTTCATCCATGGTGAGTCAATCCTACGTCTAAGAGTTGAACTCTTACTTCACCCAACTAGCACGGTGATAAGGAGTCAGCCCGATGGTCTTGATTGCTTCCATGTGCACGGCAGCGCCATAACCCTTGTTCGAGGCCCAGCCATATTCAGGGTGCTGGGTATCGAGTGAAACCATGAGCTCATCACGGGTCACTTTCGCCACAATGGATGCCGCGGAAACAACAGCACAATCCTGGTCGGCCTTGACCCGAGTAATGACCGGAAGTTTGCTCGATAGGGCAGGGTTCAACCAATCGTGCGCGCCATCAAGGAGCACTGTTGCTTCCCCCACTGCAATACCTGCTTCATGGAGTTGAATGAGCGCCCTGCGCGCGGCAAGCCCCAAACATGCCGTGATGCCTAGTTCATCTATCTCGGCAGCTGACGCCTCTCCCACGGCCGTGGGAGCCCAGTCACGAACTTCGGGGAACAACGAGATGCGCTTCTTTTCAGAGACAAGCTTGGAATCACGCAGACCCGCTGGAAACTCTGTAATTCCAGGTCTCAGTGCGCACACTCCCACCATGACCGGTCCGGCCATCGCTCCACGACCGACTTCATCGATACCGATGATGAGCGTGGAGCCCGAAGCAAAAAGTTCCTGCTCGACTTCGAGGGTGGGTTCAGCAGGCATGAAAATTACTTTGTGGTTGTGGCGTCAGGAACGTCAGCGAAGACTTCGGGGTAGTTGGAGAGCCAACCCCAGTGACTCATGGGCCAGCTCAAGACAAACGCTCGTCCCACAACATTGTCCATCCCGACGAAACCGCCACCGGGCTTATCAGTGTTGTAGCGAGAGTCTTTGGAGTTGTATCGGTTGTCGCCCATCACAAAAAGTGAGTTCTCGGGAACTGTGACGTTGAAGTCGATAGCTGAAGCCCGAGTCTCCCCCGCAGGAATGGTGATGTATGGCTCAGAGATGGGAACACCGTTGACAATGATTTTGCCGTCTGCAGAGCAGCACTGAACCGTGTCACCTGGCAAACCAATCACTCGCTTGATGAGGTGATCATTGCTATCTGGCGAAGCTAGACCAAAGAGGGAAAGAACCCATTCGGTTCCGGCTTGGATTCCCGTGACCTCCACAGGAGGTCTGGCGGGAAGCCAGCCACCAGGATCTTTGAACACCACGATGTCACCGTGGTCCACCGCAACTGCCTTGGGAACGAGCTCATTGACGATGACACGGTCATCGATCTGGAGGGTTTGCTCCATTGAAGAAGAAGGAATAAAGAACGAACGAACAAGGAACGTCTTGACCAGGAAAGAGACCAGGATCGCAATTCCAAAGATGACAAGAACATCACGCAGAAACAGCAACACCGAGCGCATGGGGGCTCGTCGTGTGGGTGGTGCATCTGTCATGAATGTGTATCTCTCTTCTGCTTCTCAAGTCTAGGTTGCGCATTCCGACAAAAGCCTGAGTGGTGCATAAGAAACACCGCAGGGAAAACAAAAGACCCCCGGGAGAACCGGGGGTCTGATGGGAAGTCGACTTAGAAGTCGCGCTTCTCTTTGATCTTTGCCTTCTTACCGCGGAGGTTGCGCAGGTAGTAGAGCTTCGCACGACGTACGTCACCACGTGAGACGAGCTCAATGTGGTCGATAACGGGCGAGTGAACGGGGAACTTACGCTCCACGCCTACCTGGAAGGAAACCTTACGAACGGTAAAGGTCTCGCGAACGCCTTCACCGGAGCGACCGATAACAACACCCTGGAAAACCTGGATACGAGAGCGGTTACCTTCGATGATGTTTACGTGAACCTTTACGGTGTCACCGGCGCGGAATTCTGGAATGTCGCTACGCAGCGATGGTGCGTCTACAGCGTCAAGAATGTGCATGATTTATCTCAATCTGTACAAGCCACAGGTCTCATACGTGAATGATGAAAAGTAATTGTGCTGTGTTGTAAGTCTCAGTGCCCCCTGTGGCAGGGTAAGACCAACGGCACAAGATTCAATTCTGCCAGAGATTTACTCAGGAAGTAAATCGGGGCGAATAGCTTTGGTGCGTTCTAGCTGCTGTTCGTGACGCCATGTGGCAATTGCGCCATGGTTTCCTGAAAGTAATACAGGTGGAACTTCCAACCCGCGCCACTGGGCAGGCTTGGTATAGCTGGGATATTCCAGCAATCCGTCTTCGTGACTTTCTTCCACCAAAGACTCAGGATTGCCCACCATGCCTGGAATCAAGCGGCCTACGGCCTCGATCATGGCTAGCGACGCTACTTCCCCGCCATTGAGCACATAGTCTCCCAGCGAGATGGGGCGCACGCGTATGCGGCTAGCAAAGTGATCGCTCACACGCTGGTCAATACCTTCGTAACGGCCACAGGCGAAGATGAGCTGCTCTTCTTCAGCCAGTTCTTTCGCTACAGCCTGAGTGAACTGCTCCCCCGCAGGTGAAGGCACAATGAGAACTGGAGTCTTTGAGCTTTCGGGATCAGCCAAAATGGCATCTAGAGTGTCACCCCAGGGCTCAGGCTTCATCACCATGCCGGCGCCGCCCCCATAAGGAGTGTCATCGACGGTGCGGTGCTTGTCTGTTGTGGCATCACGCAAGTCGTGCACACGAGTGTCAATCAAGCCAGACTGGCGTGCCTTGCCGAGAAGTGAAACATCGAGAGTGCCGAAGAACTCCGGAAAGATCGTGACGATGTCGATGCGCATTTAAGCCTCGGAGGAGTCCTCGGTAGGAGTTTCGTCATCCTCGTCTTCAGGAAGCTCTTCAAAGAGTCCACCCGGAGGAGTCAGGGTCACAATGCCCTTGTCGATGTCTACCTCGGGAACGATGGCCTTGACGAAAGGAACCATGACGTCACCATTGGGGGTCTTGATGACAAGGAGATCTTGTGCAGGGAAGTGATCCACACGAGCAACAGTTCCCACTTCAACACCGTCACGCACAGCCTTGAGGCCGGTGAGCTGGTGGTCGTACCACGCTTCAGGATCATCAGGAAGGACAGTGGTGTCGTGCTCAACCCAGAGGATGGCCTTGATCAAAGACTCTGCCGCAGTGCGGTCGGGAACATCCTTGAAGAAAGCTACGGGGTGGCTGTTGTACCAGCGAAGTTCGATCAGCTCAATGTTCTTGCCGTGCCAGGGAGATTCTTCCGGCACCTGAACAGAGAAAATGGCCCCGGGAACAAAGCGCTTCTCGGGCTCATCTGTATAGAGCTCGACCTTGATAGCACCTTTGAGGCCGTGGGCCTTGGTGAGACGACCTACGCGAAGTTGGGTCTGTCTAGATTCAGCGGTCACTTTAAGCGTCGGTGTCGACGACGTCGACACGAACGTTGCGACCATCAGCCAGGGCGTTCACAACAGTGCGAATGGCCTTGGCAGTGCGGCCTGAACGGCCAATAACGCGGCCAAGGTCCTCGGGGTTCACATGAACCTCGAGGACCTCACCACGATTGTTCGAACGCACAGCAACCTTCACGTCATCGGGGTTCTCTACGATGCCCTTGACGAGGTGCTTGACTGCTGATGCGAGCATGTTGGTTAGGCCTGTTCCTCGCCAGCTGCTTCTTCAGCAGCCTCAACGATTTCCTCAGCCTCGGCAACAACCTCAGCTGCTACCTCTTCAACAACAGCTTCAGCTACAGCCTCTTCGACGATTGCTTCTGCAACTGCCTCGACTACTGCTTCTTCAACTGCTGCTTCAACAGCGGCCTCTACGACGGCTTCTTCAGCAGCTTCAACAGCTGCCTCTTCCTTCTTAGGTGCCTTCTCAGTCTTTGGTACGAGAACTGGCTTCTTCTTGGTGTCGACAACGAATGCAGCCTTGGGCTCAGCAACCTTGATGGTGCTCTTTGCATTCTTGTCGCCCTTGAAGATTCCCCAGTCACCGGAGAGCTTCAGAAGTGCTTCTACCTGCTCGGTTGGCTGTGCGCCAACGGAGAGCCAGTACTGAGCACGGTCTGACTTGACCTCGATGAACGAAGGGTTCTCGGTGGGGTGGTACTTACCGATCTCCTCGATAACACGACCATCGCGCTTGGTGCGCGAGTCGGCTACGACGATGCGGTAGTAAGGTGCACGGATTTTACCCATGCGCTTCAAACGAATTTTGACAGCCACAATTCTCCTGTGAGTGATGTGTAACGGATGAACTGACGACCGTGAGCGTGGGGGCACACTCGGTACAAGCTCTAAGGGTTTCGGCACATATCTGATTAGAGGGTCGGATATGAGTCGAACTCGACTTCCTATTCTGGCAGGTTTGAGCCCTAATTGGCTAATCGAGAGGGAAAATCAGCAGGTATGTTTGAAGAAACCAGTCCAGGAGAGAAATGAACAGACCCCACTACCAAGTGATGTGCACCTGGGGACTCTCAGGCGCTCAACGGTTGAACGTGAACCCTGATGTTGTGATTTGGGTTAATGCACTGTCTCAATCAGCGCCTCTCCCCCTCCAACTGGATTCATTCCCCGGGGACAGCAAGGTCTTGGTCGGCTCATACTTTGATGCGTTTGCGGTTGCAGATTGGGTGGCAAACTACCAATTAGAGCAACAAAGACGGGTCATTGTGTTGATTGTCTGCTCAGATGCAGAAACACACAATGTGGCAGATGAGCTAGCTGCCGGAGCGATCATTGAACGACTCGCACAACAAGGCCTCGATGCCATGAGCCCCGAAGCTGCAGTTGCAAATGCTGCCTTTAGTCAGCTTCGAAATGCGGCAGCTCACCTCATCGCCGCTTCAGAGCAAGCTCAAAACATAACTCTCAGAGATGATGAGCTTGTACTCAATGAATCACTCACGTCTGCAGATGTGAGAGTGCTGAGGTAATACTTATTCGGCCTCAAAGTTGAGAGCTATAGAGTTCATGCAGTAACGGTCACCCGTCGGAGTTCCAAAACCGTCAGGAAAAACGTGACCTAAGTGTGAACCACACCCCGCACAGAGGACCTCGGTTCGGATCTGACCCAGACTTGCATCTTCACGAAGTTCAACAGCTTCTGGACGAACAGATTCATAGAAGCTTGGCCACCCGCAGCCGGAATCGAACTTAGTACCTGCTTTGAAAAGCTCATTTCCACACGCCTTACAGGTGTAGAGACCTGCACGCTTTTCATCCAAGAGCTCACCTGTCCAAGGTCGCTCGGTTGCAGCTTGACGCAGCACCGCGAACTCTTCCGCACTGAGTTCAGCGCGCCACTGGTCTTCGGACTTATCTACTGAATAGCTCATTGCTTCTCCTGGATGAGTTAATTAGCCCTTGCCCAGCATCTTCTGCAGAGCTTCGAGTTCTTCAGGGCTTGGACCGCCTGCAGTGCCTTGGTTACCCAGGCCAAAACCGCCACCATTTCCGGGCTTGACTCCACCGGCAGCAAGTGCAGCGTTTTCCTGAGCACGCTTGGCAGGGTTTCCAGACTTGGAGCCCTTCTTCTTAGCAACCTGCTTCTTGCCACCGTGACCCATAGCACCCATGGGGCCCATGCCGGGAATCTGAGGCATTCCACCCTTTGCAACGGTCTTCATCATCTTGGCGGCCTGCTCAAAGCGGTTAACCAGCGCGTTGACCTCGGTCACGGTCATACCGGAACCCTTGGCAATACGTAAGCGGCGTGAACCGTTGAGAAGCTTGGTGTTCTGACGCTCAGCCTTCGTCATCGATTGGATGATGGCTTCGGTTCGAACGAGTTCCTTCTCATCGAAGTTCTCGAGCTGCTCCTTCATGGCGCCTGCGCCAGGAAGCATGCCGAGCATCTTCTTCATGGAGCCCATGTTCTTGAGCTGCTGCATCTGCTTGAGGAAGTCCTCAAGGGTGAAGGAATCGGTGGCGAACTTCTCTTGAAGTTGAGCCGCTTCCTTCTCATCGAACGCTTCTTGCGCCTGCTCGATCAGGGTGAGGATGTCACCGAGGTCGAGAATACGGCTGGCCATGCGGTCTGGGTAGAAAGGCTCGAAGTCTTCAAGGTTTTCACCCGTGGAGGCAAACATGATGGGGCGTTCGGTCTCAGAAACTACAGAGAGGGCAGCACCACCACGGGCGTCACCGTCAAGCTTGGTGAGCACAACACCCGTGAAGTCCACGCCTTCTTGGAAGGCCTGTGCTGTGGCAACAGCATCCTGACCGATCATGGCGTCAATAACGAAAAGAACTTCGTCAGGGTTGGTGGCCTTACGAATATCCGCTGCCTGCTTCATCAGCTCAGCATCAACACCCAGGCGTCCGGCGGTGTCAATGATGACCACGTCGTATTGCTTGTCGTTGGCAAACTTGATGGAATCTTTCGCGACCTTGACCGGATCTCCCACGCCATTTCCTGGCTCGGGTGAGTAGACAGCCACTCCGGCGTTCTTACCGACAACCTCGAGCTGCTGAACAGCGTTCGGGCGCTGAAGGTCACAGGCGACCAGAAGTGGCGTGTGCTTGTCCTTGGCGAGGTATTTGGCCAGCTTTCCTGCCAGGGTCGTCTTACCCGCACCCTGCAAACCAGCGAGCATGATGATGGTCGGTGGCTTCTTGGCGAACTCAAGACGACGCTGTGCACCACCAAGGATGGTGACGAGCTCTTCGTTCACGATCTGAACAACCTGCTGGGCAGGGTTCAAAGCCTTGTTGACCTCGTCGCTGAGGGCACGTTCACGAACATCGTTCGTGAACTTCTTGACCACATTGAGCGAGACGTCGGCGTCCAGCATGGCGCGACGAATCTCGCGCAGAGTGCCGTCTACATCTGCGGGGGAAAGTTTTCCCTTACCGCGGAGGTTTTTGAGGGACTCAGTAAGACGCGTGGAGAGTGTGCCGAAGGTTGCCATAACCCCTCTAGCCTAGCCAACGAGCTGGGCTGCGAAGGCGTGTGGCGTGAAGCCCATCAAGTCATTGATGCCTTCGCCATTACCCACCAGCTTCACCGGAATACCTGTGCGCTCCTGAACGGCAAGAACAAAACCACCCTTGGCAGAGCCATCCAGCTTGGTGAGAACCAAACCAGTGACACCAGCGTGCTCAAGGAAGGCTTCTGCCTGAGAGAGACCGTTCTGGCCTGTTGTGGCATCTAGAACCAGAAGAACCTCAGAAATAGGGGCCTGCTTCTCAATCACGCGGCGGATCTTGGAAAGTTCATCCATCAGACCACTCTTGGTCTGGAGGCGACCGGCGGTGTCGATAATGACAATCTCGGTGCCCTTGTTGATGGCCCATTCAATGGTTTGGTAGGCCACTGCAGAAGGATCCTGACCTTCCATCTGGGGCTTGACAACATCTACCCCGGCACGCTCTGCCCAGGTTGCGAGCTGATCAACAGCGGCAGCACGGAACGTGTCTGCTGCACCAACCACAACGCTCTTGCCGGCGTTAGAGATGTATTTGGCCACCTTGCCGATGGTGGTGGTCTTCCCCACACCGTTGACGCCCACAACCAAAATCACAGCAGGGCGTTCACTGAGTTTGAGGGTGGTGTCGAATTTGTTCAGGCGGTCTTCGATTGCTTCACGCAACAAACGAATGAAGTCATCGGGGTCTGTGGTGCCAAACTTGGCCACATTGGCACGCATGACTTCGATGAGCTCATCGGTGATATCGGGGCCAAAGTCAGCAGCAAGAAGGGTTTCTTCCAGCTCTTCCCACATGTCTTCGTCGATAGCTGCGCGACGAGGAACTTTGGCAGCAGGCTTTG
>ERZ1034361.658-NODE-658-length-21180-cov-5.770033_pt1 | contig 21180 bp, 21 predicted proteins | sample MGYA00520617_ERZ1034361 | MGnify/ENA primary metagenome ERZ1034361 (study PRJEB33736, sample SAMEA104284507) | Azolla filiculoides | biome: Urban; feature: Water surface; material: Ditch water | place: Netherlands | collected 2015-10-28 | depth 0-0.1 m ...
GTGGTGAGTCTGCATAGCGAAGTCACCGAGGCGGCGCGTGCCCGACATTTTGCGGCAGCGCTGACGGGTGATGCCAAAATAGTCATTGGTACGCGCCTGGCCGTATTTACACCGATGCCTGCGCTGGGTCTCATCATTGTCGATGAAGAGCACGACCCGGCTTATAAGCAGCTGGAAGGTATGCGTTATCACGCACGCGATCTTGCCGTCTGGCGCGCTCATCAAACGGGTGTGCCGGTTGTTCTAGGATCTGCAACGCCATCGCCAGAAAGCTGGGCCAATGTGCAAAGCGGTCGCTATAAACGACTGGATCTGCCAGAGCGTGCCCATGCAGATGCCGTGCTACCTGACATCACCCTACTGGATACGCGACGTCTGACGCTGGATGAAGGCTTGTCGTCGCAATTGCTGGATGAATTGGCTCAGGGGCTCGAGGCGAAAGAGCAAAGCCTGTTGTTCATTAATCGCCGGGGCTATGCGCCGGTGCTGACATGCACCGCTTGTGGTTGGGTGTCTAATTGTCGCCGGTGTGCCGCGCATCGCGTGGTACATAGTCTGGATCGTACTTTACGCTGTCACCATTGTGGCGATACATCGCCGATTCCCCGTCAGTGTCCGGATTGCGGTAATGCCGATTTGCGGCCCTTGGGTCGGGGCACGCAACGTATCGAAGAAACCCTGCATAAACATTTTCCTCAAGCGCGTATCTTGCGTGTTGATCGTGACGTTGCGACAACGCGCAAGCAATGGGAAGTGCTGGAAGCACAGATTCGTTCGCAGGATGTCGACATTCTGGTGGGTACACAGATGCTGGCGAAAGGACACGACTTCCCGGCATTGACGCGGGTTGGTGTTGTTGGCGCTGATGCCGGGCTGTTTGCGGCAGACTGGCGTGCCCCGGAGCGATTGTTTGCCCAGTTGATGCAGGTGGCTGGACGTGCGGGGCGTGCAGAAAAGCCGGGTCGGGTGATTGTACAAACCGAGCATCCTGAACACCCCCTGTATCAATGTCTGTTACGTCATGACACACCGGCGTTTCTGGATCTGGAATTAACGGCGCGCCAGCAAGCTGGCTTTCCACCATATGCTGCGCAAGCGATTGTGCGAGCAGAAGCCAAACAGATTGATAATGTCCTTGAGTTTCTGCAGCGTATTCGTATACTGGTACCGCAGGAACAGCATCCGGAAGTATTTATTTACGACCCGGTGCCCATGCGAATGGTGCGCCTGGCAGGTCGGGAGCGTGCGCAACTGTTGCTGGAGTCGCCTAGTCGAATTGCGTTGCAAAACTTCCTGAACCAATGGCTACCAATGATCAGCGCCGGACGTGGCATGACGCGTGGCCATGCACCTGGTGGTGTACGCTGGGGCGTGGAAGTCGATCCGCTGGAGTGTTAAGGTAGGCGAGCGGCGCCACGTACGCCAGAGCTGGCACCGAAAGCGGGTAATAGAATCTTGGTCTGCAAGGGTGTGCCAACCGGTAAGAAGATATGAGCTGGTAATGCTGCGTACAGATCATCAATGAGCCCCGGTCGTTGAGAAACGCCACCCCCCAGAACAACGGCCTCAGGATCAACGGCGTTAATCATCGTTGCCAAGGCACGCGCCAAGCGTTGCGTGTGTCGATCCAGTGCCTGCTGTGCATGCAGGTTGCGCTGTGCGTCTGCGTCAACGAGGGCAGGCACATCCTTAATCGTATGATCAGCAGATTGGCGCTGATAGTCGGCAACCAGTCCCGGGCCGGAGAGCCAGGCTTCGATGCAGCCGTGCTTGCCACAGTAACAAGCGGGGCCCGGTAGTTCGTCTGAGTGGGCAATCGGTAATGGGTTATGTCCCCATTCGCCGCTAAGCCCGTTAGATCCTTGTAATAAACGGCCATCGATCACCCAGCCACCGCCAACGCCCGTGCCCAGTATGATCCCGAATACAGAACGATAGTCGCGGGCAGCACCATCCGTTGCTTCTGACAGTGCGAGACAGTCTGCATCGTTAGCCAGTATTACGGGGCGCGTTAAAAGAGACTGTAAATCGGCCTGGAGCGGCTTGCCGTTAAGGCATGTTGAATTGGCGTTTCTGATACGACCATCGCGTGGATGAGTCGATCCGGGGTGGCCAATACCGATTGATGTCGCAGTTTCATTCAGTGCCGATTCGGCAAGCATCACTAACGATTCAATACCATTGAGGGTTGCTTGATAATCATTTTGCGGCGTAGGTATGCGCTCCCGGAATTTGAAATTGCCAGCAGCATCCAGAACAGCTGCTTCGATCTTGGTGCCGCCTAGGTCGATACCGAGATGCATGCTAGACATTGGGGGTGATGGCGGGCAAATCATCTTCAGGCAAACGGCCGGTGTTATATCGCCATAGCGGATGCAGACACAGTGTGATCAGCGATACGAATGCACCCAGCATGATGACAATGGCCGGTGCCATAGACAGCGCAAATTCGGCAATTAGATACTCGGTGAGCATCGGGGCTAGTCCGCCAAAGACACCCACGGCCAGACTGTAGCCGAATGACAACCCGGTCACCCGAACCTGTTTGGGTAGCAGCGTTGCCATGCTGGCTGACAAAGGACCGAGAAAGAGCCCCTGGCCAATGGCGAGTAATAGGCCACCGGTCATCATGAGTAGTATGTCGCCGGATCGGAATAAACTGAAAGCGGGCCAGGCGCCCAGCAAGAGGATTAAGACGCCGATACGGCTGATACGCAGACGACCGAAGCGATCACCGAGCAGTCCGCCGGCAACTGACAACAGGCTTACCATGAGTAGTGCGAACAGGTTGATGGCCAATGCAATCGGAGTGCTAATGCCGGTGGCTTTAACCATCCAGGGGACGCAATACATGAAACCGACGAAGGAGACGATACCCGTTGCTGTGTTGGCCAGGGCAATAGCCGCCATAGGCTGCCAGTAGTGTCGAAAAGCTTCGCGCACCGGAGATTTCAAAACCTCCTCCTGGTTCAGAATGTCCTGAGCCAGTGCTTTACGTGCTGCGACGCCGATCCCCGTTAGAAAGATGCTGGCAATGAAGGGAACGCGCCAGCCCCAGTCTGCCATGACGGCCTTGCCAAGCGCTGTGGTGCAAAGGAAGCTGACGACCGTGCCCAGTAGCAGACCACCAAAGGCACCCATGGGGCTAAATCCACCGACAAAGCCGCGTTGCTTAGGTGGCGCATGTTCAATGAGAAAAACAATGGACGAAGAGTATTCGCCGCCCACGGAAAGCCCCTGCAACATACGCAGCAGAATTAATAGAACGGGTGCCCATAATCCTATGATGGCGTAGGTGGGCATCAGGCCGATGAGCAAGGTGGGGATGGCAATGAGCAGGACAGAGAGCTGTAGCGCTGCCTTACGTCCGATGCGATCACCAATGTTGCCGAAGACGATGCCGCCTACCGGGCGCATGATCATGCCGGTAGCAAATGCACCATAGCTGGCCAGCATAGCGGCAACGGGATCGTGCGTCGGAAAAAACTGGGCAGCAAAGTAACCAGCCAGATAAGCGTAAACGATAAAATCGTAAAACTCGATCGCATTACCCACGGCGCCAGCCAGTAGTGTGCGTTTCATACTGGCTGGACGCATGATGATCAGGCTTCGGTCTTAAAGTTGCTCAGCGCATGATTGTAAGCTGGGCAGATGGCGTTGACGCTGTGGATAGAGATATTCAGGTTGCTAACGATGCCATCATTCAGGCCATAGATAAGGCCATGCACAGATAGTTCCTGGCCACGTGCCCAGGCATCGTAAACAACGGTTGATTGAGCCAGGTTAAGGACTTGTTCGATCACATTGAGTTCGCAGAGCCGGTCATGACGTTCGGCTTCTGGTGAGGCATCGATAATGCTCTGATGCTTTTGCTTGACGTCATGAATGTGGCGCAGCCAATTATCTGCAAGGCCTACGCGCAAGCCATCCAGTGCTGCTTTGACGCCGCCGCAGCCATAGTGACCCACTACGAGAATATGTTTCACGCGGAGTACTTGTACCGCGTATTGCACAACGGATAGGCAGTTCAGATCACTGTGAACCACCACATTGGCGATATTACGGTGTACGAAGACTTCGCCCGGTTTCAGACCCATGATCTGGTTGGCGGGTACACGCGAATCGGAACAGCCGATCCAGAGATATTCCGGTTTTTGTAATTTGGCGAGGTCACTAAAAAACTCGGGGTTCTCAGTTTGAGTTTTTTCAGACCAGATCCGGTTCTGTTCAAACAGGGGTTCAAGTACATGCATGATGATCGCTCTCTGTTTTTTATCCATTATCGGGGTATGGCGTATTATAAAGGAGAGCAAAAAACGGGTTTTTAACTCGTCAGTTAATCCAAGGAGACGCTATGCTGGTTCGGTTTTCTTCTCAGGCGACAGCCAATCTGCTGATGTTTGATGATGTCGCACGCGCACTACTTAAAGTCATCGGTAAAACCGCCACAAAACGTGGTGTGATTACTGTGGAGGAGATGGCACCTGCACTTGTACGTCTGCATGCATTAACCGAGCAGGAGAAGCGTGTGCGGGAAGGCCGTGAACGGCGTGAAGAACTGCCTATTCCCGATGTGGGCATAGAGCCGCACGAACTGGTCGGGTTGTCGGTACGTGCTCAACCTTTTATCAAGATGCTTGATCAGGCGCAACGTGAAAAGAAAGAAATCACCTGGGAAGCCCCCAAAGATTTTGCAGCGTCATAAAAGACTAAGCCACCTGAGGGTGGCTTAGTCTTTGCGTTACAGGTTAGGTGCCAACCAGCGTTTAGCTTCATCCACAGATAAGCCACAACGACGCGCCCAATCTTCAAGCTGGTCCGTACCAATTTTGCCAACTGCAAAATAGCGGGCCGCCGGGTGCGCCAGATAGAAGCCAGAAACCGATGCTGCTGGCCACATGGCACAGGATTCGGTGAGTGTCATCCCGGCCAGTTTAGGCACATCCAGTAAATCGAACAGACCGCGCTTGGCCAGATGATCGGGACAAGCCGGATAGCCGGGTGCAGGGCGGATGCCGGTGTAAGCCTCCTTGATCAGTGCTAAGTTATCCAGGGTTTCATCAGCAGCATAGCCCCAGTGCTTCATGCGCACTTCGCGATGTAACCATTCGGCAAAAGCTTCCGCCAAACGATCTGCGAGCGACTTGAGCATGATGGAACGGTAATCATCATGCGCGGCTTCAAAGCGTTTCAGATGCGTTTCGATACCTTCGCCACAAGATACGGCAAAGCCACCGATCCAGTCAGGCGTTGTGCCAGAAGGCTTCTTCTCCGCAATAAAGTCGGCCAGACACCAGTTCGGTTTACCGGCCGGACGTTCCTGCTGCTGGCGTAGGTTATGCCAGATCATGCCGGTGTGCTGGCGTGCCTCGTCGGTATAGATCTCGATATCGTCACCAACGCGGTTCGCCGGGAATAGACCGAATACGCCGCGCGGTTTAAGCCATTGTTCATCGATGAGTTGCTTGAGCATCTCTTGCGCATCGGCGTAGACCTGTTTGGCCGTTTCGCCAACGACCTTGTCTTCCAGAATGGCCGGGAATGAACCTATCAGATCCCAGGTCTGAAAGAATGGGCTCCAGTCGATGTAAGGCACCAGATCGGCCAGTGCAGGTTCGATCACCTGAACGCCAGTTTGTTGCGGCACGACGGGTTGGTAATTGGCAAACTCGCCGCCGAAACCGTCAAAGGCATTGGCTTGTGCTGCCTCAGCCGAAACTAGCGTAACCCCCTTCTTGTTGGCGTGCTGCTGCCGGACTTTTTCATAGTCAGCATTCAGTGCGTCTTTGTAGGCCTGTGCTTTGGCGGTATCGGACGAAAGCAGATTAGATACAACACCTACGGCACGCGAGGCGTCGGGTACATAGACGACGGGATGAGCATAGTTAGGCGCAATCTTGATTGCGGTATGCGCACGGCTCGTGGTTGCGCCGCCAATCATAAGCGGGACATCGAAGCCCTGGCGGGTCATTTCGCTGGCGATGTGGCTCATTTCTTCCAGTGACGGCGTGATGAGACCCGACAGGCCAATGACTTGTGCGTTGTGTTCGCGGGCTGCTTTGAGGATCTGTTCACAAGGCACCATAACGCCGAGGTCGACCACCTCGTAGCCATTACAACCCAGCACAACGGCAACAATATTTTTGCCAATATCGTGCACGTCACCTTTAACGGTAGCGATTAACAGCTTGCCTTTGGCCGCGGCACCGGTGCGCGCTTTCTCTTCTTCGATAAAGGGCACCAGATGGGCAACAGCCTGCTTCATAACGCGGGCAGACTTCACCACCTGTGGCAGGAACATTTTGCCGGCGCCAAATAGATCGCCAACGGTATTCATGCCAGACATGAGCGGGCCTTCAATCACGGCCAGTGGCGGTTGGCCCGCAGCAGCAAGTTCGGCGCGACATTCTTCGGTATCAGCCACCACATACTCGGTGATGCCCTTTACCATGGCGTGGCTCAGACGCTCGGCCACTGGCCAGCTACGCCAGGCGAGGTCTTCAACCTTTTCTCTGGCGGTGCCTTTAACATTCTGTGCAAACTCGACGAGTGCCTCGCCAGCGCCCTCATGTTTATTTAATACGACGTCTTCCACCTTGGCGCGAAGCTCGGCGTCTAGCTGGTCGAACACACCCAGTTGACCCGCATTAACGATGCCCATCGTCATGCCGGCCTGGATGGCGTGATACAGGAAGACGGTGTGAATGGCTTCGCGAACCGGGTCGTTGCCGCGAAAGGAGAAAGATACGTTGGAGACGCCACCGGAAATATGTGCGTGCGGCAGGTGTGCTTTGATCCAGCGCACCGCTTCGATAAAGTCGACGGCATAGCCATCATGTTCGGCAATGCCGGTGGCAATGGCGAAGATATTCGGATCGAAGATGATGTCTTCAGCCGGGAAACCATCGGCCACGAGCAACTTGTATGCGCGTTCGCAGATTTCGGTTTTGCGGGCGAAGGTGTCTGCCTGACCTTTTTCGTCAAAGGCCATGACTATGACGGCGGCGCCGTACTGACGGGCCAGGCGTGCCTGACGCAGGAACTCGGCCTCGCCCTCCTTCATGGAAATCGAATTGACGATGCCTTTGCCCTGGATGCACTTGAGGCCTGCTTCAATGACCGACCACTTCGATGAGTCGATCATGATGGGCACGCGAGAGATGTCTGGTTCAGAAGCGATGAGCTGCAAGAAGCGCACCATGGCCGCTTCCGAATCGAGCATGGCTTCATCCATATTGATGTCGATGACCTGTGCACCGTTCTCGACCTGTTGGCGGGCAACCGCCAACGCGTCATCGAAACGGCTTTCAAGAATCATCTTGGCGAAAGCGCGCGAACCGGTGACATTGGTCCGTTCGCCCACGTTGACGAAGAACGATTCAGGGCCGATTTCACAAGGCTCCAGGCCGGACAAACGCAGACGGTGCGGTACTTCTGCCGGTTGGCGTGGCGTGACATCGGCTACGGCATTGGCAATGGCCCGGATGTGATCCGGCGTGGTACCGCAGCAACCACCGACAATGTTGACCAGGCCATGCACAGCCCATTCGCGGATATCAGCCGCCAGCATCTCTGGCGTTTCATCGTAACCACCAAACGCATTGGGTAAACCGGCATTCGGGTGGGCAGAGATATAGGTTGGGCAGATACGCGATAGCGTTTCAACGTGCGGGCGCAATTCCTTGGCGCCGAGCGCACAGTTTAGGCCCATAGAGATAGGGCGCGCATGGGCGAGGGAAATCCAGAAGGCTTCAGCAGTCTGGCCTGAGAGCGTGCGACCCGATGCGTCGGTAATTGTGCCGGAAATCATCACGGGCCAGCGACGGCCGCGATCGGCAAAAACTTGCTCGACGGCGACAACGGCGGCTTTGGCATTGAGCGTATCGAAAACCGTTTCGATCAGGACGATGTCGGCGCCACCATCGATCAGGCCGTTGGTAGCTTCTTTGTAATTGGTGACCAGCTCATCAAATGTGACGTTACGAGCACCCGGATCATTTACATCTGGTGAAATCGATGCAGTCCGTGACGTCGGGCCGATAACGCCAGCGACCAGACGTGGTTTGGCCGGGTTCTGTGCGGTGTATTTGTCGCAGGCGGCTCGTGCGAGCGCTGCGCCCGCCACGTTGAGTTCGTAGACGATGTCTTCCAGTTTGTAGTCAGACTGGGAGAGACGCGTTGCATTGAAGGTATTGGTTTCAATGATGTCAGCGCCTGCCGCCAGGTACTGCTCATGAATGCCCTGGATGATTTCCGGACGGGTCAGTAGCAGTAGATCGTTGTTACCCTTGAGATCATGGGCATGGTTGGCAAAGCGCTCACCGCGAAAATCTGCCTCGGTCAGGGTGTGTCTTTGAATCATGGTGCCCATAGCACCATCGAGCACAAGGACACGTTCTTTCAGGAGGGAAAGAATCTCTTCAGTACGATCAGGTTGCGGTGCGGCTTTTGGTGCGTTCATGGCAATCATCTTTAAAAAACAAAACCCGCCGGTCAGCGGAGCTGTAAGCGGCGGGTGTTCGGCATCCCATCGCTTTAGCAGTATTTTTTAACGCGCCCGCAAGCTGAGGAGCTCAAATCGGCGCGTGGCATTAATCCAAGCCGTGACAATACGGGTCTGAGGGCGCTACGTCAAGTAAATCAATGGGTTGGCGAATGCAAAAAGTGTATGGTTAAAATGCGTTCATTATGGCTCGTGCTTGGTACCTCGTTCAAAGCAAACCCCGCAATGAAGCGCGGGCGTTGGAAAACCTCGTCCGCCAGGGCTATGAGACCTATTTGCCCTTAATGGAAGTCGAGCGTTTACAGCGTGGCAAGCTTTTGAAGAAGATGGAACCGCTGTTTCCCCGCTATCTGTTTTTGCACCTCGAAGAGGGCAACGACAATTGGGGGCCAATTCGGTCGACACTGGGGGTTGCCGGTCTGGTGCGTTTTGGCCAGGCCTACGCGGTTGTCTCGAACGAGGTCATGGAAGCGGTTCGTGAACGAACGCAAGACATCAGGAAGACACTCTTTGAATCTGGCGACAATATTCGCGTTGTTAGCGGCCCGTTGCTCGGCCTGGAAGGTGTTTTTGAAATAGCTGATGGTGAGCAGCGTAGCTTTGTACTGCTTGAATTTATGCAGAAGCAACAGCGCGTTTCAGTATCAACTGCCGATTTGCGCGCTGGGCTTTAAGCGCGTGTCTGCCGGTATCAGGCCGGCGATGCGAGGAAGCGCTCGGTCAGGGCGACCCAGTACGAGATGCCCAGCGCAGTAATGTCATCGTTAAAGTCATAGTGTGGGTTATGCAGCGTACAGCCACCCTCGCCCGGCCCATTGCCTAGCCAGACATAACAACCCGGTTTTTCCAGGAGCATATAGGCAAAGTCCTCGGCGCCCATTGAGGGCAGCTCGTTTTTAATGACGTTTTCAGAACCGAGCAGACGAGAGGCGATTTCCTGACAGAAGTGCGCCTCAGGCGCACTATTAACGGTGGGTGGGTAGCGATGCTCGTAACGGACTTCGATCTGGGCGCCATAAGTGGCAGCAATGCCGTTACAGATTTCCTGGACCCTGTGCTCGACCAGTTGCTGCACTTCCGGTTTAAAGGTGCGGATCGTGCCACGCAGAACCGCATCTTCCGGAATGACATTCCAGGCGTCGCCCGCATGAAACTGGGTGACTGAAATAACGCCCGCATCACAAGGGTGCAGGTTGCGCGAGATAACGCTTTGCAGGGCTTGCACAATCTGCGTACCGACAAGAATGGTGTCGACCCCCTGGTGAGGCATCGCTGCGTGACACCCGTGGCCACGAATGAGAATCTCTAACCCACAAGTGCCGGCCATAACGGGGCCTGGCATGATAGCCATCTGACCAACGGGTAGTCCCGGCCAGTTATGTAGTCCGAAAACGGCATCGACCGGGAACTGCTGGAAGAGTCCCTGTTCGATCATGACACGGGCACCACCCTCACCCTCTTCGGCCGGCTGGAAAATCAGAACCACTGTGCCATCAAAATCACGATGTTCTGCAAGATAGCGTGCGGCGCCCAGCAGCATGGCGGTGTGGCCATCGTGACCACAGGCATGCATTTTGCCGGCGTGGCGCGAACGGTGTGGAAACTCATTGAGCTCCGGCATGGGGAGTGCATCCATATCGGCACGCAGGCCGATCATGCGCTTGCTATTGCCCCGGGTGCCTTTGATAACACCCACCACACCCGTGCCTGCTAGGCCACGATGCACCTCGATGCCATAGCTTTCGAGCGCGCGGGCAACCACATCGGCGGTTCGGCTTTCTTCGAAAGCCAGTTCGGGATGCGCGTGAATGTCGCGGCGAATGGCTGTTATTTCGGCCAGAAAAGGCAGGTCAAGCAGTTTCATGGTGCACCTGAGGCAACGCCTCTGTATTGAACATCGTGTCATCATTATGGCGCATTCCCCAGCTATACTGAACCCATATGGAACTCGTTGTCATCAGTGGCCTTTCTGGCTCCGGTAAATCGATCGCCCTTGCTGTGCTGGAGGACGCCGGGTATTACTGCGTCGATAATCTGCCGGCCGATATGTTGCCAGTACTGGTGGGCCATTTGCGGCGCGATGGCTATACGCGGATTGGTGTGGCGGTGGATGTGCGTAGCGGCCCCTCGCTGGAAGCGCTGCCTAAAGCCCTGGAAGACTTGCGGCGCGATGCCCGTGTGAGCGTTCTGTTTCTCGATGCCGATGATGAAACATTGCTGCAACGTTTCTCTGAAACACGCCGTGCCCACCCGCTGACCAGTGAAACGATGACGCTGGCCGAAGCCTTGCGTCATGAACGCGCCTTGCTAGAACCCGTTGCCGAGATGGGACACCGGCTGGATAGCAGCCACCTGAAGCCTGCCGTGCTGCGTGCCTGGATCCGTGATTTTCTCAAAGTCGATAGTCAGGATGGTTTAACGCTCGTGTTTGAATCCTTTGGCTTCAAGCATGGTGTGCCACGCGATGCTGACATCATGTTTGATGTGCGTTGCCTGCCTAATCCGCATTACGACCCGGTATTGCGACCGTTAACCGGCAAAGATGTGCCGGTCGCTGCATTTCTCGAAGCGCAGCCCGATGCACTGAAGCTGCGTGATGATATAGCGCGTTTTGTAACGGACTGGTTACCCAAGTATGGCCATGACAATCGTTCGTATCTGACAGTGGCGATTGGCTGTACCGGTGGGCAACATCGCTCGGTATGGATGACCGAGTGGTTGGCTACACAATTTGCCAATCGTCCAGACGTTCTGGTGCGGCACCGTGAACTGCTTCCCGAAGCAAAAGATCAAAACGCTACTGCGACCCGGTGATGTGCTGATATTGCTCGTCGGCATTGCTGGCTGGGCGATATTGACGCTATCACTATGGCAATCTGGTCCCGCGGCTCAGGCGCAAGTCCGCCGGGATGGTGTGTTGGTGGCCGCATACCCCCTGAGTGAGGATCGTACCGTATCGGTGGTCGGCCCGTTGGGCACCACAATGATCCGTATTGAATCCGGGCGTGCGCGTGTGGTGAGCGATCCAGGGCCGCGTCAGTATTGTGTGCGCCAGGGTTGGCTGACTAGACCCGGAGAAATGGCGCTATGCGCACCCAATCACATCAGCCTGACCTTGACGGGTGGTCAGCCAGTCTATGAGTCGATGGCTTACTGATATGTTGCATCGACTCAGCCTGACGCCTGATGATCATCGTATTGCCCGGTTGACCGCCGCAGCAATTGCAATTGCCCTGGTGGAATCCGCCGTGCCCAGCCCGTTACCCGGTGTTAAACCTGGTTTGGCGAACATCGTGACCCTATTGGTATTGCTGCGCTATGACTGGGCAACGGCCGCCTGGGTCACCTTGCTGCGTGTGTTGGCCGTCAGTCTTCTCGTCGGCCAGTTTCTGGCGCCCGGCTTTGTCTTATCACTGAGCGGAGCAATTGCCTCGTTGGGGGTTTTGTTTGTTTTCCGGCCGCTTGTGACGCATCATTCTCGATGGTTCGGGCCTGTCAGCTTGTCGATTCTGGCGGCACTGGCACATATGCTGACGCAACTCTTGATCGTGCGTGTGTGGCTGGTGCCTAGCCCGGGTGTCTGGGTGCTGGCGCCCGTCTTCTTTGGTGCCGCGTTGTTTTTTGGCATGCTCAACGGACTGATTGTTGCCTGGCTTATGCAGCCCAATGGCTATGGCGTAGCCAGCAGTGAAAATCTGCCGCACAATACCTAGCCATGACTGAACACATTAATCGCCCCGCAGCAGCACCGCAACGTGTTTGCCTCGCCTGGACTGGCGCCTCTGGCTTGCCGTACGGGCTGCGTCTTTTGGATTGCCTGTTGTCGGCAGGCGTGACCGTTGAGCTGATCTATTCTCAAGCCGCACAGGTGGTTGCGCAGCAGGAGTTGGGCTTGCGGCTGCCCTCTTCCCCGGATGAGGCGTTGCAATTGCTGCAAGCGCAGTTCCCCGATCGCGCGGGAACGTTGCTCGTCTACGGACGTGACGCATGGTTTTCCCCGGTGGCATCGGGCTCTAATCCGCCGGATGCCATGGTGGTTTGTCCGTGTTCTATGGGCACTTTAGCGAGTATCGCAGCAGGTCTGGCAGATAACCTGATTGAGCGGGCGGCTGATGTTGTGCTGAAAGAACGTCGTCCTTTGATTATGGTGCCACGAGAGACGCCCTTCTCCGTGATTCACCTGGAAAACATGCTGCGCCTGGCGCGTGCCGGTGCCGTTATTGTCCCTCCATCACCCGGCTTTTATGAGCATCCGCAGAGCGTGGCAGATATGGTGGACTTTATTGTGGCGCGCATCCTTGATCAGTTACGAGTACCGCATACACTGGGTAAGCGCTGGGGTGGTGAAGTCTAAGGCTCAAAGGTCTTTGGCATCTTGCTCGGCGACCAGTAATTTACGCCAGGGCGTTGGCAGCGCTAGTTCTTCGGCATCGGAGAGTGGATAGGCATCCAGTTCGCGATGTCGATTCAAGGCAACGGGTTGAGATGTGTTTTTAATCACGTAACGCGCTACTTCGGCTTGTAGCTCGAAGTGCGTAAATTTATGGCGCACCTGCTTGCTCTCCAGCGCCATGGCCGTGACTGGTAATTGCACACTGTCAGCATCAGGCAGGCTGAGTAGTCCACCCCAGATACCACAAGCTTGGCGGCGCTCTAACCAGACGTGATCGTCATCGCGAATTAACCAGACTTTGCTGGTGCGTACTGGCAGACTCACTTTTGCTTTGCGATGCGGGAGTTCGCTCACGCGATTAGTCTGCTGCGCATTGCAGAAACCAGACATCGGGCAGACATCGCAGCGCGCCTTGGTACGGCTACAGCATGTTGCGCCGAGATCCATCAGGCCTTGTGTATAGGCTTCAATCCCTGTTTTGGGTAGCAACGACTCGGCCAGTAACCAGAGCTGTTTGTCGACGGCCGAGGTGGTGGGCACGCCTTCAATACCGAACACCCGGCAGAAAACACGTTTGACATTCCCATCCAGAATGGCTGCTCTGTGCCCGAAAGCAAAGGCGCAAATTGCTGCAGCGGTTGAGCGGCCGATACCGGGTAGTGTGGCAAGCGCCTCTGGGTCGTTGGGAAACTGTCCCTGGTAATCGGTAGTAATTGCCTGAGCGCAGGCATGCAGATTGCGGGCGCGGGCGTAATAGCCTAGGCCGGCCCAGAGCGTAAGCACATCGTTGATGTCGGCCTTGGCCAGGTCTTTAATCGTTGGGAAGCGTTCCAGAAAACGTGCGTAGTAAGGAATCACCGTTTGCACCTGCGTTTGCTGCAGCATGATTTCCGATAGCCAGATCCGATAGGGATCGGTTGTCTGCTGCCAGGGTAGATCGTGTCGGCCATGCTTTTTTTGCCAACGCACCAACGCCGCTGTGAATTTGGACAGGGCGGGCGTATTGCGGGTGATCGAGCCCAGATCGGTTTGAGCGGTGGCGGTCTTAGGCATGGCGTATTTGGTCGGCAACGTCGGGGTGAGCGGTATAATCAGCGCCCATCCTAACGCATTGCACATGAAACCGGCATGACCCGAACCACGCGGTCTCCAGAGACTGAAAATCCCGAACCTTTTCCTTTCGAGCAAGTAGACTCGACAGGCGATGCACAACGCGACTTGCGTGTGGCGCTCGGACGGTTCCCGACCGGGGTTGCCGTGATCACAGCCCTGGATGCAGACGGCCTGGCCATTGGCCTGACGGTGAGCTCGTTTAATACTGTGTCACTGGAGCCGCCTCTGGTGGTGTGGAGTTTGCAGTTGAGTTCGCGACACTTGCCAACCTTTGATACGACTAAGCGTTATGCGATCAATATTCTGTCGCAAGATCAGGCTGAGGTTTCCAATCTGTTCGCGTCTTCACTGGATAATGCCTTTGATGCCGTTGCCTGGGCGCCAGGTTTGAGCGGGGTGCCTTTGCTCGCCGGTTGTTGTGCCTGGTTTGAAGTGGAAAATTTCCAGCAGCTTGATGGCGGTGATCACCGCCTGTATCTGGGTAAAGTCAGTCGCTTTGCCGCCGATCCGTCGCCTGTGCCACTGGTCTTTCATGACGGCGATTACGCGGCGCTCAATCGGTAGATCATGACAAACCACCAGAAGCCGCGATTGTTTCTGGTGCTTGGGGATCAGTTGCATCCCGACCCGCACCCGTTGCTGGCGCAAGCAACGCCTAACGATTTTGTATTGATGGCCGAAGTGCCGGATGAGTCCACGCATGTCTGGAGCCACAAGGCGCGCACGGCGCTTTTCTTTTCGGCCATGCGTCACTTTGCCGCGCATCAGGAGTCTCTGGGCAGATCGATCACCTACTGGCGCATCGGGACGCATGATCACTCCTCTCTGGCACGCGCTGTAAAAGCCTTTGTGACGCAGCATCCGGAGGTTGAAGCGCTTTGCCTGATGGAACCGGGAGATCGGCGGGTTCTGGCATTGCTACAGGCTTGTGCTAAAGACCTAGATATTTCATTAAGCATTGCGCCAGATCCCCATTTTTTATGCAGTCTGGATGAGTTTAATCAGTGGGCGGCACGTAGCGATAAAGCCGGTAGAGACAGTTTGCGGATGGAGTTTTTCTACCGCTGGATGCGGCAACGTACAGGGGTGCTGATGCAGGACGGTCAGCCCGTTGGCGGCCAGTGGAATTTTGATGCCGAGAATCGCAAAGGCTTTGGTGCGGGTGGTCCGCCGCTGGTGCCACAAACTAGGCGATTTGTACCCGATGCGTTAACCAACGAAGCTTGTGCCGATGTTGACCGATACTTTCCCGATCACCCGGGGAGTCTTGCGTCTTTTGGTTGGCCTGTGACGCCGCAAGAGTCACTTGAAGCGCTAGATGATTTTATTCAGTATCGCCTGCCGGAATTCGGGCACTGGCAGGATGCCATGTGGCAGGGCGAAGCGTTTCTCTGGCATTCGCTGATTTCTGCGGTGATGAATCTGAAGCTCTTGAACCCACGAGTGGTGATTAACCGCGCCGAGGCAGCGCTGGCTTCGGGTGCTGCACCCTTGGCGGCAGTGGAAGGGTTTATCCGGCAGATTCTTGGGTGGCGTGAATTTGTGCGGGGTGTGTATTGGCGTTATGACACGCAGTGGCAGGATGTTAATTTTCTGGATGCGCAGCGCCCTTTACCGGGCTGGTATTGGACGGGTAAAACCCAGGCAGCCTGCCTGAAGGAAGCGATTAGCCAGACCCTATCTCATGGCTATGCGCATCACATACAACGATTAATGGTGACGGGTAACTTTGCGTTACTGGCAGGTCTTAATCCCCGCCAGGTGGCTGATTGGTATCTCGCAGTTTATGTAGATGCGGTGGATTGGGTAGAAGAACCCAATACGCTGGGCATGGCATTGTTTGCATTAGGTCCGCGCATGACGAGCAAGCCCTACATTGCTTCGGGTGCCTACATCAAGCGCATGAGCAACGCGTGCAAGCAGTGTGTTTACAAGCCTGACGTGCGCACAGGCCCCAAGGCCTGTCCGTATACAACGCTGTACTGGTATTTTCTGATGCAACACTCATCGTGGTTACGACAGAACCCACGCATGGCGATGGCCTATAAGAATCTCGATCGCATATCTCAGGTAGAGCAAGCGGCGATCACCGAATGGGCGACTGTCCGCTTGCAAGCATTAGAGACGCTTTAGCTATTCCTGTGCGACGTTTGTAACACTAATCATCTCGTTCACGCTGAAACCGAGTGACGATGCTTGCTGCTTGAGCGTGTCGACAGTCTGCGGATCGAGGGCGGGTGTGCGAGACAGAATCCATAGATAAGAACGGTTCGGCGCACCAACCATCACCCAGCGATATTCCGGATCGAGTGCCATGATCCAGTAGTCCCCCCAGACCACCGGTAACCAGGCCATCCAGTCCGGCGCAAAGCGAACGCGTAATTGGCCGGGTTCGGCAGGGTTGGGTACCTCAGCAATGCCTTTGGCCGATATAAAGCCTTCGTTGGTGGCACAACGATTCACCACATCGATCCGCTTGTCTTCACGCGGGGTGTAGGTGGCAGTAATGTTGCCGGTGCACTTGCGCTCAAACCACATCGGAAGACGCGCGATTTCATACCAGCGGCCTGCATAGCGTTCGAGATCAACCTGTTGAACCGTAGGTAGCGCAGGTTCTGCAGCGAACAGCGGTGCTTGTAATAGAACGATGGTGCAAATGGCGGTTAAGATCGTACGTAAAGGCGTTGTCATCGGAAACTCCGTTTAACCCTGCAGATTTTATGGTCAATTAAGGATTCCATAATGCAGCTGCGGCACAATGATCATCAGAAACTTAAGGAGTAGATTATGCACCCACACAACATCATAAAGGCTGTCTTAGGCTCGTCGGTAGCGCTGTTAATTGCCGCAGCGCCTTTGCTGGCGCATGCCGAAACACCACAGAATTTTCTGGACAGCTTTGCGCAGGAAGCCAAAGCGCAAAATCCGGCATTTAAGGGATTTTCAGCCAAAACGGGTGAGGCTTTTTATAAAAACAAACATGGGGGTGATTGGAGCTGTTCCAGTTGCCATACAGACAACCCTATGGCGGAAGGCAAGCATGCAGTTACGGGCAAAGTAATTCAGCCGCTATCGCCTAATGCCAACCCGGTGAGATTTACTGATAGCGCCAAGGTGAACAAGTGGTTCAAGCGCAACTGTAACGATGTGCTCAAACGTGAATGTACACCTGAAGAAAAGGGTAATCTGTTGACCTATCTGCTGTCGGTCAAATCTTGAAAGTACGTCATATGAAAATTTCGACCCAACTCTTTGTGGCTACGCTGCTTGTGGGCTTATCGGTCACGGCTGCCGCCGGTGATCACAATTACGGTCCTTATCCGTCTTATTACACTGAAGAATGTGGCAGCTGCCATGTGCCCTATCCGCCGCAGCGCATGACGCAAGCCGGGTGGGAAACTCAGATCAATGGCCTGAAAAATCATTATGGTACCGATGCCAGCGTCGATGTGCCGGCGAGTCGAACTATCCTGTCCTATCTGGTGAACAACGCCGGATGGAAAGACAAATTGGCGCCAACAGATCCGACGGCCCGTATGACCAAAACAGCCTGGTTTGTAAAAGAGCATGGTGCATCGGCACCCAAGGGTAAGAGTTTTAGTGAGTGCACCCAATGCCACACCAAAGCGGCAGTGGGTGACTACAGCGAGCAAACGCTGAAGGTGCCAGCCGGCTGGCGGTTGCGGTAATTTATATGACAGAGATGGCGCAAGCGCCACAAGACTCGCAAGGCGAGACCCGCATTCTGGTGTGGGATATTCCCATCCGGATTTTTCACTGGTTACTGGTGCTTTGCTTTGTCATTGCCTACCTGACGAGTGAGTCTGAGCGGTGGCAGCTTTGGCATGTTACGGCAGGCTACACATTCGGCGCACTCCTGTTGTTTCGCATGCTCTGGGGTGTTGTGGGCAGTCGATACGCCCGGTTTAGTCAATTTGTTCGCGGTCCTCGTCAGGTATTAGCGTATTTACGCTCTTTGCTGACTAGAAGCCCGGAGCATTTCACGGGTCACAACCCGGCGGGTGCCTTGGCGATTGTTGGGATACTGAGCCTGGGTTTGCTCACTGTTTTGACCGGGTGGGCCAGTTTTAATGACTATGGTGACTGGATCGGCGAATTGCATGAAGGTATCGTCAACGTGTTGCTCATTATTATTGGCATTCATATTGTTGGGGTATTAGTCTCTAGCGTTTTGCATCGTGAGAATCTGGTGCGTGCCATGATTAATGGGCACAAGCGGGGTGTGGTAGTTGAAGCGATCCGTTATCCGCAGTGGATTGTCGGGGTGTTATTGCTTGCAGGATTGACCGCATTTCTGTGGGCGTTACTGAGTGGGCAGCTGCCCTGGTTGATGCCTTGATCTAAGGTCTAAGGCATACTCACTCTCTCAGAGGATAAAACGATGCGTATTCTGATTGTAGAAGATGACCCAATGCTGGGCGAGGGCTTGCAGGTGGGGTTGCGTCAGGCAGGGTTTCATCCCGAGTGGGTCAAGGATGGTGAAGCCGCATGGCAAACTTTGCGGCATGACACCTTCAGTGCGGTAGTGCTTGATCTTGGTTTGCCTAAGCTGGACGGGCTCGAAGTGCTGAAACGCGTGCGCGCGAACGAGCAGAAATTACCCGTACTGGTGCTGACGGCACGTGATACAGCACAGGATGTGATTGATGGCCTTGATTCCGGCGCCGATGACTACATGGTGAAACCATGCGATCTGGGTGAATTGGCAGCACGCTTGCGGGCGTTGATTCGTCGTGCGGCAGGCGCCGCGGCACCCATTATGCAAGTAGGTGAGCTAACGCTCGATCCGGCATCGCGGGATGTGCGTTACGAGCAAAAAGAAGTGGAGCTTTCCCCTCGCGAGTTTGATCTGCTGCATGAGCTCATGCTTAATGCAGGGCGTGTTTTAACTCGCGCGCAGCTCGAATCAAAGATCTATCCCTGGGGCGAAGAAGTGGAGTCGAATGCCCTGGAAGTGCACGTGCACCACTTGCGCCGTAAAACAGCCACAGAGGTTATTAAAACCGTACGTGGTGTTGGCTACATCATGCCCAAATGAAATTGAAGCTGTGGTGGCAAAGAGCCCGTAAGGGCTCGAGCAGTTTGCAACTTCAGTTGCTGTCCGGGACCTTGGGTCTCGTTGCGCTGATTTGGGTCGCTTTGAGTATCAGCGCATGGCATAACGCCGTTTCTGAAGGCGATGAATTGTTTGATGCGCACTTGGCACAAACGGCCGCCCTGCTCGCCGTACTGAGTAGCGATGGTTCAGATGAGATCCCTGATGAACTGCCGTCGCATCGTTATGCTCGTAAAGTGGCATTCCAGATATGGACAGAGAAAGGGCGGTTGTTGGCAAGATCCATATCGGCACCCAAAGATGCGCTCACAGATCAGACCAAAGGGTTCTCTGATCGACGCATCGATGGGCGCAGCTGGCGCGTCTACAGTTTGCGCGACACACGGCATGGCCATCTTATTCTTGTTGCAGAAACGCTAGAAGCTCGCCACGCGATTGGCGCCGAGCTGGCCAAACAATTACTGACGCCGTTTGCGATTGGTTTGCTGTTGCTGGCCATGAGTCTGGTGTTGCTGATGCGCTCCCGATTTATGCCGCTGCGCCGTTTAGCCATGTTTATCGGACAGCGTTCACCAGAGCGCTTGGATCCGATTGCACTGGTGGATGTGCCCGGCGAATTGCATCCGATCATCGAGCAGACGAACCGCTTGCTTGAACGGGTTGCCGCATCGATTGAGCAGGAACGACGATTCACTGCTGATGCGGCGCATGAAATTCGCACCCCGCTAGCGGCAATTCGTACGCATGCTCAGGTAGCGATTGCCGCTACTGATAGAGCAGAACGCGATCACGCGCTGGCGCTGGTGGTGCAGGCCAGTGATCGGGCTACCCATTTGCTAGGACAACTGCTGACCATGGCGCGTCTTGATAGCGTCAGCCTCATCGGTGGTTTTGTCGTGTGCGATCTGCGTCGTATTGCAGTGGACGTCATCGCAGATCTAACGCCGCAGGCCTTGGCCAAAAACGTCGAGTGCATGCTTAACGAAGGTAACGTGGCCTCGGTAAAGGGTGATCCGGCGCTGTTGGCCGTGTTGGTTCGTAACCTGGTGGATAACGCAATCCGCTACTCGCCTGCCGGTTCAGCCGTTACCGTGACGATCCGACAGGTGGCGGGCGAGGTGAAGCTGGTGGTTACGGATCAAGGCCCGGGTATTCCGGCTGAAGAACGCCAGCGGGTCATGTCGCGCTTCACACGCCTTGCTGGAAACGATGCGCCGGGTTCGGGTTTGGGTTTATCTATTGCGTTACGCATCGCTGAGCTGCACAACGCAACACTCGTCTTGGCCGATGGCCCGGCTGAGCAGGGGCTGAGTGTGGTTTTAGTCCTGCCGGCTGGCTCTGAGTAGGCTTGTGGCCATATTGGCTAGGGCAATTCCGCTCAGCATGAGCACCATGGAGCCAACAATGTCGCCGGTGGCCATGCCGGCCCAAAGGCCGAACGTATCCCAAGCAGAAGGATTGTTGTAAACCCCTTCGAGATTCATTTTTGCAAAGACAAGCTGATGCAGCGAGGCCGAAAGCAGCCCTTGGCTAAAGACAATGAACAGTACATCGCTAAACTGTAGCTCTTCGAGGTCGTGACCAATCTTTCGCCACCAGCAAACGAGCTGCATCATCAGATAGGCAGAAAAGGCTGAAATCGCACAAATAATCAGCAGGATGGACGCATCAAGCGCCGGCAGGTGACCCATGTAATCGATCGTTGAGTAGATGCATCCAAGAAACACACCGATTGCACCGCGAAGCCCGAAAACCAGTACTGCCAGAGTGCGTATTCCTGCCGGCAGGAAAATTAACGCGACGCCAGTTGCGTACTCCAGGTTGGGCAGAATCTGCTGAAGTAGAAATTGCAGCTGCCATGCCAGCGCCCAGCCTAACGCGCCAAACAGATAGGGCGTAAGTTTGGCATTGACGAGGGTCTGGACAAGATTGGGCGCGCGCATAGGGATACCTGAAGGGGCATTCTATGACAACTTCATGGGCATCTGAGCCGAAATTTATCGATTACAATACCGAACTGTTTGCCAAAGCGGGCATCGTATAGTGGCATTACCTAAGCTTCCCAAGCTTATGAGGAGGGTTCGATTCCCTTTG
>ERZ1034361.661-NODE-661-length-21164-cov-18.079053_pt1 | contig 21164 bp, 20 predicted proteins | sample MGYA00520617_ERZ1034361 | MGnify/ENA primary metagenome ERZ1034361 (study PRJEB33736, sample SAMEA104284507) | Azolla filiculoides | biome: Urban; feature: Water surface; material: Ditch water | place: Netherlands | collected 2015-10-28 | depth 0-0.1 m ...
GGATTTTTTAATAAACCATGTTTGATTATGTTTTTATAGCTATCAACCAAATTTTTGTCCTCTTCTTTTAGATTTTGATAACTCAAATCCATTGAATCAATCCATTTTTTGAAATTTATGGCTTGATCGTCAGTAAGCCCTTTGGGAGATGAAAAATTAACTAATTTAAAATACAAATCACCCTCAATTAAATTCTCTTTTTCTGAACAAGAAAACAACACTATTAATGCTAATCCAATGATAAAAAAATTTTTCTTCATAATAAAATATTTTAATTACAAGTTCCAGTATTTGAAGCTGCGACTCCCGTTGTTGTAACCTTTGTTGCTCCTGACGGCGTTGGCATATTTCTAATATTTTGACCTAATTGTCCTGGATTGTCTCCAGCTCCAACTCCCCAAGAACCATAAGCTGAACCAAGAGGCATCCCAATTATTGTTGATGCTCCCATTCCAAAATCGCTACAATTAAAAGTATTAAGATTGTATATACTTGATTCTTTTGATTTAATATAATTAATTAAACTAAGTAATTGAGATGGTGTAATATTGACCGACAGAGCAACATCATATTCATGACTACTATCATTTTCAAAACTACCAGGAGAAGAAGGGTCTGAAATATCAACTGCTGAAGCTGGATAATAACCCAAAACACGTCTTATTCCTCCTTGTCTAATTGCTATAAAAGTATGCCCCACATTTGGGTCTAATGGACTACCCGACCATGCCTTATTACTATTAGGCGTCGGCTGATCAACATATATTGTAAAAGATGCGCTTTGACCCAAATTGAAACATTTTAAATAATCATTTATATTATTAATTCTATTTAGTGGAGTATTTATTTCTAATATTGTATCCGACGGTAGTGGATTTACATTATTTTCATTATTAATAATCTCATTTATCAAATTATTAATGAAATTAGTAGCTTCTAACGAATAATTATTGCTCTCTAAATAATTAATCATTAATAATTGTTCATTAATATTACTGAAATCATTAAACCATTCTGAATTTTCTACGCCCATATTTGATAAAAATTCTTCTAATTCTAAAGAAATATCAGGGCAATTTAAACAGCCAACAAAAGATGTGTTAATAGTTGAATTTGAAATAGCACCATTGCCAGTATTTCCAACTCCATCAGAAATATCTTCGGTTTCATCAGGAGTTCCGTTAAGCGAACCACCATTTGAAGTGTCATATACCCATTGACAATATGAACTTTGAACAACCCATCCACCACAATATATTCCTTGTCCAGCACCAACTAGTTCTCCTTCATTGCAAGGAATACTTGGATCCCACACATATGATTGAAAACATACATATTGTGCCATTGCTACTCGATTACTTAATACATTACTTGTATTAAAATCAATTAAATAATGTTTTACTACATTTTGTTCTAATTGCTGCTGAGTCATGTTTTGAAGTTCATTTAGAGGATGACCATAATCAACTAAATAGGTTAAGATTTGATTCTCTTCAACATGAATAACAAGATTTTCTAAAACTGTAGTTTCACTGGCTCTATAAATAGGAAATGTAAATGATTCTGAAACACCGTCAGCAATATAAAGTGCTTCATCTGTATTTATAAAAAAATCATAAATAGGATCATAAACAACTCTGCTATTGGCAAGTTTGCTTTTGAATTTTTGAATTTGTCCTAACTTTTGCGCTACCTTATTGTTTTTATATATTTCAGAATGGTTTAATTTTCTGATATTAAATTTACTTTCTGTTTGAGGAATTTGGTTTTCATACAAATCTTCGTTACAAGAAGTAAAAAAAAACAGCATTGTAATGCTTACAATTAAAAATTTGAATTTTGTTCTCATATACTAAATATATTTTAAATTTTTGACAATATTAATCTTTTCAAAAAATTATTTTGTTTCAAAAAAACGCTTTTCAAAAAAATGAGATAAATTAATTTATCTTATATTCTTTTGGAGAACTACCTGTATGCTTTTTAAAAGCTCTATAAAAACTCGCATTTGAATTAAATCCAACTTCAAGCCCTATTGAAGTTATATTATACTGAGAAAAACTTTTATCCTTCAACATTTTTATAGCTTCTTCAATTCTCAATCTATTTATATAATCATTAAATTTAATTTTTCTTGAGTTTATTATTTGGGATAAATAATTAGTACTTACGTTTATGCTTGTTGCAACAAGATCTAAACTTAAATTTGGATTTTGGATGTTTTCTTTTACATAAGATTCAAAATTATCAATAATAAAGTTAGTTTTATCCTGATTAAATATTTTTTTCTTTTGAATATTTTGTATTGTTTCTACCCTAATTTCTTTACGTTCATTTAAAATGGTTGCTTGTTGAAGACCTGAGTAAGATAACCAATATATAATAAATGAAATACTTAGCCAAATAGGATAGTAAATAGAAAAATTTTTAAAAGTAAAAGCAAAATTCATAAGATATATCCCTATTACCCAAAAAGAACATGAAAATAATCCAATCACAAGAATTTGCTTTAACCACTTAGTTTTAGCAACAACTTTTTCAAGATTAAAGCTTTTATTTTCAAGATTGTACTTATTTACTAAAAAAATAGTTTTAATTATTAAGAGTAAAGAAAGTGAAAACGAGCTAATTTCTTCTATAACAAAATAATTATAGATGTGTTTTTCGCCAATAATTTTTTGTGAAATACAAAAATTATTAATAAAAATAATAAATTGACAAATAGTTGAAATTATGAATGGTAAAACTAATAAAAACCCGTATTTTGAAGTTAATTTTTTATCTAAATATAAATTTACAAAAATGTAAAACATTGGAATTATTAGAAACTCTGTTGGAATTCTAAACCATTCTAAAAAAGGCAAAAAGTATGTAATATTAGTATCATTAAACAAATATTGTAAATTACTAATTGAAAGAGCAAAAGAAGTATAAGACAAAAACAAATTGGTTTTATTATAAAATTTTTTTGAAAATAATATAATAAAACCAAAAATAAAGCCTTGAATAATCCCCATTAATATAATGAGGTTAAATATGTTGAGATTAAGCTCTTTCAATTTATACTTTCATGATTTCAGCTTCTTTCACTGCTAAAAGTTCATCTATTTTCTTGATGAAAGAATCGGTTAATTTTTGCACATCTTCTTCTGCTTTTTTACAAATATCTTCAGCCGTTCCGTCTTTCTCTTCTTTTTTGATATCTGAATTAGCATCTTTTCTATGGTTTCTAATTCCAATTTTAGCATCCTCTGCTTCAGACTTTGCTTGTTTTACCAAGTCACGTCTTCTTTCTTCGGTTAATGCTGGAATATTGATAATAATATTATCACCGTTATTCATTGGGTTTAAACCTAAATTAGCAATCATAATTGCTTTTTCAATAGGATGTAACATGTTTTTTTCCCATGGAGTTACGGTCAATGTTCTTGCATCTGCAGCGTTAATGTTTGCTACTTGAGATAATGGCGTTTGTGAACCATAATAATCTACAAAAACACCACCCAACATTTGAGGTGAGGCTTTTCCAGCTCTAATATTTAAAAATTCTTTCTCTAAATGAGCAACCGAGCCTATCATAGCTTCTTTTGCACTGTCTAAAATAAAGTTAATTTCTTCTGTCATCTCTCTTTGGATTTTTAGATTGTTGGATTTTTAGATTTTCAGAATGTATAAATAACCAGATTTTAAAAGTCTAATTATCTAATATTCTATAAAGTCTAATTATCTAATTATATTGTTACAGTTGTTCCGATAGTTTCTCCCTCACATACTTTTAATAAATTACCATCTTTATTCATGTCAAACACAATAATTGGCAACTTATTTTCTTGACTTAATGTAAATGCAGTAGTATCCATTACATTTAATCCTTTTGCTAACACATCTTCAAATGAGATATAATCAAATTTAACTGCGTCAGCATTTTTTTCTGGATCAGATGTATACACACCATCTACTCGAGTTCCTTTTAAAATTACATCAGCACCTACTTCAATTCCTCTTAAAACGGCTGCAGTATCTGTTGTAAAATAAGGATTTCCAGTTCCAGCACCAAAAATTACGATTCTTCCTTTTTCTAAATGACGAGTGGCTCTTCTTTTGATATAAGGTTCAGCAATTGCTTCGATTTTTAAAGCTGTTTGTAAGCGTGTTTGCATTCCAGCTTCTTCCAACGCGCCTTGTAATGCCATTCCATTGATAACTGTTGCTAGCATTCCCATATAATCACCTTGCACTCTGTCCATACCGTTACTTGCGCCAGCTACACCTCTAAAAATGTTTCCACCGCCAATAACGATAGCAATTTCAACGCCTTTATCATGAATTTGTTTTATCTCTGCAGCATATTCAGCCAAACGTTGTGGGTCGATACCATATTGTCTTTCACCCATTAAAGCTTCACCACTTAATTTTAGAAGAATTCTTTTGTACTTCATTTGTTGTATTGATTTGTTGTGCAAATATAGTTAAATAGCTTTTTTCTAAAAAAAATGTTTTAACAATTATAAAGACAAATTTTCAAAAGCTTTTTTTGCTTCATTATATCCAATTTCAAATATCAAATCCATTTTATTCTTATTGGTTTCAAAAGTGCTAAAATTAGTCAATTCTTTAGGTTCAATAATTAAATCACAATGATTGAATTTTTGAAGATTAGAATTAGCAGTTAATAATTCCAAAGCTCTATAAGTTACAGATTTTATTGACCGTAATTGTGTTGCTTCCAAATTTTGAATTGGACTCACATAAACTCCAATAATAGAATCACACTTTCCTTGTAATAAGTCCGCTGGAAAATGATTCAAAATACCACCATCACTATATAATTTCTCTTTAATAATATAAGGTGAAATCATTCCTGGTACTGCCGTAGAAGCAAGTACTGCATCAACAACTTTAGTGTCGGGATTAAAAATCTTGAGTTTTCCTTTTACCATATCGGTAGCGGTAACATACATTGGAATATTCAATTCACCTAAAGTAGTAGCGCCAAATACTTCATCAAAATATTTTTTAAATGATTCCGAGTCAACTATACCCGCTTTTTTAAATGTAAAATGTTTCCAATGAAAAAAGTAGATTGACTTAAAAAAATCTAAAATTTCTTCTGGTTTTTTACCATAAGCATACATAGTCCCTACAATAGCACCAGCGCTTGAACCTGCAATGCATGAAGGTGTTATTTCTTGTTCTGATAAAAACTTTAAAACACCTGCATGAGCAATTCCTTTTGAACCACCACCAGAAAGTGCTAATCCGATTGATTTTGAAGCTAAATCCATGTGTAACATTTCTTACATTTAATTTCCAAAATTAGACTTAAATTTGCCAAATAAAGTTAATAAGATGATAAATACAATTCAACAAACGTTACAAAATAGTTTTTCTTATACCGAATATAGAAATTTAGCTTCTGAATTGATTGCTCAAGGAAAATCAACAGGTCATGAACAATCTGAAGATTTATTACACTATTCTGAATTGAATGAAGCAAGAATGAATCGTTTAGAAAAAACTATTACTATTGCTGATGAAGTAAAAACCAAGTTAGAAAATTTAGACAAAAACTATATTTGGCTAGTATTAGCAGAAAGTTGGTGTGGAGATGCTGCTCAAATTTTACCTGTCATCTATAAAATGAGTGAAGCATCAGAAAAAATTGATTTAAAAATTGCTTTACGAGATGATAATGATATCTTAATGCAACAATTTTTAACAAATGGCGGCAGAGCAATTCCTAAATTAATAGTTTTAGACGCAACTACTTTAGAAGTTATTGCAGATTGGGGACCAAGACCACATGGTGCTAAACAATTAATCCTTGACTATAAAGCAACTCATGGAATAGTTGACGAAAACGCAAAAATAGCGTTACAAAAATGGTATTTACTTGATAAAGGAACAGAAATACAAAACGAAATTATTGCTTTATTTGAAAGTGTTTTAGCGTAAAGTTCCGATTATTTTTAGTTTGTTTGAAGTGGAAATTCCACCAGGATTACAACCAAGTTGTCCTTCTGGGATTTCCATTTTTAGTTTTTCATAATAGTCGACCCAAACTTCAAAATACTCATTTGATTTTGGCGATTTGAACGTCATCGGAAATAAATCAAACAAAGGTTTTTGGTATGAATGAAGAAATGCATCATAAATTAATTCCGAACAATAATATTTTCCATTGTTATACAAATATTCATCATCATAAGGCACACCAACTTGTTGCAATGAAAATGAAACTGCCTCTGGAATATATTTTCTGTATTTTCGTTTTAATCTTCCCACAAACATTTCATCTGTCGTATAGGTTTTAAAAGTATCGTAAGGTGTAATTTTCACTTCTTTACCTGAAGCTTCAATTACGAAAACAGAATCGTTTTTAATATAAACCATTCCTAAATGGCTAAAATCTTTTCCTTGATAACCTGCTGTAACTTCATTAATCGCTTCACAAAGTGGGCCGCAATTCATAGATTGAAATAAAATATCACCTGTTTTTAGTTTTACATTTTGAGCAAAACCAAATTGAATAAAAGAAAGAATTAATATTAAAACTTTATATTTCATCATTTATCTTTTTTTCAAAATCTGCTGGAGAAACTGCATTTTCTACATTATAGCCTCCAATTTTGGTACGACGAAGCTTCGATAAATGCCCGCCAGATTGCAATGCTAAGCCAAAATCATATGCTAATGAGCGAATATAAGTTCCTTTACTACATTTTACTCTAAAATCTACTTCAGGAAGTTGTACTCGTGTGATTTCAAATTCGTAAATAGTAGTTTTTCTCGATTGAATTTCTACCTCCTCACCTGCTCTTGCGTGTTCATACAAACGTTTTCCATCTTTTTTAATAGCGGAAAAAACTGGTGGCTTTTGGTCTATTTCACCAAGAAATTGATTTGTAGTTTCTAAAATTATAGCTTCTGTGATGTGATTTGTTGGAAAAGTTGCATCAACTTCGGTTTCTAAATCATAGGATGGCGTTGTAGCACCTAAAACAATAGTCCCGGTATATTCTTTAACCTGTGCCTGAATTTCAGTAATTTTTTTAGTGAATTTACCCGTACAAATAATCAATAAACCTGTAGCTAATGGATCTAAAGTTCCTGCATGACCTATTTTAAATTTCTTTGGTAAATCGTATTTGCGTTTTAAAATGTATTTTAATTTATTTACCGCTTGAAAAGATGACCAAGTCAAGGGTTTGTCTATTAAAATAACTTCTCCTTCTAAAAAATCTGTTGCTGTTTTCAAAGTCTTATTTGTTTAATGAAAAATAAGCTAACAATATCATTCCAGCTATAATTCTATAATAACCCCAAGGCTTAAAACCATACTTTTTAATAATTCCTATGAAGAATTTTATGGCAATAATAGCAACAATAAAAGCGACAATATTACCAATAAAAAAAAGTTTTAAATTATCATTTGATTGTGTCAACAATTCGTATCCTTTTAATTGAGAAACTTCATATGTTTTTAAAAATAAAGAATATGTAGTAACTGCTAACATCGTTGGCACTGCTAGAAAAAATGAAAACTCAGCAGCTGTTTCACGAGTCAATCCTTGTTGCATTCCACCAATTATGGAAGCTGCAGAACGACTTGTTCCAGGCATCATGGCTAAACATTGCCATATACCAATATTTATAGCTTTTTTTACAGTAATTCCTTCTTCATTTACAATTGTAGGATTGTTAAATCTTCCATCGATAAATAATAATACAATTCCACCTATAATTAACATTATCGCAATTGGAATTGGATTTCCTAGAATCGCATCTATTTTATCATCAAATATTTTTCCTAAAACTAAAGCTGGAAGTACAGCACAAGCCAATTTGATATAAAAGTTAATTTTTGAAAAATCGAAAAACTTTTTCCAGTATAAAACAACCACAGCTAAAATGGCACCAAACTGAATTGAGACTTGAAATAATTTCACAAAATCATCTTCTTGAATCCCAAAAAAAGAACTAGTGAAAATCATATGAGCTGTTGAAGAAACGGGTAAATATTCTGTCAACCCTTCAACTATTGCAATAAGTATTGCTTGTAAATAATCCATGCTTGATAGTGATTAGTGAAATGTAAAAAAGTGAAGCGTAAAAAGCTAATTACTATTCTGTTTTCACTATTTACTTTTTTTAAGAATAGAATAAATCGTAATTCCGAATCCAAGTAAGACTACAGTTGGAGCCAAACGGATTCTTCTGAAATTAAACATCTCCTTATTATAAACATTTGGATCATCGCTTCCACCACCACTCATTAAAATAAATCCAAGTGCGATTACAGCCAATCCAACCAAAAGAATTTTGTAGTTTACTTTATCAAAAAGAAATTCGGGTTTGTTATTATTTTCCATTTTTATATTTTTAATTCACTGAAACCTAATAAAGGTCATCTGTTTTTAAGTTTAAGAAACGTTGTGTTGCAAAATAAGTACTAATTGAAGTAATAATAATTCCTACTACTAATACTCCAAAAATTACAATTCCAATAGAAGCATAATCTTTAGCAATTCCTAAACTTGGAAATAAACCATCTACATAAATTACAACACCAATTAGTCCAATAATTGCTAAAGCCGAACCAATTAATCCTAATTTAATACTAGTCCAAATGAAAGGTTTTCTGATGAATGATTTAGTTGCACCAACCATCTGCATTGTTTTAATAGAAAATCGGTGCGAATATACAGAAAGACGTAATGAACTATTAATCAATAACATTGCAACAACCGTTAAAACGCCGCTGATGATTAAAATCCAAAAACTGATTTCTTTTACATTATTGTTTACTAAATCTACTAATTGTTTGTCGTAAATAATTTCGGTAACCATTTCATTTTTACGAATTGTACGCTCAATTTTTTTGATACTATCGGCATTTACATAATCTCCTTTTAAGTGAATATCAAATGAATTTTGTAGCGGATTAAATCCTAAAAACTCCATAAAATCTTTACCTACAATATCAACGTTATTTTTAGCAGCGCTGTCTTTATGGACAAATGCATAATCTTTGATGAATTTGGCGTTTTTCATTTCTACATCAAAAGCACTTAACAAACTATCATTGGCTTCATTATTAAAAAAAACCGTCATGGGTATATTTTCTTTAAAATCATCCGATATTTTTTTAGAATTAATTACAAACAAACCTAATGTTCCCAAAAGGAATAAAACTAAAAAGATACTTAAAACTACCGAAAAGTAAGACGAAATCAAACGTCGCTTGTTGTAATTTTCAAATGATGATGCCATAAAAATATATTTAAGCTGTAAAAATAGTAAAGAATTTTTGTTTACACAGAATATAACAACAAAGTTTTAACTTTAGTATTTATTATCTGTAAATTTGTTTCCAAATATTTATACTATGTCAGTCAAAATTAATTTATTTTTTATTGTCTTTCTTCTCAACTATTTTTCATTATCAGCACAAGATATTGCAATCCCATATCGCGACGGAAATTTATGGGGAATGTGCAATCCAGAAGGAAAAATAATTATTGAACCTAAATTTGATAAATTAGAATTTCAACAAGATTATTCGGCAAATCATGAAATCCTAATTCCAAAAATAAAAGATAAAAGAGGATTGATAAGCAACGGAAAAGTACTTTTTGATGCCATTTATGAAAATGTATATGAAAAAAATGGAAATTATGTTTTAATTTCTGAAGACAATAATACTAAGCGAACAGATATTGTAACGCCTGAAGGAAAATCAATTCTTAAAAAACCTATTATTCAAATTATTAGTTCTGACAATATAAATGGCTCGATAACCGCTTTTCACATTTTAAATACCGATTATACAGAAAGTATTTTTATCTATGATAATATAAATAAATCTATTGCACAATGGCTGTATGAAGATTACCATTCCATAACCATTTTAGACAAACAAAGCAATATGACAAGCGTTGTTTTTGCTGTAAAAAAATCTGAAAATGATGCTTTAATCACAGAAGCTTGGGATTTTTCAAAATTACCAAAAGAAAAAGTAAAATGTAAAATATTATACAAATCTGAAAACGCTTATTTGGAACGTTTCATGGAAAAATCATATAAATATAATGATGAATACGGAAGTGGTTCTGGAAGTTATGGTGGCGATGAAGTTGTAGTAATGGAAGACATCAAAGGCGATTATAGTTATGATGTTGTGGCTGAAGCTCCAAGAGAAGAAGATACTTCGCGCAATTACAAACCTTTGACATATTATTCCAACTCTTTTAAAATTGTAAATAATCAATTAGTATTTGAAACATCCAATCAATATAACCCAAAAGAGAAAAAAACAACCACAACAGTAGATCTTAAAATTCCTATCACATCTCTTGAGATTAAAAACTACTATAACAACGTAAAGAAAAACGATACCATACAATATTTTCAAAATTTTGTAGCCTATAAAAAGAAAGGAAAACAAGGTATATTATTTACTTCCGATGTTAAAAAATCAATTGAATTCGACACCATTTGCAAAACATTTGTAACAATAAATAATTATAGTGATAGTGCAGAAATTGTTTTTATTGTGGGTAAAAAAGAAAAGAAAAACAATCGTTATAAATATAGTTTTTACTCCAATAATAAAGGATTACTTTTTCCTTTTCTATATGATGATTTAACCGCTTTAAAATTATATTCTAATCAAGGAAATATTACTTATCAATCTCGAATTGATAAAAAATACGGCATCGTTCAAATGAATGGACAAGAGTTATTAAAACCCGAATATGAAGCATTCAAACAACCAAAATATTCATCAACAAGCGCAGTTACTAAATTATACCACTTAAAAAAAGACAATAAATATGGTATGATTTTCCAAAATACAAACACCTATAAAATTGAAATAATTGATGCTGTTTTTGACTATGAAATTGACGATATTTATTTAAATTATCCAAAACTGGAATACAGAAAAACAACTGAATCTAACCCGAAAGCATTACCTAAAATCACATTGATTTCATTAAAAGATAAAAATGGAAATTTAAAAGGGTATGCAAATGCAAACGGCACATTATATTATAAAAATTAAGACATGAAAAAAATATTCATCCTATATATATTCTTTGTTACATTCACGTCAGTTGCTCAAGATTGGTATCCAAATGATGGTTATGAATTTCAAATCAGAATGCCAGAAATTAGAAATCTTGAGAATTTCTTTTATAACGAATGGGAATTAAATCCAGCAGAAATATCGTTTAAACTATCGGATATTGAGATGTTAAAAAAAACTAACTCACATGAAAATATTCGATACGAAATTACCAAAAACAAGCTTGGAATCACTACTGTTAGTATTTATGTAAACACGAGAATTTACTCCGAAGCAACGTATAAAAACGGCGTTTTAGAAGGTAAAAAAACAATCTATCATATAAATGGATCTACTTTTCAAGAAATTAATTTTAAAAACGGAAAAGCAAATGGCGCATACAATATTTATGACGATGAATATCATTTAGTAATTGAAACACACTACAAAGACAATCTAAAAAACGGAATTCGTCGATATACATATCCAAATAGAGATAAAAAAATATTAGAAGGAAATTATGTAAATGGAAATCTAGTAGGAAACCTAAAATATTATGAAGATAATGATGCTTTTATTTTGCCAAATGACATGAAAAAAGGCAAAGTACAACGCTTCATAAATAATAAATTAATATCTGAATACAACATCGTGAACAGCAGAGATATTCATGGTGAAGCAAAAATTTATAATTATGAAACGGGAAATCTGAGTGTAAAAATTCCTTATTATTTAGGTGAAAAACATGGGATGGTAACGTTTTATAATACCAAAGGAGAAATCACTTCAAATTACGAATACAGCTTTGGTAAAAAAATAGGCGAACACAAAACCTATTCTAAAGACAAAAAATTAATCAAAGAAGAATATTATGATGCTCAAGGGTTAAAAATTGGAACTTGGAAAAATTATAATGCTGGTGGAGAACTTGAACGCGAACAGAACTACAAAAACGATAGTTTAAATGGTGCATCAATCACTTATAGAAATGGAAAAATAACAAGTTCGACGGAATATAAAAATAACAAAAAAAACGGCTTAACTATATACAATAAAGACAACCAACAAAAATCATCTGAAGTGATATACGAAAATGATGAATTGGTAAAAGAAACCGCATATTATGCCAATCAAGCCATCTTTTATATCCAAGAAAGAGATAAAACTACTGGTGCTTACAACATAAAATATTATGATAAAACAGGAAAATTATTACACGAAAACAAGTATAACGATAAAAACCTTCCCATTGGAATCAATAAGTTCTACACCTTGAAAGATGACGAAGCAAATTCAAACAGTGAGACACATTATGATGTAAATGGTAAAAAAATCAAATACATCTATAAAATGTATGGAGGTGGCACTGTTGAAACCAACTATAGAAACGAATTAATGCACGGAGTAAAAATCATTTTTGACGAAAAAACCAATACTGAAACCAGAGAATACTATTACGAATCAAAAGGCAACTCAAAAAAAGTAACTCAAGAAGAGTTTGAAAATCTCGTAAAAGCAGAAAAAAAATAGCTTTTTGCTCACTTTCAACTTTGATATATAAAACGTATTTTTGCACCGAAAAAAATAGTGTTCAGTCGCGGTCGCGGTCATCAGTTATTCAAACTGAGACTGAAAACTGAGACTGAAAACTGAGACTGAAAACTGAGACTGAAAACTGAGACTGAAAACGAGAACATGAAATACCACCACGAAAAAATCGAAGCCAAATGGCAACAATATTGGGCAAAAAATCAAACTTTTGCTGCATCAAATAATTCAGACAAACCAAAATACTATGTATTAGACATGTTTCCTTATCCTTCGGGAGCGGGCTTACACGTTGGGCATCCACTGGGTTACATTGCTTCTGATATTGTGGCAAGATATAAAAGACATCAAGGGTTTAATGTATTGCATCCACAAGGATATGATTCATTTGGTTTACCGGCTGAACAATATGCGATTCAAACAGGTCAACATCCAGAAAAAACAACGCGTGAAAATATTGCGCGTTACCGTGAACAATTAGATAAAATCGGATTTTCTTTTGATTGGAGTCGTGAAGTGCGTACTTCAAGTCCAGAATATTACAAACATACACAATGGATTTTTATTCAATTATTCGAATCTTGGTACAATAATAATTCGGATAAAGCAGAAAGCATTTGTACCTTAATTCTAGAATTCGAGAAAAACGGAAATGCTAATGTTAATGCGGTTTGCGATGATAATATTGCACCATTTTCAGCTGAAGATTGGAAATCGTTTTCATCAGAACAACAACAAAAAGTACTTTTACAATATAGATTAACCTATTTAGCTGAAACCGAAGTAAACTGGTGTCCGGCTTTAGGAACGGTTTTAGCGAATGATGAAATCGTAAACGGCGTTTCAGAACGTGGTGGTCATCCAGTAGTTCGTAAGAAAATGACACAATGGAGCATGCGAATTTCTGCTTACGCGGAACGTTTGTTACAAGGTTTAAACGAAATCGATTGGAGTGAATCTATCAAAGAATCACAAAGAAACTGGATTGGAAAATCGGTTGGAGCAATGGTTTCCTTTAATGTAAACAATCACGATGCTAAAATCGATGTTTTCACAACAAGACCTGATACGATTTTCGGAGTAACATTTATGACGTTAGCGCCAGAGCACGAATTGGTTGCTCAAATCACAACTCCAGAACAAAAAGCAGCGGTTGAGGCGTATGTTGAAGCTACAGCAAAACGTTCAGAAAGAGAAAGAATGGCAGATGTAAAAACCATTTCAGGTGTTTTCACTGGTGCGTATGCAGAACATCCTTTTACGGCAGCACCAATTCCAGTTTGGATTGGCGATTACGTGTTAGCAGGTTACGGAACGGGTGCGGTTATGGCGGTTCCATGTGGCGATGAGCGTGATTATGCTTTCGCGAATTTCTTCAAAGGAACGCACGGAATGCCAGCAATTAAGAATATTTTCAACCAAGATATTTCAGAAGCAGCTTACGGAGAAAAAAGCGGTTTCGAATTAGTAAATTCTGATTTCTTAAACGGATTAGATTACAAATCGGGAACAAAGAAAATAATCGAAGAATTAGAAAAAATTGGAGCAGGAAATGCAAAAGTAAATTACCGTTTACGTGATGCGGTTTTCTCTCGCCAAAGATATTGGGGTGAACCTTTTCCAGTATATTATGTTAATGGTTTACCACAAATGATTGACAAAAAATACTTGCCAATCGTTTTACCAGAAGTAGAAAAATACTTACCAACCGAAGACGGTCAACCGCCATTAGGTAACGCAACCGTTTGGGCTTGGGATACAGAAAAAAATACAGTCGTTAGCAATGATTTAATTGATAACACAAAAGTTTTTCCATTAGAATTGAACACGATGCCAGGTTGGGCTGGTTCTTCATGGTATTGGATGCGTTATATGGACGCACACAATACGGAAGAGTTTGCAAATGAAGAAGCATTGAAATATTGGGAAAACGTAGATTTATACATTGGTGGAAGCGAGCACGCAACCGGACATTTATTATACTCTCGTTTTTGGAATAAATTCTTAAAAGATAGAGGTTACGCACCAACAGAAGAACCATTCAAAAAATTAATCAATCAAGGGATGATTTTGGGAATGAGTGCTTTTGTTTATAGAGTTCAAGACTATGACTTGAAATCAATCAAAAATGGCTCATTAAAGAAAATTAATTTGTTTGGAAAGTTATCTGTCATTTCAAGTTCAATATTAAAAAACCAAGAAAAATTAAAAGAGATTTTTGCTTTACAATTTAAAGATGATGAAAGTTTTAAAGAAGTAATCTCAAATATAAATGATTATGAAATCCAAATAAACACAATACCTATTCATGTCGATTTATCAGTAATAAATGATTTAACTAATGAATTAGATATTGAGTCATTTTTGAATCATCCTTTATATTCTGAATATATTAATGCTGAGTTTATAAGAGATAATGGTAAATACATCGTAGGTCGCGAAGTAGAGAAAATGTCGAAATCAAAATACAACGTAGTTAATCCAGATGATATTTGTAATGAATATGGTGCGGATACGTTGCGTTTGTACGAAATGTTCTTAGGGCCATTAGAGCAAGCAAAACCATGGAATACAGCTGGTATTACTGGAGTTTCTGGTTTCTTGAAAAAGTTATGGCGTTTGTATTTTGATGACAACGGTTCAGTAATCGTAAACGATGAACCAACAGCAGAAATGTACAAATCGTTACATAAAACCATCAAAAAAGTAACGGAAGATATCGAGAATTTCTCATTCAATACATCGGTTTCCCAATTTATGATTTGCGTGAACGAATTGCAACAATTAAAATGTAATCACCGTGCAATTTTAGAACCATTAGCACTTTTAGTTTCTCCTTATGCGCCTCATATTGCTGAGGAATTGTGGAGCGCTTTAGGTCACGAAGGTTCAATTGCAACCGTAGCTTTTCCAAAATTTGAAGAAAAATATTTAGTCGAATCTGAAAAAGAATATCCAGTTTCGTTTAATGGAAAAATGCGTTTCACGATTAAATTACCATTGGATTTAACCAAAGAGCAAATTCAAGAAATTGTTTTAGCAGACGATAGAACCATTGCACAATTAGCAGGAAATACACCAAAGAATATCATTATCGTTCCGGGTAAGATTATTAATTTGGTTGGATAAATAAATTTCAAAGTACAAGACTTAAAATCCCAAAATTAAAATTTTGGGATTTTTTTTGTAACATTTTTCATTTTCTACGTATAATAAAATGTCAAGTTGTCATTTGCTAAAATTGGCGCACAATTTGATATTTAATTTGTAACTTTAAATTTTAAATCCATAAACTATGTTAGGATATTATATAATGATTGGAGCTATTGCTCTGGTGAGTTGGTTAGTAAGTAATCGTTTAAAAAGTAAATTTGCGCACTATTCAAAAGTAACCTTACGCAACGGAATGAGTGGAGCTGAAATTGCAGAAAAAATGCTTGCCGATCACGGAATTAGAGGTGTTCAAGTTATTTCTACACCTGGTCAATTAACTGACCATTACAATCCAGTAAATAAAACGGTTAACTTATCAGAAGCTGTCTATAATCAAAGAAATGCGGCTGCAGCTGCGGTTGCTGCTCACGAATGTGGTCACGCGGTACAACATGCACAAGCCTATCAGTGGCTAACCATGCGTTCTAAAATGGTGCCAATGGTTAACGTTTCATCAAGCATGTCGCAATGGTTAATTATGGGAGGTTTAATTTTAGGTTTTGCCTCTAAATCAGGAATTGGTTTTTATGTTGCCTTTGCGGGATTAGTTTTAATGGCAATTGCAACTGCTTTTAGTTTTATCACTCTACCTGTAGAATATGACGCCAGTAACAGAGCTTTAGCTTGGTTAAAAAACAAAAATATGCTGAGCCAAGAAGAATATGCAGGCGCTGAAGATTCTTTAAAATGGGCTGCTAGAACTTATGTTGTTGCTGCATTAGGAGCATTAGCCTCTTTATTATATTGGGCTGTTAGAATTTTAGGTTCAAGAGATTAAAAATAAAATCTATCCAAATAAAAAAATCCGCATTACAGCGGATTTTTTGTTTTAGTAAACCTCTTCAAGTGCTTTTTCAATTGCACTGTATATTTTTTCAAGATGAATATGATCAATAATATAAGGCGGTAAAATATAAATAATGTTGCCTACTGGGCGTAAAATAATACCATTTTCTATAAAAAAAGCATATAATTTATTTCGTAAATCGCCATAATATGCTTGCTCATTTTCTACCTTAATTTCCAATGCAAAAATAACCCCTAATACTCTAGTCGTTTTTACTCTCGGATGGGTTTTGATACGTTGTTCAAATGCTTTATGTTGCATATTTACTTGCTGAATATTGTCTTGCATCTCTTGAGTTAATAACAAAGAAATACTTGCCAAAGCTGCAGCACAACCTGTTGGATTTGCCGTAAAAGTATGGCCATGGAACAATGCTTTGTTTGTATCATCGGCATAAAAACCATCAAAAACTTCTTGCGAAAAACTTGTGACCGCCATTGGAATTGTTCCGCCTGTTAATGCTTTTGATAAACACATCATATCTGGTTTTTCAATAAGATAATCGCAAGCAAAATTTTTACCTGTTTTACCAAAACCCGTCATTACTTCATCCGCAATCGTGAAAACATTATTTGCTTTTGAAATACGAATTAATTCGTCTAAAGTTTCTGGCGCATACATAACCATTCCTGCGGCACCTTGTACTAAAGGTTCAAAAACAAAAGCCGCATAATCTTTTGTTTCGACTAATTTTCGGAATGTTTCAAAAACCTCTTTTTCGTTTTCAGGCGTTGGAACCGGAATACGAATTACTTCTAACAAAGAACCTTTGAAAGCCTCTGTAAAAAAAGAAATTCCACTTGCTGCCATCGCTCCAAAAGTATCCCCATGAAAAGCATTTTCAAAAGCAATAATTTTGGTTCGTTTTTCCCCTTTATTATAAAAATATTGCATTGCCACTTTGAGCGCAACTTCTACAGCTGTTGAACCATTATCGGAATAGAAAAACTTTTTTTGATTTTGTGGCAAAATTTGGGCTAACTTTTCAGAAAGCAAAATAGCAGGTTCATGAGTAAATCCGCCAAAAAGGACATGCTCTAATGTAGTTAACTGTTTATAAATTGCATTAGCAATAAACGCATTACTATGTCCAAAAGGATTTACCCACCAACTGGATATAGCATCAATATATTCTTTTCCTGTTTGGTCCCAAAGTAATACGCCTTCCCCTTTCACTATTACAGGATGAGGAAATGCTGTTTTGTGCTGTGTATAAGGATGCCAATTATATAAAATATCTTTTTCGGAAAGGTTCATTTTTTAGAAAAATAGAGAAAATAGCAAAGAGAAAAGACTCAAGCTATTTCAGAATTAGACACAAAGATAATCTATGATTTTTTATTTTTTTGTGTGACTGCTTATAAGTTTAAAAGATTATCACGAAACTTATCCGCGTAATATCGAATTACATTTTGATCAAAATAAGGTTCGTTGTCAATTCGGCCAATGCATGCAACACCTGTTTTGGAAAGAATAATTTCCTCCGTTGCCTGATTTTCATCTCCAGAAAAAATAATTCCAGCGATTTTAATTTTTTTGTTTTTTAATGCTTCAATTGTTAATAATGTGTGGTTAATACTTCCTAAATAATGTCTTGAAACCACAATTACTTTATAATCTTTTTGAATTAAATCAATGATACAATCGCTACTATTTAAAGGAACAAAAACACCACCAGCACCTTCTATTACTAGGTTGTTTTTTGTTTTTGGTTCTTTTATTTTTTTTAAATCAATTGTAACTTCATCTAATTTTGCTGCCAAATGAGGGCTTGCAGGCGTATTTAATTTATAACTACTCTCATGAATCACTGTTTTATGATTTGAGATAAACTTTTGAATTTTATGACTATCCGAATGCTCTAAATCCCCAGCTTGAATTGGCTTCCAATAATCTGCTTCTAATGCTTCTACAATAATGGAAGAAGTTATTGTTTTACCTACATCGGTGCCAATTCCTGTGATAAATAATTTCATTTGTTTTCTGTTTTTTTTATTTCAAATTGATAACCGCATGAGTTACATTGGTATAAATAATTTACGAATAATGGCAATCCTCCAAATAGAAATACCGAAATAAAACCTAAAAAAGTTTTTTTATCTTTTATTGTTGTAATCAAATTTACATCCGCAGTATCACAATTAGGGCAATGAATTAGTTTGTTATCATCATCTAGAGAAGACTTACTAATTTGCTCTAAAATTGATTTTGCTTTGTAAAAATCATCCTGCTTTACAAATAATTTTACCCCACCAACAGCGTTACTATACATTGGATTGGTATCAACAGTATTATTGTCCCTGATATAAACTTCTATGTCTTCAGCTTCTAACCTACCTTTATAAATCAGTGCTTCTGATGAATATTGATATGTTCCTATTAGTGTAAAAGTCTCTTTTTCCATTATTTTAAAAAAGCTTGATTTAATTGAGTTAAAATAGCTAAAATTTCTTCTTTTGTATTATAAGAATGTAAGCAAAAACGCAACCTTTCTTGTCCTTCAGGAACAGTTGGCGAAAGAATTGCTTTTACATCAAACCCGTTTTCTTGCAATTGTGAAGCGATATTTTTTACTTTTTCATTCCCAGGAATAACCGCACATTGAATCGCAGATTTACTATACACAAACAAAGGTTTTAAACCAAGTTGCATTTTTTGTTGGTTAAAGTATTGAATGTTTTCTTTTAACGTATTAATTGCTTCTTTTTCTGTAGTAAGATACTGATAAGCCGTTAAAATAGTAGCTACAGAATGTGGAGAAAGTCCTGTAGTATAAATAAAACTTCGAGCAAAATTGAGTAAATAATCTTTTAATTGTTGACTTCCCAAAATAGCTGCGCCATGGCAGCCCAGTCCTTTTCCAAAGGTCATAATTCTAGCAAAAATAGCATTATGAAAATTTAAAGATTGACAAACTCCTTCTCCTGAATCACCAAAAACACCTAACGCATGTGCTTCATCAACTACTAAATAAGCTTTATATTTTTCACAAAGTATAACAAGTTGCTCTATATTTGGCGCATCACCATCCATTGAAAAAACTGTTTCTGTAACTACATAAATTACACTTTCTTCAGTTTGAAATTTTGAAAGTAGTCCTTCCAAATTTTCTGTATCATTGTGGTGAAACTTATACGCTTTTGCATGACTCATTTGAATGCCATCACGAATTGACGCATGACACAATTCATCATAAAGAATTATATCATTTCGTTGTGGAATAGCGCTAAAAAAACCAACATTGGCATCATAACCAGAGTTAAAAATTAAAGCCGATTCAGATTGATGGAATTTTGAAATAAAATCTTCAGCTTCCATATATAAGTTATGGTTTCCTGAAATTAACCTTGAACCTGTTGCGCCATTAATTTTTATTTTCTTTTCTAAAAGTAATTGATGCGCTTGATTGAAAATAGATTCATTTCTAGCAAATCCAAGATAATCATTTGATGAAAAATCAATCAAATGCGTTTGTGTTGGCAAAACTCGCAAAGCATTATTTGACAAGCGGTCATTTAGTTTTTCTTGTAATGATTTTGGAAGTTTCATAGCATCAAAAATAAAAAAAGTCCTGCAAATTGCAGGACTTTTTAGTATAAATCTTATTGTCTTAGTCGGCTAAAACAATAATCTTGTTTTCATTCATTTCAATGGTACCAGAATTTATTGGTAACCAAAATGTTTGCTCATTTACTTTATTGAATTTAGAAACAAATTCTTTTTCAATTTTAATGTTTTGAGCATTAATTTTCACATTCCCTTTTCCTAATAAAGAAACGATAGGCGCGTGATTATTTAGCATTTGAAACTCACCGTTAATTCCAGGAACTGATACCGAAGTAACCTCTCCTTTAAATAATGTAGCTTCTGGCGATACTATTTCTAAAATCATAACTTTAAGTGATTAGTGATTAGTAATTAGTGAATAGTGAGTAACTGAATACTGTGACTGAACACTGAATACTAAAATTATGCTTCTGCTAACATTTTTTGTCCAGCCTCAATAGCTTCTTCGATAGTACCTTTAAGGTTGAACGCCGCTTCTGGTAAATGATCTAACTCTCCATCAATAATCATGTTAAATCCTTTGATAGTATCTTTGATATCAACTAATACACCAGGAATACCTGTAAATTGCTCCGCTACGTGGAATGGTTGAGATAAGAAACGTTGTACACGACGCGCTCTTGATACTGCTAATTTATCATCTTCAGATAACTCTTCCATACCTAAGATAGCGATAATATCTTGTAATTGTTTGTATTTTTGAAGTATCTCTTTTACTCTTTGAGCACATGCATAATGTTCATTTCCTAAGATTTCTGGAGTTAAGATACGAGAAGTAGAATCTAATGGATCTACTGCTGGATAAATACCTAACTCAGCAATTTTACGAGACAATACTGTTGTAGCATCTAAGTGAGCAAACGTTGTTGCTGGTGCAGGGTCAGTTAAGTCATCCGCAGGTACATAAACTGCTTGTACAGA
>ERZ1034361.662-NODE-662-length-21155-cov-3.141664_pt1 | contig 21155 bp, 18 predicted proteins | sample MGYA00520617_ERZ1034361 | MGnify/ENA primary metagenome ERZ1034361 (study PRJEB33736, sample SAMEA104284507) | Azolla filiculoides | biome: Urban; feature: Water surface; material: Ditch water | place: Netherlands | collected 2015-10-28 | depth 0-0.1 m ...
CCCCCCCCCCCCCCCCCCCCCCCCCCCCCCCCCCCCCCCCCCCCCCCCCCCCCCCCCCCCCCCCCCCCCCCCCCGGCTGATGCGGTTACGCCCGCTTCATCAGATGCGGGAGCAGTGCGCCCGACGCATGCGGTGTCACAACCACGCCCGCCGCCGACAGGATCGGTTGCACATATTGCAAGAGCGGGATCACCAGCGCGTTTTCGGCGATATGCTTGTCCACCGCTTTCCAGCCTGCGATGCGCTTGGCCTCATCAGCCTCGCCCCACAGCGGGTTGATCATGTCGATCACGTCCTGACCGTCCCAGACCGAATGCGGCGAGGGGCCATACATGGCAAAGCCGGTCGAGGTTGTCGGGTCACCCACCGAGTTGCCCCAGTTGTAGAACGAGGCCGGAGCAAGCTGATCTGCCGAGCGCAGTTCGTAGTGTTTCGCGATCTCGTAGACCTCGATCTCGGCCTCGATCCCGACCTTGCGCCACAGGCCCACGATGGCCTGGATCATCTCGTAATCCTTGGGCTTGTAGCCCTTGGTGGTCTGGATCTTGAACTTGACCGGATTGTCGACCGAATAGCCCGAGGCTGCCAGCAGTTCGACCGCCTTTTCGGGGCTGTATTCGACGGTGATCGACGGATCGAAGGCGTCGTATTGCGGGGTTTCCAGCGTGTCGATCTTGGTGCCATAGCCGCCCATCAGCCGGTCGATGATCGCCTGTTTGTCGATGGCATGGACAGCGGCCTTGCGCACGTTCGCATCCAGCATCACGTCGATGTCGTTCAGGAAGATCATGCCGATGTCCGACACCGGTTCCGCCGTGCCGGTGAGGGTGGCTTTCAGGCGGTCATATTCCTCGTAAGGCACTTCCAGCGTGACATGAGAGTTGCCGGATTCCACTTCGGCCACACGGGCTGCGGCATCGGTCACGAACTTGATGGTGACGGTCTTGAACTCGGGCGCGCCGCCCCAGTAGGATTCGTTGGCCTTCAGGCGGACAAAGGCGTTGCGCTCGTATTTCTCGACCATATAGGGGCCGGTGCCGATCGGGGCGGCCTCGAAGCCTTCCGCGCCGACTTTTTCGAAATAGGCTTTCGGCAGGACATAGCCGGTCAGGAAATACATCCATTTGAACAGGGTCGGGTCAAAGGATTTGGCATCCGCCGTAACCTTGTTACCTTCAACCACAAAGTTCGACAGGTTCGCCCAGACAAAGTTGATCGGGCTGCCGGTGGCGGGGTCGGCGACGCGGGCAAGGCTCCATGCCACGTCCTCGGCGGTGAAGGGGCTGCCGTCGTGCCAGGTGACGCCTTCGCGCACGGTCATCCAGACCTGCGTCTTGTCGTCGTTCCAGCCCCATTCGGTCAGCAGGCCGGGGGCGGGCTTTAGATCGGGCTGTTGCAGGATGTATTGGTCGAAGACCGACTGATAAAGCCCCTGCAGCGTGGGATTCACCGCGCTGGGTCCGGTGGTCGGGTCCCATGCGGGCAGGTTGACGTTATAGGCGATGACCAGCTCGTCAATGGCTTGGGCGCGGGCGGGGAGGGCGGGGCATGAGCCATTTCCGCAGGTCCCGTTTCGACTGGCCGGGCGCGGCGGGTTCCATCGCCGTGTTGGCGGCACTGGTCGCACTCTGGTGGGCGGCTAGCCACGGCGGCTGGGTCAGCCGCGTCTTCCTGCCCTCGCCCGAGGCCACGCTGGCCAGCCTGCGCGAGGGCCTGGGGGACGGCGGCGAGCTGCTGGCCTTCACCGGCGCCACCGTGGGCCGCATGCTGCTGGGCTGGGGGCTGGCATCGGCCCTGGGCGTGGCGCTGGGCGCACTCATCGGCAGCTCGGCCGCGGCGCGGGTGTGGATTGCGCCGACGCTCGAAGGCATCCGCCCGCTGCCGGCGTCCGCCGTGATGCCGCTGGCGATGTCGATCTTTGGCCTCTCGGGCCCCATGGTGCTGGCCGTGGTGGCGTTTGGCGCCATGTGGCCGGTGTTGCTGGCCACGGTGCACGGCCTGGCGCAGGTCCACCTGCAGCTGCGCGAGGTGGCGCAGGGGCTGCAGCTCGGCCGGCGCGACTTCATTGTCAAGATCGGCCTGCCCAACGCGCTGCCTGACATCCTGGCCGGCATGCGCCTGTCGATGACCGTGTCGCTGATCGTCAGCGTGGTCGGCGAGATGGTCGCCTCCCAGCCGGGGCTGGGCCAGGCCATTTTGCTGGCCTCGCGCGCGTTCCGTGCCAGCGAGCTGTTTGCCGGCATCGTGCTGCTCGGTGCCATCGGTTTTGTGAGCAACGCGCTGCTGGCGCTGGCCGAGAAAAAGCTGCTCCGCTGGCAGCACCCCTGAACCTCTGTCCATCTGAAAACCCTGAAGGAGACCCCCATGCCCCGCACCTTCGTTGACCTGTCGATCTACCTGGAAAACGACGTCCTGTCCGACCCGCCGCCCTTTGCGCCGCAGATCGAGTACTTCACGCACGAGCACACGGTGGAGCAGATCCAGCCCTTTTTCCCCGGCCTGCAAAAGGCCGACCTGCCCGACGGCGAGGGCTGGGCGGTGGAGAAGGTGCAGCTCTCCACCCACAACGGCACCCACCTGGACGCGCCCTGGCATTTCCACTCCACACAGGACAAGGCGCTGGGCGAGAAGAAGCCCGCCATCACCATCGACCAGGTGCCGCTGGAGTGGTGCTTCCAGCCCGGCGTGAAACTGGACTTCCGCCATTTCGGCGACGGCTACGTGGTCACGGCGGCCGATGTGGAGGCGGAACTCGCGCGCATCGGCCACACATTGAGCCCGCTGGAGATCGTGGTCGTCAACACCCGCGCCGGCAGCCGCTACGGCCAGCCGGACTATGTGGCCAGCGGCTGCGGCATGGGCTACGAGGCCACCATGTACCTGCTGGAACGCGGCGTGCGCCTGACCGGCACCGACGCCTGGAGCTGGGACGCGCCCTTCGTGCACACCGCGCAGAAATACGGCGCCAGCCACGACGCCTCGCTGATCTGGGAAGGCCACAAGGCCGGGCGCGACATCGGCTACTGCCACCTGGAAAAGCTGCACAACCTGGAGGCCCTGCCGGCCACGGGGTTCTACATCAGCTGCTTTCCGCACAAGATCCGCGGCGCCTCGGCCGGCTGGACCCGCGCGGTGGCGATTTTTGACGATGCGCTGATGGCGTCACGCTGATTTTTGCATCCAGCAAGCCGCATCCCAGCGTCCAATGGACTTGTCCTGCTATTGAATAAAGAGTATTTGCATGACTGCACTGAACCACACCCATGACCCCGCAGCCCGCAGCTGGGTCGCATCCGCCAACCTGGCCGGCTGCGACTTCCCTATCCAGAATCTGCCGCTGGCCGTGTTCCGCCGTGCGGGCAGCGTCGAGGCCTTTCGCGGTGGCGTGGCCATTGGCGACCAGGTGATTGACCTGGCCGCGGCGCACGCGGCTGGCGTGCTCGACGGCCTGGGCGCGCAGGCGCTGGCGGCGGCGTCCGAGCCCGCGCTGAACCACTTCTTCGCCGAAGGCCCCGCCGCCTGGCGGGCGCTGCGCCACGGGCTGTTCGACGCGCTGCTGGCCGGCGCCTCGGGCCCCAGGGTGGAGGCGCTGCGCGGCTGCCTGGTGCCGCAGGACGCGGTGGAGTACACCGTGCCGACGCGGGTGGCCAACTACACCGACTTCTACACCTCGATCCACCACGCCCGCAACGTCGGCCGCGTCATCCGCCCGGACGACCCGCTTTCGCCCAACTTCCAGTGGCTGCCCATCGCGTACCACGGGCGCGCGTCCAGCGTGGTGATCAGTGGCACGGCGTTTCACCGCCCGCACGGGCAGGCCTTTCCACCAGGAGGAACGGCGCCCGTTTACGGACCCTGCACGCGGCTCGATTACGAGCTGGAGTTGGGTTTTTACATTGGCTCGGGCAACGCCTTGGGCGCGCCCGTGCCGCTGGGCGCGGCGGAAGACCAGATCTTCGGGATGTGCCTGCTCAACGACTGGTCGGCGCGCGACCACCAGTTCTGGGAAATGAACCCGCTGGGCCCCTTCCTGGGCAAGAACTTCTGCACCAGCGTTTCGCCTTGGGTGGTGACGATGGAGGCGCTGGCCCCCTACCGCGTGCCGGCCGTGGAGCGCCCCGCGCCCGAGCCGCAGCCGCTGGCCTACCTGGACGGCGCCGCCAACCGCGCACACGGCGGCATCGACGTGCAGCTCACCGTGGGCATCGCCTCCGCGCAGCACCGCGCACAAGGTCTGGCGCCCGCCGAGGTGTCGCGCACCAGCTTTCGCCACCAGTACTGGACGCTGGCGCAGATGGTCACGCAGCACACCGTGGGCGGCTGCAACCTGCAGCCGGGCGACCTGCTGGGCACGGGCACGATTTCCGGCCCCACGCCCACGGAGGCCGGCGCGCTGGTGGAGTTGAGCCGGGGCGGCCAGCAGGCCATCACGCTGGCCGGCACCGGCGAGCAGCGCACCTTCCTGGCGGACGGCGACACGGTGATCCTGCGCGGCTGGTGCGAGGCGCCGGGCGCGGCGCGCATCGGCTTTGGCGAATGCCGGGGCACGGTGCTGCCGGTGCGGGAGGCCTGACGGTGACGCTGCCGGCTCCTGCGCTGGAACACGTCGCCGACCTCACGGTCTTTGTGGCCACCCCCATCGAGGCCGGCCAGGTCACCGGCCTGAACAGCCGCGGCCGGCGCCGCATCATCCCGATCACGGGCGGAAAAGTGACCGGTCAACTCAACGGCGCTGTGCTGCCCGGCGGCGCGGACTTCCAGATCGTGGTGTCGGACACCTGCGCCGACCTGGACGCGCGTTACCTGCTGCAGCTCGACAACGGCGAACACGTCTTTGTGCAGAACCGCGCGCTGCGCCGGGGCGCGGTGGAGGACATTGCGAAACTGGTGCGCGGCGAGCCGGTGGACCCGGCCGCCATCTACTTCCGCTGCGTGCCGACGTTTGAGGTCTCGCACCCGTCGCTGGCCTGGCTCACCGAGAGCCTTTTTGTGGGCACGGGCGCGCGGTTTCCGGACCGGGTGGAGCTCAGTCTGTACCGCCTCGCCTGAATGGGGCGCAGCCCCCGGTGAGGGGGCCGCACCCTGCGTGCTTTCAGGCGGCGGGCGGGGCCTGCAGGCGGGGGTGGGCGGCGATCAGCGCGTCGAGCAATCCCAGGGCCGTGTCGAACGAGAAGTCGTCCATGGCGCGGCCGATGGCCGTGGTCCGGGTGGCATCGACCGCCTGGAGCGCCGGGCGCAGCGCGGTAAACGCGTCCATCGACTGCACGTCATCGGTCCGCAGATGGCGGCGCAAGGTGCCCACACGCTGGCGCAGTTCGGCGTCATCCACCTGGGGGGCCTCCGCTTCGGCCGGACCCGGAATGGCGGCCAGCCGCGGACACAACGCATTGAGCTGTTCCTGCAGCCGGGCCAGGCCAGGGGCCATTTCGGCCGGGCCGACCTGCAGCTTGATGGCCCGCTCGACGTCCGCCGCAGTCGCCTGCAGCGCGGGAAGCCCCAGCGTGCCGGCCAGGCCCTTGACGGTGTGGGCCAGCCGCTGCGCCCCGGCCGTATCGCTGGCGGCGAGCAGATCGCGCAGCTGCGCGCCGGCCCGCGCGTACTCGTGGCCGAAGCGTGTGAGCAGATCGGCCAGGCGCGATACCCGGCCCATCACCCGGCGCAGCGCGGACGCCACGTCCAGGCCCGGCACGTCGTGCAGCGCGGCCAGTTGCGCCTCGTCAGGTGACAGACGCGCGCCCTCCGGCCGCTGCGGGGTGGGCGCGGGCAGCCAGCGCAGCAGCGTGTCGTAGAGTTTGCCCGGATCGACCGGTTTGGCAATGTGGTCGTTCATGCCCGCGGCCAGGCAGGCCTCGCGGTCTTCGTCAAACGCGTTGGCGGTCATGGCCAGGATCGGCGTGGCGCCATACCCGGGCAGGGTGCGGATGGCGCGCGTGGCCTCGAAGCCGTTCAGCTGCGGCATCTGCAGGTCCATGAGGATCAGGTCGTAGGTCTTGCGCCCGGCCAGCTCCAGCGCCACCTGGCCGTCGGGGGCCAGATCGGTCGCCAGGCCGACCTGTTGCAGCAGCTCCATGGCGACTTCCTGGTTGAGCTCGTTGTCCTCGCACAGCAGCACCCGCGCATCGGTGCGCTGGCGCAGTTGCGCCTCGACGCCGACAGGGGCTGCGTGAGCCGTGTCCTTGCCTGCCGCATCGCGCAAGGTGAGGGTGAGCGTGGCCCGCGCCACGGGCTTGGACAGGAAGCCGTCGAAGCCGTTTTGCGCCAGCGTGGCATGGTCGGGTTCCTGTTCGCGGTCGGCGCTCACGAGCACCACGAAGGGCGTCTTGCGCAGCGGCAGGGCTTTCAGTGCCGCACCCGTGGTCAGGCCGTCCATGCCTTCCATGCGCCAGTCCACCAGCACCAGGCAGTAGGGGTCGTCGTTGCGGTCCGCCTCGGCGATGCGGCGCAGCGCTTCTTCGCCGCCGCCGGCACCGTCGGCACGCGCACCCAGGCTGTCCAGGCTGTCGACCAGGGCCTCGCGCGCTTCACCGGCGTCGTCCACCACCAGGGCCCGCAAGCCCTGCGGAATGGCCTCGGGCACCAGCGACGCATGCGGCTGCGCCACACCGAGTGGCACCTCGATCCAGAAAGTGCTGCCCTGGCCCGGCACGCTTTGCACGCCCACATGGCCCCCCATCAGCTCGGCCAGCCGGTGGGCAATCGCCAGCCCCAGTCCGGTGCCACCGAAGCGCCGGGTGGTGGACACATCGGCCTGGGTGAACGGCTGGAACAGTTGCGCCTGCTGCTCCGGGGACAGGCCGATGCCCGTGTCGATGACCTCGAAACGCACCCACACCGTCGCGCCTTCCTGGCGCACGACTTCTCCGCGGATCGTGACCTGCCCCTTGGCCGTGAACTTGACGGCGTTGCCCGCGAAGTTGGTCAGCACCTGGCCCAGGCGCAGGCCGTCGCCATGCAGCGTGGACGGCAGGCCGGCCACGTCGGTCAGCAGCGCCAGGCCCTTGGCCTCGGCGCGTTCGGACACCAGGCTGCAGACGCTGTCGATGACCCGGGTCACGTCGAAGTCGGTCGGGTCCAGCGACATGCGGCCGGCCTCGATCTTCGAGAAATCCAGGATGTCGTTGATGATGTCCAGCAAGTGGTTCGCGGCGTTGCTGATCTTGTCGAGCTGGGCGCTCTGGCGTTCGCTGGTGGTGTCGCGCTGCATCAGGTGCGTCAGGCCGATGATGGCGTTCATCGGCGTGCGGATCTCGTGGCTCATGTTGGCCAGGAAGGAGCTCTTGGCGCGGCTGGCGTCCTCGGCGGCGTCCCGCGCACCGGCCAGTTCCGCCGTGCGTTCGGCCACCATGGCCTGCAGTTCGTTCTGGTAGCGCAGCAGCTGGCGCTCGTTTTCCTTGTGCTCCGTGATGTCGGTCCAGACCGAGGACACATAACGGTGCCCTTCCAGCAGGATCAGCTTGGAGGTGACCAGCAGGTCCCGGATCTGGCCGTCCTTGCGCTGCCGCTGCGATTCGTATTGCAGGGTCTCGCCGGCCAAGATCTTTTCCAGCTGGACTTTGTCCCGGGTGGCGTCGAAGTCGGCCAGCAGGTCGAAGTTGGTGATCTGGCCAAACTCCTCACGGGTGTAGCCCATCATCGCGCTGGCGGCGTCGTTGAACTCGACGAAGGCCCGGGTGTCGAAATCGATCAGCACCAGCCCGCTGGCGGCCTGGCTGGTGATGGCCGCGTAGATGGCCTCGCGTTCGCGCAGCGCCTCGTAGGCCTGCTTGACGTCGGTGATGTCCTGGGTGGCGCCCTCGGCATGGGTCAGCTGGCCCTGGGCGTCAAAGTGGAATTCCCCACGCTGGCGCACCCAGCGCACCTCGCCATTGCGGACAATGCGGAACTCCATGTCATAAGGGGCGCCTTCGCAGGCGGCCTGCCAGGTCCTGGCCACCAGCCCGCGGTCTTCGGGGTGGGTGGTCTGCATGGCCAGGCGGTCGGTGAGCGGCGTACCGGGCTCGATGCCAAAGACCCGGTAGGTTTCCGCGCTCCAGCGGGCGACTTTCGAGGGGAACTCAATGTGCCAGCTTCCCACATGCGCGATCGCCTGGGAGCGCTGCAGATCTTCCTCGCGCTCGCGCAGCGCCTCGGTTGCGGCGTGCTCGGACGTGATGTCCCGTCCCACCCCCAGCACCCCCAGGAGCTGGCCGTCCTCGGTGAAGATCGGGCTGCTGACGGCCTGGACCAACTCGCGGTGACCGTCGTCGGCGAAGGTCAGCCACTTTTCGGTGACGCTGGTCTGCCCGGTCTGGATGCTTTCCAGGTCATCGGTGCGGAACGCGTCAGCCAGCCTGGCCGGGAACAGGTCGCGGTCGGTCTTGCCTTCCAGCTGGGTGTCGGAGAGTCCGACCAGCCGTTCGAACCGCCGGTTGCCATTCAGGTAGGTGCCGTCCGGGGCCTTGAGCCAGACCAGATCAGGCATGTTGCGCAGCAGGATGCGCAGCTTGTCGCGCTCGGTGTCGAGCGCCTGCGTGGCCTGACGCTGGGCGTCCAGCGCCTGCTGGAAGGCCAGCACCGTCTGGGCCTGCTCCTGCAGGATGTTGCGCGCAGAGCCTGCAATCCGGGCAATCCGCGCCATGACCTGGCCCGGTGATTGCCCGCGGGCCAGCAGGTCCATGGCCTCGGCAATGTCGCCGATGCGGCGGGTCACCCAGAGCGACACCAGCAGCCAGAGCAGCGCCACAGCCAGGCTGCCCAGCAATTGCGCGGTCAGGGCTTGCAGGGAGGCGTCCTGCAGTTGCGCGCTCATGGCGCGCAGGCGCACGCCGGAATCCTCCGCCAGCAGGGACTTCACGGTCTGCGCGTGCTGGCTGAAGTGGGTGTAGTGCCTGAGGGCATCGAAGATGTAGCCCAGTGCCACCTTGGGGTTGGTCGCCACCACGTCGGTGGCCGCCACCACAAACTGGTGGTAGCTGGTGAAGGCCGTCAGGGCTTCCTCAAACTCGTACGCGGCACGGGGGTTGTCCGCCAAGCTTTTTTGCTGGCTGCGCAGCTTCGCCTCCAGCACGGTCAGTTTGCCCACCAGGGCGGCATGCACTTGATAGGCTTGTGCTTCGGTGATCTTGCCGTCCTGCGCGGCCCGCAGCGTGACCATGGCCTCGTCATGCAGCGTCAGCATTTCGGTGCCGACATGGATGAGGCTGGACATTGCCTCCAGGTCGGTCAGCTGCTGGCTCGCAAGCTTTCCGTTGCGTTCCTCGATGGAGTTCAGCGCACGGTAGTTGAACCCGGTGGCCAGCAACGCCGCCAGCAGGACCGGGACAAAAAGGAGCGCCAGGTACAGCAGGCGCTTGCGTCGGTTCATGGTGGATTCCTCAGGCTGCGCGCCAGCAGGTTCGCCGGGTCAATGCCGCAGTGCAGGCCAGTCGTCCGGATGGATGCTGGCCAGGTAGTCGAAATTTCCATTGCCTCTGGGGGCAAAGATGGCCACCGTGCCTTCTGGCGCAATGAAATAGCCAAAGAGGTCGGCCAGGTTGGGCGCATGGGAGACGATGACCCGGTTGCTGCCGAGGGCCACCGGGGTGGAGAGCCTGCGGCGGGTGTTCTCCAGGACGGGCTGCTTTTGCGCGGCCGTCATGTTGGACGTGTACATCAGTGCCATGTCTTCCTGGACCCGGTCGCCAAAGGCCAGCCGCGCGGTCTCCCGGGTGCGGCACATGGGGCTGGTCCACACTTCGCCGATCGGGATGTGCGCATCACGCACCGCCTTGCCGATACGGCTGGCGAGCCTGCGGCCCTCCTGCGTCAGCGGGCGCTGGCTGGTGCAGTCCCCCAAGTCCACCTTGGGGGTGCGGTCGGGCCGGTTGGCGTCGGTGGTGGCATGGCGCATGTAGAGCACGTAGCCCCCCTTGCGCAGCGCCTGCACCAGCTGCGGCGTGGCGCGCTTCTCCTGGAATGCCGGGGTGGCGGTCACCGTTGCCACAAGTGACGGCGCTGGCAGGGGCGCGCCGGCCGGGCTGTTCAGCGCCCAGGCGTTGACCGGGGGGAGCAGACCCGCCAGCACAAGCAAATGAAGCGCGCGGACCATCCAGCCTCCTGGCTGGTCAAGGCGGTGCATGCGCCGTGTCAGACGAGCGGCCCCAGCGCCTGCATCCGGCGCACGTGACTGAGCGAAATATGGGTATTGATGCGGGCCATCAGGATGGCCGGCCGGATCGGCTTGGTCACGTAATCCACGGCACCGAGCAGCAGGCCGAATTCCTCGTCGGTGTCGGTGTCCATGGCCGTCACGAAGATCACCGGGATGTCGGCGGTTTCGGCGTCGGCGCGCAGCGCCCGCATCACCGCGTAGCCATCCATCTCGGGCATCATGATGTCGAGCAGAATCAGGTCGGGACGGGGGGCGATCTTGACCGCTGCCAGTGCGCGTGCACCCGAATTGGCCACCCGTACCCGGTACTGGTCCTTCAGCACATCGCTGAGGATGGTGAGGTTGGCGGGACTGTCATCCACCACCAGGATGGTGGGGCGGCTGGTGTTTTCGCTCGGCAACGAGGCTTCTAGTACCGTACTCTTGTTTTCAGGTGTCGTGCTGGTCATATTGATTTCATCCTTTGCCATGGCTTTGTACCCCGGCCTGTGTCCGATTGTCCAGTGTTGCATCAATCCGGCTGCAGGAAAAGCGCATCCATCAGCCATCAACAGACCAACCCAGGCCGTGGAACACTGCTTTATAAATGAAATTCGATGCCATTCGCCACCGTGCGCCGGTGCGCAGGGCCCGGGACGTCACTTCAGCATGTCCCAGACCATTTCCAGCCCCGCCGCCCATAGGTCGCCGGTGCTTTCCGGGCGACCACCGAACACGGCGCCGCTTTGGGCTTTTTCCTCGCGTGCGGCCTGCAGGCGGTCCCGCTCCAGGCTGATCAGTGCATCCGCCAGGTCCAGCGGGCGCGCCGCAGACTGCCGCTGCGCAGCCGTGGCGTAGCCGGCCATTGCGCGCTCGACGGCCTGCGGGTCGAGCAGTGAAAACGCGGACCGGCAATGCGGACAGGCGTGGTCGCGGCGGAGGTCCACCGGCGCGCCGCAACCCGTGCAGGTGATGATGCCCACGCGCCGGGCAATGTCGTCGATCTCGGGCTTTGTCAGCTGGCGCACGAAGCCTTTTTCGACCATGAAGGAAGAGAACGCGCTGAAGCGGCCGTGCCGGCGCGGGCACCGGTAGGTGACGTAGCGCCCGCTGCGCACGAGGTCATAGCCCTGCTCCAGGGGCCGCTGGCAATGGGGGCAATCGAGTTTCAGCGCCAGCGGATGCCGCGCGGCATCCCGGTGCGCATGCAGCAGCCGGAACAGCTCCACCACCGAGCCGGGCGCGAGCTGCAGGTTCTCACGCGGATCGAACCAGATCCCCTGGCAACTGAAGCAGAGGTCCAGCTCCAGCAGGCCGCCCGCCTGGCTGGCCAGCGGATGCACCTCCATCGGGGCTTTGCAGGACGGGCAGGGCGCGGCAGGTGGCATGGCAGGGCAAAACCTCGGAACAGGAAGGAGTGCAAATCCTAAACTGTCTGCCCCCACCCGGCCAGTGGCGAGTCATAAAACAATAGCTGACAATGACCAAAGTACGCTGGGATACTGCCTAAAACATGGTTGTTTTGTATTGGCGCCCGCCTGCGGGCGCCGGCAGAGGCTCGCAAGACGTCCAGTCCGTCCAGCGGGGCGAAAGCTCAGGTCGCCAGCCGCGCTGCAATCGCTGCGCCCATCTCGCTGGTGCTGGCCGAGCCGCCCAGGTCCGGCGTGCAGGGGCCGGTGATCAGGGTGACTTCGATCGCCTGGACGATGGCGTCGTGCGCCTGGCGGAAACGCGGGTCGGGCTGGCCGTTCGCGCCCGGGCAGCTGCCGGCCAGGAAATCCAGCATCAGCGCACCCGACCAGATCATGGCAATCGGGTTGGCGATGTTTTTGCCGTAGATGTCGGGCGCCGAGCCATGCACCGGCTCGAACAGCGACGGGAAGTTGCGCTCCGGGTTCAGGTTGGCCGAGGGGGCGAGACCAATGGTGCCGGTGGTGGCCGGGCCGAGATCCGACAGGATGTCGCCGAACAGGTTGGAGGCCACCACCACGTCGAAGCGCCCCGGCTGCAGCACGAAGCGCGCGCTCAGGATGTCGATGTGCTGCTTGTCCACGGTGATCTCTGGGTAGCCTTGGGCCATGGCGTCGGCGCGGCCGTCCCACCAGGGCATGCTGATGGCGATGCCGTTGCTCTTGGTGGCCACGGTCAGGTGTTTGCGGGCGCGGCTGCGGGCCAGCTCGAAGGCGTACTTCAGCACGCGGTCGGTGCCATGGCGCGAATAGACCGATTCCTGGATCACGATCTCGCGGTCGGTGCCCGCGTACATCACGCCGCCGAGGTTGGTGTACTCGCCCTCGGTGTTCTCGCGCACCACGAAGTAGTCGATGTCGCCGGCCTTGCGTCCGGCCAGCGGGCAGGGCACGCCCTCGAACAGGCGCACCGGGCGCAGGTTGATGTACTGGTCAAATTCGCGGCGGAACTTCAGCAGCGAGCCCCACAGCGAGACATGGTCGGGCACGGTGGCGGGCCAGCCGACGGCGCCGAAGTAGATCGCGTCCATGTCCTGCAGCTGCGCTTTCCAGTCGTCCGGCATCATCTGGCCGTGCTGCTGAAAGTAGTCGCAGTGCGCCCAGTCGAAGTGGTTGAATTCCAGGGGCAGGTTGAAGCGGCGCGCGGCGGCTTCGAGCACCCGCAGGCCCTCGGGCATGACTTCGCGGCCGATGCCATCACCGGCAATCACGGCAATGCGCAGGGGGCGGGACGAGGCGGTCGGAGTGGTCATGGCAAGGGCGTTTCAGGAGTGGTTTGCGCCTGATTATCATTGCCAATGAATGGTAAATAATCCACGTTTTATGGAATCATTCTTCACACTACGTGGCCAATACCCCCTCCAATGACGACCTGCGCGTGTTCACCGTGGTGGCACGCAAATCCAGCTTTGCGCTGGCAGCGCAGGAGCTGGGCATGTCCACCGCCTACGTGAGCAAGCGCATCCGCCTGCTGGAGCAGGCGCTGGCCGTGCCGCTCTTGCACCGCACCACACGGCGCGTGACCGTGACGGAAGACGGCGAGCGGGTCTTCCATTGGGCGCTGCGCATCCTGGACGACGTGGACCAGCTGTTGCAGGAAGTGGCGGTGACGCGCCAGAGCCCGCGCGGCGCCCTGCGCGTGAGCAGTAGCTTCGGCTTTGGCCGCCAGGTGGTGGCGCCGCTGCTGTCCCAGCTGGCGGGCTTGCACGACGGCCTGCAGGTGCGGCTGGAGGTGTTCGACCGGCTGGTGGACGTGGCGGGCGAGGGCTTTGATCTGGACGTGCGCGTGGGCGACGAGATCGCGCCGCAACTGATCGCGCGGCGTCTGGCGCCGAACCACCGCGTACTGTGCGCCGCGCCGGCCTATCTGCAGCGCCGGGGCGTGCCGCGCACGCTGGCCGATCTGGCCAACCACGACTGCCTGGTCATCAAGGAGCGCGACCACCCGTTTGGCGTATGGCGCCTGCGCACCGCCGCGGGCGCGGAAGAGTCGGTGAAGGTGACCGGGCCGCTGTCGTCGAACCACGGCGAGATCGTGGTGCAGTGGGCGGTGGACGGGCGCGGCGTGCTGCTGCGCTCGCTGTGGGATGTGCTGCCGCTGCTGGCCGACGGGCGGCTGGTGCAGGTGCTGCCCGAGGTCCGCCAGGAGGCCAACATCTGGGCGGTGTACCCCGCCCGCCTGACCACCTCGGCCAAGGTGCGGGTCTGCGTGGAGTTCCTGGCGCGCGAACTGCCCGCACGGATGCAGGCGGGCGCCCTGCGCGCCGGGTAGGCGTCCGCGGCGCCTGCTCGGGCCTCAGAAGAGGCGGTCCCTGGAGTCCGTGCCTGCGAATTCCATCAACTCCTGGCCCAGGCGCATGAGGCGCTCGCCAATGGCCTCCGTGCGCTTCAACGGCAGGCGCTTCGCGCTGGCCACCAGGGAGATGGCGCCCTCCGGCCGGCCTTGTGCGTTGACCAGGGCCACGGCCAGGGCCCAGTAGTCCTGGACGATCAGGCCCGGGATGACGCTGTACCCCCGTACTCTCGTCTCCGACAACAGCGTGCGGACTACCTCGATGCCGCAGTCGGGGTGGTCGCGTTCGATGACCTTCTGGTTGGCGGCCAGGATGGTCTCGACCTCCGCGTCGGGCATGGCCGCCAGCAGCGCCACGCCGGCCGCACCGATGCCCAGAGGGTTGCGGTCACCGACCTTCAAGGCCTTGCGGGCAATGGGGATGTCGCCAGATTCCCGTGACAGGCAGATGACTTCGCCGCCATTCGGCACGGAGAAGTAGATCCAGTCGCCCGTCTCCTGGGCCAGGGCGCGCAGGTGCGAGGCACTGAGGCGCTGCAAGGCGTAGCTGGGCTCTGCCGCCAGGCCGACGGCGAAGGCTTCCGGCCCCAGCCGGTAGGTTTTGGAGGCGGTGTCATGCACGACGAATTTCTCGTCCACCAGCGTGCGGGTCAGTCGCACGGCCGTGGCCTTGCTCAGATCGAGCCGCCGGCCGATCTCAGTGATGCGCAGTCCCCCGGGACTGATCCGGGTCAGCAGCTTGAGGACACTCAAGCCCCGGCGCAAGGTCTGCGCGCCAGCGGTCTCCCGGGGTTCCATATCGTCTGTTGAAGTAGGCATTTACCCGAACCTTGTGGTTCAAATCATGGACCGTTTTATTTCGCTGCGCGCAGGGAATGGACGCGCTGCGAGCGGGCAATCGTGCCACTATTTGCACGCTTCGCGCACTATATGGACCAATTCCGGTCTGCACAAGAAGGAGACAAGATGTTTGCAATCAAACGCAGCAGAAGAGCCCTGGCATCGTTATTTGTGTTCGCCTGTACCTCGCTGGCGATGGGCCAGTCCATGGCGCAGGTGACGCTGAAAATGGCGCACATCTATCCGCCAGGCAACATCTGGTACGAAACCGCCGAGGCCTATGCCAAGGCGGTGGAAGCCAAGAGCGGTGGCAAGGTCAAGATCCAGGTGGCGCACAGCGGGTCCACCGGGGACTGGCCCGCAGCGATCGAAGGCCTGAAGATCGGCACCAACGACATCGTGCTGCAAAGCGTGGGCACGCTGGACCGCTACAACGTGGTGGCAGGCGTCGAAGCCTACCCGTACCTGATCCGCGACCTGGACCACTTCCGCAAGGTTTACTACGGCCCGGTGGGCGGCGAGCTGTACGACGAAATCGCGAAGAAGACCAGCTTTCGCCTCGTGGGCGCAGGCTACCGCGGCATGCGGCACATGACGTCGAGCAAACCGGTGAACAAGCTCGCCGATGTCAAGAGCATCAAGCTGCGCGTGCCGCCTCTCAAGATTTACCGCATGACCTGGGACACGCTGGGTGCCTCCACCGTCCCCATGGGGGCGGCCGAACTGTTCACCTCCCTGCAGCAGGGCGTGGTGGACGGGCAGGAGAACCCGCTCGAAGTGATCGAGTCGATGAAGTTCAACGAAGTGCAGAAGTATGTCGTCGAGACCGGCCATGTCAGCGGCGCGATGACCTGGATCTACCACGAACCGCGCCTGAAGCGCCTGCCCGAGGATGTGCAGAAGCTGCTGAAGCAGGAAGGCGAGGCCGCGATGCTGGCCGCCACCGAGCGCATGGCAAAAACAGAGGCAGAGATCAAGACGCGCCTGCAGGGCAAGGGCATGCAGTTCGTCGCCGTGGACCGGGCTTCCTTCGCGACAGCGCTCGCACCCATGTCCAAGGAATTTCCTGAAATGGCGCCCTGGGTCACGAAGATGCAGGCGGTGAAATGAAGGCAGCCAGTCTGGCGCGGGGCATCGAGCGCGCGCTCGATGTTTTCCTCGGCGCGGCCATTGCCGTGATGGTCGGCTCCATGATCTGGCAGGTGATGGGGCGCTACGTCTTTGGTCACGCGCCAGGCTGGAGTGAAGAACTCGCGCGCTTCATGATGCTGTGGGTCACCATGCTGGGCTCCGCTGCGGCTTTGCGCAGTGGCGGGCACCTTGCGGTCACTTCGTTCCTGGACTGTTTGCCGGAGGCGGGGCGCGCCTGGGTGCTGGCTTTCCGGGATGCGGTGATGGTGGGCGCCACCGGCCTGGTGGTCTGGCAGGGCTTCCTCTTTGCCCGGCTCAATGGCGACCAGGAATCTGCCGCCCTGGAGATTCCCATGTCGGTGCCCTATGCCGCGCTGCCTGCAGGCGCAGTGCTGATTCTCCTGATGGTCGTGCTCTCCCGCGTGCTGGGGGCCCCGTTTTTGTCTCAGGCCGAGTCCGAAGAAGGGGTGTTCTGAATGTTGCTCGCAGGAATTCTTTCGCTGGTGCTCCTCATCTGCCTGCTGGCGGCCGTCCCGGTGGCGTTCAGCCTGCTGGTGGCGGGTGCCGTCACGGTGGCCTGGGTGGGTGACATTCCCTTGATGGCCGTGCCCCAGCAGGTCGTCGGCGGGATCGACAGCCTGCTGCTGCTGGCCATCCCGTTTTTCCTCCTGGCCGGGGATTTGATGAACAGCGGTGGCATCACGCAGCGCCTGCTGGACTTCACCAATGCGCTGGTGGGGCGCTTTCGTGGCGGCCTGGCGCTGAGCAACGTGGCCTCTGCCACCATCATGTCCGGCATCTCGGGGTCGGCGGTGGCCGACACCAGCGCCCTGGGTCGGGTGCTGATACCCGCCATGGTGAAGGAGGGCTATTCACGCGGTTTTGCCGCCGCACTGACCGCTGCCGCCAACATCGTGGGCCCCATCATCCCGCCCTCCATCACCTTTGTGCTCATCGGTGTGTTGACCAATTTGTCGATCACCAAGCTGTTTCTGGCCGGCATCATGCCGGGGGTGATCTACAGCGTGGCCATGGCGGTCACCGCTTACGTGATCTCGCGGCGACGGGGTTACCCCGTGCATGCCGGTGCCAGCCTGGCCGAAGTGGGGCGCGTGTTCCGTCATGCGTTCTGGGCCTTGATGATGCCGGTGCTCATCCTCCTGGGCATCCGCACGGGGGTGTTCAACGTGACCGAATGCTCGGCCGTTGCGGTGCTCTATGCGCTGGTGATCGGGCGGTTCGTGTACGGGGAGCTGACTTTTGCCCATGTGGGTCAGGCCTTGGTCCGCACCGGACGTGCCACCGCCATCATCATGATCGTGCTGGGCGGCGCCCAGGTGGTCGCCTGGCTGCTGGCCTACCAGAACATCCCGCAGGCCGTGGCCGACTGGATGCTGGGCGCCATCCAGTACCCCTGGCTGTTCCTGCTGACCGTCAACGTGTTGCTGCTGCTGGTCGGCACCTTCATGGAAAACGGTCCGGCGCTGGTGATCATGACCCCCGTGCTGTACCCGATTGCCGCCAAGTTCGGCATCGACCCATACCACTTCTCGATGATTGTTGCGGTCAACCTGGTGCTTGGCCTGATCACGCCACCGGTGGCGATCAGCCTGTCCATCGGGTCGGTGATTTCAGGCGCACCGTCCCGCGAAGTCACGCGCGAGGTGATTCCGTTCCTGGTGGCCGCAGTGGCGGTCCTGATGATCATCACTTTCGTTCCGGCCGTCAGTCTGGCCGTGCCGCAACTCCTGGGAGCCAAATGAGCAATACGCAATTCGAACCCGCGCTCCAGGGACGCGTGGCACTGGTCTTTGGCGCGGGCTCCTCGGGTCCCGGCTGGGGCAACGGCAAGGCCACGGCCGTGACTTTTGCCAGGGCTGGTGCCACGGTGATTGCCATCGACATCAATGCGGAGGCCGTCGAAGAGACCCGTGCCTTGATTGCCGCCGAAGGGGGGCGGGCCGAAGCCAGGGTCTGTGACGTGACGCAATCGGCCCAGGTCCAGGCGCTGGTGGACGACGTGGCCGCACGCCACGGACACATTGATGTGCTGCACAACAACGTGGGCATCACGGTGATGGGGGGCGTGCTGGAAGAAAGCGAGGAAAGCTTCAGGCGGGTTCTCGACATCAATCTGACCAGTGCCTTCCTGACGTGCAAGCATGTGCTGCCGCACATGCTGCGCCAGGGCAAGGGCGCGATCGTCAACGTGTCCTCCCTGGCGTCCATCCGCTACAGCTACCCGTATGTGTCGTACCAGGCCAGCAAGGCGGGCCTGAACCAGCTGACCCAGAGCGTTGCGCTGCAGTACGCACAGCAAGGCATCCGCGCCAATGCAATCCTTCCGGGCATGATCGACACCCCGCTGATCTACAAGCAGATCGCCGGCCAGTACGCCAGCCCGGATGCGATGCGGGATGCGCGCGACGCCAAGACGCCCATGGGCCGTCAGGGCACGGCCTGGGATATTGCCAATGCCGCTTTGTTTCTTGCCAGCGATGCCTCGGGCTACATTACCGGCGTCTGCCTGCCGGTCGATGGTGGGCTAGGCTGTATGGCTATTTAGGTTGATTCATGGAAAATTCAGTTCTTTTTTCCCTCTACCGCACCATGGTGCGCATACGGGCCTTCGAAAACGCCGCCGAGGCGGCCAGCCAGGGGGGCGTGAGCGCCTACGGCAAGGCCGCCGATGGCAGCGCAAAGGTGCGCGGCCCGCTGCACCTCTCCACCGGGCAGGAGGCGGTGCCCGCTGGCGTGTGCGCCCACCTGCGGCCCGACGACTACCTGACCTCTACTCACCGCGGCCACGGGCACACGCTGGCCAAGGGCGCTGACCTGGCTGGCATGATGGCCGAGCTGTTCGGCAAGGCCACCGGCTTCAACGGTGGCAAGGGCGGGTCCATGCACATTGCCGACTTCTCGGTTGGCATGCTGGGCGCCAACGGCGTGGTGGCCGCCGGCATGCCGATCGCCGTCGGCGCGGCCCATGCGCAAAAGCTGCAGCAGCGCGACGCCATGACCGTGTGTTTCTTCGGCGACGGCGCGATCAACCGTGGCCCTTTCCTGGAGTCGCTCAACTGGGCCCAGGTCTACGGCCTGCCGGTGTTGTTCGTCTGCGAGGACAACCGCTGGAGCGCGACCACCGCCAGCGGCCCCATGATCGCGGGCGATGGGGCTTCGGCGCGTGCGCGCAGCTTGGGCATTCCGGCGCTCAAGGTCGATGGCAATGACGTGCGCGCGGTGCATGCCGCCGCGGCCACGCTGGTGGGTGAGGTGCGTGCCGGTGGCGGGCCGCGCCTGCTGCACGCGATCACCTACCGGGTCAAGGGCCATGTGTCGGTCGATCCAGCCGCGTACCGCGACCCGGCCGAACTGCAGGCTGCGCTCCAGACCGATCCGATCGCCCGCGCCCGCGCGGAGTATCTGGGCTGCCCGGGTGCCACAGCCGATGCGCTGGACGCGATCGATCAGGCGGCAGAGGCCGAAGTGGCCGCCGCCCTGGACGCCGCCGCTGCCGCACCCTGGCCCGAGGCCAGCGCTGCTTTTACCGATATTCAAGACACCGGAGCCGGTCAATGGTACTGATGAGTTATGCCGAGGCCGCGGTGCGCGCTGTGGCGCATGAAATGGAAGCCAGCCACGAGGTGGTGGTGATGGGCGAAGACGTGGGCCGGGGCGGCATCTTCGGTCAGTACAAGGGCCTGCTGGAACGCTTCGGCGCGCAGCGCGTGATCGACACCCCGATCAGCGAGGCGGCCATCCTGGGGGCGGGCGTGGGCATGGCCCTGGCCGGCCTGCGGCCCGTGGTCGAAATGCGCGTGGTGGACTTCGCCCTGTGCGGCATGGACGAGATCGTCAACCAGGCGGCCAAGAACCGTTTCATGTTCGGCGGCCAGGGCCGCGTGCCCATGTTGGTGCGCATGCCCATCGGCATCTGGGATGCCTCGGCGGCGCAGCACACCCAGTCCTTCGAGAGCTGGTTCGCGCATCTGCCCGGCGTGGTGGTGGTCTGCCCGGCCACGCCGCAGGACAACTACAGCCTGCTGCGCGCGGCGCTGGCCTGCGGCGATCCGGTGGTCTACATGGAGCACAAGACGCTGTGGGGCCAGACCGGCGAGGTCGATGAAACCCAGGTCGCCGTGCTGGGCCGTGCCCAGACGCTGCGCCCGGGCCGGCACCTGACGCTGGTGAGCTGGAGCAAGCAGGTGCAGGTCTGCGCCCAGGCCTGCGAGCAGCTGGCGGCCGAGGGCATCGATGTCGAGCTGATCGACTTGCGCACCATCTGGCCCTGGGACCGCGAGGCCGTCTTGGCATCGTGCGCCAGGACCGGGCATCTGCTGGTGGTCCACGAGGCCGTGCAGGCGGCGGGATTTGGTGCCGAGATTGCCGCGACCGCGATTCGTATGCTGGACGCCTGGAGGCCTGATTCGGTGACTTTGGCAATGTAACCAGCGATGGTGGCCGGGTTTGCGGGGCAGGCTTGGAGGTTAAGTTCGTCGCAATAGGCGATGAATGATTGGAAGTTGGCACGGTAGGCACGAATCGTTGCTGGCGCATAAGCGCCTTCGATTCTTTGGATGGTGCTTTCCAGCAGTTTTTGCGGTGTAGAATAAGCCATGAGACACCCTTAACGATACTTTTGGTATCATTATATAGGCCAAATAGCTTGATTTCAAGTGAGCAAATTCGTGCATCTAGAGCACTACTTCGAATGACTGTCGCCGAATTGGCACAGGAATCAGGGGTTGGTGTCGCAACTATTAAACGCCTTGAGGCTTGCGATGGGCTTCCATCTGCAAACTCAAAGACCCTCAACGCCCTAAAAACCACTCTGGAGCGACTGGGGGTTGGATTCGTTGGATCAGCTAATGACGCACCCGGCGTCCGCCTTATGAAGGCCTCATCCCATGACTAAGCCATCATACAAACGCAGCGGCGGCCCCCAGACCACCGAGGGCAAGCTGGCCGTGTCCAAGAATGCGCTCAAGACAGGGGCTTACTCAACCGCCCTGCTGCTACCCGGTGAATCCGAGGCGGATTTTCAGGAACTTTATGAGTCTCTGCTGACGGAGTTGCAGGCGGAGGGGATACTTGAGTCGACCTTGGTTCGAGACTTGGCCGTTTTGACGTGGAAGCGGCTACGCGTTGAGCAAATCGAGCACCGACTGATTCTGGGTAAGCTCGAGGCACCAGCCTCCCCAGAGGAATTATTCAGCGCGGGTCTGCCAAGACACCGGGAATTTGAGCTCGCAATTGAATTTTTGGGCCGACTTAATGAAGACAACAGAACCAAGTTCATTGGTCAGCGGCAAGC
>ERZ1034361.663-NODE-663-length-21154-cov-8.154244_pt1 | contig 21154 bp, 21 predicted proteins | sample MGYA00520617_ERZ1034361 | MGnify/ENA primary metagenome ERZ1034361 (study PRJEB33736, sample SAMEA104284507) | Azolla filiculoides | biome: Urban; feature: Water surface; material: Ditch water | place: Netherlands | collected 2015-10-28 | depth 0-0.1 m ...
TAGTTACAGAGTCCGATGTCGCATTAGTTTCAATAGTGATATTGGAACCAGCAACAAGTGTGAGTGTATCAGAAGTAGAATCAGCAACTATGTTAGACTGGCCCGAAACAGCAATAGTGCTAAATGTGTTAGAGCCACCAGTGCCATTAGAGGCTGCAGTAATGCGACCCTTAGCATCAACCGTAATGTTTGCAGTGGTGTACGAGCCTGCGGTAACTGCAGTAGCTGCAAGAGTTGGGTTAGGGTATGTACCCGTCAAGTCGCCACCAGCAGAACCAGAAGGCACGGCAGTTACAGTACCCGAAGCACCCAAAGCAATCGCTGTACCATTAACTGTTACAGAAGAATTCGCAAGCTTAGCATTAGTTACGTTAGCATCAACAATTTTAGCTGTAGTGACAGTACCATCAGTAGGTGTACGGGTATTAGTTAGGCGAGTATCTGTCCCGTAGACAACCTGTGAAGTAGAAGCATCGCCAGTAGCTGGAACATCCTTGGTAGACGCAGTGCCAAGGCCAGAAACCTGAGTGTTAGCAATAGCAAGCGTAGACTGGGCTTTATTCTGCCACAAAGTATTTGCAGAGTTACGAATAACAACATCACCAGCAGATGGAGTAACTGTTTTAAAATCTACATCATGTAGTTCATCAAACTCGAATCCGTTCTGAGGATTAATCAGGATTTCGCCAGTAGAAGCATTCTTCTTAGTAACAACACCAATATAAACTAGGTGAGCTGGAGCGTAAGGCTTATTAGCGATACCATACAGGAGAGTACCGGAAGGACCAAGCCATACAGCGTCACCCTCAGCGGTAGCTGCAGAAGTATCCAAGCCTGCAAGCAAGCCGTTAGTAGTAACGTATGCAAAACCGTTATTAGCTACAGTCGAATTGATTAGACCAATAGTCTTAGAAGAAGTAGCCTCAGAACCGTTACCTGCAGCAGACACAATAACGTTCGTGCCGTTAGCGCCAGAAATGTAGACAGGCTGACCCTTAGTGAGAGCCATGCCAGCCTTGACATAAACTGTACGCGAACCAGAAGTAGTACCGCCAGCAACAGTAGCGTCAACATATGCTTTAGTAGCAGCATCTTGATTAGAGGTAGGGTCTACAACATTGATAACCTTGTGGGTATTAACATCAACATCTGCAGTAGGAAGTGCAAGCTTAGAAAATGCGATAGCTGCTGAAGCATTAACGTCAGCATCAACGATAGCGCCGTTAACAATCTTTGCAGAAGTTACAGAGTTGTCTAGCGGAGTGCGCTGGTCGGTAAGACGAGAATCTGTAAGGTCAACCTTTAACGCATCAGCATCATCAACATACTGCTTCGTAGCAGCGTGCAAATCAAGAGTAGGGTCACCAGACAGCACGAGAGCGCCAGTCATAGTATCGCCAGCCTTGGCAACCTTGAGCGCGTCAGCATTACTGCGAGCTGTTGCCTCATCTGAAATTGCTGTATTAAGAGTCTCTACCTCTGCATCGAGGCGAGGCTCCATAACGAAACGGCGTTCGGTGGGCTGAGTCACATTATCTCCTAAAGAATACTACTTCTATTGTATCAGTTATGCCGAGTATGGAAAAAGCTTATCTACAGCAGCGCGAGCAGCCTTCCACTCTTTCTCGGTAGCAATACCAGCCTGCCACTTAAAGAACAGCGGGTCAGCAGTTTCCTGATATGCGTTACGACGCAGGAACTCAACCTCTGCGCGTTTCTGCTCAGCCTCAACAACAGGCCAAAGCTTCTCAAGCTCCTTCAAAGTAGGCTTCTTACTTGAATCAGTCCAGTTTAGACCTTCATAATCTTCACCACTAAGCGACCATTCAGCTCCAGGGAACTTAACTTGAAGGATTGTTACAATATTCATTACTTACCTATCTCCATAAGGATTAATTTAGAACCAGCAAAAACACTATTAATAGCATTAAGACCATCGGCAACTTTACTTTTAACAGAATAAGTAACTGGAGCCGTTTTACCTGGAACGTCAACATGGTTAATTGAAGAAGTATTCCAGTAATACATTAAGAAACCATTACGGGCAACATTCTCAATAGTGGTTCGAGAATAAGTAAGAGTTTTAGATTCATCGCGCACAATCTGAAAGTCAGCCCCGACAGAATTAGTTCCACCATATGACTGGAAACGGGCATCCATTAAAATCATAATTTTACTGTCAGTAGAACTTGGAGTGATGGTTGCACTTAAACCAACACCAGTGTATGAGCTATTAGAAGATATGCTAACGTCAGATGCTTGAACTGTTTGAATAATGTCAGCAATTCCTACAGCACCAGAAACACTTGTAGCCATAGCGGCACTAATGTCAGCTATGGATAACGGTGTATTATCATCCGCATAGAATATTCCGGCAGGCGTTAAAGGCATTACTGCTTAATCTCCATCAAAACAATACTAGATGCTGCAGCTGCTTGCGCGTAGTTCATGCTCAACGTAGCGGCGGAGGGTGTTCCAGAACCACCATTAATCTTACCGGCTACCTTATATGTGGTTGCAGAGGTAGAGGCCGGTGAATCAGTGTGGGTCAAGCTAAGCGATTGGCAAATCTTGATAGGAGTTCCAGAAGTTGCACGATACATCCCCTGGACTAGCGGAGTAGAAACTGCAATATCTGTAGTGTTGCGAATAATTTTAAAGTCAGCGCCAGACCAGTCATTAGATGTTACTGATGCTTGAAAGGGCATGTTAACAAGAATAAGAATCTTACTCGTCGAATACATCGGAGTAATAGTTGCAGTTAAACCAGAGTCTACATAATTAGTAATAGATGAATTGGTTGTAGTATTTGCATAGCTAGTTTGAACAACTTGCAGGATGCTCAAATTGTCGCTAACACTTTCAGCCATTGTCTGAGTAATATCTGCAACAGACATTGCCGTGCTAGTGTTTGCGTAAAAAATACCTTGAGGTGTGTATGGCATTAGCGCGCCTTCTGTGAAGTTACTTGAGACTTGAGGATAGATAGCTCTTTTTGAAGGTCTTTAACGAGACGCTCAACTTCAAGCTTCCAGGCCTGGTCATCACCAACTGGTTGAATGTTATTCAAGGCCATTACAAATCTCCATCGTATGGGTTATTATCTGTGTCAATAAATATTTCGTCGCTACCTTCAAGGTTACCACCATCAGCATAATATGGAGTTATGTCTGTATCTCTAAATACGCTAATTTCTGGCTCACCAGACAGGTCCCAGTAAGGGTTAACGTCAGAGTCAAGGGACATGATTACAGACTCGTCATCACCAACAAGGTAGAGGGGATAGATTACTTGGTCTGATGTTTGGTATCCACTCCACGTGGAGTCGTGCGCCCATACTGTTTTACCGGACCACGTAGAGTCAAAATCTCCAACAGTTACGTGGCGGATTGCGTTGATTGATACAGAAGCATTTCCGATTGTTGCAGAAATGATTCGGTAGATTGAATCTTCATACCTAAAAATAGAACCAGCAACTAAGCCAAAAGCTATAACAGCAGAAGCTGGCAGAGTGCAAGAAAAAGTTACGCTTGGACCAGAAGACATTATGCCCGCCCAAATGCCTCTATCGTAAGCTTGTTCTACTGTTGCAATGAATGGGTTAATAATTGTTTTAGCAACATCTTGAGAAACTTTAGAATCATCAGATGCCGTGCGGAGCTTCAAGGTTTTCTTATCAGTCGATACGCCATAACCAATAATGGAAAGAGCGCCATAGTTGTTGCTTCCACCCGAAGAGTAAGCAATAGAATATGGGCCGACGTAGCCATCAGATGCTAACGCGGCAGATGGTCCAGTTACTGTAACATCAATAGAATCTGGAATTGTTGAACTAACTGCAACCTGAAGTAAGCCACCACGCTTTTCCCAAAGCAGCTGTGGAACCTGTGTACCACTTTCGGTAATAATACAATACTGTCCCACACCGTTTGGCGCTGTAGTGCTGCGGGTTGGTTGCACCAAAATGCTTGGAGTCCCCTTCACGGGGACTGTGGTTACAACGGTTTCAAGAGTCTTAACAGAAATGATTCTGTTGTCATCATCACGAGCGTTATACAATTCTGTATAGTTTGCCTGTTCAGCATTTGAATATTCTATTTCAACATTACGACCATTAAACATCATGCCAGCAGAAATATTTGGAGCACCGACAATGTTTGTAATGTCAATAACATTACTTCCAATTGGGCGCACGACAAGGTTATCTTGTGTGATAGATAGCTCTTGACCATATGCGGAGCAAGCATTTTGCATGTAAGTCCACATGTTTGACTGCTGCGCAGTTACTGGGCCCCCAAGCTCTGGGGCATCAGAGATTGAATATGTTTTTACGTTCTCATATTCTCTAGCGAATGTTCCGCTAGTCACATATTCGTAGCTGTATCCGTCAACGTATGCGTAAGAGAATTCTGGAGATGGCGGCTGGCTCATGCCATCAAAGTATGATGTTCCACCAAATCCTTCTTCAAACTTTGCAGCATCGAGAAAAAACTCTATGCTGTTGTTCCACTCATAAGAAACCACCTTAGCGACAACATATGCTGTAGCTTCAAGGATGAAATCAATTGCCACTATACGTTGCCATGTAGATGAAGTTATTATGCTGTTATTGTATGAACTTGTGCGAAGGAATGTTCCGTCGGCGCTATATTGGTCAAAAGAAATATGAACATATTCTGGTTCAACTGACTGCTTAAGCCAAGCCGAGAATGTGTAGTAAACACCAGCGTTAAAAGGTATTTCTATTTTTTGCGAAATGCCTTTACCATATTGGCTATATGTATTCGTTATTGGAATAGCAACTTTAATAACATTTGCATCAACTGGAGTGTACGGAGAAACTCCAGGGCGGTCATAATCTAAAGCAAAAGAGAATGTTTCAAGACCAGAAATCTTATCCCAGTTTTCGCTAGTTGGAGTCCACACTCCACTAACCTTTTTAGCAAAGCTAGGATTTTTTGCATAGTTAATACGAGAAATTTCCGTACCAGTAGAAGGAAGCCCGGTATCCTGGATGCGCATAAGCGAACGAGCAGGTCCGGCAATGGACCAGTTTTCATTATATAAAGAATAGTCTGAGCTGAATGTTCGGCTAAGAGTTGCAGCAACTCCACTAAAGCCGTTGTCTTCCATCGTGAGCTGCACCTTAATAGTGTGCGAGCTACTACCGGCGGCTGGCTGAATGTATTCAACAAATACACCCAGCTCCTTTGTCATATCTAAACCATTAAGGTTATAGTTTAGAAAGAATGATTGACCGCTTCCACCAGTGTAATAGTCGCCAGATAAGTACAGTGTCGGTGTATGGGTGGGATAGTCTGCAGGATATTCAATGCCAACATTCATTGTCATGTTGTAGCTTCCAGCATTCTGCTCCATTGGACCACGGCCCATGTGGAGCCATACTTCTTCGCCTGGAGTATCTATAAGAGTCTTGAAGGCGATGCGGCATGAACGCTCAACGGTGCTTGTCTGGAACTGGTCACCAAGAACTGATGTTGCATAAATGGTGTCATTTTTTACAGTGAAACTATTTGCCCAAATTGGGCCACTTTCTTCCTGGTAGTAGTTAGTATAAAAACCGATAGAATCACTGTAGCTCTGATAAGCCTTACGCGATACTGAAGAAGTTACAATATTTCCGTCAATGTCAAAACCTGCAGAATGCCCGCAGAGAGAAAAGAAAGAGCCAGTCCCATACTTGAGTAGCTTATCTCGTCCAGACAGCTGAGAGCATACGTCAATGGCTGGGTAGATGCCACCAGCGCCTAATGCTGGAATGCTGTAATCTGAATCAAAAAGAGCAAGCTGTGTGTTGTGTGAAACGGAAGTAGAAAGGCCAGTTCGTGAAACATTATTTACGATTCCAGTAATAGCGCCAAACTCTTCAACAATAGTTGTAATGTTATTATTCACGGTCAGCAATGATGTTGGTCGTGAACTCGTGCTAAAAGATACGTCACCTGTACCACCAGCAGTTTCGCCAATAGTTACAGGAGTAGCATATTCGTTAACACTCCACCCCGGCTGAATTTCTCCAAGCTCGCCAGAGCCAACCATCTCAACTTTGATAGTCATTATCTCCAAGCCTCAACTTCCAGAAGGGTTGTAGAAATTCCCTTCCTTGGAGGATGCATGTAAGAATAAGTTTCAACAATAGCATCATCAGCAAAGACTAAACCAGTAGAACCCTCGCCCTGATAATGCATTGTTGGCAAAGCCGATGTTGTTCCTGTTTTGTAAAGTTGAGCCATCATAGATGTGATAGAAACAGTAGATGCTGCGCTCGATGTTCTAGTAATATGAACTTGAACCGCGCTATAAGAAGAACCGGAAAAAGTTTTATTCATACGAGTAGATGCTGACTTAGAAAGTAAAGTCAAATCTTGTGGAGTTTGAAATACCCCATCGCTAATTGGAACTACTCTAACAACACCAGTTCCAGTTGCGACACCAGAAGCGCCAATGTGTAAAGTATGCGTGGGCGGGATTGGGATAATAAAACTCTTAGTGTAAGTGTTTGGCTCCCATGAAACATTCCACGTAGCCGTGCGAGTTGGCTGTCCATAAGTTGTTGTATTGGTGGCAGCAAATGTTGGGATTGTGGAACCAATATTTGCCCAGCCCTGCTCAATAAGACCAGGGGAAGCCCACGCAGCGCTAAACAAGTTAGTTTCATAAGCTGCTGGGTGAGCCAGATAAATTAGTCCATCACCATAGAAGCCTTGAGCAAACTTGTTAAAGGAGTCAATTCCTTCAACTTCATGCGCTGGGCCACTAAAGCTAAGCTGGTATTCCATTTGGTATTGTGGAGAGCGTCGAGCATCCCCACCACCATTCTCAAACCGTACCCGTTCAATATAACGGTTACGCTGAATTGCAGAATCAATACTTGGGCAGGGAACCCACTGCATATGAGTAGTTGGAATACCAAACCACATCTTATCGGCCATTAAGGTCTTCCTCCCTGGGCAACAATTTGACGGTTGCCATCGTTAACAGTACGCGCAAGTTCTTTACCATCTGCGTATAGAACAATGTTACCAGAACCGCCAATATTGCGTAGGAGTGAGCGGTCTTCTGGAGAGAGTGAAACTATACCGCCGCCCTGCTGTGCACTGGTAGCTCCGCCACCACTGTAGAATTGTGGAGTTTGTTGCATGAAGTATGGAATACCAGTTGACTGGTTAACGTCCTGCTTTGGAACAACGTATTCACCCTTGTGGACAACACCAGCAACATCATACTTTCCACCAGCACCGGTATAACCACCGTCAGAGAAGCCGGTGATTGAACGAATAATTCTACGTGGAACAGAGTTGCTTCCAAACAAGTTATTGAGCAGCGATGAAATACCACCGCTCATGTTTGAACCAATAGAGTTACCAACGCTTGTTGCGTTTGTCGCAGCAGGGCTTCTTGCTGCGCTAACATTTGAAGAGACAGTTCCAGGAATATTCAGACTTCCGCTAAGTCCAGAGTTGATGCTTGATGCAGCACCCTGCCCCAGTCCAGTAGACTGACTGTTTACAGCACCCTTCTGCGCACCGATAGATGTGGGAATACTTTGAGCCGTAGTTCCAAAGCCATTTTTGAAAATACTAAATGGCGTATCAGTATTGCTCGGCCCAACAACGCCAGTAAGCGCTAAGTTAACTGGTTCTTTCTGGCTTGTAATGCTAGAGGGAAGTTTGTTGGCAGCGTTAGCAACATCTGTCTTGAAGATGTTGAATGGGTTTGTCGTGTTGGCAGTTCCAACAACACCAGTAAGAGCATTCTTGAATGGGTCTTTTTTGGCCTCAGCAGTCTTGGGGACAAGGTTAAGAATGTCGTTAATGTCAAACGAGAACTGCTTCTTAGCGCCAGACGTATCAATGTTGGGGAATTTTGCACTCTTAAGATTCTGCAATCCCCGGTCCAGCATCTCAACTGGAGTCTCTCTAGGTGGAGTAATTTTTGAAGATTCATCCTCAAACGCACTTGCATAATTCTTGCCAGCACGAGAACCAGACGCAGCAGCTGCAGCCTCAAACTCATTAAGAGCCTGAAGTGCAGGATTCATATTTGCTTCTACAGTAATGCCACGGTCAATGTTTCCGATAGCAACCTGAACGTCATCAAACGCTGCAGCATACATGCCAAGTTCATTAGCGTTATATCCAAGCTGAGTAGCTTGCGCCATGAAGTCATTCTTAGCGGCAGCAGTTGCAGCCGCAAGGTCTTCTTGGCTTGCACCGGAAGACGCAAGTGACTGAATGTAGTCTTGATAATCTTTTACAAGACCAGTAATAGTTTTACGGTTATCAATAGCTGCAGAACTATTTCCGACAAGAGTTTTATTTGTTTTGTCTTGAGCCTTAGAAAGGTTTACATTTTCAGAAGCAAGGTCAGAATTAATCTTAGCAAGCTCGGCACGAAGCTCACCAGCCCGCAGAGTATCTCCGTAAGCTTCTGCTACGCTAAGGAAGTATTCCGTCAGCGCCTTATCAGCTGTCAGGCTATCAATAGTTGCATTAAGGTCGCTAATTTCTTTATTAGCATTTTCAGTATTTTCTTTAATACTGAGGAAACCTGAAGAAATTTTATCAAGAGCAGTCATGCTGCTAAAGCGAATGTCAAACGCACGGTCAAACACCTTAGCCAAGTCGCTTGCATAATCCTTTAGCGTGCGTACCTTAGCGGCAGCGCTAGCAGCAGCATTACCCGCAGCTTTAAGATTCTTGGTGAAACCACTAATGTCGAATGCTTTTGGAGATACACCCTTACCACCAGATAGCTTGGAGATTTCTCCTCGCAAATATGCGATAGTGCTAGTAGCTGTGGGAACATTCGCAATAAGGTATTCGAGCAGGTACTGCATTTTGGCGGCAGCGACAGTTGGGTCTTCCGCAATAAGCGCAGCCATAGTTGCTTGCAGTGTTCCACCAGCAACAGCAGCAGCGTCGCCCTCTTCTGCAAGTACAGTACCAAACGCAGACATCGCGTCCATGGTGTCCTGTCGAGCGTTTACACCAGCGAACAAATCCTCAGTGTATTTATTGTACTCATCACGAGTAGCTTTCAATGAAGCAGCAAGGTCTTCTTCGCTAGTTCCAAGAGCAGCATTAGCTGCAGTAGCAGCATCAGCAGCGGCAGCGCCAACTTCAACTTCTGCAGCAGCGCCGTTAGCAGCTATCTGCATGGCAGCCAAGCTGTCAATGAGAGCGTTTGCTTCCTGTGTTGAAATTCCCATAGCAGCAGCAAAGTCTGATGCGCTCTTAGTGTTGTCTGTTAGGAAGCCACGGCCTTCAACGTTACCCTGAACAAGTCCAGTAATATCCATTCCACCAGCCTGAGCTGAGATGGAAGCCATGAGGTCTGCAACATATTTCTTACCCCCAGCAACTGGGTCACCAAGGATTGCTTGTGCAAAATCTGCGCCATTAGCGCCAGTCTGTTCAATGGCTCCGCCGCTCTTGAACAGGGCCTGAAATGATTCATTATTTGCCAGCATACTAGCAAGAGCTTTTTGCGCGTTCTCGCTATACGCTATTGACTGTTTCTCAATAACCTTTGTGCTGTCAGCTGTTGCTTCAGAAAGCGCAACTTGAGCTCCAGTTGCAGCAGCAGTATCAGCAACATAATCCTTAGCAGATTGCTTATATGTGACTATCTCGGTATTAATTCGCTGAATGGCTTCAGCTCCTGTTTGCATGTCTTTCTTGAAGCCCTCAGCAAGACCGCCGGAAGCTTCGCCGAAATATGCACTAGCAATCTCTGCGCTTTTCTCGGCTGCGCTCATCTGTGACTTCTGGTACATGTCCCACGCACCAGAAAGAAGTTCAATACCAGTTAGGATAATACCAATCCAGCCAGCAGCTTTCATGGTCGTATTCAATATGCGACCACTAGCAGCAGTGCTTGCCATCGCTGAACCAAGCCCGCGCATAGACATCTCTGCTGGCCTTGTTGCCCCGGGCATTTTCAAAAGCCAAGAGATTGTCTGCACGAGAGTTGTGTTTAGTTTGAGGCCATCAACGTTTGCGCCGTTCCATGCAGTTCTTAGTGCAAGGAATCCACCAAACCCAAGAGCTAGAGCTGCGGCTAGTGACGCGGCAGCGCCAACAAGAACCATAATTGCGCCAGTAATTCCAAGAATTACTTGACCAACACCGGTCTTGCCAAGCTCGGAAAGTTTACCAATAAACTGTGTAAGGAAATCAAGCGCTGGCTTAAGCATTTCACCAAGACCAGCACCAGCAGTCGCCTGAAGTTCCATAAATGCATTACTGAGAATTGTGAGCTTAGACGTAAGGTCATCTGACACTTTACCGAAAGCATCGTTCAGCTGTGTTCCAGCTGCATAAGAAGAACTAACATCATCCATACTCTTTCTAACAACATCCATGTTGTCAGATAGACGAGCAAGCGTGTTAGTTACACGAATATCAGAAAGGCTCATTGCATCAAGCGACTGAGTGAGCTGAGACGCATCCATTCCACTAAGTCCATTCAGGAACTTATTGAAGAATGTTTCCATATCTGTCTTTGCAAGGTTTTGAGCCTCGTCACGGGTAGTGCCAATAACACGAGCAAACTCATCAAGCGCTGGTCCACCCTGCTGCGCCGAGCGAGAGATTTCCTGGAAGACACGAGTCATAGCACCACGTGATTGTTCAGCAGGAACACGCAAAGACGCAAGAGAAGTAGCAAGGCCAAGCACGTACTCAGTGCTCAATCCAGCATTTGCAGACACACCAGCAATAGCGGTAGTTACGGAGAGGATTTCTGTTTCTGTAGCAACAGCGTTAACACCAGCATATGCGATAGCGGAGCCAAGCTTGTCATAATCAGATGCTGAAATGTTGAGGAGCTCACCTAGCGCACCAAATGACTGGGCAGCAGCCGTCGTGCTTACGTTAGTAGTTGCAGAGAACTTCGCAACAGTATCAGTAAAGCTTGAAATGTCTTGAGTTGCAACACCGAGCTGCGCACCGAGGGACGCAATCTCCGTGAGTTGACCGAATGCTAAGGGAATCTCTGTGGATAGCCCAATAAGTTCCTGGCGAAGATTAGCTACCTGTGCTGTCGTAGCATCAGAACCAACGGTTCGCTCTACTGCAGTGAACGAGCTTTCATACTGAGAGAAAGCAGTTACAGCAGCAGCCGCAACACCAAGTGTGGCCTGCGACAAAGTATTCGCTGCATTAGCAACGTCATACATTGCGTAACGGAGGCGAGGATATGAGTTAATTTGCTCGTCAAGCGCTTTTCTTGCGGCAGTTCCTTCTGCTGCGGCCTGCTCTTCAGCAATTTTCTGGTTAACGACAGCAGAGTTTGCGCGAAGTTTTGCTAGATACTGCGCATTCTTTGTGGCATTATCCGCTTGCATTGCAAGCGAGTTAGCCTTCAGCTTTGTAAGGTACTGTTCTACCTCTGCCTCGCGGCGCATACGGTCAACAATTGCTTTTTGCTGTTCTTTATCGCCAAGAACAACATCAGGTTTTTGTGTCTGGGGGCTTACTTCGATTCTTGTTCTACGTGGAGAGAAGGCTTCATCAACAGCAGTAGAGAGAGACTTGTAAAGGCTAGTTCCAACTGAATCAAACTTGATTTGACCAGCTTCTTTTGAGATTCTGTTAAGGTCGCCAAGAAGAGCGTTCTTAAACTGAACAGAAAGCTGCCCATCGTTGAGCTCTTTGGCTATACCCTTTTTAAGATTCTTGAGTTCTGCAAAAAACGCTGTCGAGTCAGCGCCAATAGTGACAATAAAATCTTCGTTGTCAGCCACACAAACTCCTAAATAAAAAGACCTACATCTATTCTACCTCATGTGGCTATTTTCGTCCCTGAACTACCTTCTGCTTATCGGTCTTTGTACCGAACTTACTCGCAATAGGTTGAGTGCCACTCTTCTTGCTCTGCTCTTCCATCCACTCCGTGCGAGTTGGCAATTCACCACCGTCCGTAACGACTGGTTCAGCCACAAAGTATCTGCCCGGTACTGACTTCTTGTTTCCCTTATTGGCAGACTCCTGTGCGCGTTCAATAGCGGCACGAGATTTAGATATTCTGGCCTTAGCGTTGAATGTTACGCGCTCAGATTCATCCCACCAGAGTGGAATGCCGTCACGATACCAGTCCTGAAGTAGGAAGTGCGCCTTGAGTAGCCTGTAATCCCACATAGTCCATGACGTATGTGTATCATCGCTAAACAATACGGCTATAGGCGGCTGCCCAGAAGCAACAGCCGCCTTAAGTAAAGTTCCGATATGCCGGTGGTCGTCCCAGGTTAGGACTTGGCTAAAAAATCTTCGTCCACCGTCATCATAAAGATGGCACTAGCGGCACGAATCTTCTCAATAGCCTGATTTACGAGAGCACTCGAAGCGATAGGCAGCGCTCCACGAAGTTCATTACATTCCTCTGCAGACAAGTGCTGCTGAATGTCTCCACTTGGGGATACAATCTTTACAATGTGTGCAGACCACAGCATGGCGGTAAACAAGTCGTTGCGTTCTTGGTTCTCAATTTCTTCACGCTTAGTCTCGCCAGTGTAGACGTTCTTCTCTTCGCGGTATTCGATAGGGAATTTGCCTGCAGCTAGTTTAGAAATTTCTTCACGCTTAGATTCAGAGATACCTTCGATAGTGAAAACGTATTTGCTCTCCTCAAGCTTAGCTAGGAGTTCCTTAAGTGCCTTCTCTGCTGCAGCATATTCTTTATCTGCAGGGTCAATACGCTTCAACTTCTCGTTAGCGTCTGAAGCGTTGTATGCAGCTTCTTCATCGAGGTAAATATTTACTTGCTGGCTTGGGAATGCGCGGTCTTTAATAACATTCATGATGTTGAATGTTCCGGGCTTCTTTGCTTCCTCGGCTAGTTCAATAATTTCTTCTTCTGACATTTTTCCTCCAATAGGGTTATAGCAATATCCTATCATAGACAAACGAAAAGCCCCTCCGAAGAGGGGCCATCGTCATCCTTGTCGGGATATGATTAGGAAACTGTAACCGCAGTTGTGTCAGTCAGACCAGTTGCTTCGTATGTAGCAGTGATAGTTGCAGAACCTGCAGCTACACCGGTTACGATACCAGCAGATGATACAGATGCCTTTGTTGCATCAGAGGTTGTCCACTTTACACCGTTAGTGTAGTTACGTCCACCAATAGTTGCAGTCAGGGGCTCGGAAGCACCAACAGCAACAGCAAGGGTAGAAGCAGTAACTGGTGTAGTTCCACCAACAACGGTGCGAACAGCTAGGTCACCCTGTGGGAGGAACGTTACAGTGTAACGGAATGCCTCTTCACCAGTGATAACTTCAGCATAACCATCGGTCATTACCTTGTAGACGGAAACCATCTGCCCATTTACAGCCAAAGGTGTAGCAGTCTTGTCACCGTCAACACGGACAACAAGGAAGCCGGGGGTACGTGGCTGGTCCATTACGTCGTAAGTGTTGGAGTAATCGTTAGATGCGTCACCGAAAGCACCGGGGTAGTAGAAGCTTACGCCTCCACCGAACTGCTCAGCACCACGGTCAGATACCTTACCGATAGCTGTGATGGCTGGGTCATCGATTGTGTTGGAAGCCTGAAGACCGAAGTCAAAGTCATTCCAAGAAATCGAGTCAGAGACATCGAGGCAAGCGTTAATCTCTGTTGCAGTAGGTGCAGCAAAGTTGGAGAATGCGTTAGGCAGTGCCCACCATACGCGGATGTTTCCCGAAGAGGGAACCTTTACGTCAGTCATTATGCAGCTACCTCGTAGTTCCAGTTAACGAAGTCGTTGTTAAGGAAAGCCTGGTTGATGCGGATGTTCTCGCCAGAAGCAACAACGTCTGTACCAAAGTCAGTCTTTACAGCGACCATCTTGATTACGTCACCAACAGCAAATGTGTCGGTGCTCTTTCCGCCAACGCGCAGGATTGCGATGTATTCAACATCGGGCCATGCGAGCAGGTCGAATGCTTCGTTGAACTCGCCAGTTGCAGTAACGTCTGCGTCGCGGAACGCTTCCATTGCTACGGTTGGGTTGTAGAACGTAGGAGTGCTGATGCCTGCCTTTGAGCAGAATGTCAGCGAGTCGTCGGTGTCAGAGTCACCAAGGGTGAATTCTGTACCGTCTTCGTTCAGTGCGCAGGTGATGTTGTGAACGAGAACAGTGTCGTTCAGTTCATCAGCTGTAGGGGCAGTGCGGTCTGCAAAAGCCTCTGGGTGCGCAAGGAGGAACGTGATGTTCTCACGATAGAGCCTCGTGTTTGCCATTAGATTTCTTCCTCAATCTCAATAGATTCGGTTACGACTACAGGCTCAACCTCAACAACAACCTTTTCGATTGGAGCTTCGGGCTTACGAGCAGCCTTTTCTTTTTTGGAGCCGCCCTTGTACAGTTCAGCAACGTAAGGCTTAGCCTCAGCATCGACGACCTGGAGAACGTCCTTGAACTTGGGGTGCTGGAGCATCTTAGGGGATACGTCAGCAATCTGCCCAGAAATAGTGTTAAGTGCAAGTACCATGATTCTATTCTACACTAGATTATGGCGCTATATACTCGCCGGGGTTCTCGGAGTTGACTGCATAAGTAAGTCTCTGGCTTGACAAATAAACATGTGGTGAACCATTTGTGTCAGGTACTCCCCACATTGCAGAGCCACCCTGTAGCGTCATTGAAGATATGCCAGTTGGCTTGAACCCGATGAGCTTATCGATGAGTAGATTCATTCCCATACGCGCATGTTCAGGCTTAGCTGCAACTACTGTCGCATCTACTGTCGAAGTGTATTCATCATATCGTGCGCCAGCAAACGAGCCGCCACGAGGGTTTGGGTATAGGCCACCAAATCCAAGGACAATGTATGGCTTAACTTTGTTGCCAATCTTAAGCACGAACTCATCATCAAGGACCGAGTTGTCATACACTACATAGTTGGGGAACTGTTCACGGACGTAGGCCATGATTGCTTCCTGTGGAATACTAAGATTTAGACCGCTCATTTAACTTCACCTATCGCTTTTGTAACCTGCTGTGTTACTTGGCCTCCATGAATCTTAGAGATGAGTGTTTTAATGTCTCTAAAAATAAACATACCTTGCGTATAGGTTGGCTCTTTACGGCTTCTAAATGTTCCGCTTCGCCAGTCCCATGCTTTCCAGTTTGTGAAACCAAGTTCTTGATAACCAAAGTATGGCTTAAAGTCTTTATCAAGCCATCCAACTTCAACTGAAACGTTATAGCCGCTAAGGTAACTAACATCAGCGAGCAATGAGTCTATCATTTCTCCAGTGTCGTTACGACCATCACTATTACCCGGACCGGCTGCTGGTACATACTCTCCAGCAAAACGCGCCTTGGAGCCCTTGGTTCCACGAAGTTCAATAAGTCTTTCACCAAGAGAAATACCAGCTTTAGCTGTATTTAAAGAACCTTCTTGTATGCCCTCTAAAACTTTTATTCTAAGAGCTTCAGTTCTTTGGTCATATTTTGTAGTCTTTACGCTACTTTTTACGGAGTAGCTCATTAGTCAGCCACCAACTCAAAGTCAATGTTTTGTGTTTCTACATGGTTCACTGGGGTAACAGTGGTTGCCATGTCGAAGCTTGCAGCCCCGTTGTAGTATTCAGTTACGAAATTAGTGGCAGAAGCAACAAGGGCCACAGCGATACCAGCGTCAGCAGGCAGCTCGTAATTACCCAATACGTCAGTCGTTGTTTCATAGTCCATTATCCAAATGTTATCTTCGTGGTGGAAGCTGCGCACTACCGCATTTGCAATTGGAGTCTGTGTAGCATTCGTCACAGTACCAGCTATTCCGCTCCATGTAGAGTTCGCTACAGATTTTACATCCACCTCACACTCGATGGTTTTACCCCAAGCATATGAGGAGTTGATTGAAGAGGTAACTACAAACTGTAGCTGCTCCAACTCAGGGTCGCTACCGCCATCGATAACGATAACTTGAAGGCCCTTGCGCACGAAGCCAAGGTCGGCATCCATTGGAACTTGTAAGCGAATTCCACGTACACCAATTTGGCTTGAGCCAACATATGGCATTGTCTCTCCACTTAAGTGCTGGATACGCGCAGGACCCTGCCATAAAACTTCTGCAGTGTCTGTCGAGTATTCGTTTGTGAATGCGTTCCATTCCTGTTCACCAATATTTGGGTCAACAATTTGAACTGTGCCATTCATCCACGGAAGCATGGTGGAGCGCATCTCGGCAGAGATGGCTGCAAAATCTATGCCACCGTTTGCAAACGTACCCATGTTAATTCCACCAGATAGGCTCTGAGTATTCTGGAGTAGCTACTGCAGCGGGGAAAGGAATAATTTCAAAAGCTTCAGAGCTTTCAGATGCGAGTGCTTCAGCACGAAGTTGTTTAGCAGTCTCTCGAAGCTCTTTAGCAATACGGTCACCATTAACCGTTAAATCGTCGCTAGACCACGATTTCAGCAGCAACGCCTGAGAACCCGCAATAGTTTCCAAACAGCGTGCAGCGGCCAGCTGAGGGCTGTCAGAGTACATTGTGAGGATAGATTCAATCTCAGCATCTGAGAAGAAAAGATATTCGCCAACATTACTTACAATGTTTGTGGGGTCTGTGTCTCCAAGAAGAACTCGTACACGACCAATGTTTGACCCGAGGTCTACGGGTGCTACGCCTGTATTTGCCATAACTCTATTCTACCCCACCTAAAGAAGAACCCCCACGCTGGAGGAAAGGACAACTCAACAGCGTGGGGGATAGCGGTGGATTGGAGGAGGACCGCTAAATCTAGTTTACAGCAATATACTACTTCTTTTTACGAGTTTCCCAAGTGCCACCAGGCTCTTCCCCCTGAGAGATAGAAATGGCAACCATTTGCTTGATAGCCATTTCCTTAGTTTCCTGACAAGTAAGTTGCTTACCGTCAGAGTCGAGTACGGCCCAGCCGCCCTTGCATGATTCACGTTCATTAGAAATATATGTAGGCATGAAACTATCCTAACATAAGAAAAACCCCCCAGCCGAAGCTGAGGGGCAAATCTTAGTGATTCAGCTATTAAGCGTTTGCACCAGTCGAGTAAACGAAACCATCAGAGTTCATGGTTCCAGCCTCAACGAGGTGGCGAACACGAGTCTGGATGTCATCCTCATCGAATGAACCTTCACGAACTGGAACCTCGCCACCGCCCAGCGACATGTGACCGCTGTCCTTGATGGAGATGAGCGGAGCACGCTCACCGGTGAGGAAGAATTCGTGGAAGTTAGGACGAACTGGGTTGACGGGAACCAAGAACCAGAAGTCGTCAGTTGTTCCACCCGAGATTGTGTCAAGAGCAGGGAACTCAACAGGGTTGATTCCACCAGTGTAAACACCAGGGTTTACGCTGTAGTCGAGGCTAGAACCAGTTGCAGTCTCACGACGGCTAACACCCTGAAGGCTGAAGAGCTTTTCAACAGTAGCCGAAAGACCAGTACCGTAAACGAGCTTCCACTGGTTCACGGCAATGGGGTTACCATCAACCTTGAACATGCGAGAAGCCTGCTTAGCGTCACCAAGAGCTGCAAGAGCCAAGTCAACGTCTCCACCAAGTGAAGGGTTACCAGAGATTCCCTTGCCAGACCATGCAGATGCAGCAGCACCAGCGGTAGTTACGAACTGCTTAGCGAGAACGTTGTCCTCTTCACGAGCAGCAGCAACAGCAAAGTAGCTAGTGAACTCGTTGATGAGGTCAAAGTTACCGGACTTGCGGAGAGCTTCCCATGACAGGCGTGCGCGGATACCCTTCTTGTTTTCAAGCGTGATGCTCGAAGAAGAAGTGGTGAACGAAACAGCTGGGTACTCAGAGTACTCAGGAACTACGGGCAGTCCACCAGCAGTGAACTCAGCGCCAGCGCCACCCTTGAGAGCCGAAGCGTCAATGGTGAAGTTACCGAACTTGTACTCAGTTCCGAACTCAATCTGCTTCTCAGCAGCAATCTGGTTCCAAACGGTAGGCTGAACAGCATACTTAGAAAGGAACTCAACGTTGATTGCAGGCTGCAAAAGAGAAGGAACATCCGAAGTGGAGATACCTTCCTGCAGTGTTACGCGAGCACGAACATCGCCCTCTTTAGCGGCAAAGTAAAGCTTTGCAGCTTCCATCTGGCGCTTAGTGGTGTTCTCTTCGATACGCGCAATGGCGTTCTCTACGAGTGTTTTCTTATCAGACATTATTACAGCACCTAGCCTTAGTTGTTAATTCGCACTGCGATGGTCTGAGTACCAGTAGTGGAACCCTTAGCGGTAACTGCATAGCCAACAAACTTGTTGCTAGTTGCAGTAGCGGTAAGAGCTACGCCACGAGTTGCAGCAGAAGCGAGGTAGAGGGGAGCACCAACAGCAATAGCTGAGGTGTCTTGAGTGGTTCCGGTGAACACGCCCTGGTGACGCAGAGTTGCGTAGTAGTTTGTGTCTGCACCGAGCTTTGCGCTAACTTCAGCGACACCGACGATGCCGGTTGCAGAAGTTGAAGCGTTTACGCCACCGAGGACAACAAAGTCGCCAGATACGGTTGCGCTTGGAACTACGTAGCTGAGGCTTTCTGCCTCTGCATAGACTTCATTCAGAGCCATTGGAATTAACCAACCTTAATCTTGAGAATGTCGGACAGCTTCTCAGCAGTCTCGACGGGGTTGACAACAACAGTCTCTTCGACAGTTGCGGCGGGAGCAGCAGATTCTGCAGCTTCCTTGAGGTGAGACATTACCGACTCAACAAAAGCCTTCTGAGCTTCAATTGCGACAGCAACCTCTACGCCGTTACGAAGAGCTTCGTAAACAGCCTTGCGCGAAACCTCGGGCAGTCCAGCAGCAAGCATAGCCTCAGCAATTTCAGCAGCCTCAGTTACGGGGTCTGCTGCATTTACTACGTCTACGTTGTCCTGGTTGTCCTGGTTGTCACGAGTATCGAGTGCGTCAATAACGGATGCTGCGATAAGCGCAGGCAGTTCCGCAATCAGTGCCTTGATTTCGTCCATGTTAGGATTTCCTTCATTTGTAGTGGGAACGGCATCAGCCTCATCGACTTCAACCTTTGTCGAATCAAACGCAGCAAGCGCAGACTCGTACAGTTTCTCTGCCAGACCTGAGCCCGGACGACCAGCGTAAGATACGAGGTCTACAGAATTCTGTGTGTGAGGAGTAAGCGACTCAACAACAAGTTCATTGTTATCGTTGTAGCTTCCTTCACCCATAGCGTAAATAGAAAGACCCGTGTGAGGCGCTACCGCTTCAACGAACTCTTTCCAATGTGGCATAACCTGAAGCTCAGCGACTAGACCGCCAGCTGACTCATCATAATATGCATCTTCAGCGAGAACACCCATTAGATTTTTAGGTGAACGAATTTCACCCTCAGCTACTGGATGGTCAATGTAACTGTGCGTACCCTTTGGGAAAGCAGTAGGACCGCTTTCCTTCAGCATAGCCTCCGTGTAAACTCCTGAAGAACCCTTACCGGGTGTAATCAGGACCGCACGCCAGTTACCACTGTCTGTCTTGGTAGGCGCAATCGCGCTCTCAGTAAGCAGTGTACTCATACGTATAATTCTAGCAGAGAATTATGCAGGATTGTTAGCGAGGTCCCTTAAATTGTTATCACCGTTAGAAAGGTCACCAACTCCAGCACCGGAGTTACCCTGAGAAGTTGCAACATTAGTAGCTGTAGGCGCTACGGCAGCAACTGCAGTATTAGGAATGAGTACACCACTAGGTACAGAGCCAGGTGCTTCAATACCAACCTGCTCAGCAAAAGCCGCCTGCATAATATCTGCATTAAACAAGCCAGTCATCCAAGCCTGAGACAGCGACTGTACATTACGGTAGCTTGGGTCAACAATAATAGCGTTGAACTTGACCGAAGGGTTCTGTACACCAATGAACTTGAGGATGCGTGTGAAATAGTTTTCCCAGTTGCCCTGACGACCATAAGCAGCGTTCAATGTGGACTGGTCTAAGACCTGAGAGCCAGCACCACCTGTAAGTCCTGACCCTGAAAGGAGAGCATCTGTAGAAACGTCCATAGCAGAGGCAGCCATAGAAGCCAAAGGCTGACCAGTACCAAGGTCAACAGCATTATTACGAGGCATAGCACTAAGCTCAACGTCAGAACCGGAAGTAACCGTAGCAGCAACCTGACGATTGTTTGTAATCTTTGACGCAACATTAGCTACACCCTTAGCTGTCTTAGTTTTAACCTGCCAAGCAATAGCCGACAAGGCCTTCAACAGCTTTGAGCCATCCTTCAAGTACTCGGAGTAAGCCCAAGCCCAAGGCATTGCAGCTAGACAGTCTGGAATACCCCAAACAGTTCCAGTCTCATCATTTTCTTTACGATGAAAAATAATAACATTCTTATCTACAGCGATACCTTGAATGTTTGAAGCCAAACCATCCTGTTTAGCAAAATCTGTAGGATACCAAGCTTCAATAACTTCAGTCTCTGTAGAGTTAGCAGTCTTTGGGCGAGTATATTCACGCAGAATGTATGTAACAACTTCATTGTTAGTTACAGAAGTAGCAATGTTCATAATCTCAGCAAGAGGAATACGCATAAACTGTGAAGACTTCTTGTCATAAGCTACAAAGAAGTTGCCGTCAGTGAACAATGTACGTTCATTCTTCTTACAAGCCTCTTCAGAGAACAGAACCATCTGGTTGATTGGGTCTTCAACAATCTTTTGGAAGCGAGGCTTCAAAGGTTGACCATCGCCAGACATCTTAAAGCCACGACCAAAGACATAAGAGGCGCGGAGCTGTGCGCCACGCTTCAGTAAAGCATTCGACTGTGACTGCAAGCGAGCCTGCTTAGAGATAGTCTTCACATCTGCAAGCTTGATACCGTCATTACCCAACTGGTTGACCGGCTTCCATCCAACCTCATCAAACTCGAGGGTAGCGCGAGCCATAGCGGAGTACGATTCAGACAAGCGGGCATTCTGCGCAGTCAAATCTGCTACCTCCTGTAGCAAACCGGATGTGCGAGCGTTATTCAAACCTGCTGGAGTCTTAGTCATCTTTCTAGTTTATCAGAAAGATAAAAGAAAAGAATACTTTTATAAATCTTTTTATTCTTTTACCAAAAGCTTTTATCGTAAAAACTATTTATTTCTTCGAAATCATATTCAATAACAGAACCTGGCTGTACCTTA
>ERZ1034361.664-NODE-664-length-21151-cov-5.522160_pt1 | contig 21151 bp, 21 predicted proteins | sample MGYA00520617_ERZ1034361 | MGnify/ENA primary metagenome ERZ1034361 (study PRJEB33736, sample SAMEA104284507) | Azolla filiculoides | biome: Urban; feature: Water surface; material: Ditch water | place: Netherlands | collected 2015-10-28 | depth 0-0.1 m ...
AATCAATTGATGCTCAATATGATGGGGGCTTTCGCTCAGTTTGAACGTGAGCTTATCAGAGAGCGTCAACGTGAAGGGATAGCTGCAGCAAAAGCCAGAGGCGTCAAATTAGGGGCTAGTTTCAAACTTAGTGAAGAACAGATGGCGGAGTTAAGAAGAAGGGTAGAAGCTGGGGGGAATAAATCTGCTATCGCAAGAGATTTTGGCATTTCAAGAATGACACTCTATCGATTGATTAAATGACCCGATATGAAAATATCACCTTATATGAACAAAAAAACAGCGCCAAAGCAAGATATGACGCTGTTTAATAAAGAAGGAATATAAGTTCTTTTAGAATCTGTTATGAAAAAGAATAATAAAAGAAATTTTAGTGTAATCGGAAAGTTACACTTTGAAAATGTGACAAATAGTCGCGCGACATTTTGCCGCATATAAAAAATGATAAATATATTAAAATTTTAACTATATTGCCGAATACTCTTTTATTGCACCTAAGCACTAATTTAAAAGGAGATTGCAATGAGTACTAAAATTCAGACGACTTGTGAATTATGTAAAATCAAAGTTGATATTACTGGCTTTACTCTACAAACGGCCGCTGGAATTAAATCCTTCTGCTGTGAGGGATGCAAGTGTATTTACGAAGTTTTTCATTCACATAACGTTAAGAGTTAATGAGTTTAAGCAATGCACACATTTTTAATCAATCGTTTTCAAAGCCCGATTACATTATTTAACATTTACTTTCTTTTTTTGTTTCCAACGAATAAAGCCCGTAACATACAAAATAAGTGGCAATAATCCACTAATAAATACTAGACATCGTCCAACTATTCCACCAATTTCACCGCTATGCAGAGGATGTAACATACGCACAAACCAATCCCCATTAGTACTTTGCATCGGATTTCGTTTGTTTAAAATTCTGCCGCTATATTGATCGATTTTTACCAAAGTTTTTGGAAATCGCTCACTAGGTTCACCATGTTGATAAAGCATGATAGTGTAAGTTCCTTTTTCATTACTGGGAGTCTCAATCCAACGTAGCAGTGCAGCTGGGTAAACTTGCTGTGCGATATTAACCGCTTTATCAACGCTAATATGCTCAGAGGATATATCGGGTAAAGAAGAATAAACAATTGGTGTTTTATAAATAGGTGATATTCGCTGAATTATTGGATTAAAGACATCGGGTAATTCTAATAAAATACCGCTCAACGTAAGCAGCAAAAGAAATATGACCCCATAAATACCATTAAGCTTATGCACATCAAAAATCAATCGCTCAATGCTACTTCGACGCTTAAAGGTGAATGCTGGTTTGAATTTATGAGTACGTGGATACCACAGATACACACCAGTTATTAGTAGTAGCAGAAATATTCCACCAATAATAGCCATGATGAGCTTACCTATTTTATCGAGTAACAACGTGTAATGCAGGTCGTAAATCCATGTCATCAATGTTTTCCCCCAAAATCGGCTACTCACTACTTCAGCAGTATAGGGATTAACAGACACCATATAGGGTGCAAAATGAAGATGTGCTGTTTCTTGAGGTTTATAGTAACGTGCTGTGATCATTGCCTGTGAATGATGAGGCATTTCTAGTCGCCATGACCCAGTACGTTCAGGATGTGATTTTTGCAGTGCACTGAGGAGTACATCGTAAGATTGTCTGTTTTGCGTGGTATCCTGCTGCTGAATCTGTAGAGATGGATTGATGAATTCATCAATTTCTACATAAAACACTAGCGCACTACCCGTAATGCCTGCAATTACGAATATCAAGCCAATAGTCAAACCGATGTATAAATGAATTATTAGCCAAAACCGCCGCCCAAATAGGCGACGATGCGTTTGATTATTGATAAATGAAAACGGTTGCATTTATTTCATAAAGTCATAATTAACACTGACTGCTCCATAAAATGCACGACCATCACCGGGTGAATGAAGTGTTTGTGTGCCATCATGCCACACATATTCCCAGTAAGTATCAGCAAGATTTTTAGCTTGGAATTGCAATTCAACCATCTTATTTATCTTATACGTGAGATCTAGGTTTAACAGTGCATATTCACCAAATTGTGCTTGTTTATTGGCTTCATCGGGGAAATAATTTCCTTGTCCTGTTGTCCAAAGTGAAGATTTTAAATCATGCGTAATTCGATAATCGACACCTGCTGAAAATAAATAATCGGGCGTATGATCAATTTGATTACCTGCATATTGGGGGGTCGCTGGTGCTGGTGTTTTAATGAGTGCTTCTTGAATAGAATATGTTGCCCACAAACTCACAGGGTCAATAGGTGTCACTTTTACCTCGACATCAACACCTTGTCGATCAGTTGATCCAATATTAGTAGAGTCTCCATTAGGATTGTTTAACTGTCTACGCCATTCATTAGAAGCAGATTGCTGCCAATACGCTACACGTCCCTCAGCCCATTTAACAGGTACAAATTTTAAACCCACTTCCCAACCATTGTTAATGGAAGGCGCTAAATCGGTAGCTGTAGGGGATATTTTATAAGAAGCCGAACCGGTAGCTACTTGGAATGTGCGTCCCCAGTTACCATATAAGCTATAACCATCAAGAGGCGTGAGAACGGCACCTATTTTAGGTTGCCAAATATTCCCATAATCATTGACTGCATAACTTTTACCTGTGGCCATGTTCGTGAAATCGCCATCTACTTTATCTACCCGAAATCCGGGAGTGATTTTGAGCCATTTCACAGGTTGAATCATTGATTGCAGATAACCACCGTAAACTAGAAAATCAAATTGTTGATTACGTGTTTGCTTGGTTCGCATACGCTCGGTGGTTAAATAACGAAAACTTTTATTATTTTGATTTTGGAAATCAAAACCCGATTCAACAGAAAAATCATAGAGCCCTTGTACCTTGGGGCGATAAGTCAGTGAAGTAATCGCTCCATATTGCAATTCTTCGGCAGCTCTCTCTTGCTGCGAAACGGTAGAACTAAATGTGACAAAACGTGTATCGTCGTAGGTATTAACATAACTCTTACTTGACCAGAATAAATCTTCTTTGAGATTCACATCTAAATGGGTACTAAGTTGACCAAGTTCTCTATTTCCACCATCCGTTTTATTGTGCGGCATAGATTGCAATGGATTACTACGCGCTTGATCAAGCGTTAAATATCCTGGTTCTTGTGCATTGGCTTCACTCCAGCGAGCAATTAAACCGACTTTGTATTTTTCACTTTCTGGTGTGTAGAACCATTTTCCTGAAAAGCTATTTTTATCTGAATTGGCATGATCACGATAGCCAGCGGTATCTCGATAACTAATACTATAATTTTGAGAGAATCCATTTTTTTCATATCCCAATCCCGATTGCACATCGTAGCTATCAAAACTGCCATAACTGACTCTTCCCTTGGCGTAGTTACCACCTTGATAAGTATTAATATTTGCGTTACCAGCAATGTTATGCAAACCATAACGAGGATCATTTGTTCCTCGAACCACTTCAATGTTTTCAATATCAAGCGGAAATATCGAATCAATAAAAGGCATGTTACCATCATTGGTATTACTTGGAATGCCATCGATAAGTAGTTTCACGCCATTGATATTACCTTCACCGTTAAATCCACGAAATGAAAGTTTTCCGGTTGTGGTTCCTTGATTGAATTGAGTAATTTGAACACCAGGCATACGATGAAATAAATCAAAGCTGGTAAGTACGTTTTGATTTTCAATTTTATCCGCATTCATAATGTCCACAGAGCTTAAAATATCGCGACTTTCTAGTTTGCCTGATGGCGTTCCTGTAATGACCATCTCACCTAATTCAAAAACAGAATTGTCTTGTGTATGTTTTTTTGATTCATCGGATACGCTTTCATCGGCACGAGCAGGCAACATTTGCAATGTAAGTGGCACAGAGAGTACCAGTGTGATGGAAATGGATAATTTATACTGCTTTTGTAAAAAATGAGGAGACATGGGTTAGTTCCTTTTTGTTGTAAAAGTAAAACATAGTTAATGCTAGAAATATGCCAACAAAATTAAATATATAAATCAATTTGATATGATTATTTAAATTTTTCAAAGTGCGTCAAATGACGTATTAATAAGGCATATCACGTACTATTAATTTGTAAGTTTTGTTGCTTTTTAACTACACAGTAATAGTAAAATACAATTTGATATAAAACATGGTATAAAAATAGGGGAAGTTAAATATTTGAGCACTGTAACATAGAGGGATAAATGAAAAGTTGTATCTCTGTTGATTAAATCAATCTGTAATCTTGTAATTATCTGCTGATTCCATAACGCGTTTCTTGAGTTCTCTACCCGCTTTAAAATGCACGACATGTCTTGCATTAATCATAATTTTTTCACCAGTTTTTGGATTACGCCCGTAAATAGTTGGTCGATGATGCAGTGAAAATGTGCCAAATCCACGTATTTCAATTCGCTCACCGCGAGCTAATCCATCCGCCATACACGCCAAAATTGCTTTAACTGCTGCTTCGACATCTGCATGAGACAAGAAAGGTTGGTTCTTTGCCAGTTTGTTTATTAAATCAAGCCTAGTCATTGTGAGTCAGAACCGTTAAATTCCAAGTATTTGTTTGATCTGAGGTTGACGTGAGCATGCCATTCAAAATCATTGTATTGATTTGATAATATATACGCTCGGCAACATCATCTTGATTTTTACGTGAGAGTATTGCGGTAGCTGCACCAGGAACGTTATAACTATTGAGGGGTATTCGCATCAGCGTTAATTCTCGAAATGCTTCTATAATGGCTTCTTGAGCTTGTTTGTCATTGTACATAATTTTATTTTTTATCTGACAACGGCTGTTCTTAATGAGTTAAATTCATCAAACAATGTTTCATGATATGTGCAACGCTGGAATAGCTACTTTCTGGATTAACGTATATTTTGATTCCAGCGCAAAACAACATTCATTTAATTTTCAATCTCAAAACGCCCCTCAAAACACTCAGTATGTTTCATTTCGGGTTCAACTGAATGCGCTTCTTCGAGTTTGTTCAAATTCCAGTAAAACTGAACCTTTTTAAATAACGACTCAACTTCTAAGTGATTGACTTCATTATTATGGTAATGACTATTAATCATTCCTTTTCTCCCGTATTCTTAGAAAACATGTGTATGGAAAATAGAGATATTTAATCAAGAACGGATATTAGGAATTGTCATTAAAATTCAAAATACCCGTCTTTTTATTTTATTGACCTAGCAGCAAGCAATTAGTGATTGTGATTGTCGTCATGATGTTTATGATCGTGCCCGTGCTCTTTATGTTCCTCGTGATGTTCATGCTCTTTGTGATCTTCATGATGTTCATGATGTTCGTGCTCTTTATGTTCTTCGTGAGTGTGATCAGTGTGTGTGGTATCTGACATTTTTATTCTTCCTCGATTAATAAAATACACAAATGACTTCTCTAAAAAAAAGCAGTACCAAATGAAGATACTGCTTATGCTTATGCGCAAGTAGAGAAGGATAAAAGCTCCGTTCATAAGAGCAGGCAAAATTCTAATCGATAAAATTTGTTTAGGAAATGTGACAAATAGTCGCGCGACAAAATGACACGCGGCAAAATGTCGCGCGACAATATGCCGCATTTTCAACAGGTTAAAATATTCGTAGACTATGCTCGTCATGTGAAAACGCACAAGCGTTCCATCGTTCAATTTTTTTATGAGAGATTAAAATGTCACAAATAGTGTTAGCCGCTACTAAACGAATTGATATCAAACAATTTCTACACAATGTAAAACGATTCTTAATCGATGCTGTTTTAACAGATACGGGTATGATTACTGTTTTGGCATTAGTTATTACATTTACTGGATTAATGTTGATGCAAAGCACTTTTAATCAATCCAATGAAGCTAAAAGTGTTGCTTGGTATACAGCCAATATTAAAGCTGCTCAAGCCAAAAATAATGAATGCCATAGAGCCAGCAATGCGACCGAATTACAATCCTCACCAGACTGCATCAATGCCCTACATGCTATTGAGATCAGTTTCAAATAACAGTTGAAAATGCGCCGCCAGTAGTTCCCTCCTAGAAAGAACGCTACCCATAAAACCTATGGGTAGTTATCTCTTATACCTACCCCGAATCAAGATAAAAAATGTATGTGATATGACCTAATATTAGGGCATATAGCGCAACTTATAATCCGTAGCGACGTCACAATTACACCTAACTTATTAAAAAATAATGTTTTTATATTTTGGCTTATTCTTTGCAACATCAAACTAACACTTTCGTATTATTCTATTATTAATTTATTAAAAAATGAGGTAGTTTTATGACGCTAGTATATGTAGCAAAAGCATTAGATATGGTAACTGATCTAGAAAAAAAAGATGGCTATGATTTTTCCGATGATACAGTTAGTTTTCTTCTTAATAAGATTAGAGGCATACACGCATTTGAGCCGCCGATATATAACGACATATTACCAAGTGAAGAAGATTGGACATATTTAGAGGATATTATTTCTATAGAGTTAGGCGGTTATTTAAGTGAACATAGTGATGTTGATATTGACTATGAAGAAAAAGACAAAAATATTGATTTTCAATTAGAGCTATTTCAAAAAGCAGTTAAATATTTAGAAGAGTACTGTTTACTGCACAACGCTTAATTCCAAACACAACAGCCATGTTCCTTGCTTTATTAAGGAGCGTGGCTTTCTTATTTGTAACATTTTTAGTTGCATACAACTTTAACGAACAAAATGGAAAAAATACTACTTTAATATTCGACAGCTAACAAGGCTCAAATATACGTCAAGCCATACCTCATAAGGCATAGTGCTACTTACTGCGTAATCTTATGTCCAACCGCTGACGCGTTCACTCGCACTTTCATATCTGCTCCTGGCTTGAAATGCACACCATATCTTTGTGGAACTGAAACAATTTCACCTGTTTTTGGATTGCGTCCCAGTTTAGCCTTGTAATGTTTGAGCGAGAATGCACCAAAGCCTCGTATTTCTACGCGTCCACCACTGGCTAATTCATTAATCGTCTTATTGATGAGCAGCGTTACTGCGGCATCCACGTCAGCATGGCTAAGATGGGGTTGTTTACTGGTAAGGAGTTGAATGAGTTCTGATTTGAGCATGAAGGGTAAGTGCGAGTGTGATTACGTTTTTGGAATTTATTATTTGTCGTCAACGTCAGCGCAAAGTTAAATATAAAGGCAAATGCAAAAATGCCCCACTTGCCTCACTTAACCCACTTGTCCCACTTAGCGTTTTTGTGTTTTACTATAAGCTCATAGGTTATGATGTTTTTTGTACATCATCTGTGTTCTCAAAGTAAATGGTAAGGAAAGCCACAAACTTAATTCATCCTAGGGTTTGTGGTTTTTTTATGCCTGCGGATAACTTTAATCAATATCAATCAATCTACACAATACTTGATATTTAATCACGTAGAGTTGGTTTAACGCTGCAATCCATTGCTGACAAACTCAATGCACTGGGCGTGAAAACCGTGAGAGGTGGTGCTTGGTATCCGTCTACTGTGACAAATATATTGAAACGTGCTGCGTAGAATGTGCAAGGCGTTCAATTAACGAAAAAGTTAAAGTACGTTTGAATTTTGCATTGTCGATGTTTGTTGTAAGGGCTTAACCTTCGGAATTCCATTTTGCTTTATGTGCCATAAATCAAATGCTAATTGCATCTTTAACCATGTTTCTGCCGTTGTGTTGCCGAGCCACTGTTCAAGGCGCAATGCTAAGTCTGGCGAAATACTTGAATGCTCGTTTAGCACCCGTGATAATTGCACACGCGACACGCCTAATTGTTTAGCGGCTTGCGTTACCGTCATACCCAGTTGTGGGAAAATATCTTCACGCAAAATGCTTGCAGGATGGGGTGGATTAAACATAGTTACTCCTAGTGATAATCTTGATAGTCAACCAACTCAGCATCGTCAACGTCGAATCGGAACGTGAGCCGCCAGTTTTTATCTACCCAAATGGCATAATGTCCCTCTAATTGGTGACTAAGTGGGTGAAAACGCCAGCCCGCAATATCCATTTCTTTTGGTGTTTTAGCGTTATTCAATAACGTCAACTGACGTGCTAGTTTATTAGCATGTTGCGCTTGAATACCCGACTTAGATCCTGTTTCAAAAAACAGTTTAATGCCTTTGTGAGAAAAACTTTTAATCATGAGCAAAATTGTATCGCGTATAGACACAAGATACAACAGATGACCCTTTTGAAAAAATTGAACAAGGAAAATTAGACCATTACACTTGTCATCTTTCTGAAAATAAGAGGTAGCTATGACGAATAAAACTGTTTGCCAAATTTGCGGGAAGGACTCTAGCGCTGCGTGATGTCCTGCTTTTTTACAGGCTTCAATTCTTGCCGCTAATTCAGCTTGTGCATGGGCTAATAATTGGAGTTCATCTTCATAGTTTGTATTTGTCTGGTCGTTCATTTATCGATCATAGATACGTATTCAGTTTTAATTAACACTTATATGTTATAAGGTATTTGTAGTATGTTGTACATAACTCTTCAAAGGCGGGGAAAAAATGAGTAAAAACTCAGCAAAAGCATATCAATTTACAATACAGAACAATATTATTATTAACGTTTCTGAAATTAAAAATGGCCGAATTAAATTAGAAAAAATGGATTCAGATGAGCAGTGGTCATATGACGCGACGACCAAGCAAGTAACAAAAACAGAGAATGAGCATGGTCGCCTTCAAACTACCGTTTATACTGACGCAGATGGTGATGGGTCTTTTTCTCAATTGAATAGCTCTTATGGGATTCCTTCTTCAACGAGCACGCTAACATCAACTAATGCAAATAATGGGTATAAGTTTGATATAGTCAACCAAGCTATCACAGCTGTTTATGAAGTAAAACAGGGAGTAGTAAGACAAGAGCGCGTGGACTCTGATGAAGTGTTTACCATTAAAGGTACTGACATAGTTAAAACAGAATCAGAACACGGTGTTATTGAGACAACAACTTATGCAGACAGTAATGCCGATGGCGTTTATGCGAAAGTTTCAACGACCTACTCAGCAACCACAGGTGGCATTTTAAGTAATGCTTACCATGGTGACGACAAAAATGATCGCTGGAGCGGGACTAATAGTGATGATTACTACTACGGAGCATTGGGTAACGATGTGATTAATGGTGGCATTGGCAATGACGAATTATTAGGTGCAGATGGTAGCGATAATCTTGTTGGTGGACTCGGTATGGATAAGCTTTACGGTGGTGATGGTGATGACTTATTAATCGGCGGGCATGGTCTGGACAGTTTGACCGGTGGTAGCGGCAATGACATATTTAGGTTTGAAAATATTGCTGAATCTAGTTTAACAAGCAATGATGTTATTTACGATTTCTCGTCAGGCGATAAAATTGACCTATCTGCTATAGACGCAAAACCAGTAAGTCGTATAAATGATGCGTTTACATTTATCGGCACATCCGCTAACTTAAATACAACCGGTGGCAATGGTGTTTTATGGTTTGAAAATAATATTCTCTACGGTAGTAATGACAATGATTTAGCAGCTGAATTTCAAATACAAGTGTTAGGTACGAGCACATTATCTTTAGCTGATATTATTCTATAAAGTTTTCATCCTCTAAAAGCCCAAAGAAAAAATTTTCCGAGGGCTTTTTCTAAGCTAAATCTAAAAATAAGAGTTCATTTATAGGTCACGAAAAACATACATGAACTTAATTTAAATAAAGTGCTCTTTAATTTTCTTTTTAATCAAATTTAAAATTTAGATTGCTACAATAAATGTTGACTTTTTTGGTATGTATACCATCATCTATTATGATTGACAAATATCGATAAAATTTGTCTTGATTAAGCTAATCTAAACGAGTAATTCATCATATAAAATTCTTTAAATATTCTTTAAATAATCTAATTTAATTTATACTAACAATTATTTAATTAGTAAATTTTTATTTTACTAATACGCGAATTCAATATTCACGAATATTGTATTATGTAAAAATAAAAAAAGCTGGGATGCAAACATGAAGAGATTTTTACTATTGACTAGAGCAAGAACAAGAAGCAAAAAACATCCCAGCATGAAAAATTGTACATCTAAATTAATTACAATTCAATCAATTACTTAAATTTTTAATATTATCTATAACTTCGAATTACTTGGTCGAATTGAATAGCAAAAAAATACATAAAATAGCCTATTTTCAGCAAATTATAAATCGTAAAAAATGACTTAAATACGCTTAAAATATTCATATTCAGTTAATATTCGGTTAACATTAAATTAATATTAATGTATTTTTAATTTTTATAAAAAATTAAAAATAGTTAGACTGTAATATTAATACAAATATAATTTTTCATTAACTCAGTTATAATTTATCATTAATGGCGCCTTAAATTAAGGCGGACTTATTTAGGCGAAAGCATAAATTAATATTGGAGAGATTATGAAAAAGTTATTAGCTATAGTCAGTTTGGCAACAGCAACCTATTTACCGGCAGTATATGCACAAGAGTTTGCACCCATTCACGCGGAAACACATAACAACGTAGCATGTGTAAAAACAAGTGAAGAAGAAATTAAATCATTATTTGATAGATGGAATGAGGCCTTAGCCACATTAGATCCAGAAGAGGTTACTCAAGAATATGCGAGTGATGCGATTTTATTGCCGACTTTATCAGATATACCGCGAACTACTCGCGCAGAAATTAAAGACTATTTTGTCCATTTCCTGCAAAAGAAACCTCAAGGTAAGATTGTTCAAAGAACCATTAAGTTAGGTTGTAACATTGCTTCAGATACAGGACTTTATATATTCACGGTCCATGAAAAAAATGGCAAAACCAAAGAAGTTGAAGCTCGTTATTCATTCGTTTACGAATATGACGACGACCAATGGCTAATCGAACATCATCACTCATCATTAATGCCCGAGCAACTTGAAATTGCTGCTCATCCGCATCATCACCATGCAAAACATTAAAATCGTTCCTTAAGTTTTGCAGAAAAAGCCGTTTAGCCTACTTTTGATTGCAGCGGCTTTTTTTATGATGTTTTAGATAAAGTATCCATTTTTTTATGATTATCACTCATTGATCTACTTGTTATAAAACGAAACTCGGCCCGTTTCAATATCATACATAGCGCCAACAATATCAATTTTCCCGAGTTCATATAAATTATGTAGTAGAGCACTGCGTTGCTTAACCTGTTCAACCATAAGTATCACATTTTGCTCAGACACGGCTTGAATTAATGTTTCGTCGTGACTAATTTTCATGATGTTATGCTGTGAGCAAACACAATCAACCGCTGGTTGGATTTTTTCAAGTAAACCAGTTAAATGATCTAGCTTGACGTCAGCACAAGCACCCTTGATAGCACCACAATGTGTGTGTCCCAAAATAACAATGAGTTTTGAACCCGCCACGGAGCAAGCGTATTCCATGCTACCTAAAATATCCTCGTTAACGATATTACCTGCAACACGGGTACTAAACACATCACCAAGTCCTTGATCAAAAATTAATTCTACTGACGTACGCGAATCCATGCAGCTCAAAATAATGGCCATGGGAAATTGATTGGTTTGCGTGTCATTGATTTGTTCAAAAAGATTGCGATTCACTTTGAGATTATTCATAAAGTGCGCATTTCCTTCCTTGAGAATATCCAATACTTGTGCTGGTGAGAGTGCTTGCTGGCTTTCATACGTTTGTGCTTTAACATTTTTAACTGGTTCTAAGACACCAAAACCACGCACATTTTGCAATGTCACGTTAATATTTTTTAAAGGGGCTTCTTTTTTAAAATCACAAATAACCTCGAAAACGTCGTAGTCTAAATAAGTTGAGCGTGTTGCATCAATAATCACTTCTGAATTTTTAGGGAGATGATCAAATGTTTGTTTAAGATTAGCCTTGTTTAAGAACGACACATTTTCAGATAAACGAAAAATAATTTTATTGCCAATATGTGTTTCACGAAAATACATAGCACGTTTATAATTTTCAGCGATAACTGATACTAAAGCACAAGCAAAACCAATAAAAATACCAGTTAAGAAGTCGGTAAAAATAAGCCCTAAAATCGTCGCACAAAACGGTAGAAAATGATAAATTCCAGCTTTATACATTTTAACGATGATGCTTGGGCGTATGAGTTTATAACTGGTGACGAGCAAAATACTGGCAAGACTGGCGAGTGGGATTTTATTAAACCAGTCGGGAATTAAAAATACCGTCATTAACAGCAGTACCCCCGATATAAAACCAGCCGATTTTGTTTTTGCACCTGATTGAATGCTAAGGGAGCTTCGAATAATCACTTGGGTGAGCGGCAAACCGCCAAGTAAACTTGACGTCATATTTCCAATACCTTGAACTATCAATTCTCGATTCGTTGGCGTCACTCGTTTATACATATCTAGTCGATCAACTGCTTCGACAGCAATTAATGTTTCTAAGCTCGCCACAAACGCTAGTGTGATTGCACTTATGTAAATCAATGGATTGCTTAGTTGTGAAAAGTCTGGACTGTGCATTTGCTCAAATAAATCGCCCATCGATTTTGCAACAGGTAGGGAGACAAGATGTGATTCTTTGAGTGCTACATCAGGGTAATAAAAACGTAAATATTCATTAAAAAGAACCCCTAGGATAACAATATGAAGTAATTGAAAAACGTTTGATATTTTAAGTGCTGGATGCTCCCAAATGATCAGAATAATCAAAGATATAACGGCAATAGTCATTGCAGTAGGTGAAAACGAATCAAACATATGTGTTAATTCAGAAAATGAAGAATAGCTATCTGACTGAAAAAAAGACAAATCTCCTTCATAATCGCCATCATAACCGACTGCATGAGGGATTTGTTTGATAAAGATAATGGCTCCAACACCTGACAACATACCTTTAATGACAGCACTAGGAAAATAATGTGCAATGGTTCCCATTTTAGTGAGTCCCATCACAATTTGACATATGCCTGCAAGAAATACTGTTAATAAAAATGCACTAAATCCAAGTGATTCAATACTACTGAGCATAATGACAACCAATCCGGCTGCCGCACCACTAATACCAAGTGAAGAGCCACTCAATGGTGCCACTAATATACCACCCACAATACTGGCAATTAATCCTGAATACAATGGCGCCCCGCAAGCAAGTGCAATGCCTAGGGACATAGGAATAGCTATAAAGAAAATAGCCATTCCTGCTGGAAAATCATACTGTATATTTTTGAATTCAATCATCGATAGAGGCACCAGAATTATTATTAGAAACGAACCAACTAAATATGTTTCTCACCAATACCTGAAAAACGTTGGTAACCGTCTATCTCAATGAATTCAACTCGAATATTGTCGTCTGAGGTGGTGGCTAAAAAATCCTCGATCGTTTCCAAAATATCATGATCAATAAATTTTGCTCTCGTAGTATCAATTGTGACAATACTGTTTTCTTCGATGCTCAAAATAAATTTACGCAGTACCGCTTTGTTCAAAAATGACACGTCTTTATTAAAAGAGAGCTGGTAATGTGAACCTTCTTTAGACAGCGTAATAGCGGCTTGATAATTCGCTTTTATAACAAAGAACAAACCAAACGCCATGCCAATAGCCATACCTTCAAGTAAATCGGTGATAAGAATTGCTGCAATAGTAATAATAAAAGGCAAAAATTGACTCGCCCCTTTTTGATAAAAATGCTTAAAGACAGCTGGATTTGCTAATTTATAGCCTGTATGCAATAAAATCGCCGACAAACAGGCAAGTGGGATAGTATTTAAATACTCCGCGACAAATAAAATGCTCAACAGCAACCAAACACCATGTAGAAAACAGGAAAGATGCGTTCTTCCTCCTGCATTGATATTGGCTGCACTTCGAACGATAACAGCGGTCATAGGCAGGCCGCCTAAACAGCCGCTTACAATATTGCCAATCCCTTGTGCTTTTAATTCACGATTCGTTGGTGCAATACGTTTGAGTGGATCTAACTTATCTGTGGCTTCTAAACTCAGCAATGTTTCAAGGCTAGCAATAATGGCAATAGTCACTGCAGAAGCATAAGTATCGAGTCGAGTTAAATAACTAAAATCAGGAAAAACAAAGTAATCAAATAGCTCTATTGGACTATTTATAGGAGGAAGATTGACGAGATGCTGTTTACTTACCGCCCATTCGGGGGCATATTGAATAGTGTATTGATTGTACGCAATACCCCAAATGACAGCGAGGAGCGCAGCAGGAATATGCTTAAAAAACGTATGTTGCTTAAACCAAGGTAAATTCCAAATAATTAAAATGAATAGTGCGACACTGCTAATCACAATCGAGCCATGCGAGATATTATGTGAAATCGAATCGATTAACTCTTGTAGGCTCGATTCCGCACTTTCTTGCATATAGCTTTCGTCACCCTCGTAGCTGGTGTGATAGCCAGTAGCATGCGGTGTTTGTTTGATAATTAAAATTAAACCGATTGCTGCTAGCATCCCTTCAATGACAGCAGAAGGAAAAAATGCACCAATAATACCAGCCCGTAAATACCCCAATATCAACTGAATGATACCCGCTAAAATAACGGCTACCAGTAAACCTTGAAAGCTACCTAATGTTTCAATAGCGGAAAAAACAATTACCGTCAAACCTGCTGCAGGACCCGATACGCATAATTGCGATCCACTTAAAAAAGAAACCAATAGTCCGCCTACAAGACCTGCAATTAATCCTGAAAATAAAGGTGCTCCTGATGCTAATGCAATTCCTAAACAGAGCGGCAATGCAATTAAAAACACCACTAATGAGGCCGACAAGTCACCTTTAAAATTCGCACCGTAATAGGCAATATGTTTATGAATCATAATAAATCCTCATTTAAATCAATTGATTGATTTCTATTTAGTGACGATAGAATCAAATTTAGGTCACACACTATCTTTAAATAAATAACCTTGATTACGCCGAGTAATAATCCGCTGTTTACCTATCTTTTGACGCAATCGAGAAATATAGACTTCAAGGACGTTACTACCCGGGTCAGAATCCAGTTCATATAAATTTTCGATTAATTTGGATTTTGTCAAAAGTTTATTGGGGTTTAAAAAAAACAACCTCAGTAACATATATTCAATAGGGGTTAAATCATGAACAATATTATCATTCGTGACCGTTTTATTATTTTCATCCAAGGACAAACCACAGGCTTCAATACGTTTTAGAGATTCGCTCTTACTGCGTTTTATAATAATGTTGAGACGCGTAAGTAATTCTTCAATATGAAAGGGTTTGCCTAAATAATCATCAGCACCGGCTTTAAGACCATCTGCACGGTTATACCAGTTATCTCGAGCAGTAAGAATTAGGATAGGAGTGGTTAACCCTTTTTTCCGCCATATTTTTAGTAAATCTAAACCTAATAGGTCCGGTAATCCTAGATCGAGTACGATAATGTCATAATCTTCAGTAGACCCCATAAGCTCACCTGATTTTTCCTCCATCGCTAAATCAACAGTAAAGCCCGATTTAACTAAATCTTGTTTAATTAATTTCCCAAGGTGTTGGTCATCTTCAACAAGCAATAATTTCATTAATCTTCACCTCAAATATGTCCATATATTAAAACCAAAAAACCTTTGCAAATAGTCTGAAAATAGCCAATGAGCAGTTCAAAATACGCAGTCCAATTGATTTCTCATTGAATTTTTTTTAATTATAAATTGCTAGACTGAATAGAAACTGAACAAAGCGGTTTTTTTAAGCAATGCAGATGTTTATTTTCTCTTTTGGAATGGATAAATGGATTTAATTTTCAGCTATGATTCATAAATATTTCAGATAATAGAAAATATTTTGAACTGCGTTATATTCACACGAGAACGTTATGAAAAGAATTACATTGATTATTGTGCTGTACTCAATTCCTCTTTACGCTATTCAAGCTCAAACCTTTACACCAATACATGCGGAAACACATAACAATATTACTTGTGTTAAAACCAGTGAAGAAGAAATAGGTATGCTTTTTGAAAGATGGAATGCTACTTTAGGGACGCTAGACCCCAATCAAGTCGCCTCTCAATATGCTAAAGATGCTGTATTACTCGCAACATTATCCGATAAGCCTCGAGCAAATCATGAGGAAATAAAAGATTATTTTGTTCATTTTTTACAAAAAAAACCTCAGGGGAAAATTGATCGTCGCATCATTAACCTAGGCTGTAATACAGCCTCTGATACGGGAATTTATACATTTACACTTCATGAAAAAGGTAAAATTAAGCATGTTCAAGCGCGTTACTCTTTTGTTTACGAATATGACGACGATCAATGGTTAATTGAGCACCATCATTCATCATTAATGCCTGAGCAACTATTTAAAAATTCTAATCGAAATCGTCATTAAATAATGAGTTTTACATTATTTTGGCATTTTCCGTTATGCTAATTGTAAATGTAGAGGCGAATCTTGAAAGAAATAATCATCATAGGAAATTGCAATGTGACAGTTGATTATTCTCAATTGGTTAATTCTGCAGATTTTGTTGTTCGATTTAATGAGATGCGTAATTATGGTTACAATTCTGGCACAAAAGTAGATGCGTTATGTGTGACTAATCTATCTACACCTGGACGGTTATTTTCAAAGTCGAAAACGTTGGAAAAATTTTCGTCTATTGAAACACTCAAAGAGATTTGGTTTCCGCGTACATCGAACCATTTACCTTTTCAATTCTGGTTTAGGCCGCTGAGTACGAAGGTATTTAGCTGTGCTGATTATCGAAATCACATTATTGCACGAAATAATTTTCATCAAAAAAATATAGTCTATTTTTCAGATGACTTATACGCAGCATGTTGTAGTGAACTACATATCGATTGTGAATCAATTAATTTCTCCCCAAGTACAGAGTATTTAGCAATTAAATATGTATTGCAACGGTTTGGAACATTAGACACACGAATTTCATTAATCGGCTTTTCATTTGATCAATCTAGTTGTTATCTATATAAAAATGAAAAAAATAGCGTAATAGAACTTCAAAAAAGGGGCTTGATTTATATTCTCAATTTTTATTATTATTCTTTTGCAAATTAAAAATGATCGTTTTTAATTTTAAAAACTATTTCTCAGTTAACTTGAATAAAGGTAAAACTTTGCAATAATGGGTAGCAGCTTAGTTTGATAAGCTAATAGTGTTGCCGAATATTTTTTATTATTAAGTTCAAAGCTGAGTATTTCTCCGAATTTTTTAGCGATTGCTGTGGCATCAACTAATGCAACTAAAACGGCTAATTTTTCATCTGGTTTTACTAACGCATATACCTATTTTATTCTTTTTACGCGTATGACATAACCAGAATGTGAAGCAACCTCTCAACGTCGATTTTTTTGAATTTAGCAATATCGCAAGATAAAAAAATCCCTCAATACTTTGCAATAATGAGAGCTTAGCGATTAAATCAAACTATTAAATATAAAAAAACTATCTATGTAGATTTTGTCGCTGAATTTAGCGTTGGACTCGTCATCTGTATCTGCTTACACTATTGGTGATGGTGCTTATATGTTCGAAGTATATATTTCAATGACGGGGCTAATCTCGAAAACATACCGAAAACTATAGTAATTATGTTAAAGATGATTTGCGATGACTAGTTAATAATCGCAATTGTTCATAGTTTTTTTTAAACTGTTCAATATTATGGTATTCATTGCCGATTATATAGTTTTTTAGCAATGAGCAAAAGCAATACGATTGATTAGAAATAAATTGTTTAAATTCATCATGAGGCGCGTTAAGCATGAATTTCACCAGTCTTGTATTGAATATAACACCTTCATTTTTAATAATATAATCCATATCAGACAGGTTTTTCATAAAAGCATAATTGAGTTCATTTTCAATAGCCGGATCATTTTCACCTCGATATTCGGCATAATATAAAAACAGAACCCATCCTTCAAATCCAACTGCTTCGAGCAAAGATTTTATTCTTCTTTCATGCGCCCCTGTAATAATTATGTCATCGATAAAAAAAAGTACTTTTCCTTTGATAAATGCTTTGTCTATAGAAAAATCATCGGACGTAATAGCCCGTTCCCTTTGTTCTTTGGACATAGCACCATAATCTTCATTATAACTATGCGCTCTATGCACTTTTAAATCCTCTACTGCCTTATTATCTATGCTCCATACTGGATTAAATTCATTAATAAAAAAATCTTTAAGTGCAGTTGACGCAACGGGGATATTTTTCCACGGTGCAGAACAGATAACAACTTGATTATTCGACGTGTTTTGATGAATACTTTTCAACCATATTGATCCCAGAAAACCACGAGCCAATTCTCTTCCCAATTTTTGGGCAAACGTCTTACTTCCATGCTTGAATTTACTGTATTCAATTGCAGAAAAAGTTAAGTTATCCGTATCTGTGAATTTATGTATCGAAAAACGAGAAACGCTAATCATGTGTTACGATTTTAATAAGTTGTGCTAAAGAAAGTTTTGTAACATCTAAAAATGTTATGCCATATCGCTCACTAGCTCCATCTGTCTTAGGATTATCGCCTATATGGAATGTGGGTTTTATCTGAAATTCAAACATTGAGGCATCGATCTTTGCTTTTCCGACTTCATCTGAGAATTTGCAATGACTTTTTGGAATACCGAATTTATCGAAAATAACTCGACTTAAAGCAGTGCCACTTGTAAAAACCGTATTCGAAGACACATAAATGGTGTATCCCGCTTGTCTTGCAATCTCAATAAATGAGGGGGGTAAATGATTAAAAGGAGGATATTTAACAAACATATCATCTGAAAGTAACATGAATTCTTCTATGTCTTTTGTATGCCAGTTAGGGAAAATGCGTTTATTTATTCCCAATCTATCTATATGACCTCCCTTAGTTTGAGCTTCAACATCAGCCAATTTTTTATAATACGTTTTTTGAGTAAGCCAGTAATCAAAAGTGATTGAATCATCAAATTGACACAATAGTTTAAATTGATTCTCCCTAAAATGAGGATTACTCACACACAACGTTCCCCAGAAGTCTAAGCTTATCGCTTTCATGGAATTAAACCTAAGATATTACTTGAAAATTTTTAAGGCAAGGAAATTGAAATTATTTTGAATTTCTTATTACTTAAATTACATCGGCAATAAATAACCGTTAAAAGATTGAATGCCAGTGAAATGATAACATTCAATAATAGATACGGGTAAATAAGTCTACTCTAGTTCTAAATGCGTATACTATCATCGCAAATTATGTTACCTATTTTTCAAATACTTAAATGCGATCACAATCTCACTGAGTAGAAAGCTTAGTACCAGAATTTATGGCATCATTACGCTGTATCATGGACAAAATTAGCATTACTTAAAGTGCAACCAGTTGCTTAATTTAAACATATTACATACTACGCTATTTTTAATGTTGCAAGAGCTGAGATGTACTTAATGGCATTTTTAAAATTTGGAGGAAATAAAAAACAAAAAAATCTCAGCCCTTTGCATTGCATGTAAAATACTATCAATACAGTTTTTCAACTACATCTTTACCTAAACTATTCAATTTTAAAGAGATAGATCGCCATAATTAGCGTCAGAAAAGCAATTACAACCAACAAGCTTTCTAAATTTAGTTCCATAATAAAATCCTTTGCTTCTGTTAAAGAAAAATATCGTATTTTTGGTTTAGCTTAATGGTGGCATTTCTTAAAAAAGCGGCTACCTAAGACTCATTAGCGGTAGCGTAATCAACAGCGATAATATTGCATATAAAGCCGCTGCTGACGTATGTTTTTCTAAAATTTCAATGCCTATCAAAGACACAAGTCGTACAAGCAAAATATTACTAAAATACGTATCACATAACTCCTCTAGTCAATTTCGTTTATGGCTAACACGAAATGAAAAAGTTATACGCCAAGCTACTAAAATAAATGCTCAACAGAGCAACTCGTCATCTTTTTATTTCACTTTAGGTAAAGCATATATAAAACATACTAAATTAGTCAACTATATTTTAGTTACGCCATTACAATTTTCAACTCAGAGTGTGAACTTATTAGTTCGCGTACTAAATATGCGTTAACGATAGTGGCAGAAAACTAAGTAATACCTCTAATTTAGATGAAGCGCGATGACGTAGTGATGAAACCAACCGTAAAAACAATGTAATGAGTACTATTGTAAGCGACAAACAAAGTGGATTAACCTTGCAATCCATTGCTGATAAACTCAATGAATTGGTCAGGGGTGGTGCTTGGTATCCATTCGCTGTGGCTACAAAGTAATATTGAAATTCTAAGCCATTACACCCTCGTAATTATTGATTTACTAAACCATCTTTTACTCGAGTACTGTGGTATGAATGGCTCTGCTTGCCATACTAAATATCGAATTAATAAGGTATTTTTTTTGATTGACATGTCTTTGCTTAAAATGATAACCTGGCTCGGCAGTAGGTTAATTTGCACTGTAAATCATAACTATAATAATTTTCATCAGTAACAGTGTGGATTCAAATTGGTTCTAAGCTGAGCTGTACAACCTTATGCTTTTATTGAATGAACTGAGGCAACTAACCACTAGTCACTGTGAAGACAATCCACTATTACCTTTAAATAAAAGGAATGCGATATGTCAAACAATAAATTACCCGGTATTATTCTGTTAGCACTAGCCTTTTCTCAAGTGGGATACGCTTCAGAAAACGTCACACCTCCTCAAAGTGCTGTCGATTTAAAAAATACATCAAACCAATTTTGGTGGCCCGAGAAACTCGATTTAGGCCCTCTGCGTCAACACGCTTCAGAATCCAGTCCAATGGACAAAGATTTCAACTATGCTAAAGAATTTACTAAACTTGATATTGATGCTTTAAAAAAAGATATTGAAGTGTTAATGAAGACCTCTCAAGACTGGTGGCCTTCAGACTATGGCCATTATGGACCATTCTTCATACGAATGGCTTGGCACAGTGCTGGAACTTATCGAGTGCTAGATGGTCGTGGTGGAGGCGATGGTGGTCAACAACGTTTTGAACCGTTAAATAGTT
>ERZ1034361.665-NODE-665-length-21151-cov-3.415536_pt1 | contig 21151 bp, 18 predicted proteins | sample MGYA00520617_ERZ1034361 | MGnify/ENA primary metagenome ERZ1034361 (study PRJEB33736, sample SAMEA104284507) | Azolla filiculoides | biome: Urban; feature: Water surface; material: Ditch water | place: Netherlands | collected 2015-10-28 | depth 0-0.1 m ...
CCCCAAGTCTAAAACACAGTTGACCCCCTATCAATAAAAAAAAAATAATCCCGAAATCTTCTCGAAACGGGACGGGATGAAGCCGCGGCGCATGGCCAGCCAGCGACGGGCTTCGTCGTTGTCCACCCATTCGCTGTCGCTGCTTCCTGTGGTGCGCAATTGGGCCTCACCGCTGGCAGACAGGGCGTTGCGCACACTGCGTTCGTTCATGTCAGCAAGGATCGCCAGGTCCTTGAGCGAAAGCCCCTCTCCCATGTCCAGGCTCAGGCGTGCCCATGTGGCCTCGTACAGGTCGGGCAGGGCTTGCCAGTTCGCATTGCCAGCGTCCCCCATGTGAACCCGGTCTCCCATGAACAGCGCGAGCAGTTCTGAACTAAGAAAGATAACGAAGTCCTCGACATGCTCCAGATCGGCCTTGAATTCATAGAGGGGTTGCCCTGCCAAGTAACGCTGTTCGTAGGCGTAGTCGTACATGGCCATGACCAGTTGGCCAATCGACAGCTGGTCGATGTCGATGTCGTCCAGGCTCAGTGTCCAGTCTGGTGTGTCGAGTGTTAGCGCGACACGCCCTGGTATGGCGGGGGTGCTCAAACCAAGCGCCCGGTGACCAGCACCGGAGCCGAGCACGGTATTCAGGCGCAGCAGGTCGGCCAGGATGCGGCCAGCCAGTTCAAGCCGGACTTGTTCTCGGGTATGATTTTTTTTACCAATTTCCATGGATCACTTTAGTTTGCGAGTTATGCGAATATCTTACAAAAATTTATGCGAGGTGCGCATAATACTGAATATTTTCTATTCAAGGCCGCAGTACAGCCATGACTCCACCCCCCGACCTCACCCGCTTCCTCACCGCCCAGTCCCCCGTCATCGACACCGTGCTGGCCGAGTTGCACGCCGGCTGCAAGGAGAGCCACTGGATGTGGTTTGTCTTCCCGCAGCTCGGGGCTCTGGGGCGAAGCGGCACTGCCCGCTTCTACGGCATCGAGGACCTGGAGCATGCGCGCCGCTACCTCGCGCATCCGGTGCTGGGGCCGCGCCTGCTGGAATGCACGCGCGCCGTGCTGGCGCATGGTGACCGGAGCGCGCACGCGATCTTCGGCTCGCCCGACGACCTCAAGTTCCGTTCCTGCATGACGCTGTTCGAGCTGGCCGGGCCGCAGCAGCCGGAGTTCCGCCAGGCGCTCGAACTGTTTTATGGCGGTGCGCCCGATCCAGTGACGGTCAGGCGGCTGGCCTAGCCGGCAGCCCGGCGTGCTTTCCAGGACTCGAACTGCGAGGGCCGCAGGCCGTAGCGTGCCAACACGCCCTCGTGCAGGCGGCGCAGTTCATCGACGATCAGGGCGCGCAGATCGCCCAGTTCCGCATCGGGCACGCTGGCTTGCGCCGTGGCCTGTTCGATCAGTTCCATTGCATCGGCCTGTGGTGACGTAACCACCTCGCGCACCGCTGACTTGATCAGGTCGCGCCAGCGCAGACGCAGCGGGTCGGGCTCGGCCAGTTGCTGGCGTATGGCCAGGTATTCCTGGGTCGAGCGCTCGTAGGCCCAGACGAACAGGTCGCGCAGCAGTTCGATCCGGGTCATTTCATAAACTCCCAGCATGGCCCGGCTGTAGGCCTGCTCGGGTACGTCGAGGAAGGTCAGCGGGCACAGGTTGGCGCGGAACAGCGGCAGGTTGGCCGCCAGCCGCGAGCAGCGCTTGTTGATGTCGGCAAAGGGCTGCAGGTAGGGCAGCTGCACCATGACGAAAAAGGCCTGCTCGAACGGGTCCTCTATGCGGTGAGCCTTGTCCAGCAGGATGTCCAGCGCATCCTCGATCTGGGTCGGTACCGACAGCGGGCGGTAGACGCTCAGACCGATATCGACCGCATGTCGCCTGACCCGGCCTTCGTCGGTGGGGTTGGGCAGCAGGTTCTCGGCCAGCGCGGCGTGCAGGTTCATCAGCGTGTAGCGGTCGAAACCGACCGTGGCGATGTTCTCTACCAGCAGCTCGATCGCTGCCTTGTGGTTGAGGATCATCTGCGTCTCGATCGCGCCCTTGCCCTGGGCGACGCGGCCATGCTCGATCAGTTCGCGCGTGTCCAGCCGCGAATAGGTGTTGCCCTCCAGTTGTGACGAGGCCCATGACAGGTCGATCAACAGCCGGTTCAGGATGGATCGGCTGTAGGTACCGGCCGGCTGGCTGAGCTGAGTGGTGCGCCCGAGCCGGTGCAGCTGCTGGCGCAGTGACAGCGACAGGTAGAAGCTGCTGTTGGGTTCGTAGCGATCCAGCAAGTCGCGCTGGTAGCCGACTGGCTTGCGCGCCATCAGTGGCTGGTCGATGTAGGAAAGGATGTCACGGCTGTCCTCGGACAGGGGGATGAGCGTCGTCCAGTCATCGCGTGGCATGACCGAGGTGCCGGCTGGTGTAGCGGCCAAGGCGACGTAACGCCTGGCCCGACCCATGCCCCGGGCTTCGATCCGGCCGGCATGCAGCAAGGCTTCGATCCGGCGCTGCAGCATGCGCCTGGCCATTTGCGGATGCAGCGTCTGCAGTTCTGCCAGGCCCAGGCCTGCCGCGTGGGCAAGCAGGGAAGCGTAAAGGTCTGGCTTGTCGGTCATGGCGCAGTTTCAACAAGAAGTGGCGCGATTCTGGCGCAGTTCATGAAATCGCGCCAGAAGTCATCGGTTTCATGGCGACCGTGCAGTCAATGAAGACCAGTCTCAGCCCGTGAACCCCATGCTGCGCCGTTCCCTGACCTCGGGCTTGAGCCGGTGTTCGGCCTCGAGCTGTTCCAGCCAGCCCTCGGGGTCCATCGACTCCTGCAGGATCTCGAGCTGGCGGCTGACCGCCGCGTAGTCGCCCAGGCAGAGCTGGTCCAGCCGCAGCAGGCGCGCGCGCCAGGCCGGTTCCAGCGGTGCATCGACCGTGCCGAGCGCCTCGCGCGCGAACAGCGCCAGCCGCTGCTCGGGCCGCAGCGGCTTGAACAGGATCTTGAAGCTGAAGCGCCGCAGCGCGGCGGCGTCGATCCGGTCCAGCAGGTTGGTGGTGCAGACGAAGACGCCGCGAAAGCGCTCCATGCCCTGCAGCATCTCGTTGACCTCGCTGAGCTCGTGGTGGCGTTGCGCCCCGCGTCGGTCGAGCAGGAAGCTGTCGGCCTCGTCGAGCAGCAGCAGGGCCTGTTCGGCCTCGGCCTCGGCGAACATCGCGGCCATGGCCTGCTCGGTTTCGCCGACGAACTTGCCGAGCAGGTCGCTGGCCTGGCGCACCAGCAGCGGCCGGCCCAGTGCCTGTGCCAGCTGCTCGGCCAGCGCGGTCTTGCCGCTGCCCGGCACGCCGTGCAGGCAGAGCGAGCCATGGCCGCGCACGCGCAGTGCCTCGATGATGCGCGGCAGCTCGTGGCGCGATTCGGTATTGAGCCATTCCAGTCCGTAGCCGAGCGGATTCGGCCGGCTGGCCGTTCCCTGGTGCCGGCCCAGCGCCTGGTCGGCCTGGCGCAGCTGGCGCTCGATCAGCTCGTCCCAGCGCCGGGCCGTTGACGCGTCATCTGGCGCCAGCGCGTCGCTGTCGGTCACCAGGCGCGCGAAGCGCACCGCGGTGCCGATCTGCGCCGGCGTCAGCCCGCTGCGCCCGCTCAGGCGCGCGACCAGCTCGGCCGAGCTCGGTACCCCTTCGAGCGCCTTGCGCACCAGCTGCTCGCGCGCGCCCGGCGGCGGGCTGCCGAGCTCGAGGTGGTAGGCGAAGCGGCGCCGTACGGCCGGGTCGATCTGCTCGATCCGGTTCGTCACCCAGAGCGTGGGCACCGGGTTGTGTTCGAGCAGCTGGTTCAGCCAGGCCTTGCCGCCTGCGCCCGGTGCAGTCGCACTGCCTTCGCCGCGCCGGCCGGCCGTGTCCAGCGCCGGGAACACGTCTTCGACTTCGTCGAACAGCAGCGCCGACTGGGCCGTGCCCTGCAGGAACACCTGCGCGATCTGCAGCGAGCGGTAGCGGTCGCGCCCGCTCAGCGCATGGCCCTCGCGGTCGGCGCATTCGACCTCGAACAGCTCGAGTCCGGCCGCCTGCGCCACCACGCGCGCGAGCTCGGTCTTGCCGGTGCCGGGCGGGCCGTAGAGCAGCAGGTTGACGCCGGCTTGCCGGCGCGCGACCGCCGCGCGCAGCAGCGCGCAGAGCAGGGCGGCGTCCTCGCGCACGAAGTCGAAGTCGGCCAGCGCCAGGCCAGAGCGCGGCGCCGGCCGGGTGAAGACCGCCATCAGTTCGTGGCGGTCGCGGTACTCGCGCAGCAGCACCGGCGGCAGCCGTTCGCTGACCTTCATGAGGTCGGCCAGGTCGGTGATGTTGTGCTCGGGCAGCAGGTTCTCGAGCAGGCCGAGGCGCTCGAGCCGGCTGCCAGCGCGCAGCGCCTCGGCCAGCTCGGCCGGTGCGGCGCCCGCGACCTCGGCGATCGCCGCGTAGGCCTCGTGCGCATTGCCGACCTTGAATTCGAGCAGCAGCGCGCGCAACTCGCGCTGGTAGCGCGCCAGCGTGCCGTAGCGCAGCAGGGCGCGTTCGGCCGGATTGAGCTGCAGCAGTTCGCCGAGTGCCGCGATGTTGCGGTCGAGCAGGCTCTGCTGGCCGCTCAGGTGCCGCCCCAGCCAGGCGCCCGCACTCGCGAGCAGCACCCGCATGTCCTTGGGCGCTTCGCGCGCATAGTCGTCGAGGTGGAAGAACAGCGTGCCTTCCTCGTAGGGCCCGAGCCAGATGCCGAAGCGGTCGAGCCAGGCCCGGTCGTCCAGCCTGGACTGGCCTTGCCAGAGACCGTCGTTGTCGCCGCAGCGCCGCAGCAGGAAGCCGCGCAGGCGCTGCAGCACGCCCAGCGGCCAGACCAGGTGGCGGCCGGTCAGCCCGAGCAGCGGTACCAGTTCGCTGCGCAGGTTGAAGCGCGGACCGAGTCGTGCCGCCAGAGCCAGCACGAACTGCGAGCACATCAGGTCCAGCGTCGGCGCCTGTTCGAGTCCGGCCGGCAGCAGCAGCCGGTCCTGGCCCGGCGTCAGGGCTGGGCCAGCCTTCGGCTCCTGTGACAGGAGCGCGGGCGCAGCCGGCTCGGGCGGGCAGGCCGGGGCCGCCACCCATGTCTGCGCCGGCGATGTCGAGCGTTTGGCCATGCTGCTACCTCTTGCGGGCGACCTCGAGGTCGCCGATGCGCGAACCATAGCGCAGCCCGGCCTGCACGCCAATAGGGGAAGCCATGCGGGCCGACCCGACCCCGGGTGCGAGGCGGCATGGATCCATGCATTTTTTGCATGATCTGGCGCTAGCCAGTTTCATGGCGGTTTCGTAAAATACTTCTCCTTGGCCGACACCAGAGCAGCTTGCGGTTTGAAGCCGTGTCTGACAGCCCTTTGCTTGCGTGAGCACGAGCGAAACCGGGCGCCGACCGAGGAAAGGTTTTTTGCCGGAAAAGAGATATGGAAAGCCGACATGGCGAGTCGGCTTTCCATATCGCTTTTTATTCTCTGGAGCCTCTCCCATGAACGCACCCGTGCTGCAGGGCATCAATGCCCCCGTCTACGTCAAACATGCCAAGCTGATCGCCTGGGTCGCCGAGATGGCCGCCCTGTGCAAGCCCGCCAGCATCCACTGGTGCGACGGCTCCCAGGAAGAGTACGACCTTCTGTGCCAGCAACTGGTCGACGCCGGCACCTTCAAGAAGCTGAATCCGGCCAAGCGCCCGGGCAGCTTCCTGGCCTGCTCCGACCCGTCCGACGTGGCACGTGTCGAAGACCGTACCTATATCTGCTCCGAGCAGAAGGAAGACGCCGGCCCGACCAACAACTGGATGGCCCCGGCCGAGATGCGCGCCACGCTGAACCCGCTGTTCGACGGCTGCATGGCCGGCCGCACGATGTACGTGGTGCCGTTCTCGATGGGTCCGCTCGGCTCGCACATCGCCCACATCGGCGTCGAGCTGACCGACAGCGCCTACGTGGCCGTCAACCAGAAGCTGATGACCCGCATGGGCAAGGCCGTCTATGACGTGCTGGGCACCGATGGCGACTTCGTCCCCTGCATGCACACCGTCGGCGCGCCGCTGGCCGAAGGCGAGCAGGACAGCACTTCCTGGCCTTGCAACCCGACCGTCAAGTACATCGTCCATTACCCCGAGACGCGCGAGATCTGGTCCTACGGTTCCGGCTACGGCGGCAACGCGCTGCTCGGCAAGAAATGCCTGGCGCTGCGCATCGCCTCGACCATGGGCCGCGACCAGGGCTGGCTGGCCGAGCACATGCTGATCCTCGGCGTGACCAACCCCGAAGGCAAGAAGTACCACATCGCGGCCGCCTTCCCGAGCGCCTGCGGCAAGACCAACTTCTCGATGCTGGTGCCGCCGGAAGCCGGCTTCAAGGGCTGGAAGGTCACCACCATCGGCGACGACATCGCCTGGATCAAGCCGCATGCCGACGGCAAGATGTACGCGATCAACCCGGAAGCCGGCTACTTCGGCGTCGCACCGGGCACCAATATGCAGACCAACCCGAACTGCATGCGCTCGCTGGACAAGAACGTGATCTTCACCAACGTCGCGCTGACCGATGACGGCGATGTCTGGTGGGAAGGCATGGAGAAGGACGGCGGCGGCGTGCCGGCGCACCTGATCGACTGGCAGGGCAAGGACTGGACGCCCGAGATCGCCAAGCAGACCGGCGCCAAGGCCGCGCACCCGAACTCGCGCTTCACGGTAGCCGCCACCAACAACCCGGCGCTCGACCCCCAGTGGGATGACGCCAACGGCGTGGCCATCGACGCCTTCATCTTCGGTGGCCGCCGCTCCACCACCGTGCCGCTGGTGACCGAAGCCCGCACCTGGATGGAAGGCGTCTACATGGCCGCCACCATGGGTTCGGAAACCACCGCCGCCGCCTTCGGCGCACAGGGCGTGGTGCGCCGCGACCCGTTCGCCATGCTGCCGTTCTGCGGCTACAACATGAGCGACTACTTCCAGCACTGGCTGGACATGGAGCACAAGCTCGAAGACCTGGGCCACACCCTGCCCAAGATCTTCTGCGTGAACTGGTTCCGCAAGGACGCCGCCGGCAAGTTCGTCTGGCCCGGCTACGGCGACAACATGCGCGTTCTCAAGTGGATGATCGACCGCATCGAAGGCCAGGCACAGGGCGTGGACACCATGTTCGGCGTGGCCCCGGCCTACGACGAGCTCACCTGGACCGGCCTGCCGTTCACGGCCGAGCAGTTCGAGACCGTGACGCACATCGACAAGGCGGCCTGGGCCGAGGAGTTCAAGCTGCACGACGCGCACTTCGAGCAGCTGGCTTACCACATGCCCAAGGAGTTGGTCGAAACCAAGAACGCGCTGGAGCAGCGTCTGGCGACCGCTTGAGATAAGCGTTTGAGATAAGGAAAAGGTGGGCTGATCCAGCCCGCCGGCCTCCCGCCGTCCCGGCCACAAACCGGGACGGCTTTTTTATGGCGTTTATGGATCAAAATGGGGCCTTCCCAGCGTCGAATGGTCATTCTTCGCTATTTTTTATAGCGCTGAATTTCACAAGAATCCTGTCGGCATGTCCCTGAATTCCCCTGATCCGCGCCAGCGCCTGGCGCTGGCCCTGCTGTGGATCACGCCTGCGCTCTGGTCGGTGAACTACATCGTCGCGCGCAAGGCCCCGGGCGTGGTGGAACCCCACTTGCTGGCGCTGGGCCGGTGGGCACTGGCCGGGCTGGTGGTGGGCGGCATTGCGCACCGCGAACTTTGGCAGGCCCGGCGGGCGGTGCTGGCGGTCTGGCCGCAGTACCTCGCGCTCGGTACCCTGGGCATGCTGGTCTGTGGCGCCTGGGTGTACCAGGGCGCGCACACCACCAGCGCCATGAACATCGCGCTGATCTATTCCGCCTCCCCGGTGCTGATCGCGCTGGGGGCGGTGCTCTGGCTGGGTGAACATTTCTCGGCGCGGCAGGCGCTGGGCGTGGCCGTGGCGCTGACCGGCGTGATGCATGTGATCGTCAAGGGCCAGTGGCTCGCACTGGCCCAGGTGCAATGGGTAGCGGGCGACGCCTGGATCGTCGCCTGCATGCTGTCCTGGGCGGGCTATGCGCTGCTGCTGAAGAAATGGCCCAGTGCGCTGAGTGCCACGGCCCGCCTGGCGGCGACCAGCGCGGGCGGCGCTGCCGTATTGCTGCCGTTCGCGCTGTGGGAGCTGCTGCAGCCGACGACACCCGCGTGGACGCCGCTGGCCACGCTGCTCACACTGGCCGCCGCATTGCTCCCCGGTGTGGGGGCCTACTGGGCCTATGGCCATGCGCAAAAAGTGCTCGGTGCCAGCCGTGTGGCGTCCAGCCTGTACCTGGGCCCGCTGTATGCGGCGCTGGCGGCCTGGGGCGTACTGGGCGAGCCGCTGGGATGGCACCACGCCGTTGGCGCGGCGCTGATCCTGCCGGGGATCTTTCTGGTGACCCGCACCCGTTGACGGGAGAGGTCACCCCTTGACGGCGCACTGGCCGGCCACGGACGACAGCTTCAGACAACGGGTGAATGGGTAGGGGTCGCCGTGCTGTACCGCCAGAATCATCTCTTCCACCGAAGCGGCTGAACGGGTGCCAAAGTAATAGTCATGCACGACCCCGTTCACGAGCAGCGCGAAATGGGGCGAACCGGTCCGCCCGGCGCTGGCCTCGTCCAGCTGCTCCTTGTAGGGCCGGACCTCCAGCGGCAGGAAAAACCGGGCCGGCACAGCAGAGCGGATCGACTTGAGTACGTAGGTGAAACGGATCGATTTGAATGCTGCGGTTTTTTCCAGCTTGGGCAGCTCCGACTCGCGCCAGGCCTTGCAGGGCGGGCAATCGTCGCCCCCCATGTAAACCACATGCACCACGGGTGGCGTCGCGCCCGGCCGGGCCTGGGTCCAGGCCGGCATGATCCCGGCGGCCAGCAGGCACGCCGCACAGAAGATCTTGAGACGGGCTGCATGCATACGGTTCTCCTGGGGCTGGGCGGGTTCAAAGTATAGGCATGGCCAAAAAAAAGCCACCGCAAACGGTGGCTTGTTGGGCGTTGAACCGGCTCCTGCCGGTATGGGTTTCAGATGTAGGCCAGTGGCCGGCGGGCCTCGGTCTGGCCGCGGGCGCGCACTTTTGCGGCCACGGCTGCAGGCACCCTGGCACCCACATCTTCACGGGCCAGCGCAGCCTGCAAGTCAGACATCACGCGGGCGTCTTTCAGGGCAATCGACCAGAGACGCTCATCCGCGCGGGCCTGCGCTGCGCGGGCCGACCAGGCATCCAGTTCACGCACCACATTGGCGGAAAAGCGCCGCACCGTTCCGGCCAGCAACCCAATGGCGGCAAATCCCACGGCCCAGAGGGCAACCCAGGCCATCATCAGGTGACCATCAGCCCAGGTGTCCAGCATCGTGTCGGCCACGACGAGGAGGGCGGACACGATGGCGGCCAGCAGCATGGCGGCAAGGCCTTTGGCGCTGTCAAAGCTGCCGCGCATCTGGCGCACGGCCTGCACAGCGGCCTCGGCGCGCTCCACGCCTTGGTGCCGGGTCGAAAACGCAGTGTGAACGATGGTGGTCATGGTCTTTCCCTTTCGCAGTGTTTCTGATTCATGTGGTCAGATATGGGGCGATGTTAGGGTAAGTACCAGTGTCAGCAAACTTTATATTTATGATGTCATACATTCACAACAGTGATGAAAAGGAGCTGCCACCATGTCTGCTGCCCCATTCCAGCCCAATTTCCGCACCCTGGACCTGAATCTGCTGCGGGTATTTGATGAAGTCATGGCCGAGCGCAGCCTGACCCGTGCGGCACGCAACCTCTCCATCACCCAGCCGGCCGTAAGCAACGCGCTGCGCCGACTCCGCGCGTCCCTGGGGGACGAACTGGTGCGCCGCAGTGGCGCGGGCGTGGAACCCACAGCGCACGCGCTGGCGCTCTGGCCCAGCGTGCGCGAAGCGCTGCATACGCTGCAGACTTCCTTGTCACCCAGTGTGTTTGAGCCCGCCAGCGCGACCACCACGTTCGTGCTGGCCATGGCCGACGCCACGGCCGCCACGCTGATCCCGGGACTGGTGCATACCGCGGAAAGCCAGGCGCCCGGTGTGTCGCTGCGGGTGGTGCCGTTGACCACGCGCGACCCGCGTCGCCTGCTGGAAGAGGCGACAGTCGATCTGGCCATCGGGTACTTCCCCGCCGTGCTGGCCGACCTGACTGCGCGCGAGCAGGCCGGCGAGGCCGTGGCGTTCTCGCACCAGCGCCTCTACGGTGGCGAATACGTGTGCGTGATGCGACGCGACCATCCGCTGGCCAGCGGCCCGCTCACCCTGGGCCGCTACTGCGCGGCACGTCACCTGCTGGTGAGTTTTTCCGGGCGGCCGTGGGGGTTCATTGACGAGGCACTGGCCTCGCTGGAGCGCCATCGCCGCGTGGTACTGACGGTCAACCAGTTCTTCACCGCCGGACGTGTGGTGGCCAGCTCCAACCTGCTGACGGTGCTGCCGCGCCACTTCGTGCGCCAGACCGGCATGGCGGACGACCTGGTCCTGCGCGAGCTGCCATTCGAAGTCCCCGCGGTGCATGTCGAAGCCCTGTGGCACCGTCGCCAGCAGCACGGCAGTGCCCACGCCTGGCTGCGCCAGGCCCTGGCCCAGGCCAGCGCGGCGGCATTCAAGTCCTGAATCAAGCGCTGAAAACGACCTTTGAATCATGGCTTGCGGCTCTTTGGGCTTACACAATGAAGCCATGCAACGGCCCGAATCCCTCCGGGCGCATCCGCTACACTGGTTCGCATGAAGATCCTGCTGGCGATCGACGGCAGCCCCTTTTCACGCAAGATGCTGATCTACGTGGCATCGAATGAGAAGTGGTTCCGCTCCGAATACACCTATGTGCTGCTGCATGTGGTGGCGCACGCAGCAGGCGGGGCCTCCCCACCCGAGGTGCGCAGCGGGCCGGTGCTGGACGAAGCAGCCTCCTTTTTGCTGAACCAGGTCGGATTCAAGGCGCGCAAGGTGGTGCGCACAGGCAAAGTGGCCGAGGTGATCGCCGAATTTGCACGGCGCCAGGAGTGCAACCTGATCGTGATGGGCTCGCACGGCTACGGCAGCCTGCAGGCCCTGGTGCTGGGCTCGGTCACGCAGGGCGTGCTGACCGCCAGCCACGTGCCCGTGCTGGTGGTGCGCTGAGCCTGAATGCCGCAGCCTGGCCCATGAACATCCAGCTCCTGTCCGACCTGCATCTGGAATCACATCCGGATTTCCAGCCCCAACCGGCACCGGGCGCGGACGTGCTGGTGCTGGCGGGCGACATCGGCTCCTACCAGAGCGGCTCCAGCCTGGGCGAGCGCGGTGACACCGAGTTCGGGCTGGCGCGGTTTTCGCCCCTGCACGGCTGGCCCACGCCGGTGCTGTTCGTGCCCGGCAACCATGAATACGACGGGCTGGACTTCGACGCGACCCACGCCCGGCTGCGCGCCACCTGCGCCCGGCTGGGCATCACCTGGCTCGAACGCGAAGCCGTGGTGCTGCAAGCCCCCGCCGGCGGCAACACAAGGCCGGTGCGCTTCGTGGGCACCACGCTCTGGAGCGACTTTGATGCACTGGGCCCACAAGCCGGCGCCCCGGCGCGGGCCCTGCCCGCCGACGCCCTGGCACAGCAACTCCGTGCCCGCGACAAGGCGTTCCGAGCGGCCAACTTCTACCTGCGCAAGACCAGTGGCACCCGCAACGACGCGCCTTTTCTGGCCGACTCGGTGCGCGAACAGGCACTGGTCTGCCAGCAATGGCTGCGCGCCGCGCTGGCCACGCCGTTTGAAGGCACCACGGTCGTCGTGACGCATTTCGCGCCCAGCCTGCGCAGCGCCGACCCGCGCTACGGGCTCACGCCGGGCACGGCCGGCTTCTGCAATGCGCTGGACGACCTGCTGCCCCTGGCACAGCTCTGGCTCCACGGCCACCTGCATGCGCCCAGCGATTACGTGCACCACGGCTGCCGCGTGGTCGCCAACCCCTTGGGCTATGCGCGCAAGGGAGAACAGGCGGCCTTCCAGCCCCGGCACCTCATCGCCCTGTGACCCGCCCGCTTTTTGACCGACATCACCCCAAGGCGGCGCGCGCCCGATAAACTTGGGGCTCTTATTTTGACGAGGAGCAACTCATGAAGATCCTTCTGGCCGTTGACGGCAGCAAGTACACCAAGAAAATGCTGGCCTACCTGACCACCCACAACGACTTGTTCACGGCCACCAACGAGTTCACCGTGTTCACCGCCCAGGCACCGCTGCCCCCCCGCGCGCGCGCTGCCGTGGGCAAGGAAGTCGCCGATGGCTACCACGCCGAAGAAGCAGAGAAAGTGCTGGGCCCCGTGTGCAAATTCCTGGCACGCCACGACATCGATGCCAAGAGCGCCTGGAAAGTGGGCCATGCAGGCGAGGCCATCGCCAAGTTTGCCGACGCCGGCAAGTTCGACCTGCTGGTGATGGGCTCGCACGGACACAGTGCGCTGGGCAATCTGGTGATGGGATCCGTCGCCACCCAAGTGCTGGCGCACTGCGGCGTGCCGGTCTTGCTGGTGCGCTAAGACCAAGCCCAGAAGCACCCAGCCCTCCTGAAGGCCTGCAGCAGCAGGCCTTTTTTCATGCTCAAAAGCGGCGGTCAGGGCCGCCGGGACGCCCCCCCGGGAGGTGGAGGACGGCGGTCCCTGTCGCGGCGTCGGTGTTCCATCGCGCGACGGCGTTCCATGTCACGTCGCCGCTCTTCCATCCGGCGACGTTCCTCCATCCGGCGAAAGTGCGCGCGTTCGGCATCGACCCGCTGCACGCAATCGCGGTGCGCATGCCGGCCACGCGTGAAACGTTCGCAATCGCGGTAGGTCAGGGCGGAGGCGTCAAACGACCACACGCTGGCCACCATGACAGTACACAGGGTCAGAATCTTCGCAAATTTCGACGGGCCTCCTTGAAGTCATGCGAAAGTATTCTGGGACCTGGATGCCCGGCTGCTTTGATGGAGGTCAAAGCCCTTGCATCGCCGGAGGGGCCCCCACCCGCTTCAGCGCGCGTTCAACCCGTCAAAGCAGGTGCGCATGACCAGGTCGGCGATCTGGGCGTCGGTGTGCTGGCCACCGGCCTTGAGGAACTCCAGCACCGGATCGCAGGCACGGGCGTAGAGCGTGTACAGCACCGCGATGGCGGGCAGACCCGGGTTCAGCGCACCTGCCGCCTGGGCCGCCTCGATCCAGGCGCCGAGCTGGTCGCTGATCTCGATCAGACCGTCCATGTACGCGCGACTTTTCATCAGCGTGGCGCGCAGGCTGGAGTTCTGGCTGGGGAGGGAAGGCATTTCGCCGGCCAGCTTGACCTCCATGGTCCAGCGCGCAACGGCCTGGATGTTGTCCAGTGGCGCGGCGTCCGCCGGCAGCGATTTCAGGAAATCCTGGGCGCGGCGCATCACCCGCACCATGGCAGCGCAGGCAAGGTCTTCCTTGCTGGGGAAATGTTTGTAGAGGCTGGCCTTGGCAATGCCGACTTCGGCGGCAACTTCGTCCACCGTCATCGCATCGAAGCCTTTCTCAGCCAGCAAGTGGTTGACGGCCTGCACGATGGCCGCCTCGCGGGCCTGGTGCATCTGGGCCTTGAAGGACAGTTTGACGGGTGCGGTCTGGATCATGTTCCGATTTTAGGCGGCCAGGTTTTCCTTTGCACAAGCAGGTTAAATCACAACCACAGCGTCACAAAAAAATCAGACCGACTAAAAGGACGCGCCTCAGGCGCTTTCGACGCCCGCGCGGCCCCGTGCCACGACAAAGCGCGCCTGGGTCCCAAGCACGGCGTCGGTTGCGGCCGGGTAGGGCGTGGTGCGGAACTCCGCCTGCAGCCCTTGGGGCGTGACCTCGAGACGGGTGTAGCCGCGCGCATCGGCGCGGGCATGCACCAGGTCCGGATTGCCGGACCTGATGCGCTCCAGCACGGTGTTGTTCATGCCGCGCGAGCTGATGGAGGTGGTGACGATCTCGCTGGCCAGCACCGGGGAGCGCGCGTCGTTGGGCTGCAGCCGCAGTTGTGCCGCGACATTCATGTGGACATCGCCGCCCAGGGTCACGACGTCCGTCAGCCGGGCATCGGCCACCGTGCGCAGCAGCCGGGCGCGGGCAGCCGGGTAGCCGTCCCAGGCGTCAGTGTAGGTGCTGCGGCCCAGCGGCGAGTCGATGCCGGTGGGGCTGATCTGCGTGGCTTGTGCGATGAGCTTCCAGGCACGGCGCGAGCTGGCCAGCCCCTGTTCCAGCCAGCGCTCCTGCGCAGCACCCAGCATCGTGCGCCGTTCGTTGACCAGTTCCTCGCACCCCAGCACCATGCGCCCGCCGCCGCGCAGCGGATCAGGGCAGGCCTGCGGGCTGCGGTACTGGCGGCAGTCCAGCGTCCACAGGTCGGCCAGCTGGCCCCAGGCCATCTGGTCGTAGATCCGCATGAAGGGGCTGCCAGCAGCGTCAGGCCCCAGGCGCAGCGGCATGTGCTCGAAATACGCCTGGTAGGCGGCGGCGCGGCGCAGCAGGAAGGCTGCCCCGGCCGTGCCGCGCGCGTCCTGGTCACCGGCGTAGTCGTTGACCACCTCGTGGTCGTCCCAGGTCACGACCCAGGGGTGGGCCGCGTGCGCGGCACGCAGGTCCGGATCGCTTTTGTACAGCGCGTGCCGCTGGCGGTAGCCGTCCAGCGTGCGGGGCACGCCGCCGGTGTGTTCGCGCACGCCGGGCGCGACCTTGTGGCTGGGGTTGGTGCCTTCGTAGATGTAATCGCCGACGAACAGCACGAAGTCGAGATCCTGGCGGGCGATCTCGCGGTGCGCCGGGTAGTAGCCCTGCTCGTAGTGCTGGCACGAGGCCAGCGCCAGCCGCAGGCGGGGCACCAGGGCGTCGGGCGCGGGGGCGGTGCGGGTGCGCCCGACCGGGCTGACCGCGTCGCCGCAGGCAAACCGGTACCAGTAGAAGCGGTCCGGACGCAGCCCGCGCACATCCACATGCACGCTGTGCGCGCGCGCCGCGTCGGTGGGGACCCGGCCCCGCTGCACGGGCTGGCGCAGCGCCTCATCACTATAAATTTCATAGCTAACAATGACCATTTCATGCTGGGATAGGCCTGAAAAAGCTTCGAACCCGGGGAGCAGACGGGTCCAGAGCACCATGCCATCGGGCCGGGGCTGCCCGCTGGCCACCCCCAGCGCAAAAGGGTCACTGCGCCAGCGTGGCGCGGCGCCGGCGGTCTCGCCCTGCGCCAGGGACTGCCGCCAGGGCTGCAGGGCCAGCGCGAGGGCGGCGAGCTGAAAATGACGGCGCTTCACTCAGAGAACCCTTGGCAGGTTGATGACGAAGTAAAACGTGGCCCCGAGGCCAACGGCGGCCTCGGCCCAGACCCGCCCGCCATGGCGCGCCACGATGCGCTGCACCGTGGCCAGGCCGATGCCGGTGCCGGGGAAATCCTGGTCGCCATGCAGACGCTCGAAGGGCAGGAACAGCCGGCCGGCAAACTTCATGTCGAAACCCGCGCCGTTGTCCGCCACGAAAAAGACCGGCGGGCTCTGGGAATTGGTCCGGGGTTGCTGGCCAATGCGGATGTGGGCGGCGGGCGTGTGCGCGGTGAACTTCCAGGCGTTGCCGATCAGGTTGACCAGCAGGCGGCGCAGCAGCCGTTCGTCCCCCACGCAGTGCAGCCCTTCCTCCAGCGTGACCGTCACCGAACGGGTGGGATCGCTTTCGCGCAGTTCCTGCAGCACCGCGTGGCACAGGGCACTCAGGTCCACCGGCCCCATCACCAGTTCGTCGCGGGTCAGTTTGGACAGCGCGAGCAGGTCGTCAATCAGGCGGTCCATGCCGCGCAGGCCCTGCTCCATGCGGGCCAGGTAGCGCCGGCTCTGCGCATCCAGGGTCTCGCCGGCATGCGCTGCAAGCATCTGTCCGAACATGGCCACCGCCCCCAGCGGGTTGCGCAGGTCGTGGGAGACGGAGTACGAGAAGGCCTGCAACTCCTGGTTGGCGAGCTGGAGCGCACGGGTGCGCTCATCCACCCGCCGCTCCAGTTCTTCGGTCAGTTCGCGCACCCGGGCCTCGGCGGCCAGACGGGCGGTCACGTCCGTGACCATGACCAGTTCGGCGGCCTGGCCACCAAACACCGTGGCGTGGACGATCACCTCGACCTGCCGCGTTTCACCGCTTTTCTTCTGGTGCGTCCACACCCGGGGCAGGCCGCTCCAGGCTTCTGCCGCATGGCCTGCCAGGTACTCCAGAAGCATCGCGCGCTCCGTCTCCGGGCGGATGTCCAGCAGGGTCAGGTGCAGGAAGTCCTCATGGCTGTAGCCGTAAAAAATTTCAGCCGCCTCGTTGACGGCCAGAAACTGCAGCGAACGGATGTCGTACACATACATCACCTGGGGATTGGACTTGAAGAGCTCCCGGTAACGGGCCTCCCGCTCGCTCAGCGCGCCCAGCGCCTGGTCCCGGTCGAAGCGCTGCGCCTCCAGGCCCATGACCATGCTGCCCAGCGTCTGTTGCAGTTCGCCCAGTTCACGCAGCGGCGTGCCGGGTTGCTGCAGGGCCTGCCCGAAGTCGCCCTGCTCGACGGCGCGCAAGCCCTTGACCAGCCGGTGGAGCGGGCGCACCAGCAGGCGCTGGCCCAGCCACCAGACGCACAGCCCCACCACCACGGCAATGCCCAGAATGCCCGCCAGCCGCAACCACAGGTTGTGCAGCGCGGGCGCGATCACCTTGTCTGCGGGGACCGTCACCGCGACAAACAGCACGCCTTCGCCACTGACCCGCACCGGACGCAACACGCGCAGCATGGGCGGCTGCTCGCTGGCCGGCCCCTCCACCACCCCGGTGTGGCCGGCCCGCACCGCCTCGCGCAGCACGGGATCGGCGATCGGCGTACCGAGCCGGTCCGCCTCGGTCTCGCTGGACGCGAGCACCAGACCCGAAGCGTCCACCACCTGCAGGCTGCCACCGGCGTAACGGATATTGCCGCGCAGCGTCTGGCCCAGCCATTGCAGGTCCAGGCTGGCATACACCACCGATTTGCCAGGCGCCCCGGCGGCCTGGGTTGCATGGGCGAACACGATCGACTTGCGGCCGGTGACACGCCCGACCAGGTAGCTGCCCAGCACCAGCTGATCGGTCTGCTGGGCACGCAGGAAATAGTCCCGCTCACCCAGGTACGTGGCCAGGCTGCCATCCACGGCACTGCAGACCAGCCGTCCCTCTGGATCGATCAGGCCGAGATTGACCAGCGCGGGCTGCAAAGACAAAAGACGCTTGAAATACTGCGAACAGGCGACGCGGTCGCTCCCGGTGACCACGGGCGACGTGGCCAGGGCCAGCAGCAACTGGCTGACGCCCTCGGCCATCTTGACGTGCCGTTCCGCCACGACCTCCGCCAGGGTTTCGATGTTCTGGCGCGCACGCTCAAGGCGCTCCTCCTGCTCACGCCGGCTGCTGGCAAACTCGATCAGCAGCAACGGCACGACGGCCAACAGCGTCAGCAACAGCAGCAGGTAATGCAGGCTCAGCCACGGACGCGGACGATCAGGGTCCCGCGCGTCGGCCGGGAACGTCGGCTGGAAGTGGGTATTCATCATCCTGTCATTGTGTCGCAGCGCCGGCTGGCCGGCGCTTCAATGCAGGGCGCGAACGGCCGCCCCGGTCAGCGCGGCGTTCAGCGCGTCCAGCACCTCAGACTCCAGATTCCAGCAATGCCAGTAGAGCTGGATCGGCAACGCCTGGCCGGGTGCCAGATTGACCAGCGTCCCGGCCTCGATGAGGTCTTGCACCAGCAGCGCCGGCAGCACGCTGGCCCCCCAACCCGCCAGCGCGGCACGCACCTGGCCTTCGGAGCTGGGCACGAACATCTGGCTCAGCGCCACCCGCTTCAGGCCAAACGCCTGGCTGACGAACTCCCCCTGCATGTCGTCCTTGCGGTTGAACGCCACGAAAGGAATGCGGCTGAAATTGTGTGGCGTGAGCCCCTCGGGCAGGTGCGTCAAGGCGAAGGACCGGGATGCCACGGCGATGTAGTCCATGGCGCCCAGCGGCACCAGCTTGCAACCCCGCAGCGGCTGCTTCAGCGTGGTCACGCAGCCCAGCACCTGGCCTGAGCGCAGCCACTCATGGGTGAAATCCTGGTCGTCGGTGATGATCTCCAGCGGCAGCCCCTGGCGCGCCAGGTCGCCCAGCGCGCCCAGCGCCCAGGTGGCAATGCTGTCGGCGTTGATGGCAATCGAGATGCGCTCTTCCTCGCGGCCGTTGCCCGTGGAACTGGGCGCCAGCTCCTTGAGGTCGCGTTCCAGGTCGGCGCGCAGCAGGCGCAACTGTTTGGTGTGCTTGAGCAGCAGCAGGCCGGCCGCCGTGGCCTTGAGCGGGCGGCTGCGCACGATCAGCACGGTGCCGACCTGCGCCTCCAGCGCGCGCAGGCGCTGTGACACCGCCGACTGCGTGATGTGCAGGCGCTGCGCGGCACGCTCGAAACCAGACTCTTCCACGATGGCCGCCAGACACTCCAGTGCGTCAGGATCAAAGGTGCTCATAAATAAGTTCAGCTGATGATTTTGCTGATAGTTTAATTTCACTTTTAATTGTCAAGCCGCTGCGGGACACTTGCCGTTCACTTTTTCAACGGAAGCAGCACACATGAAAGTCATCGTCCTGGGGGCCGGCATCATCGGCATCAGCACCGCCTGGCACCTGCTGGAACGCGGCCACGACGTCACGGTGGTGGACCGCCAGGCCGATGCCGCACTCGAAACCAGCTTCGCCAACGCCGCGCAGATTTCGGTGAGCTACTGCGAACCCTGGGCCAACCGGGAAGCACCGCTGAAAGCGCTGAGATGGATGTTCAGCAAGGAAGCGCCGCTGCTGTTTCGCCCCACGCTGGATGTGCACCAGTGGCTGTGGAGCCTGCAGTTTCTCGGCCAGTGCCACGACGCGGCCTTCGAGCGCAACGTGCGCCAGCTGGTGGCACTGGGCGCCTACAGCCATGCGGCGCTCAAGGACGTGGTGCGCGCCACCGGCATCGACTACCAGCGGCTGGAGCGCGGCATCGCGCATTACTACACCGACCAGAAATCGTTCGACAGCGCGGGCGAAGCCGCAGCCCTGATGCGCCGCCACGGCGTGGCCCGCCGCGTGGTCGGCCGCGAGGAGTTGCTGCGCATCGAGCCAGCGCTGTCGGCCTACGCCGGGCGCATTGTCGGCGGCACCTTCACGCCCAGCGACGAGTCGGGGGACGCACGCGTCTTCACCCAGGCGCTGGCCCGGCGCTGCGCGGCACGGGGCGCGCGTTTTCTATGGCACCACGACGTGGAGCGGCTGGACCGGCAGGGTGGCGAGATCACCGGCGCGGCCGTGCGGGAGCGCGGCACCGGGCAGCGCCAGACGCTCACGGGCGACGCCTTCGTGGCCGCCTGCGGCAGCTTCACGGCGCCGCTGCTGCGCACCGTGGGCGTGCACCTGCCGATCTACCCCGGCAAGGGCTACAGCGCCACCTTCCGCCTGAAGCGCCCCGCCGCCGCCCCCATGGTCAGCCTGCTGGACGACGGCGTGAAGTGCGCCATGAGCCGGCTGGGCGACACGCTGCGCATCGCCGGCACCATCGAGGTCGGCGGCTGGGATCTGTCGCTGGACACGCCGCTGGCCCGCGCGCGTTGCGCCATGCTGGCCCGGCGTGTGGAAGAAGTCTTCCCCGGCGTCTGCGACCTGTCCGAACCCCATTACTGGGCTGGCCTGCGCCCGGCCACGCCAACCAACATCCCGCTGATCGGGCGTACGCGCGTCGGCCGGCTGTGGGTGAACGCCGGCCACGGCACGCTGGGCTGGACGCACGGTGCGGGCTCGGGCAAGGCCATGGCCGAGCTGATCAGCGGCGAACAGCCAGCCTTCGAGTTTGGTTTTCTGGGCGCGCCTTCGGCGGTACGGCCTGCGCAGCCGCGCCCTTCGGTGGCCTGAGGACGGGGGCCTTATTTGCCGATGCAGAAGCTGGAAAAGATCACCCCGAGCAGGTCGTCGGAGGTGAATTCGCCGGTGATCTCGTTCAGGGCGTTCTGCGCCAGCCGCAGTTCCTCGGCCAGCAGGTCCAGCAGGCGCGCCTGCGCCGCGAGGTGGGCCGCCGCCAGCTGCAGGTGATCGTCCACCCGGCGCAGCGCCTGCACATGGCGCTCGCGCGCGATGAAGACGCCCTCCGGCGCGGCCTGCCAGCCAGCGACTTCGAGCAACTGGCGGCGCAATGCGTCGAGCCCCTGGCCACTTTTGGCCGACAGCAGCACGCCCGCACGGGGCGCGGCAGGGCGAGCGGCGTCCAGTTTGTTCCAGACATCGATCACGGGAATATTTTTTGGGAGTTTTTGGCCTAATCCCAGCGTGATACGGTCTTCTTCAGCTATGTAATCAGGAGCATCTAGACGGGTCAAATCGTGCAGGAACAGCACCGCGTCGGCCGTCTCGATGTGGCCCCAGGCGCGTTCGATGCCGATTTTTTCGACCACGTCCTCGCTCTCGCGCAGGCCGGCGGTGTCCATCACGTGCAGCGGCACGCCTTCGATCTGGATGGTCTGCGCCACCACGTCGCGCGTGGTGCCGGCCACCGGCGTGACGATGGCCAGTTCGGCGCCCGCCAGCGCATTGAGCAAGGAGCTTTTGCCCGCACCGTTGCGACCGACCAGACCTAGCACAGCCCCCTCCGGCACATCCAGATTGACCTGATTCAGCACGGCTTTGCGCTGGTAGACGTGCTGCACGCCATGAGCGCTGATGATGGGCTCGTTCATGGTGTCTCCTCCTGATGAGTGTCTCTCAAACATTCTTCAAATTGCGCCATTGCGGCCTGTGCAGTCAGACCCAACTGCCGGGCTTGTTGTGCGGCCGCTTGCAGGCTTGGGCGCAGCAGGCCTTGTCGCTCGGCTGTGTCGCTTTGTCCGGGGTGATTGGCCACCACCATGCCCATGCCGCGGCGACGCTCCAGCAAGCCTTCGGCCTCCAGCAGGCTGTAGGCCTTGGAGATGGTCATGGGGTGCACGGCCAAGGCCTGGGCCAGCTCGCGCACCGAGGGGATCTCGTCGCCGGCCCGCAACTGCCCGCTGGCCACGCGGCGGCGCACATGCTCGACCAGCTGCCGGTAGATGGGCTCGGCCGAGCCGGTCTGGATG
>ERZ1034361.667-NODE-667-length-21132-cov-3.360912_pt1 | contig 21132 bp, 18 predicted proteins | sample MGYA00520617_ERZ1034361 | MGnify/ENA primary metagenome ERZ1034361 (study PRJEB33736, sample SAMEA104284507) | Azolla filiculoides | biome: Urban; feature: Water surface; material: Ditch water | place: Netherlands | collected 2015-10-28 | depth 0-0.1 m ...
GCCATAGCAGACCGGCAGCAGGCCGAATGGCTGGCACATGATGCCAAGAACCGTGCCGAAAACGTCATGATCGTGGACTTGCTGCGCAACGACCTGGGCCGCATTTCCGAGACAGGATCGGTCGCCGTGCCCACGCTGTTTGCGGTGGAGACCTACAAGACGGTGCACCAGATGACCTCCACCGTGACATCCACCCTGCGCGCGGGCATGCGCTTTCCAGAAGTGCTACGCGCTCTGTTTCCCTGTGGTTCGATCACCGGTGCGCCCAAGCTGCACACCATGAATCTGATTGCTGACCTGGAGACCAGTCCGCGCGGACTGTATTGCGGCGCCATCGGCTGGCTCGATGCGCAAACGCCCCATTCGCCCGCCGGCGACTTCTGCCTTTCGGTGGCCATACGCACCATTGTGCTGGGTGCCGAACAGGCGGGGCGGCGCAGCGCCACCCTCGGCGTGGGCAATGGCATCGTAATGGACTCGGATGCCGCCGAAGAATTTGCCGAAACACAGACCAAGACACGCTATCTGCGCGCCATGGACCCCGGCTTCACCTTGTTTGAAACCATGCGTGTCAGCCATGGCCGCGTGCGCAATCTGCGGCAGCACTTGCAGCGCCTGCGCGCCAGCGCTGCCGCCCTCGGCTTTGACTTTGACGAGGCGGCGGTGCAAGCTGCCCTGTGCACGCAATTGGGTACGCTGAACACCAAACAGAGCTACCGCCTGCGTCTAGACCTACAGCACAACGGCAGCGTTGGGGTGCAGACCAGCGCGCTGGACCCTTTGCCCCCGGGGCCGGCACTGCTGCTGCTGGCTACGGCCCCCGTACCGGCAGCGGAAGCGGCCTTGCTCAAGCACAAGACCTCGCTGCGCAGTACCTACGACGCGGCTATTCGCGCCGCCATCAGCCACCAGGCTTTTGACACGATTTTTCAGAACGCACAGGGCGCGGTGACGGAAGGCGCTCGCAGCAGCCTGTTGGTGAAAATCGATGGCCGGTGGTGGACGCCACCGCTGCGCAGCGGCGTGCTGGCCGGCGTGATGCGCCAGCGCCTGCTGCAGCGCTTCCCTCAAATAGGCGAGCGGGTGTTGCGTCTGGATGAAGTGATGGCTGCACAGCAACTGGTGGTGTGCAGCGCCTTGCGCGGCTTGCAACATGCGCAATGGCTTAGAGGCCCCGACGGCGAACTGCTGCGGGTTTGACCGCTGCGCCAAGCGCTAACGCAGCGCGCGCGTGCTGCGCTCCAGAACAAAGGCAAATGAAAATTTCAACACCTCGTCCATGGAGTGTTCTATGGCCTGGCGTTCCTGCTCGGTCAGATAAAACATCATGTCCACGTCGTGGCGCACATAGCGGGCTGGCAAGCGGTTCAGGGCCAGGCAGGCCACGTCAGACAGCATATCGGCGGTGTAGTCCTGGTGCTCGGGCTGCTGCGCGCGGCGTGCCACTTCCTCGAATACCAGGCGCTCATAGTAGTTATGGACCTGGTCAAAGTTGTATTGCATGAATTTCCTCCGCAGCAGACGCATTTGAATGCGTTCGACCTTAGCATCTCGCCCCGGCGCTGACAAGGCTTACCCGAAGCTCCAGCTATGAATCTTGTAGCAGGTAGCGAATTGGGATAAGCTGAAAAAAATACATCAAAAAATAAAGGGTGTCCGCATGAGTGCAAAAGAATTGCTTGCCATGGGCCAGTTGCTGGGCCTGCTGGAAGCCCGATATGCCATGCGTGTGCTCTGGGCGCTCAAAGATGGCCATGCACAGACCTTCCGGTTGTTGCAGGACAGCGTGGGCGGCGTCACCCCCAACACGCTCAACACCCGCCTCAAGGAACTGCGCGCCGCGCGCCTGGTGGACCACACCGGCGACGGCTACCGCCTCACCAACGCCGGCGCCGACCTCGCGCGCCGCATGCACGACGTGCAGCTGTTCGCCAGCAAATGGTCCAGCCAGCAGGCGCGGGCCGCGGCGGCGCAGGCCAACGGGACCTCGGCTCACGCCTGACGCCCCGCCGGAGACAGCGCTCCCTTCCAGCGCTCACCGCGGAACGGGCTTGGCCCGGCCGCTGGCGTGGTCCCCCCTTCAGGCGGGAAGCCGCTGCAGCGGCGCAGGGGGGTCATAACTTTCGGTGCTGCAGCGCAGGCAGCTGCTGGCGCACGCGCTGGGGGGAGAGGTCGGTCACCACCCCGAGGGCGTCGAGATCGGTACCGTGACGGTGGAACGGCACGCCGCGGCGGACAGCGACCCGCTGCTGGGCGGGCTGCCCGAGACCTTCCCCGCGCAGGCGGTGCACTGGCAGTCGGTGCGGCGCCTGCCGCCCGGCGCGGTGCTGCTGGCCGGCAGCGCGCACGAGTCGCACCACGCCTTCCGCGTCGGTGAACGCGCCTGGGGCGTGCAGTTCCATCCGGAGTTTTCCGATGCCGCCCTGCGCGCCTACCTCGACGGGCTGGGCGATCTGCTGGCGCAGGAGGGTCTGGATGCATCGGCCATCACCAGGCGACTGCACCCCACGCCCGAAGCGGCGTCGGTGCTGCCCCGCTTTGCGCGCATCGCGCTCAGTGAAAGCCGATAGGCCGCGCTTCGCGCACCTCGGGCTTGATGCGGTGCTCGGCTTCGAGCTGGTCCAGGAACTCTTCGATGCTGAACGCGGTCGCCAGAATGTCGGTCTGGCGCTTGACGGCGGCGAAGTCGCCGGGGCACAGCTGCACCAGTTTGGCCAATCTCGCCCGGGCCTCGGGTGTCAGCAGGCTCGCATCACCGCCCAGCGCCTCGGTCACGAACATGGCCTCGCGCTGCGCCGCCGTCAGCGGCTTGAACTGGATCTTGAAGGTGAAGCGCCGCAGCGCAGCGGGGTCGATGCGGTCCAGCAGGTTGGTGGTGCAGACGAAGATGCCGTGGAAGCGCTCCATGCCCTGCAGCATCTCGTTGACCTCGGTCACCTCGTAGGTGCGCTGCGCGCCGCGCCGGTCCTGCAGGAAGCTGTCGGCCTCGTCGAGCAGCAGCACCGCTTTCTCCGCCTCGGCCTCGCGGAACATCGCAGCCATGGCCTGCTCGGTCTCGCCGACGTACTTGCTCATCAGGTCGCTGGCCTGTTTGACGATCAGGGGTCGCTCCAGCGCCTGGGCGATGTGCTCGCCCAGCGCCGTCTTGCCTGTGCCGGGCGCGCCGTAAAAACACAGTGTGCCGTGACCCCGCGCGCGCAGGGCCTCGACGATGCGCGGAATCTCGAAGCGGGTCTCGACATTGAGCATGGCCAGGTCCCAGGTGGTGACTTGCCTGCGGCCCCGCGCACCGGCAGGCTGGTTGCCCAGGGCCGCGTCGGCGTTCTTGAGCTGCCGCTCGATCAGCGCCTCGAAACCGGGCCCGGGATCGTCCCGGGCGCCGTCCTCGCGGGCCAGCCCGGCAAAGCGCACGGCGGTGCGGATCTGCGCGGGGGTGAGGCCTTTGCGTTCGGTCAGCCGGGCGACAAAGGCCTCGCTCACGGCGACCCCTTCCAGGCTCTTGCGCAGCAACTGCTCGCGCGCGCCGGGTGGCGGGCTTTTGAGTTCCAGATGGTAGGCAAAGCGGCGGCGGAAGGCGGGGTCGATCTGCTCGATGCGGTTGGTCACCCAGATCGTGGGCACCGGGTTGGATTCCAGGATCTGGTTGACCCAGGCCTTGCCGTTGACCGACTGGCTGACCACGGCGGACAGCGCCTGCTGCTCGTGGCGCGCCATCAGGCCGGCGGCGTCCGCGCTGATCGGCGGGAACACGTCTTCGACCTCGTCAAACAGCAGCGCCGCCTGCTGCGCGCCCTTGAGGAACACCTGGCCGATCTGCAGCGAGCGGTAGCGGTCGCGCCCGCTCAGGCTGTTGCCGTCGCGGTCGGCGTATTCGACCTCGAACAGGTCAACGCCTGCGGCCTGCGCCACCACGCGGGCCAGTTCGGTCTTGCCGGTGCCGGGCGGGCCGTAGAGCAGCACGTTGACCCCGGCGGCCTTGTTCTGGACGGCACGGCGCAGCAGCGTCACCAGCACGGCCACGTCTTCGGCGATGAAGCTGAAATCGGCCGGCACCAGCGCACTGCGGGCCGCCGGTCGGGTGAACACCGCCATCAGCTCGGACTGGTCGCGGTACTCGCGCATCAGCACGGGCGGGAGTTTTTCGCTGACCTTCATCAGGTCGGCCAGGTCGGTGATGTTGTGCTCGGAAATCAGGTTTTCCACCAGGCCGATGCGCTCCAGACGCGAGCCCGCGCGCAGGGCCTCGCCCACCTCGGCCGCACTCACGCCGGCGACTTCGGCAATCGCTGCATAGGCCTCGGGCGCGTTGTGCACCTTGAACTCCACCAGCATGCTGCGCAGGTCGCGCTGGTAGCGCGCCAGCGTGCCGTAGAGCAACAGGGCGCGTTCGGCCTTGTTCAATTGCAACAGCCCCGAGAGCGCGTCGATGTTCTTTTCCACCAGCGTGGACTGCTTTTTCAGCGCATGGGTCAGCCAGGCGCCGGTGGCGGTCAGCACGGCCAGCAGGTCCTTGGGCGCGTCCTTGGCGTATTCGTCGAGGTAGAAAAACAGCGTGCCTTCTTCGTAGGGGCCACGCCAGGCGCCGTGGCGGTCCAGAAAGGCGCGCGGGGCCAGCGCCTCGTGGCCGCGCCAGAATTCATTGTCCTTGCAGCGGCGCTGCAGAAACTCGCGCAGCCGGGCCAGTGCCGGGGCCGGCCAGACCAGATGCCGCCCGGCCAGCGCCAGCAGGCCGTTGAGGTCGCGACGCACGTTGAACTTGGCGCCCTGCTTGGCCGCCAGCGTCAACACAAAGTGCGAGCACATCAGGTCCAGCACCGGCGCGGCGCCCAGCCCCGGCGAAAGCAGGATGGCTCCCCCCGCCGCATCATGAAACGTACGCTTTACCATGGATCGCTCTCCAGCTACAGCCGCATCAATCACGCAACTTCACCATAACGCAGTCTGGGCCGCGATGGAAGACACCCCTGCTGAAAAACCCCGGTACCGACTGGCCATATTCCCCCCACAATGCCCGCATGATTGACCTTGAAACCATTCGCCAGGCTGCCGCGCGCCTGCAGGGGCAGGTGCTGCTGACGCCCTGCGTGGAGTCACGCACGCTGTCGCAGATCACCCACGCGCAGGTGTTCCTGAAGTTCGAGAACCTGCAGTTCACCGCCTCGTTCAAGGAGCGCGGTGCCTGCAACAAACTCGTGCAATTGACCGAAGCCCAGCGGCGTGCCGGCGTGGTGGCCATGTCGGCCGGCAACCACGCCCAGGGGGTGGCGTACCACGCGCAGCGCCTGGGCCTGCGCGCGGTGATCGTGATGCCGCGCTTCACGCCCGGCGTGAAGGTGGAGCGCACGCGCGGCTTCGGCGCCGAAGTGGTGCTGCACGGCGACACGCTCGAAGAGGCCCGCGCCCATGCCTATGCACTGGCCGAGGCGCAGCAGCTGACCTTTGTGCACCCGTACGACGACGCAGCCATCGTGGCGGGGCAGGGCACCGTGGGACTGGAAATGCTGGAGGCGGTGCCCGAGCTGGACGTGCTGGTGGTCGCCGTGGGCGGCGGCGGGCTGATTGCCGGCATCGCCACGGCGGCGAAGGCGCTCAAACCCGGCATCGAGGTCGTCGGCGTGCAGACGGTGCGCTTTCCGGCGATGTTCAACGCCATCAAGGGCACGCACTTGCCGCAGGGCACCAGCACGATCGCCGAGGGCATTGCCGTGGGCACGCCGGGCACCCTCACCGAGGCCATCATCCGCACCCGCGTCGACGACCTGATGCTGGTGGACGAGGGCGACATTGAGCAGGCCGTGCTGATGCTGCTGGAGATCGAGAAGACCGTGGTCGAGGGCGCAGGCGCCGTGGGCCTGGCGGCACTGCTGAAGGACCCGGCGCGCTTCAGCGGCAAGAAAGTGGGCCTGGTGCTGTGCGGCGGCAACATCGACCCGCTGCTGCTGGCCGCCCTCATCGAGCGCGGCATGGTGCGCGCCGGGCGCCTGGCGCGCCTGCGCGTGAGCGCGCGCGACATTCCCGGCGCGCTGGCACGCATTACCGCCGCCGTAGCCGAGGTGGGGGCCAACATCGACGCGGTACACCACCAGCGCGCCTTCAGTGCGCTGTCCGCGCAGAATGTCGAGATCGAACTCGTGCTCCAGACCCGGGGCCACGCCCATGTGCAGGAGGTGCTCGCCCGCCTGCATGCCGACGGTTTTGACGCCGTCCTGTACTGAACCTGCCCCCCTCGTCCACCCGGAGTCCTGACACCATGCACACCGACACCCTGCAGGCCGCGCTGGCCGAACTGTTCGCCCCCTGGGTCCAGGCCCTGCACCTGCGCGTGGAGTCGTTCGAGGCCGGCGTGGTCACCTTGCGCCTGCCGCACAGCGACCAGCTCAGCCGGGTTGGCGACATGCTGTGCGGCCAGGCCATGATGGCCGCGGCCGACACCGCGATGGTGCTGGCGCTGATCAGCCACTTTGGCGCCTTCCGCCCCTGCACCACGGTGCAGATGAACACGAGTTTCCTCAAGCCCCTGTCCGGCCAGGACGCGCTGATCGAGGCGCGGGTGCTGCGTGCCGGCAAGGCCCTGGCCTTTGGTGAAATCGACCTCCGCGGCGCGCTGGACGGCAAAAGCGTGTGCCGGGCCTCGACCACCTACGCGCTGCTGTAAGGCGCCCGCGCAGGCGACCCGCTAAAATCCCGTAACTTTGATCCACATCAGGAAAACCCATGTCCGCACCCGCCTCGCACGACGTCACCGCTGAAAAAGACCCCGTTGAAGCCATCGTCAAACACATGCCTGTGGTGCTGCCCGTGGTCGGCGCCGTGCTGATCTTCCTGCTGGCCTTCATCGCCGTCTTCATGGCCTGACACCGGCCTGACCCGACCGTTTTCGGGTCAAAACCCCATCTTCCCAGCGTCAAATGGTCATAGTTTGCTATTTTTATAGCAGCTGACTGCACCTGCTGATTGACGCCACGGCCCGCCAGGGCCTTCCCCTGCGCCCGCATCGCTGTCCACGCCCCGGTGGCTTGGTGCGGGTTGCGGGTTGCGGGCGCCAATGCTCCGGCCAGTTGATTTCACGCAAGGCAGCCCCACCTCCCGGGCAGGAGAATTTCCGCACTGACAGGGGGTTGCATGCCACACGTTCGTCCCGCCGCCGTTGCCGGCGCCTTTTATCCCGGGCAGGGTGCGGCCTTGTCCGGCGCCGTGCAGACCCTTATTGCGGCGGTACCACCCGATACCGCCGCGCAGCAGGTGGCACCCAAGGCGTTGATCGTGCCGCACGCCGGCTACGTCTATTCCGGCGCCACCGCCGCGCTGGCCTATGCGCGGCTCAGACCGTGGCGCCACGCCATCCGGCGCGTGGTGCTGCTGGGGCCGGTGCACCGGGTGCCGGTGCGTGGGCTGGCGCTGCCGGGTGCAACTTCTTTTGCCACGCCCTTGGGCGAGGTGCCCATCGATGCCGACGCCGTGGCGGCGCTTGCCGCGCTGCCCCAGGTGGTCACCAGCCCCGCCGCCCACGCGCAGGAGCATGCGCTGGAGGTCCAGTTGCCCTTCCTGCAAGCCGTGCTGGACGACTTCACCCTGCTGCCGCTGGCCGTGGGCGATGCCACGCCCGCCGAAGTGGCGCAGGTGCTGGAGGCGCTCTGGGGCGGGCCGGAGACGCTGATTGTCATCAGCTCCGACCTGTCGCATTTCCTGCCCTACCGCACCGCGCAGGCGGCGGACCGCGCAACAGTTGAGGCCATCCTGGCGCTGGCCGGGCCGGTGACACACGAACAGGCCTGCGGCGGCACCCCCATCAACGGCCTGCTGCTGGCGGCCCGGCGTCACGGGCTGCAGCCGCGCCTGCTGGGCCTGTGCAATTCGGGCGACACGGCGGGTGACAGGGACCGTGTGGTGGGTTACGCATCGCTGCGCTTCACGGAGGTGCCCCATGCCGCCCACTGAACACGGCCGGGTGCTGCTGCCGATGGCCCGCAGCGCCATCGCCGGCGCGGTGGGGCAGGCCGGGGCGCCCTCTCGCCCGGCCGCCACCGCCCCCTGGCTGCAGGCGCCGGGTGCGACCTTTGTCACGTTGACGCAACGGGGCCAACTGCGCGGCTGCATTGGCACGCTGGAGGCGCACCGCCCGCTGCACCAGGATGTGGAAGCCAACGCCGTGGCCGCCGCGCTGCGCGACCCGCGCTTTGCCCCGTTGCAGGTGCGCGAACTGGCGTGGACCGAGATTGAAGTCTCGCTGCTGTCGGTGCGCGAGGCCCTCGCGTTCCACAGCGAGGACGATGCGCTGGCGCAATTGCGACCGGGCGTCGATGGTGTGGTATTCCAGTTTGACCGCTTCCGCAGCACCTTCCTGCCCCAGGTGTGGGAGCAATTGCCCGACGTGACCGGCTTCATGGTCCACCTCAAGCAGAAGGCCGGGCTGCCGGCGAATTTCTGGTCGGCGCAGGTGCGCCTCGAACGCTACACCGTGACGAAGTGGAAGGAATCCGACTTCCCTGCGCCACAGAATGAATCGCCCAAGCAGGAGGCCGCATGAACGCCCCCGACACCTGGCCGGGCCGCTGGTGGCACACCCTGGACGACGGCCGCCTCCAGTGCGACCTGTGCCCGCGCGACTGCCGACTGCATGAGGGCCAGCGCGGCGCGTGCTTCGTGCGCATGCGCGAGAACGATGCCATGGTGCTGACCACCTACGGCCGATCGTCGGGCTTCTGCATCGACCCGATCGAGAAGAAGCCGCTGAACCATTTCTACCCCGGCAGCAGCGTGCTGTCGTTCGGCACGGCGGGCTGCAACCTGGCCTGCAAGTTCTGCCAGAACTGGGACATCAGCAAGTCGCGCGACATGGACCGGCTGATGGACCAGGCCTCGCCCGAGGCGATTGCCACGGCGGCCGCACAGGCCGGCTGCCGCAGCGTGGCCTTCACCTACAACGACCCGGTGATCTTTGCCGAGTACGCGATGGACGTGGCCGACGCCTGCCATGCGCTGGGCGTGCAGACCGTGGCCGTGACGGCTGGCTACATGCACGACGCGCCGCGCCGCGCCTTCTACGCGAAGATGGACGCCGCCAACGTGGACCTGAAGGCCTTCACCGACGACTTCTACTTCAAGCTCACCGGCTCGCACCTGCAGCCGGTGCTCGACACGCTGGTCTACCTCAAGCATGAGACCCCCGTGTGGTTCGAGATCACCACGCTGCTGATCCCCGGGCACAACGATTCGGACGCCGAGATCACCGCAATGAGCCGGTGGATCAGGAATGCGCTCGGCCCCGACGTGCCGCTGCATTTCTCGGCCTTCCACCCCGACCACAAGATGCCCGACGTGCCGGCCACGCCACCCTCCACGCTGGTGCGGGCGCGCGACATCGCGATGAAGGAAGGCCTGCAGTTCGTCTACACCGGCAACGTGCGCCATGAAGCCGGCGACACCACGACTTGCCCGGGCTGCCAGACGCCGCTGATCGTGCGCGACTGGTACCAGATCCAGCGCTACCGGCTGACGCCTGACGGCCACTGCCCGGATTGCGGTGCCGCCGTGGCCGGGCGGTTTGCGCACCAGGCCGGCAACTTCGGGCGCAAGCGTATCCCGATCCTGATGGACGCGGGCGGGCGCACCTGAGTCTGGCGGGCCGGCGGCACGGCGCGCCTGGCGCCGGGCAGCGGTTTGCGGACATGGCCGCGCCACGCTCACCAGCGCAGCAGTCACCCGTTACCCCAGAGGCTCCAGGGCCCGGCGGACCACCTCCAGGAACCAGGCCAGCGCCGCATTGGACTCCCGCTTCGCGTGCCAGTGCAGACGCACGTCCAGGGCGGGCAAGTCCACAGGCAGGGGCAGGATGTGCAGGGGCTCGTAGGTGGCCAGCATGGCGGCGGCCCGGGACGGGATGGTGGCCAGCAGGTCGCTGTGGGCGATCAGCGTGGGCAGGGCGGTGAAATGCGGGATCTGCAGGGCGATGTTGCGGCGCAGGCCGCGCGCCTGAAGCACCTGTTCGATCATGTGATGCCCGGAGGCCGGGGCCGTCACATAGGCATGCCGCGCAGCCAGATAACCCTCCAGCGTCAGCGGGCCCCCGACCAGCGGATGCTCCTGGCGCAGCAGACACACGTAGCGCTCTTCAAACAGGGAGATGCTTTGCGTGACGCCGGCAATGGCGGGCAGATGCCCCACCGCGGCATCGATCTGGCCGGACGCCAGCTGCGCCGGGATCTGTTCCATGGCCGGCGCGACAACCTCCAGCGTGACCTCCGGCGCCTGCTGGTGCAGCAGCGCCATCAGGGGCGGCAGAAAGGCCAGCTCGCCAATATCGGACATCGAGATCCGGAACCGCCGCGCCGAAGCGGCGGCCTGGAAGGTCTGCAGGGACTCCCATCCGTCGCCGATGCAGGCCAGGCCTTCGCTGAAGTGGCGGTACGCCGCCTGCGCGCACAGGGTCGGTTGCATGCCGTCCGCCGTCCGCGTGAACAGCGGGTCGCCAAACAGTTCCCGCAGCCGGGCCAGCGCATAACTCACGCTCGGCTGCGTCACAAACAGCCGCTCGGCGGCCAGCGTGACGCTGGCGGTTTCAAAGACGGCGACAAACACACGCACGAGGTTCAGGTCGAGTCGGTGGAGGGATGAATAAACCATATCTATTTCACTTGATTTTTTATCTATTTTGCCAATGCTTCACCCGTCCCTAGACTCCCGCCCATCGATATCTCCCCTTGCACCCAGGAGTCCCATGCCCACGCCCCCCACCGCCGCCCCGCACACGCCGGCCGCCAGCCTCCGCCCCCCGTCCTTGAGCGACCGCTACGACCTGCTGGAAGGGCGGGTCTTCCTCAATGGCAACCAGGCCCTGATCCGGTTGACCATCGAGCAGATGCGCCTGGACCAGCGCAACGGCTTGCGCACCCGTGCCTACGTGACCGGCTACCCCGGCTCGCCGCTCGGCGGACTGGACATCGCGCTCGGCCAGGCGAAGAAATCGCTGGAAACCCATGGCATCACGCACCAGCCGGGGCAAAACGAGGAACTGGCGGCCACGGCGCTGATGGGCACGCAGATGCTCAACGAGTACCCGCACCCCGATGTGGACGGCGTGGTCGGCTACTGGTACGGCAAGGGCCCGGGCCTGGACCGCTCCGGTGACGCGCTCAAACACGGCAATTTCGCTGGCACCAGCACGCACGGCGCGGTCGTGATCCTCAGTGGCGAGGACCACGAGGCCAAGAGTTCGACCGTGCCGTACCAGATGGAATTCGCCTTCGAGCACCATGGCATCCCGGTGCTGTACCCGGCCTCGGTGCAGGAGTTTGTGGACCTGGGCCTGCACGCAGCGGCGCTGTCGCGCTACAGCGGCTGCTGGGTGGCGCTCAAGCTCGTGGGCTCGCTGTGCGATGGCGGCGAGGTGGTGCATGTGGCCCCCGATCGCGTGCAGCCGCAGCAGCCCGGCCTGGTGCTGGACGGCAAGCCGTTCCAGAAGACGACCAACCACAAGTTCTTCCCGGGCACCAATCTCGTCACGGAGCGCGAGCTGTACACGGAACGCCACGCCGCCGTGCTGGCCTATGCGCGCCTGAACGGACTGAACCGCATCACGGTGCGTGGCGAAGGCGACCGCATCGGCATTCTCAGCGCGGGCAAGAGCTACTCCGACACGCGCCAGGCGCTGCTGGATCTGGGCTTTGACGATGACGCCGCGCTGAACGCCGCCGGCATCCGGCTGGCCAAGATCGGCCTGCTGTGCCCGCTGGACGGCGACTTCGTGCGCGAATTCGCACAAGGCCTGGACACCGTCATCGTCGTGGAGGAAAAGCGCGACTTCCTGGAACGCCAGGTGGGCCACGCCGTGTGCGGTCTCGGGCCGGTCCGCGTGCTCGGCAAACACGACGCCGAGGGCCGCGAACTCTTCCCCATCGCGGGCGGCATGAACGCCGACATCGTGACCGAACGGCTGGGCCGGGCGCTGGCGTCCCTGGGCGTCCTGCCGGCCCGCGCGGCGGCGCAGCTCGGCTGCCTGGCCGCGGCCGCAAGCCGACCGTTCAGCCCGCAGCCCGGGCGCTCGGTCAACTTCTGCTCCGGCTGCCCGCACAACATTTCGACCAAGCTGGCGCCGGGCCAGCTGGCCTGGGGCGCACCGGGCTGCCACATCATCGCGGCTGTCATGGACCGGCCCGAGCGCAAGATCGTCAATGTGACGCAGCTCGGCGGCGAAGGCCTGCCGTGGATCGGCCTGTCGCCCTACACCAGCCGCCGCCACATCGTGCAGAACGTCGGCGATGGCGCGCTGTTCCACTCCAGCTACCAGAACATCCGCTATGCGGTGGCGTCCGGTGTGAACATCACTTTCAAGCTGCTGATGAACGGCGTGGTGGCCAACACCGGCGGGCAGAACGTGGTGGCCGGCTTCCCCATCCCCACGCTGCTGCAGCACCTGCACCTCGACGGCGTGGCCCGCATGGTGCTGATCACCAAAGAGCCGCAGCGCTACCGGGGTGTCACGCTGCCCGCCGGCGTAACCCTGCGCGGCGTGGACGCGCTGGAGTCGTCGCTGAAAGAGCTGGAAGCCGTGCCGGGCGTGACCGTGCTGGTCTATGACGGCGAATGCGCCAACGAGCGGCGCCGGCGCCAGAAGCGCGGCAAACTGCCGGCACCGCAGAAGTTCACCTTCGTCAACGAGGACGTTTGCGAAAACTGCGGCGACTGCGGCCAGAAGGCCAACTGCATGTCGCTGCAGAAGGTGGACACCGAATTTGGCCGCAAGACGCAGATCCACCAGTCCTCATGCAACCAGGACCAAACCTGCATCACCGGCGAATGCCCGTCCTTTGTCAGCGTCGAGGTCGCCGCCGGCACGAAGCCGCGCAAGCCGCGCCCGGTGCAGATCGACGACGCCACGCTGCCGCCGCCGCGCCTGCCGGTGCTGGACCGCGCGTTCCACGTCTACGTGCCGGGTCTGGGTGGCACGGGTGTGCTGACCGCCAATGCCATCCTGGCGCAGGCTGCCATGCTCGACGGCAGCGAAGTCAAGACCTACGACCAGACCGGCGCGGCCCAGAAGTGGGGCGCGGTGTTGTCCAGCCTGGTCATTGCGCCGGCCGGGCACCCGCCGCTGACCAACCGGGTCGGCACCGGCAAGGCCGACCTGTACCTGGCACTGGACCTGATGGCCGGGGTGGACAAGGTCAACCTCGGCTGCTGCAACCCCCTGCGCACCGTGGCCATCATCAACAGCAACGTGCTGCCCAACGGCGGCATGATCCGCGACCCCAAGATGGTGATGCCGACGCTGCAGATGGTCGAGACCATCAAGGCGTCGACCCTGGGCGAGCGCAGCGTCACGCTGGACGCCCGCGGCATCGCCGAGGCGCTGTTCGGCGACTACATGATGACCAACATGGTCGCCATCGGCGCGGCCTGGCAGGCCGGGCTGCTGCCCATCAGCGCCGCCAGCATCGAGGCGGCCATCACCCTCAATGGCACACAGCAGGAGGCCAACATCCTGGCCTTCCGTGCCGGACGCCTGCGCGTGCACGATGCCGCAGCCCTCGATCGCCTGATAGGCACGCGCCAGCCCCTGCTGGCCGACCGCAGCCAAGAGGTCGCCAGCGCGCTGACGCCGGCGCAGCGCCAGTTTGTCGACACGTCCGTGCATGCCGTGGCCGGCCTGAGCGACGAAGCGCGCCGCCTGCTGCGCCTGCGCACCGCCGACCTGATTGCCTACCAAAACCAGGCCTGGGCCGCGACCTACGTGGAGCTGGTCGGCCGCATGGCGGTGCGCGAACGCACGGTGGCCGGCACGCAATCCCCCCTGCCCGTGACGCAGGCCGTCATCCGCAATCTGTACAAGGTGATGGCCTACAAGGACGAATATGAAGTGGCGCGCCTGCTGACGCAGGAGACCTTTGCACAGCGCGTGGCGGCCTCCTTTGATGGCCAGGTGCGCATGCGCTACAACCTGCAGCCCCCGCTTGCACGGACCTTCGGCCTGAAGCGCAAGCTGGCGCTCGGGCCGTGGTTCACGCCGGTGCTGCGCCTCATGGCGAAGTTGCGCGTGGTGCGCGGCACGCCCCTGGACGTGTTCGGCCGCATGCCGGTCCGCCGTGAGGAAAAGGCCCTGATCGGCTGGTACCGCGAGCTGGTCGAACAGGTGCTCCGGCAGCTGAGCCTGGCCAACTGGGAAACCGCCGTTGCGCTGCTGTCCCTGCCAGACGGCATCCGCGGCTATGAGGACCTCAAGACCCGCGCCATCGGCGAGGCCAAGGCCCGCGCCGGCACGTTGCTGGCACAGCTGTCGGGTCCCCCCGGGCCGGCCGAACACCGGGCCCCGGCCGATGCGCCACAGCAAAGCGCAGCAATCTAAAACGCGCGGAAGAAGGGAGCGCGAAAGCGGCCCTTCAGATCTTTTCATAATGTACGGACATTTGTATAATGTCCGTACCAGATTCCCGGCCCGTTGCGCGGCCCCATCAACAGGAGATTGAACATGATGACCCCCCGTCGCCGTATCCTTGCAGCACTTGCGTCCGCCCTGGCGGGCGCCGTGACCGCGCCCGCCCTGGCCCAGTCCTACCCGAACAAGCCCATCAAGATCGTCGTGCCCTACAGCCCCGGCGCCACGACCGACATCATGGCCCGCCTGGTGGGCCAGAAAGTCAGCGAGGACCTCAAGCAGCCCGTGGTGGTCGAAAACAAGGCCGGCGCCTCCGGCATGATCGGCTCGGACTTCGTGGCCAAGGCCGCGCCCGACGGCTACACCATCCTGCTGGCCACCGACGGCACCCACGTGGGCAACCCGTTCCTGATGAAGAACTTCCCCTTCCATCCGGTCAAGGACGTCACGCCGATCACCTTGGGCGCCAAGAATCTGCTGGTGCTGGTGGCCAACAATGCGCTGCCCGTCAACAACGTCCGGGAACTCATCGACTACGCGAAGAAGAACCCCGGCAAGCTGTCGTTTGCCAGTTCCGGCAACGGTTCGCCGCACCATCTGGCCGGCGTGCTGTTCAACCAGATGACCGGCACCGACATCCAGCATGTGGCCTACAAGGGCGGCGGCCCGGCCGTGACCGATGTGGTGGGCGGTCAGATCCCGCTCGCCTATTCGAGCCTGGCCTCGGTCGCGCCGATGATCAAGGCCGGCAAGCTCAAGGCCCTGGGCATCACCGAGAAGCAGCGCTTTGCCGCGATGCCCAACATCCCGACCATTGCAGAGACCGTGCCGGACTTCGAGATGCATTCCTGGCTGGCCTTCATGGGCCCCGCCGGTCTGCCGCCGGCGGTGACGCAAACCCTCAACCGCTCGATCGTCAAGGCGCTGCAGTCGCCGGACGTGGCCACCAAGCTCAACGAGGGCGGCCTGCTGGTGGTGGCCAACACGCCCGAGCAGTTCACCACACTGCTGAAGGCCGACTACGACAAGCGTGAGCAGCTGATCCGCAAGAACAACATCACCGCAGAGTAAGCCCACCGTGCAACAGGCCAACCAACAAGCCCTGCCGCTGGCCGGCATCACCGTGATCGAGATGGGCCACAGCGTGGCCGCCCCGTTTGCCGGGCAGATCCTCGGCGACCTGGGCGCCGAAGTCATCAAGATCGAAAAACCCGAGGGCGACGACGCCCGCAAGTGGGGCCCGCCCTTCGTGGACGGCGCCTCGGCCACCTTCCAGGCCCTGAACCGGAACAAGCGCTCCGTGGTCAGCCGCCTGCGCGACGAGGACGAGCGCAGCGCGCTGCAGCGCCTGATCGTGGAACGCGCCGACGTGGTGCTGCAGAACCTGCGCCCCGGCCAGGTCGATGCGCTGGGCCTGGGCGCCGAGGCGCTGCGCGCGCGCAAGCCCAGCCTGGTGTACTGCAACAGGGGGGCCTTTGGCGCCACCGGCCCGCTGGCCGGCCGCCCCGGCTACGACCCGCTGATGCAGGCCTTCGGTGGCGTGATGAGCATGGTCGGCCACGAAGGCCAGGACTCCGTGCGCGTGGGTCCCTCCATCGTGGACATGGGCACCGGCATGTGGGCCGTGATCGGCATCGTCTCGGCCCTCATGCGCCGCAAGGACACGGGCATTGGCGGCGTCGTCGATGTCTCGCTGTTCGAGACTGCCGCGTCGTGGATGACCATGTTCTCGGCCCAGTTCCTGGCCAGCGGCGAACTGCCGCGCAAGGCCGGCTCGGGGCAGATCGGCATCGCCCCCTACCGCGCCTACCGCACCGCCGACGGCGAACTGGTGGTGGCCGCCGGCAACGACAAGCTGTTCCAGGCCTTCTGCAAGGTCATGGAGCGCGACGCCTGGGCCACGGACGCGCGTTTCGTCGGCAACCCCGACCGGGTCCGCAATGCCGAGGCACTGTATGCGCTGATTGAGGCCGAAATGCTGCGCCTGCCCAGCGCCGAATGGGTACGCCAGCTTGACGCCGCGGGCGTGCCCTGCGCGCCAGTGCAGAACGTGCAGCAGATGGTCGAACATGCGCAGACGCAGGCCCTGGGCATCATCCAGCCCGTGCCCGGCGCCAGCATTCCGATGATGGGCCTGCCCATCTCCTTCGACGGGCAGCGGCCCCAGCCGCGCCACGCCTCGCCCGCCCTCGGCGCCGACACCGAAGCGGTTTTCTCTGAACTCAACCTCCCTGCCTGACCATGTCTTTCAGCCTCCCGGTGTACGAAACCGTCACCCTCGAACAAAAGGGCGAGCACGTCCTGTTGATCACCCTCAACCGCCCGGACGCGCTCAACGCCATCAACACCCAGATGGGGTATGACCTGCTGGACCTGTGGACCCGCCTGACGGTAGCGCCCGACAACATCCGCTGCGCCATCCTCACGGGTGCCGGCGAGCGCGCCTTCTGCGCCGGCGGCGATCTCAAGGAGCGCAACGGCATGTCCAACGAGGACTGGCAGTCCCAGCACGAGCTGTTCGAGCGTGGCTTCATGACCTTGCTGGAATGCACCGTGCCGGTGATCGCGGCCGTGAACGGCCACGCCTACGGCGGGGGCTGCGAGACCGTGCTGGCCTGCGACTTTGTCTATGCGGCGCGCAACGCGCAGTTTGCGCTCTCCGAGACCAAGCTGGGCATCATGCCCGGCGGCGGCGGCACGCAGACCCTGGCCCGTGCGGTCGGCGAGCGCCGCGCCAAGGAAATGATCCTGACCGCCCGTCCGTTCTCCGCCGCCGACGCGCAGGAGTGGGTCATGGTCAACCGCGTGCTGGACACCCAGGCCGAACTGCTCGCGCAGGCCCTGGCCACCGCCGAGGCCGTGGCGACCAACGCACCGCTGTCGGTGCGCCAGGCCAAGAAGTCGATCCACTTCGGCTTGCAGATGGACCTGCAGACAGGCTACCGCTTCGAGATCGAGGCCTACAACCGCCTGATCCCGACACAGGACCGCCTGGAGGGCGTGCGCGCCTTCAATGAAAAGCGCAAACCCGTGTTCCAGGCCCGTTGAACAGGAAGACACCATGACAACCGATCTGGATGTGGTGGTCTGCGAAGTGGGCCTGCGTGACGGCCTGCAGATGCTGGACACTTTTTTCCCCACGGCCGAAAAGATCGCCTGGATTGAGGCGGAGCGCGCCGCGGGCGTGCCGGAGATCGAGGTCACCTCCTTCGTGCCCCCGAAGCTCGTGCCGCAGTTCGTGGACGCGCAGGAAGTGGTCGAGGCGGCCCTGGCACTGCCCGACCTCACGGTGGTGGCACTCATGCCGAACCTGAAGGGCGCCGAGCGCGGCGTGGCGCTGGGCGTGCACAAGCTCAACTACGTGCTGTCGGTCAGCCGCACACACAACCTCAAGAACGTGCGGCGCGAGCGCGAGGAGTCGATTGCCGACTTCCATCGCATTGTCGCCATGGTCAAGTCCCAGCCCGAAGGCCGGCGCCCGGTGCTGATCGGCGGCCTGTCTTCGGCGCTGGGCTGCTCCTACGAGGGCGCCATTGCCACCGACGAGGTCGTGCGCTGCGCCGTGGCGCTGGCCGAGGCCGGCGCCGACGAACTCATGATTGCCGACACCGTGGGGTATGCCGACCCGGCGCTGGTGCGCAAGACCTTCAAGGCCGTGCAGGCCGCCGTGGGCCCGCTGCCCGTCAACGCCCATTTCCATGACACCCGCGGGCTGGGTCTGGCCAATGTGGCCGCCGCACTGGACTGCGGGGTGCGCCGTTTCGAGGCCTCGCTGGCGGGCCTGGGCGGCTGCCAGTTTGCGCCGGGCGCCACCGGCAACATCGTGATGGACGACCTTTGCTTCATGCTCGACGCCATGGGCCTGCGCACCGGCGTCGATCTCGAAAAACTCGTGGCCGTGCGCGAAATCATTGCGCGCAACCTGCCTGGCACCGCACTGTACGGCGGCCTGGCCCGCTCCGGCCTGCCGCGCCATTACGTCACCGCCGTCCAGCGCGGCGCCTGAACCCTTTCCTCGTTTCCATCGTTTTGACAGGAGCCCTCCCCATGTCCACCACCGTCCAGGCCAGCGTTCCGCTCGGCGAAGACTTCCCCGAAATCCGTGACGGCGTGCGCCGCATCTGCGCCGACTTCCCGCAGACCTACTGGCGCGAGCTCGACAAGCGCGAAGGCTATCCCAGCGAATTCGTGCAGGCCATGACCGAAGCGGGCTTTCTGGCCTCGCTGATCCCCGAGGAATACGGCGGCGCCGGCCTGTCGATCCGCGCCGCTGGCGTGATCCTGCAGGAGTGCCACGCCGCGGGCTGCTACGCCGCCGCCGCGCACGCCCAGATGTACACCATGGGCACACTGCTGCGCCATGGCTCGCCCGAACAGAAAGCCAAGTACCTGCCCAAGATCGCCAGCGGCGAGCTGCGCCTGCAGGCCTTCGGCGTGACCGAGCCGACCACCGGCACAGACACCACCAAGCTCAAGACCCGCGCCGTGCGCGACGGCGACCATTACGTCATCAACGGCCAGAAGGTCTGGACCTCGCGCGCCGAATACTCGGACCTGATGCTGCTGCTGGTGCGCACCACGCCGATCGACCAAGTGCAGAAGAAGACCGACGGCATCTCGGTGCTGCTGGTGGACATGCGCGAAGCGCGCGGCAACGGCATGACGATCCGCAAGCTCGACGCGATGATTAACCACAACACCACCGAGATCTTCTTCGACAACCTGCGCGTGCCGGTGGAGAACCTGATCGGGACGGAAGGCAAGGGTTTCAAGTGCATCCTGGACGGCATGAACGCCGAGCGCATCCTGGTCTCGCACGAGTCCATCGGTGACGGCCAGTGGTTCATCAAGACGGCGTCCAAATACGCCAATGAGCGCATCGTGTTCGACCGGCCCATCGGCAAGAACCAGGGCATCCAGTTCCCGATCGCACGCGCCTACGCCGAGCTGCAGGGCGCCGACATGATGGTGCGCAAGGCCGCCGCATTGTTCGAGGCCGGCCTGCCCTGCGGCGAGGACGCCAACATCGCCAAGCTGCTGTCATCCGAGTCCGCCTGGAACGCCGGTGAGGCCTGCCTGCAGACGCACGGCGGTTTTGGCTACGCCAAGGAATACGACGTCGAGCGCCGCTGGCGCGAGGCCCGCGTGCAGCGGACCGCCCCGATTTCCACCAACCTCATCCTCGCCTACATCGGCGAGCATGTGCTGGGTCTGCCACGCTCCTACTGAGCCACCATGCAGGGACTGACCGAACAACTGTCGGACTTCATCGCCAACGCGCGGCACCGGCCCGTGCCGGACGCCCTGCTGGACAGGGTGCGCAACGGCTTCATCGACACGGTGGGCGTCATGCTCGCCGGGCAGGACGAGCCGGTGGTGCAGGTGGTACGCGCGTTCGTCGCGGCACGGCCCGCGTCGAGCCAGGAGGCGCGTGTGCTGATGGGCGCCACGCGCACCGCGGCCCGCGATGCCGCGCTGATCAACGCCACGGCAGGTCACGCGCTCGACTACGACGACGTGGGCCTCATGGGCCACCCCAGCGTGGTGCTGGTGCCCGCCCTGCTGGCCGAAGGCGAACGCCTGCACGCCAGCGGCGCGGCCCTGTTGCGCGCCTACCTGGTCGGCTACGAGGTCTGGGCCGAACTGATCGGCCGCGACCAGGCGCGCCACCATGACAAAGGCTGGCACCCGACCGCCGTCTTCGGCGTCATGGCGGTGGCCTCCGCCGTGGCCGCGCTGCGCGGGCTGAAGGCCGGACCCTGCCGCCACGCGCTGGGCATCGCGGCCAGCATGGCCAGCGGCCTGATCGCCAACTTCGGCAGCATGACCAAACCCTTCCATGCCGGGCAGGCCGCGGCCCACGGCATCGATGCCGTCAACCTCGCGCAGGCCGGCATGACCGCCGCGCCCGACGCGCTGGAGCACCACGCTGGCTACCTGGCCGCGTTGTCGCCGTCCGGGCAGGTGGACCGCGGACCGATGGCCGTGGACGCCGCGCGCCCCCTGCGCTTCGCCGCCACGGGCCTGACCGTCAAAAAATACCCGATGTGTTTTGCCACGCACCGCGTGCTCGATGCGATGCTGGACCTGGTCCGCGACCACGACCTGCGGCCCGACCAGGTGCGGGCGGTCCGGACCACCGTGGGCGTGACGCAGGCGACGATGCTGCGCAACCACCTGCCGCGAACCGGGCTGGAAGCCAAGTTCAGCCTGGAGTTTGCCGTGGCCGCCGCGCTGGTCGCACGCAAGGTCGGCCTGGCGGAACTCAGCGACGCCTTCGTCCTGCGCCCAGATGTGCAGGCCCTGTTCCCCTGCGTGCAGATCGTCACGACCGACACCCTGTGCCCCAGCGAACCCACGCTGGCGCTCAGCGACCGGGTGGTGATCGAAACGACGAATAGCGCCTGCTTCGACAGCGGCGAGATTTTCGAGACCCGCGGCGGCATGGCTGCGCCGCTGACCCTCGAAGACCTGAAAATCAAGTTCATGGACTGCACGGCCCGGCTGGGCACGGCAGGCCAGACCGGTTTGTTCGAACGCCTGGTGAGGTTCGATGCCCTGCACGACGTCAATACACTGCTGCCGGATTGAACGCCGGCCCCACAACCTACACGCCCGAAAAGGCGCAGGGCCGTGCCCCGCCTTCCAGGGATTGCCCCCCATGAATCAAGCAAAGGTATTCCAATGAAAATCCTCGTCCCCGTCAAACGCGTGGTCGACTACAACGTCAAAGTCCGGGTCAAGTCCGACGGCACGGGCGT
>ERZ1034361.670-NODE-670-length-21061-cov-4.766775_pt1 | contig 21061 bp, 20 predicted proteins | sample MGYA00520617_ERZ1034361 | MGnify/ENA primary metagenome ERZ1034361 (study PRJEB33736, sample SAMEA104284507) | Azolla filiculoides | biome: Urban; feature: Water surface; material: Ditch water | place: Netherlands | collected 2015-10-28 | depth 0-0.1 m ...
GTTTTCCCCGTAACCACAACCCTGTTGTCGGAGCCACTCACAAGGTGTGCGTGCCGGATAGGGGCAAGGCGAAGTGACGCTTCGCGAGGAGGTATGTATGTCAGTAGCAATAAGTGGCGCAGAGATTCTTGTTAAATGTCTGCAGGCTGAAAATGTTGATACGATTTTCGGCTATCCCGGTGGCTCGGTGCTTCACATTTACGACGAGCTATTCAAACAAGATAAAATTCATCACGTGCTGGTACGACATGAGCAGGCTGCCGTTCACGCCGCCGATGCGTATTCCCGTTCGTCGCAACGCGTCGGCGTTGCCCTGGTGACCTCGGGTCCGGGTCTGACCAATGCCGTCACCGGTATTGCCACAGCCTATTACGATTCGATTCCGCTGGTGGTTATCAGTGGTCAGGTGCCTACGTTCTATATCGGTCAGGATGCTTTCCAGGAAAGTGATGCCGTTGGTATTACGCGTCCATGCGTGAAGCACAACTTCCTCGTTAAAGACGTGAAAGACCTGGCAGAGACCGTTAAGAAAGCCTTCCACATCGCTCGCAGCGGCCGTCCTGGCCCTGTGCTGATCGATATTCCGAAGGACGTCACGGCGCATAAAACCGAATTCACCTATCCGGATACCGTTAACATCCGCTCGTATAACCCAGTGGTTAAGGGTCATCAGGGTCAGATCAAGAAGGCTGCGCATCTGCTGCTCGAAGCCAAGCGCCCGATGATCTACAGCGGTGGTGGCGTGATTCTGTCCGATGCCGCCGAGCCGCTGACCAAGCTGGCGCGTTACCTTGGCTTCCCGATCACGAATACCCTCATGGGGCTGGGTGCCTATCCGGCGACCGATAAGCAGTTCATGGGCATGCCCGGCATGCACGGCACGTACGAAGCCAACATGGCCATGCAGCACTGCGATGTGCTGCTCGCCATCGGCGCTCGTTTCGATGATCGCGTGATTGGTAACCCTGAAGACTTTGCAACACATCCACGCAAGATCATTCACATTGATATTGACCCATCGTCGATTTCCAAGCGCGTTAAAGTGGATGTGCCGATCGTTGGCAATGTGCCTGATGTGCTGGAAGAGTTGATGAAACAACTGGAAGCCATTGGCTCCAAGCCGGATGCAGCGGTTGCCCAGTGGTGGGAAACCATTGCCGATTGGCGTGGCCGTAACAGCCTCAACTATCGCAAAAATCCTGAAAAAATCATGCCGCAGGCTGTGGTTGAAAAACTCTGGGAAGTGACCAAGGGCGATGCCTTTGTGACTTCGGACGTCGGTCAGCACCAGATGTTTGCTGCGCAGTACTACAAGTTTGATAAGCCCCGCCGCTGGATCAACTCCGGTGGTCTAGGCACCATGGGTGTGGGTCTGCCTTATGCCATGGGCGTACGTTACGCCAACCCAGGTGCAACCGTGGCCTGCGTGACGGGTGAAGCATCGATCCAGATGTGTATTCAGGAACTCTCGACCTGTAAGCAATACAGCTTGCCTGTCAAGATCATTAACCTGAATAACGGTTATCTGGGTATGGTGCGTCAGTGGCAGGAAATGTTCTATGAGAACCGTTACTCGCATTCGTACATGTCATCGTTGCCTGATTTCATGAAGCTGGCCGAAGCCTATGGCCATGTGGGTATGCGTATCGAGCGTCCGGAAGATGTCGGTCCGGCACTGGAACTGGCGTTCTCCGACAAGCATAAGAACGATCTGGTGTTCATGGACTTCATCATCGATCCGACGGCCAACGTCTTCCCGATGGTGTCGGCTGGCAAGGGCCTGTCCGATATGGTTCTGGCCGAAGATCACCTGTAAGGAGCGCACGATGAGACACATTATTTCCATTCTTCTGGAAAACGAATCGGGAGCGCTGTCGCGCGTTGCGGGTCTTTTCTCGGCCCGTGGTTACAACATCCAGTCGTTGACGGTAGCGCCGACGGAAGATCCATCGTTGTCGCGTATCACGCTGGTGACATCAGGTACCGATGACATCGTCGAGCAGATCACCAAGCAGCTGAACAAGCTGGTGGACGTGGTCAAGGTGATCGACTTGTCGGAAGCGCCGCACGTAGAACGCGAACTGCTCATGATCAAGGTGCGTGCCACCGGTAAGGATCGTGAAGAAATGAAGCGTCTGGCGGATATCTTCCGTGGTCACATCATCGATGTTACGGATTCGGCCTATGTGATTGAGCTCACCGGTACGTCGAACAAGCTGGACTCGTTCATTGCTGCGATTGATCCGGCGCTCATTCTGGAAACCGTTCGCTCAGGCGTCTCGGGTATCGGTCGTGGTGACCGCATGCTCAAGGTTTGATTTTTTAATTTTTTGAATTTTCCCCGAAAGGAACATCATGAAGGTTTATTACGACAAGGACGCCGACCTCTCCCTGATCAAGGGCAAGCAGGTCACTATCGTTGGTTACGGTTCGCAAGGCCACGCACATGCACAGAATCTGCGTGACTCAGGTGTTAACGTCACTGTTGCGCTGCGTAAGGGCGGTGCATCGTGGGCCAAGGCAGAAGCCGCTGGCCTGAAGGTTGAAGAAATCGCTGCAGCCGTCAAGAACGCAGATGTTGTGATGATTCTGCTGCCGGACGAAAACATTCCTGACGTTTACAACAAGGATGTTGCGCCGAACATGAAGGCAGGCGCTGCGCTGGCTTTCGCGCACGGCTTTAACGTGCATTACAACCAGGTTGTGCCACGCGCCGACATCGACGTGATTATGATTGCCCCGAAGGGCCCTGGCCACACCGTGCGTTCCGAATACCTCAAGGGCGGTGGTGTACCATCACTGATCGCGCTGTATCAAGACAAGTCTGGCAAGGCACGTGACATCGCCCTGTCGTACGCAGCGGCTAACGGCGGCACCAAGGGTGGCGTTATCGAAACGTCGTTCCGTGAAGAAACCGAAACCGATCTGTTCGGCGAGCAAGCCGTTCTGTGTGGTGGCGCTGTTGAACTCGTGAAGATGGGTTTCGAAACGCTGACTGAAGCCGGTTATGCACCTGAAATGGCTTACTTCGAGTGTCTGCATGAACTGAAGCTGATCGTTGATCTGATGTACGAAGGCGGCATCGCCAACATGAACTACTCGATCTCGAACAACGCTGAATACGGTGAGTACGTTACCGGCCAACGCGTGATCGCCGAGCAAGCGCGTGAAGGTATGCGTGAGTGCCTGCGTAACATCCAGAACGGTGAATACGCCAAGCGTTTCATCCTGGAAGGTCGCACCAACTATCCAGAAATGACTGCCCGTCGTCGTCTGAACGCAGAGCATCCGATCGAAGTCGTCGGTACGCAACTGCGCGCCATGATGCCTTGGATTGCCAAGAACAAGTTGGTTGATCAGTCGAAGAACTAAGAAGGACACACCATGAACTATCCGCACCCCATTCTCGCCCGCGAGGGCTGGCCTTTTATCGGGCTGGCCGTGGGTGCGGCCGTTCTGGCCTCTATTCTGGATAGCGGTCTGGCCTGGTTGCTTTGGCCGATTGCGATCTTTGTTGTTCAGTTTTTCCGGGACCCACCACGTGTTGTTGCCGGTGGCCCCAATAGTGTTGTTTCTTCAGCCGATGGTCGTGTGATCGTTGTTGCTGAAACCGATGATCCCTGGCTCAATCGTCGTGCGTTAAAAGTCAGCGTGTTCATGAATGTATTTAACGTGCACTCGAATCGTATTCCCACCACCTGCGAAGTGGTTGGTAAATGGTATGTTGCCGGTAGCTTTTTGAATGCTGCCTTGGATAAGGCTTCCGAGCATAATGAGCGTTGCGCCCTGCATCTGCGCACGCCAACCGGGCAAGACATTACCTGTGTTCAGATCGCCGGTCTGGTAGCGCGTCGTATTCTGAATTACGCCAACGTAGGCGATCGTTTCAATCCGGGTGAACGCTATGGCTTTATCCGTTTCGGTTCACGCGTTGATTTCTACCTGCCGCTGAACGCCAAGGTTAAGGTCAGCATCGGCGAGAAGGTGTATGCTTCTTCCACGGTCATTGCCGAATTGGATTAAGCCACCCGCATGTTTCCTGCAAAAAAACCACGTAAAGCCCTGTTTAACCCCGAAGTAAAACGCCGGGGTATCTACATATTGCCGAACCTGTTTACGACAGGTGCGTTGTTTGCAGGTTTTTACGCCATTGTGCAGGCCATGAATGGCGCATATGAGCAGGCAGCCGTTGCTGTGTTTATTGCCATGGTGCTGGATGGTCTGGATGGCCGTGTCGCACGTATGACCAAAACCCAAAGCGCCTTTGGTGCCGAATACGACTCCTTGTCGGACATGGTGTCATTTGGCGCCGCGCCGGCGCTGATTGTGTATGAGTGGGCATTGCGTGGCATGGGCAAGTTTGGCTGGCTCGCCGCCTTTTTGTATTGTGCAGGGGCGGCGTTGCGCCTGGCTCGCTTTAACACCACGCTGGAAGTCGTTGATAAGCGCTATTTTCAGGGGCTGCCAAGTCCGGCAGCTGCCGCATTGGTTGCCGGTTTCATCTGGGTGATGGGTGATCTCGATGTCGCAGGGCCTGATGTGTCGTGGCTGGCTGCCGCATTAACTATCTTCGCGGGCGTCACCATGGTGACTAACGTCAAGTTTTACTCGTTCAAAGATATCAACTTGCGTAAGAGCGTGCCGTTTATGGCGGTTGCCGCTTTTGCTTTGGCGCTGGTGCTGGTTTCCAGCTATCCGCCAGGCTGGTTGTTTGGCTTTTTTCTGGTCTATGCGCTTTCAGGCTATGTCATGACCTTCCTGCCCAAACGGCCGCGTCGCCCACAGGTCTAAGTCAATGCCCGCGTTAACCGCCAGGCGGCTGCAGACGGGCTTCTCCTTAATTGAATTGTTAATTGTGTTGGTGATCGTTGGCGTCTTGGCCGGCATTGCCTATCCATCCTATTCCGGCTATCTCAAACGCAGTGCCCGTGCTGACGCCAAGTCAGAACTGTTGCGCATGCAGTTGGCGGTCGAGAAGCAACGCCTGACACGTATGGGTGCAGTGGCCGCATTGCCTTCAACCTGGACAACCTCGGTAGCAGTCGCTAAAAATTACCAGGTAAGTTTGCAGCCGCAAGGTACGCAAAATTACACGCTATCCGCCCGTGCAGTACCAGGCAGTGAGCAGCTTAAAGATGATCAGGCGGGCACATCGTGCAGCGCATTAACGCTGGTGGTGCGTGGCTTGGAAACAAACTATGAACCAGCGGCTTGTTGGCAGCAATAAGTCTATCCGGGCTCTAAAAATCCGCTGTAGTCAAAGCGGCGTGACCCTGCTGGAAACGTTGATTGCCATGGTGCTAGGGCTCGTGGTCTTGGCCGGCGTTTTGCACTTTGTTTCAAGGCTTGTAGAAGGCAACACCACGACCTTGAAAGTGACCCGACTTGAGCAAGATGTCCGAACGCTCATGGACATGATGGTGCAGGATATCCGACCGGCTGGGCAATTTCCCGGCGCTGTTTCGGATCTCGGTGCGCCAATCAAGTTTGTATCCGACCAACCCGCTTTGCCTGCAATAGACGGCAAAACCTTGTACGATGGCCAGCGCGGGTCTTCACTCAGTTATGCTTACCAGGAAGTAGATGGCAAAGTGGTGAGTGGTCGTTTTAGCCATGATGCCAAAGCGGGCACTATTCTGATGCATACTGGCACGGCTTCAGCCGCCGAGACCATTAGCGATCCCGCATTTATGACAGTCTCAGCACTCGAGTTTATAGGTGATTCAACTCAGGTTCAGGCGGGTGGTTTGAGTGTGGCGCTGCCATCTGTTCAGATACGCATTGTTGCTCGGCTCAAGTCTGATCCAACAGTAGAGCGGATGCTGGTCGATCGTGTCACTTGGCGTAATCCACTGGTGTCACCATGAGGGTGCCGCTTCGTTACTCAAGCAGACGGCAACAAGGGGTAGGCGTGTTGCCCGTGGCTTTGATTTTGCTGGCCGGTGCCGCTTTAATGCTCCTGTTTTCCCAGCGGAATCTGCTTGTCGATCTGCGTATCACCCAGAATGGGTACGGCCACCGTTTGGCCTATGCAGCCGCTGAGTCAGGCCTGGCCGTAGCGCTAGATCGGTTAAATGATCCGGTGTTCCGGCCTCAGATCCTTGCTGATCGTAAAGGCAATGGTGCTTACGACACCATCCTCCAACCAGAGATGCGGGTTGCGTTAGGGGATGCCTTGAACACAACCATCAAAATTAAAGGCGAGGGATTGGGTGGGGCGAATGTCCGTCTGCAACTGCAAAGTACAGGATGTGTTGCGGACTGCAAGCAAGGCCAGGCAGCAATCTCGCAACTATTAGCGATGCGAGGCGGCATTCACCGCATACCGTTTAGTTTGTTGAGTGTGCGTGGCGACATCATAATTAACGGACCCGTGGGTTTGATCAATCAAACGGCTAGCGTACGCGGCATGTTGTTCCATGCGGGGAAAAGCATTGCCTACGATGACGCTGTACAGCGCACAACGATCCCTGGGCAGCACGCGGATACCGCTGAAGTGGGCAACGATAAAACTTATGCGAACCTGTCACCAGATCGATTTTTTGAGTCCTGGTTCGGCGCCGATAAAGCCTTTATTAAAAAGACCGCTGCCGTGATCAAATGTAACGGCGACTGCAGTGGGTCTGTTGCCGGTGCCGGAAGTCGGGTGATCTGGCTGGAAGGTAACGCCATGCTTAGCAGCGGTACCTTGGGCTCTACCGCGAGCCCCGTTGTCGTCATTGCCAGTGGTGGGTTACAGATATCAGGCTCGGTGCGCATCAACGGCGTTGTTTATAGCATGGCACCGAATACCGAAACGAATTTAATATCGGGTCGATTGGATGGCGCGTTGATCGCCGAGAATAATCTGCGCGTTCAGGGAGGCGGTGTTTTTACCTACAACCCAACAGTACTTCAGGCGGCACAAACGCGTTTAGGCACTTTTGTGCCGGTGCCTGGTAGCTGGAGTGATGGCGAATGAATCACATCGCTTTGAAAACGTCACCGGCCCGTGGGTTCAGCCTCATTGAAGTGCTGATTGCTTTGGTTGTGCTCGGGGTGGGTTTGCTTGGGCTTGCACGCTTGCAACTCAATATGTTGGGTGGCACAGCCGAAAGCGTGCTGCACGATAGTGCAGTTCGGTTGGCCGAAGACAAATTGGAGGCATTGCGCTTTGAGCTTTCCCAAGGCCGTATGCCCCAGACAGGATCAGATGAGCCTAAGGTTCAGGATGTCATCATGCAGCGACACTGGGAATTGAAGCCAAGCCCAACGGGGTTGGTTGAAACCAATATTGTGATGCAATGGCGAGACATCAGAACAGGCGAAGAAAGCACGCTCAATCTGCCCGCAAGGCTGGCATCGTCTGTATTAGCCGCACAAGCCTGGCTCATTCAATCAGGGGTGCCTACCCGTGAGCCATTGCCTTAAATTTTGCTATAATCACGGGCTTGGAGCCGATGTAGCTCAGTTGGTAGAGCAGCGCATTCGTAATGCGAAGGTCGCCAGTTCGATTCCGGCCATCGGCACCATCTCCATTCGTCAAAACCCGCCTGAAGGCGGGTTTTGTTTTTAAGGCAACGGCGTTGCGAAAAACCGCTGTGCCTTTGATGTGTTTTGGTACAGGCAGACAACACTATGACGCGCGCACTTTCAATTAACCATTCAAAGAAGATTAAAAAGAATCCTGATATGAACATTCAGGAATCGCTGAATGCGTTGTTTGAAGTGATGGACAGCAAAATTAACTGCCGCAAGTTGCTTAAAGAGTTTATTGGTGAGTCGGCCACGGTTAAATTTACAGGGACTCACGATTGCAACAAGGTCTGCATAGAGGTAATGATCGCAGGCGAAGAACAAAGCCTGTCGCCGGCTGCTTATGAAGGCGTTGCGCTGTATGTAAAAGACTTCGTAACAAGGTGCTTTCAAACAGAACGATTTTTGAATCACTTTAATCCGTTCTTGGTGCTGGCAGAAACGACCGTGTCGGTTAATGGTGCGGAAGTTTGCAAAGTGGGCCGCTGAGGCAATCGTCAACCATGAAAATCTGGGTCGATGCAGATGCTTGTCCGGTAGCCATTAAGGAAGTGCTTTACCGGGCGGCGAATCGCGCAAAAGTCCCTATGGTGCTCATTGCTAACCAGATGCTGCGGGTGCCGCCATCGCCGTGGATCAGAGCGCTGCAAGTGCCAGCAGGTTTTGATGTGGCAGATCAGCGGATTGTTCAGGAAGCCGCTCTGGGTGACCTGGTGATTACTGCAGACATTCCACTCGCGGCACAGGTGATTGTCAAAGGCGCCCATGTCATCGATCCGCGAGGTGAGTTGCTCAATCAAAGCAATATCGAAGGTCGGCTTACCATGAGGAACTTCATGGAGGGTCTGCGCAATAGTGGTGTCGATACTGGCGGCCCGGCCGGTCTCTCGAAATCAGATGTTCAGGCCTTTGCCAACCAACTGGATCGATTGCTAGCCAAGCGCCCGTAGTGCGTTAGTGCGCGCCTTTGGCGTCTGGGCGACTTTTGTAAAAGGTTACAGGGCTGGCGGCAGCGGCTTTCAGGACACTCTGTTTTATCTTGCCCATCACATGCATTTCGCAGGGTTTGCAATCAAAGCGTAGGGTGAGTTTCTCTTTGCCGTTGATCAGTTGCAGCGGCTCGGCGCGTACAGTGCCTTGAACACCAGTCACGCCCTTGGCCTGTTTGGGGCAGAGGTTCAGCGAGAAGCGCACACAATGCTTGGTGATCATTAGGCTGACTTCACCTGCTTCTTCGTGCGACTCATAGGCAGCGTCAATGATCGTGACGCCGTGTTTGGCATAGAAGTTATGTGCCTTTTCGTTAAAGACATTGGCGAGGTAGCTGAGCGAGTCTTCCGGGTAAGCCACCGGGGGCGAAACCGGGGTGGCGCGTGGTAGACGCTGCCAGGCGGCGTCGCGTGCAGCCATCAGTGCGTCAATGGCTGATCGTCGCAAGGCATTGAGTTGCGAGGCCGGGATAAACCAGGGCTGCGATAGGCTGAGAGTGACGCTCACTGGTTTGAACATCGTATCGCCTAGACGTTGCAGGCCATCCTGAAGTTTGGTTTTGGATTGCGTCGGGTCGTTGGCAATCTGAAATGGGCCTTCGAGGGTGGCGCTGCCGCTATGGCCGTCTGCATCCATCAGCTCAAGCGTTAAGTTTTGCCCATCGTCACGAAGGGCGATGTACAGATCGATCAGCCGCTCCGCTGATTTCTTATCCAGCGTGCGTGTCCATTGCATATCGCGGTTACGGTTCACGGGCACGTTCGGGCGCAGATCTTTGAAGCTTGCTATGGGGTCTTTGGGCCAGAGTTTCCAGATGCCGGGCTGGCTAGTCGCTTCGGCGCGATTGATCTGTAGGCCGACCAGGGTTTTCTGGAGGTCGTAATAGCAGAGGCCGTCACCGTTATTCAGTTGCGTATCGGGTTCGTCTGTCGTGAGTTCCAGATGATCTGGCCGTACTTTGCTGATCCAGCCAATCGGCTGCCCCGGATTTTTTGGGGTATCAAAAGCGCCGATATCGTCCTTACGACCTTGTACGAAGTAATCCGTGAACTCGCGGTTGAAGTTCTGATTGGGGTTCGGTGTAAAACTAAAGGTGCTGTGACCGCTGGAGCTGCGAGCCAGCTCCGGGCGCTCATCCAGAATCTCGTCCAGTAGCAGGCGGTAGTGTGCCGTGATGTTTTTGACGTAGGCCATGTCTTTGTAGCGGCCTTCGATCTTGAAACTACGGATGCCGGCATCAATGAGCGCGCGTAGGTTGTCGCTCTGATTGTTGTCTTTCATCGACAGCACGTGTTTGTCGTGAGCGACAATCCGCCCCTGGGTGTCTTTCACCTCGTAGGGCAGGCGACAGGCCTGTGAGCAATCGCCCCGATTGGCGCTGCGCCCAGTATGGGCGTGGCTGATATAGCAAAGACCACTGTAGGCCACGCAGAGTGCGCCATGAATAAAGAACTCGAGCACGGCACGGTCAGGCGCGTTACGCGGTCCCAGTGCGGCGTCAATCGCCGCAATCTGTGGCAGCGTCAGCTCGCGCGCCAGTACGATCTGGGATAGGCCGCAGTCCTGCATGAAGCGGGCTTTTTCCGGGGTGCGGATATCAGTTTGTGTGCTCGCATGCAGCTGGATGGGGGGGAGATCAATCTCGAGTAGCCCCATGTCCTGAATAATCAGCGCATCGACACCGGCATCGTAGAGCTGCCAGGTCAGTTTGCGTGCCGGTTCCAGTTCATCATCGCGCAGAATGGTGTTGAGCGTGACGAAGATGCGGCTGTTGAAGCGGTGAGCAAACTTCGCCAGGCGGGCGATCTCCTGCACGCTATTGTCGGCCGCCGCGCGGGCACCAAATGAAGGGCCGCCAATATAGACGGCATCGGCGCCATGAATGATGGCTTCGATACCGATATCGGCATCGCGGGCGGGGGCAAGAAGTTCTAGATGATGGGGCAGCATGGGCGCTATGATAGCGCTTGATTGTTCAGGAGTGCGCCATGTCCACAGTTCCCTTTACTTCAGAACCAACCCGCGACGAAGTCGATGCCATGCGTGGTTCGGTACTGCTTGAGTTCGGTATCAACGAATGCCCGCATTGTCAGGCGGTACAGCCGCTGGTGGCCGACGCCCTGAAGCGCTACCCCGGCGTGCGCCACTTGCGTATTGAAGACGGCAAAGGTCGGCGTTTAGGACGAACGTTTGCCGTTAAACTTTGGCCATCGCTGGTTTTTATGCAGGATGGCAAGGAAGTTGCCCGTGTTGTCAGGGCGACCACACAAGCCGAAGTGGATGCCGGCTTTAATAAACTCAGCGAATAAACGCTTTGAGTACCGCCCGGAACTCGGGCGTGTTCGCCTGATTGAGCCACTCGAAGGCGACCATCTCGCGCGAAACAACATCGGCACCATGCTGGCGCATACGTGCCAGGGCCAGGGATTTGTCGCGGGCCTGGCGAGAGCCGACAGCCTCTTCGACCACGCTAACCTGGCGGCCGGCCGCCAGAAGGTCGAGCACAGTCTGTTGCACGCAGACATGGGACTCGGTGCCGCAAATAACCCACTGTTTGCGCTGTGCGCCCGGGTGGTTGAGCAAATTGCCTTCGGCAACGGCTGAAAAGTGGATTTTTTCGATCCGTTCTTCGGGCGCTATCAATTGGGCGATGGCTGGGGCGGTAGGCCCCAGGCCTTGCGGGTACTGTTCGGTCAGTAGCACAGGAACCTGGAGCTGACGAGCCACCCCAATCAGCCAGGCGGCATGATTCACCACGTTATCGCCTTCGTCTATGGCGGGCAGTAGCCGTTCCTGCAGGTCGATAATGAGCAGTACAGATCGGTGGGCATCCAATTTCATGCGATTTCTCCTGCAGCAGCTACGGATGGACCGAAGCTATTGAAGTAATAGACAAAAACAATTGCCAGCAACGCTTCTAGGGCTTATATTACAGCTCATGTCTGCAATGTACACGATGCTTCTCGCTCAAAAGGCCATCTCGGGTGGTCGGGCGACCTATTGGCTGCACCTGCTTCTAGGTGCACGTCCGCTGCTGCGCGTGGCGCGCACATATTAAACATCTCCCATTGCTAAAGACCGTTCCGAAGTTTTCACGAATTTTCGGAACACCCCAAGATTGAATTCAGGTTGGGTTAAGAGTGACCCGGCCTTCAGGAGCCTGACATGAAAAAAGACCAGTTGATTATTTTTGACACCACGTTGCGTGATGGCGAACAGAGCCCGGGCGCATCGATGACCAAAGACGAAAAGATCCGTGTGGCGCGCCAGCTGGAGCGTATGCGCGTAGACGTGATCGAAGCCGGTTTTGCGGCCGCATCGCCCGGCGATTTTGACTCGATTAACTCGATTGCCCAGGTGATTCGTGAATCGACGATCTGTTCGTTGGCCCGTGCCAACGAAAACGATATCCGTCGTGCGGGTGAGGCAATTGCGCCGGCACCGCGTAAACGTGTGCATACCTTTATTGCCACCAGCCCGATCCATATGGAGAAGAAACTCCGTATGACCCCGGATCAGGTGGTTGAGCAGGCCGTTAAAGCCATTGGTTGGGCACGTGAATATACCGATGATGTGGAGTTTTCCGCAGAAGACGCAGGTCGTTCGGATATCGACTTTCTCTGCCGTGTATTCGAAGCCGTGATCAAGGCCGGTGCAACGACGTTGAATGTGCCGGATACCGTAGGGTACAACGTGCCGGGCCAGTATGCCGAAACCATTCGTCAGCTGATTGAGCGTGTGCCGGGTTCGGACAAGGTGGTCTGGTCTGTGCATTGCCATAACGACCTTGGCTTGGCCGTGGCTAACTCGCTGGCTGCCGTGATGGCAGGTGCCCGTCAGGTGGAATGTACGGTCAACGGCCTCGGTGAGCGTGCCGGTAACGCCTCGTTGGAAGAGGTGGTGATGGCGGTGCGTACACGTGCCGATATCTTCCCGGTAGAAACCCGGATCGACGCAACGCAGATCGTGCCGGCCTCGAAGCTCATTTCGCAAATTACCGGTTATCCGGTGCAACCGAATAAAGCGATTGTGGGTGCGAACGCGTTTGCCCATGAATCCGGTATTCACCAGGATGGTGTGCTCAAGCACCGCGAAACCTACGAGATCATGCGCGCAGAAGATGTGGGCTGGTCGCAGAACAAGCTGGTGCTTGGTAAGCACTCGGGTCGCAACGCGTTCAAATCGCGTTTGAACGAACTGGGTGTGGTGCTTGAAAGCGAAGAAGCCTTGAATTCGGCTTTTGCCAGATTCAAGGAACTTGCCGACAAAAAGCACGAGATCTTTGATGAAGATCTTCAGGCCTTGCTGTCGGATGAAGCGGTGACGCCCGAAACCGAACATTACAAACTCACCTATTCACAAGTGACTTCGGAAACCGGTGAGACGCCTGTTGCCCGTTTGACCCTGTCGGTCGGCGGCGAAGAAAAGAAGGGCGAGGCTACGGGCTCTGGCCCGGTCGACGCCACGTTCAAAGCGATTGAATCCGTGATTAATAGCGGTTGTGAATTGCTTCTTTACTCAGTGAACAACATTACTTCCGGCACCGATGCACAGGGTGATGTGACGGTGCGTTTGTCCAAGGGTGGACGTGTGGTGAATGGTAGCGGTGCACACACTGATATTGTCATTGCCTCCGTCAAGGCGTATCTCAATGCCTTAAACCGTTTGCACAACGAGCCGGCCAAACTGAATCCGCAAGAAGGCGTTTGAGAAAGTCAGGAAATGATCATGGTTGAGACGAAAAACACAACGACGCAAGCCAGTACCGATGATGTGCGTATTGGTGCCATTAGTGAATTGGCACCGCCGGCCAATGTACTGAATGCGTTTCCGGTGAGTGCACCGGTAGCGCAACGCGTGACAGCAGCCCGCCACGCCATTCATCGTGTGTTGCACGGTGCAGATGACCGTCTGGTCGTGGTGATCGGGCCTTGCTCGATTCACGATCCGGAAATGGCGCTGGACTATGCGCGACGCCTAGCCGTTGAAGCCGAGCGTCTATCGGACGATCTGGTGGTCGTGATGCGTGTCTATTTCGAGAAACCGCGTACCACGGTAGGCTGGAAGGGTCTGATTAACGATCCGCATCTGGATAACAGCTTTGACATTAACGAAGGCCTGCGCCGTGCGCGCAAGCTGCTGCTGGATGTCAACACGATTGGCCTGCCTTGCGCGACAGAGTTCCTCGACATGATTACCCCGCAATACGTGGGCGACTTGATCAGCTGGGGTGCAATTGGTGCGCGCACCACAGAGTCTCAGGTACATCGTGAGTTGGCATCGGGCTTGTCGTGTCCGGTCGGCTTCAAGAACGGCACGGATGGCAATGTGCGCATTGCCCTGGACGCGATCCGTTCGGCGCAGTCGCCGCATCACTTTTTGTCAGTGACTAAATCAGGCCATGCCGCCATTGTGCAGACTTTGGGTAATGAAGATTGCCACGTGATTCTGCGTGGCGGTAAAGAGCCCAACTATGATGCAGCGAGCGTTGATGCGGCCTGTACCGATATGGCCAAGGCGGGTATCCCTGCGCGCGTGATGATTGATTTCTCTCACGGTAATAGCCGCAAGGAATATCAGCGCCAGATGGAAGTGAGCACGGATGTGGCAGCACAGCTGGCGAATGGCGAAGAGCGCATTATGGGCGTTATGGTGGAGTCCCACATTAATGCCGGTCGTCAGGATCTGGTGGCGGGTAAGCCGCTGGATTACGGTGTGAGCATTACCGATGCCTGCATTAACTGGGATGACAGCGTCAAGCTGTTGGATCAGTTGGCCGAAGGCGTGCGTCGACGCCGTCTGGCGATGGCCGAAAAATAATACGGCATGCTTTAAAGCAAAAGGCCCGGATCGAAAGACCGGGCCTTTTTTATTGCGATCAGTGCTTAACGACCCCTGTTGTTTTGCCAGAGAATATCGCCTTGGCCGCCGGCACGATTGAGTGTGCGCCCCAATACAAAGAGCAGATCGGATAAGCGGTTCAGGTATTGGCGGGCATGCACCGAGACCGCCTCGTTGTGGCCCAGATGGACGATGGAACGCTCCGCACGACGACAAATGGTGCGTGACAGGTGCGCCAGCGCTGCAGGGCGGGTGCCGCCAGGCAGGATGAATTCTTTGAGGGCGGGTAGATCTGCGTTGTAAGTCTCTGCCCAACCTTCGAGCAAAGTCACGTGGTCTTCACCAATGCTTTTGTGTCCGGGAATGCAGATCTCGCCGCCCAGGTCGAACAGATGGTTCTGAACGGTCAGTAGGCACTCACGAATTTGGGCGCCGAGCGGTTCTGGGAGCGGTTCCGCCAGCAATACGCCAATGGATGAATTCAATTCATCCAGTTCGCCCAGGGTGTCGATACGCGGGCTGTCTTTGCCAACGCGTGAACCATCGCCCAGGCCGGTGGTGCCGCTATCACCGGTGCGTGTCACGATCTTGCTCAGTCGGTTTCCCATGATCAACTCCGTTAGTGATTAAGGTTGAGGTTTTTTGATGCCACCCAGTAGGGCGGCAACCATCCTCGTTGGGCGTCGTGTGGTCGGCGTAGTGGTGCCGGTTGATGGAGACGTTGAGGTTGATGCGCTACTGCCCGACTCATATGGTTTGGTGAAGTCAAAGCCGTCTGCAGCCACTTTGGTTAAGCGTGGTGGCGTGTACCCTGCCGCCGGGCGGCGCCGGTTGTACGCATCGCTACGCTCTCTGCTTTCTGGACGCTGATCACGTTCGCGGCGGCCCTCAGCTTCACGGCGGCCATCACCTTCACGCCGGGGGCGCTCAGCTGGTTTTTCCTGAGGCCGTTGTGTGTTCAGTGCACTGCGTACGCGCTTCTTGCCAGTGGGTGGATACTCCCAATCCGGTTCGGGCTCAAAGCCCGGCACAATGTTCTGTGTAATCGATTTGTTGATCAGCTTTTCAATATCAGCCAGGTAGCCGGTTTCATCAGCGCTCACCAGTGATAAGGCATTGCCAAGGTTGCCAGCACGGCCGGTTCGGCCAATACGATGGACATAGTCCTCAGGGGTGTGCGGCAGCTCGTAGTTCACGACATAGGGGAGTTCTTCGATGTCGATACCGCGGGCGGCAACGTCGGTGGCCACCAGTGCTTGCATTTCACCTGCCTTGAAAGCATTCAGAGCCTTCATGCGTTCGGACTGTGATTTGTCCCCGTGAATGGCATCCGCCTTGATGCCTGCATGGCTTAGCGCACGGGCCAGGCGGCTACAGCCCTGTTTCGTCCGCACAAACACAAGCGCCTGGTTCATGGTGCCAGCGCGTAGCAGATTCACCAGCAACGCCATTTTGCGGGATTCGGCGACCGGGTGTACCTGATGGGTAATCGTTTCAGAAACGCTGTTGCGTTTGGCGACCTCGATGTATTCGGGGGTTTGCAGCATGGTGTCGGCCAACCGCTGGATTTCTGTTGAGAAGGTCGCCGAGAAGAGCAGCCCCTGCCGTGTTTTAGGCAGCAGGTTCAAAATACGCTGGATGTCCGGAATAAAACCCATGTCCAGCATGCGGTCAGCTTCGTCGAGTACCAGTGCCTGCACCGAGTGCAGGCTGACGGCCTTCTGTTCCACCAGATCGAGGAATCGGCCAGGCGTGGCGACTAGAAATTCGACACCGAGCTTTAGCTCGGCAATCTGCGGCTTGATATCGGTGCCGCCGTAGACGCAGGCGATGCGGTAGGGCAGGTATTTGCCGTATTCCTTCAGGTTGTCGTAGACCTGGATGGCCAGCTCACGGGTGGGCGTAAGAATGAGCGCCCGCACCGGATGCTTGGCTGGGGAGGTGCTGCTGTTTGCATGTGGCAGCAGCCGCTGTAGCAGTGGCAAGCTAAACGCGGCTGTTTTACCGGTGCCCGTTTGCGCACAGGCCTTCAGGTCTTTGCCGGTCACCACGACCGGAATCGCAGCTGCTTGGATGGGGGTTGGTGTGGTGTAACCCGTATCGGTAATCGCCCGCACAATGGCGGCATCAAGACCCAATTCGGCAAATGTCGGGGTCGGCGGTGTTTCTTCCGCAATCAATTCAGTCATGCGCTGATTATACACAGCCAAAATGCCAGATTTTGCCCTTAAATCCGTATAATTCAGGGTTTTGGCGCAGATTGACCCGTGCAATTTGCATCGCATTGTCTTCAAGCACTCAAGGACTCCTGATTATGTTTAAAGCTAACACCACTTTTTTACGTCGCTCATCGTTGTTGTTGACGTTGTTGGTGCCAGTAAGCGCAGCCTTTGCCAAAACAGATCTAACCCTGGCGCATCAGCTTGAAGGTCAGCATGCCAAAGAATTGCAGCAACTGGTGAGTCGCTTTAATGAATCGAGCAAAGACGTTGAAGTGCAGCTGGTGAAACGTGCGCCAAACGGCAAGCCATCGGTGCTTAATCTGGCAACGCGTGTTGATCTGGCCAAGTATTTGAATAATCCGGACGCCTACGTCTCGGTTGAAAAGCTACTGGCTGACAACAAGGTGAAGTTCAATCCTAAATCGATTGCCGAGCCATTGCGGAATGCCGTCACCGTGAATAATCAGGTTCAGGCACTGCCCGTTGCTTTTACAACGCCGGTGCTGTTCTGGAACAAAGAGATTTTCAAAAAGGCCGGATTAGATCCAAACAAGGCGCCTAAGACCTGGGAAGAGATGCAAGACCTGTCGGGCAAAATTGATGCCGCTCGCGCAGCGACTTGCGAGTACACAACCTCATGGCCAGTGTGGGTGCATATCGATAACGTGTCAGCCTGGGCTGGTTCGCAAACAGTGACGCCAGACGGAAAACTGGCCTTCAATACGCTGATTCAGGTGCGCCATCTGGCACGTCTGACGTCCTGGTACAAAACCGAATACTTCACGAGCTTTGGCCGTAACAACGAAGCTGACGCACACTTTCTTAGCGGCGAGTGCGCAATGATCACGACCAATAGTGAGCTGGTCGCCGAGTTGCAAGCAAACAAGAAATTTGACTTTGGTGTTGGCCCACTGCCTGTGATTGATGACAATGCTGGTGCGCCGTTCAATACGCTGGCAGCCGGCGCAGCATTCTGGGTTGGGCAAGGCGGCACGAAAGATGAGTACAAGGCGGCTGCCAAGTTCCTCGAGTTCACACTAACGCCGCAAACACAGTTGACCATTGCACGTCAGGGCGGGTTCCTGCCACTGACGCCTGCAGCACAAGCCGGTGCGCAAAGTAAGCTGCTGCGAGACGATCTTCAGGCGCAGGATCTGGGGCTGGCGAACGTCATGAAACCCGCAGCTTCGGGTGCTAACGTCGGCTGGATTTCTCTGAACCCGCAGCTGCGTCAGATCGTTGACGAAGAAATGGAAGCGGTCTTTATGGGTAAGAAATCTGCCAAGACCGCTCTTGATTCGGCGGTTACCCGTGGTCAGGCAGTATATAAGCCGCTGCCTACAGTCAGCACCACTAAAAAAGCTCGTCGTAAATAATCAACACACATTGTCACGCATCAGTATTAGGACCTCCCCGTTATGAAAAGCGCCGAAATCCGGGAAAAGTTTCTCCGTTTCTACGAATCCAAAGGGCACACCATTGTTCCTTCCAGTTCGCTGGTTCCGGGGAATGATCCCACCCTGCTTTTCACCAATTCGGGGATGGTTCAGTTCAAAGATGTGTTTCTGGGGCAGGACAAACGTCCGTACACGCGCGCAACCTCTTCGCAACGTAGTGTGCGTGCGGGTGGTAAGCATAATGACCTGGAAAACGTTGGTTATACCGCACGTCATCACACGTTCTTCGAGATGCTGGGTAATTTCAGCTTTGGTGATTACTTCAAGCGTGATGCCATCAACTTTGCCTGGGAGCTGCTGACGGGCGTCTACGGTCTACCCAAAGAAAAGCTCTGGGTGACGGTGTATCAGGAAGATGACGAAGCCTACGACATCTGGGCCAATGAAGTAGGCGTGCCTAAAGAGCGGATTATTCGCATTGGTGATAACAAGGGTGCCCGTTACGCGTCGGATAATTTCTGGCAGATGGCAGATACCGGCCCGTGTGGTCCGTGTACTGAAATCTTCTATGACCATGGTGCCGATATCTGGGGTGGCCCTCCGGGATCCCCTGAAGAGGATGGCGATCGCTATATCGAGATCTGGAACCTTGTGTTCATGCAGTTCAATCGTGATGAAGCGGGTGTGCTGCATCCGCTGCCACGCCCATGCGTTGATACCGGCATGGGTCTGGAGCGAATTGCCGCTGTTCTGCAGCACGTCCACAGCAACTATGAAATTGATCTATTCCAGCATCTGATTGCTGCAGCTCAAAAGGCAGTTCATGTGGCTGGTGGTGAAGCCACGATAGATGCCGCTTCACTCAAAGTAATTGCCGATCATATTCGTGCCTGCGCCTTCCTGATTGTGGATGGGGTTATTCCGGGTAACGAAGGTCGTGGCTATGTGCTGCGTCGAATCGTTCGCCGTGCGATTCGTCATGGCTACAAGCTGGGCGCACGCACACCATTCTTTAATACCCTGGTGTCGGGACTCGTGGCTGAGATGGGTGAGGCTTACCCAGAACTGGCACGTGCAGAGCAACGGGTGACCGATATCCTGCGTTTGGAAGAAGAGCGTTTCTTCGAAACCATTGCCCATGGCATGGAAATTCTAGATGGCGCGCTGGCTAGCCTACCTAAAGACGGCGTGCTGGATGGTGATATTGCTTTCAAGTTGCACGACACCTATGGATTCCCGCTGGATCTGACGGCAGACGTTTGCCGCGAGCGTGAGCTCAACGTGGATGAGGCAGGTTTCGATGCGGCCATGACGCGTCAGCGCGATCAGGCACGTGCCGCAGGCAAGTTTCATATGGCAGCGGCCCTGGTCTATGAAGGTCCGCAGACCCGTTTTGAAGGTTATGACCGCATGGCAGTGGAAGCCAACGTGGTGGCCTTGTATCGTGATGGCGTTGCCGTTAATGAGCTCAAAGCAGGCGATGCCGGTGTGGTGGTGCTCGACCAGACACCGTTCTATGCAGAATCCGGTGGCCAGGTCGGCGACAGTGGCATCCTTAAATCAGTGCATGGTGAGTTCCTGGTCGAAGATACCCAGAAGATTCAGCCGCAGGTCTTTGGCCATCATGGCATCCTCCGGGAAGGTTCGCTCTCGGTTGGCAATACTGTGCAGGCATCGGTGAATGTGGTGGATCGAGAGCGCATCATGCGCAACCACTCAGCCACTCACCTGATGCATAAAGCGTTGCGTGAAGTGCTGGGTGAGCATGTGCAGCAGAAGGGCTCTTTGGTCGATGCCGAGAAGACCCGTTTTGACTTTGCGCATAATGCACCGATGACAGCGGAGCAGATTTGCGCCGTTGAAGATATCGTCAACCGCGAGATCATGCGTAATCTACCGGGTGAAGCCCGCGAGATGGCGATCGAAGATGCGCAGAAGCTCGGCGCCATGATGCTCTTTGGCGAAAAGTATGGCGACACCGTACGCGTCTTGGACATTGGCAGTTCACGTGAATTATGTGGCGGCACACACGTAACACGTACCGGCGATATCGGTTTGTTTACGATCATCGCCGAATCGGGCGTGGCTGCGGGCGTACGTCGTGTAGAAGCGCTTACGGGGGATTACGCCCTGGCTGCGGTGCAGTTCCGTCGCCAGGCATTGAATGAAATTGCCGGCCTAGTTAAGTGTAAGCCGGCAGAAGCGCCGGCACGTGTGGCGGCTGTACTGGACGGTATCAAGGTTCAGGAGAAAGAAGTCGCCCGTTTGCAATCTAAGCTGGCAGCCGCTCAAGGTGGTGATCTGGCCAGCCAGGCGCAAACCGTGAATGGTGTTGCAGTCCTGGCTGTTAAGCTGGAAGGCGTATCAGGATCTGCCTTGCGTGAGACGCTGGATCAACTGAAAGATCAGCTGAAGTCTGCCGTCATCGTACTGGGTGTCGCCGAAGGCGATAAGGTTTCGGTGATCGCAGGTGTGACGGCTGATCTAACCAGCCGTTTCAAGGCCGGTGAGCTCGTTAACTTTGTGGCCGGGCAAGTGGGTGGCAAAGGCGGTGGTCGTCCGGATATGGCACAGGCAGGTGGTACACAGCCAGCGAATCTGGCCGCAGCACTGGCATCGGTAACTACCTGGGTCGCTGAGCGGTGATCTCGTATTTTCGGATCGGGTTTGCGGCACTCATGCTGATAAGTGCGCCGCTGACCTGGGCCGATATCGCTGATACCCCTGAACGCACGCCGATCGCCGGAAAAACTGCGAGTGGCGAAGACGTCCTATTGTTTCCAAATGGTCGGTGGGAATACGTCAATACCGCTAAGGCAGCAGAGGCTAAAAAAGTAGCCGACAAATTCCCTGAGAACAAAGTCTGCCCAGCGGGGTCGCAGGGTGGATTGTTCGGTTTCGGCCGCTGCATCATGCCCGGCGATAAAGACTACAACCGCCGGAGTCTCAGCGGTAAGTAATTAAACCGGGGCAACGAGTGCCCCGGTTTCGTTTTAGAAAGGCAGCGCCAAACCCGGGCGTGCTTGGTTCAGTACGCGGCGGAACTCGTTTTGAATACGGGTAAGCGCTTCAGGTGTATCCGCTTCAAAGCGCAGT
>ERZ1034361.673-NODE-673-length-20940-cov-4.480084_pt1 | contig 20940 bp, 30 predicted proteins | sample MGYA00520617_ERZ1034361 | MGnify/ENA primary metagenome ERZ1034361 (study PRJEB33736, sample SAMEA104284507) | Azolla filiculoides | biome: Urban; feature: Water surface; material: Ditch water | place: Netherlands | collected 2015-10-28 | depth 0-0.1 m ...
AAGGGTCTAGTGAGCTGGTACTTGCAGGGGCTGAAGGGAAAGCACGTAGCAAGATATGGATAGTTAAATCACCGACAAAGTTCTTGTAGTCAGGGATAAAACGCTTCATGAATACCATGTTATCACCATCGCCAATGTCAAAATAGCCAGAGCGAAGGTATGAGCGGATAGGTTCCTCAAGGGCATTTTTGCCTGTCTCTTGGGTATAGACTAGGCAACGACCGTCAGTCAGACCTTGCACTGGATCCACCGGAGTGGCATTACTGTCATAGAAGTATTCTGTGGCTAAAGGCCTTGAGTATGTTCCTACGTCTACCCATGCAGACCTAGGCATTGTGCCAATAGACCATGTGTTTTCAAGGTAGTTATACGTTACGTATCTATCTATGTAATCTTCTGTAAAGGAGCAATACCACCAGGTCACTTCATTGAACTGGGAGTTAACGCCAACGTGCACTTTTTGAGATTGAACAAGGTTAATGTCCTTGAATACGTAGTCTTGAACAGTACACGCGATTTTCTTAACCGTACCATCAAACACGTAGAACGCCTCAACGCCCATCCACATTGCCACGCCGTTTACGTCAACGGCAGCATGAGGGCCGATACAGCCACAGTTAGAACCCAATTGAGAGAACCCAAATGTGTATGGAGGCCCTACATATTGCATACCATGCAATGAAGTGTCAGTAAAGATCAGTATCTGACCACGAGAACGAACGGCAGACACAATGCGGCTACCGTCGTTTAGACGCTGACCACCAGCCGTGTTAATCGCAGAAGCTTCAAATGATCCGATGTCTTCTTGGTTAGAGAAGCGCACATACATAGGGTCTTGAGAGGTATCGTCACCAATAACGGTCTCAGTACCAAAGCAGACAAGATGTCGGTCAGGAGTAGATACAAGAGCATACGTACTGGTAGTAGGAGCACCTGCAATCTGATGCGCTCTAGCTACTACACCGCCTGCAATTTCCCATATATACGTTCCGCCATTAACCAACTGACAGATGACGTTTTCACCGTAGGAGTCAAACTGCCATACGCGAGACAGCAAGGATTTACCCTTGGTTGATCCTGATTCGCGGGGCGTGCCCCATGTTGAAAGACCCCATGTAGCCGTACCCCAACCGTAGTTAAAGTAGCTCAAATCAGAGCCAACGCTTATTTGATACGTTGCCTCGGCAGTGCCCGCTGCTACCGCAGTAGCTGTCGCTGGAACAGGGGACAATATGGTATAGGCATTGTCATTAATAACATTTTGTATTTCAAATTCTTGATTTAGACTTGCGTTAGGTATACCACCCGGTGTACCGGTTACGTCAGTAAAAGTCACGAAATCGCCAGGCGCAGCGCCATGCACAATGCTATTGACTGTAACAAGATTGCTTGTGTCTATCGTGTCAAACGATACAGTAGGATCTACATGGCGAATAGGGGTAACATCAACCCAACTACTGTTAATAAACGCATATAATTTACGGTCTGTACCAATAATGCTGTATGGAACGCCGTTCAAGGCATTCCATGTAAAAACCTCACTAGGCATGCCAATTAGGTATTGCGCCTCATCATTAAAATGTATCCAGCCGCCTGTCTTTTCTGGCAGGCCGTATTGGAAGCGAACATAGTCACAGTCGGTCCAGCCGCCCTCGGCGCCGTACTCCGTGTTCTGTTTATCAATACCTGGTTTTAATGCTAGTCGCAATAATGGCATGGTTACTCTTTCCTAAATAAAGCCGCTTCGTCTTTGCGTCGGTTGTCAAGTCCCTTTAAGACTTTACCGCCGGCTTTATTATACTTGAGAAGGCTCGCAATAGCACCCTCTTTATCCCCGCGATTAAGCGCTTGCCTGAGGGTTGAGCGCTGAAGTACGCCAAGACCGAGATTAAAAGAAAAAGATACAAGAGCGTCAAATTCATTTTGTCGAAGCGGAACAAGGATGTATTTGTTAACCCCTCGTTCAAATCGTACGACATCCTTAGCCAATATGTCATAAACCTCATCCAAAGTAAATGTTCTATTCCAAGAGTCCGGAAGTGTTTTACCGTCTCCTATCAAATGCCCAACGCCTACCGTCCAAAGTCCGGCAGGACATTTATAAGGCTTCTGTCTGACCCCTTCATGATGGGCCAGCATTTTTAGGCATTCTTTACTTACTTTCATTACTTCTTATTCCAACCGGCAGTACCGAAGTAGAAGCCGATGATGGTGAATGTAATAGCCATTTCGTCAGAACTAAACACTAAGTTAAGAGCTGTAGACCAATCCACGCCCGTGTTTATTGCCCAGACCAAAGACACTAAGTTGATGATGCATAGCTCACCCACAAATATCATAGCGATAGTAGGGCGAATGATGGCATTGAAGTTTATAACCCATTGAGAGGCTTTAGATACAATCGCTGTGTCGTGTGCATGTAAAGCTTCTGTCTCACGGATTTGCGCTTCGACTACTGTACTTTCGTATTCAATAGCTGCAATCTTTTCTTGTGATGCAAAGCCGGCAGCCGCCATAGCAAGTTCTCGTTCGTTCTGCAAACGAGCCATAGTGAGCTCGTGCTTTTGGTCGCCTTTCTGTTGAAAGAAACCTAGGATAGATGGAAGGCCTGCTGTCGCAAAGCCCATTAGACCTGATAGTATGGATAACATAATTAATTCCCTAGTGGATTTGATGTTGCTCGTTTAAGAGCTTTAAGTTGTGATTCTATGCCTTCACGGGTTGCTTTCATTTCTTCACGCACACCCATCAAAGACGCTGCTGTTTCACGAACGTTACCGTTAGTAATAGCCTTGGCTTCATTTGCTGTACCGATAGCGCTAGACACTTTTTCTTGCATAGACACAAGCTGATTGGAAGTTGTAACCATGCCGTCTTTAACCGTATTAACGGATTGTTGTTGCGCGGCCAATTGCACTTTTAACGCGTTTACTTCAGCTTTTAGTTCAGCATCATCATAAGGCTTGTTAGCCTCAATCATCTCAGTCGCCGCTATAACTCGGTTGTAAGTCGTTATTCCTACGTAGGCTGTTCCACCTATCATTGGCAAGATTATTGAAAGCGTCAGAAATATTGCTTTCGGTGATAAGTTGGAGTAAGACTCCTTGATTTCCTCTAAGCTCATACGGTAACTCCTGCTGGTATGCCAATGCGTCGTTCAATTGAATCTCCTGATTCTGCATTGGCTTGTTTAAAATTTCCAGGCTCATCACAAGCCCAAACCCTGGCACCAGTGTCTTCCCTGGCGGCACCGCTACTGGCGGTGTATTCGATGTTGTTCCACCCGCTTGAGCCGCAACTGGCGCCGCTACTGCTGGCGCTGTCGGTGTACTCGCTGACGAGGTCGCTGGTCCTTGGGTCGTGGTCCCTGCAGTGGGCGCAGGGGAAGCTGGTGTGTCTGCCGCCGGCGCTTCCGCAGGTGGAGGTTCCGCTGCTGGCGCTTCCATAGGAGGCGGTTCCGGAGGTGGCTCTGGAGCAGGTGCAGGAGGCATTGGTTCCGGGGTCACAGTCGCACTTAAAGGACTCGCTGGATTGACTGGACTGCTCATATTCGTTGGATTGGTTGCACTCTTCACGCAACTGTCCTGCGCCACTATCCAATCGCTCCATAGCGGCTCGCTGTACGGAGTCGAGCAACTCGATACTCTGTTCTCCGTTATTGATCCAACGAATCCCTCTTGACATGCTAAAGTCCTAACCTGCGTTGATACTGCACATGTCGCAGGATCTGGCGTGCAAGAATTCGATGTCGTTGACCAACTGCCTTCCACAGGCGAACCATACGGATCCGGACAAGAATTGACCTTGCTCTGTTGTATTGAACCTGAAAAATGCGTAGGGCATGCTAAGGCTTGGCTATCAACAGTTGCTTGACACGTTGGAGGAGCTGCTTGACACGACCTAGCAATTTCAAACCAACCGGAGTCGACGGGACTTCCGTAGGGGTCGGGGCAGTTTTGTTCCCTTTTGTACGTGACCGAGCCGACTTGGTTATTCCCACAGGTTTGCCTTTCTTCGGTGATGGCGCTGTAGGAGCAGGTGGGCGGATTGTCTGTACAATTGTTTGAAGTAGTGACCCAGTCTGTAAAAGACTGGCTTTGACACTGGTAAGTGCGGCTTTGATTGATTGCACCGCTTTGGTTAGGGCCACAGCTAATGGATTGGAACTCAACCCTGTCAGAACAAGCTGGAGGCTCTGGCGTAGCAGGTTGACCACACTCTGGAATGCCTGGGTAATACTGACACGCAATTTGCTGACAAGCAGCAATAGTTGTGCCTTGATCGACGTATAGACTGTTGTAAACAGGGCCATAAGACGACCACTGACTTGCGTAACAATTTGCATAAACATAACTACTCCTTAGAAGAATCAGGCAGAGGAGTAATAAGAACGAAATCTTTACCGTATATTTCCTCAAACCAGTTAGGGTGTAAATCATACCAAGCCTTTCTTGCTGCATCGCCAATCGCACCACCTATAGGACAAGGTGAACCAGACATCTCCATTGCTACCCAGTTTTCATGTGTAGCTGCACACGCCAAAGACACGGCTGCTACTTTTAATCCGCTATCACTCAAGAACTTCGCCCAACGGAGTCGAACGCAATTATTGTCTGTAATCATCGTACCGCCAGCTACAGAAAATACGCCGCCGTTAACAGCACCACTGACACCAATGCCGCAAACATCTTGAGAGAAAGCTGACATTGAAGGAGCCATTGCACTGCCGACAGGTTGACCCTTATAGTTAATTGTCGTTTGGTCCGCATAAGTTGCTCCCACGGTAAGAAAGGCCATGGCCATTACAGCGTACTTAATCCACTTCATACTATCTCCTTCCAAGATAATGTAGCCTCATCCCAGTCATATACTTTGTCGCCTGTTTCGTCAATAGGCATTGGAACGGGCGCTTCCCATTGCCATGTTTCACGGTTCAAGGTCCATGAAGCGTACTCTGGTTTAGGCGAATAAAACACATCGTTTTCTGCGTCATAAGTAAAGCCTATGCCCGCGTAATTAGCGCGAAGCGCAATACCACCATCAGGCAAGCCATCTTGACCATAGTGCACATTACCAAATGTGTTATACGATGTTTGGATCCATGTCGACGGATCGCCAAAATGACCAGTATCGATTACCTCTTGTTCAATGACAAGGACTCTTGTAACAATGCCGTTTTCTACCTGTGCGAAGTGACTCATACTGTGTATGTTCCTGTGGTATAAAATTCCATGATGGTGTAGCCAGCATTAGTCGTAACTGTAGCGCCAGTAACGGAACCTGAATAATCTGACGTAAGAACCGCCATGACTATAATACCACTGCCGCCATTGCCACCCCGTGCAGTGGTTCGGCCACCGCCACCGCCACCACCCCCGTAGAAAGGGCTTGCTGCACTGCCTGCTGTACCGGCTGCGCCACCCCCGCCAGCACCGGACCAGGCGTTACCTCCTGTTGTTCCACCGCCACCACCACCGCCAGAACCGCATCTTGGGAGATTAAATGGTGTAGAACTAAAGGCTGCGCCAGGTGCGCCACCTCCGCCGTAAGATGCTGAGATAGGGGACCCACCATCATTATTAACCCCACCTCCGCCACCGCCTGTGTTATATCCTGTTCCGCCCCCGTCACGGCCTTGACCAGGTGTTCCCGCGGCTACTGGAGATAATCCAGCACTGCCGCCAGAACCACCGCCAGAACCGCCGGAATTACCGATTACGGATACTTTACCTCCACCACCACCGCCGTTTGCGACCGGTGTAGTTGTGCCCAACATATAAGATGCCCCTCCGTCTCCGCCAGTTCCACCGGCAACGGAAGCGCCCCCTGCTCCGACGGTTATGGGATAAGTCGTTCCTTTTTTTAAGGCAAGGCTAGTATTTACTACCTGGCCACCGCCACCGCCACCGCCACCGCCATTTGATCCCCCTGCACCGCCTCCTGCTTGTATAAACATAATTACGGAGACAGAAGGGACTACGGGAGTTACGGTATTACTTGCGGAACTTTGTGGACCTTCTCCGACGGAGTTTATAGCCGTTATTTTAAATGAATAGGAAGATCCGTCTACGCCTAAAAAATTAGTAGATAAATTAAATGTATTATTATAAAAGCTATATGCCGCTCCGTTTACAGACCAGTATATTTTATAGTAGCTAACAGCTGCGCCACCATTATTTACAGGCGCATACCAGGAAACAGTAATGCGCCGTGGATCTGTAGTAGGGTTAAGGATTTCTGCGTATACGCCATATGGTTCACTTGGGGTATTTGCAATAACGGCACTTGAATATGCTGTATAGGCTACGGCAGAACCGCCCACGTTAGTGGCCGTTACTTTGCATCGTATATTACTTCCAACATATGCCGATGGAATTGAAATAGAACTTCCTGTCTCACCTGGAATATCTGCACCACCATTAGACTGCCATTGGTATGAAATAGTTGGCGTAGGGATCCCTGTCCAACTGCCTGAGGAGGAGGAGAGATACTCCCTTACCTGCGCAGTTCCTGAAATGGATGGCGACACTGTATTAGTAGGGGCACTTGCACCCGGCAAGATATCATTACTGAATCCGCTCTCAGGGCTGTCACCTGCAGAGTTAGTTGCACGTACACTAAACGCGTAGTAGGTTCCTGTGGTCAAGCCGTTTACAGTTATAGGTGTGCCCGCCGCTGTTCCAGTGATGCTGCCAGGAGTAGAAGTGGCCGTAAATGAGGTGACAACAGAACCTCCGTTATCTGGGTTAGGTACAAATTGAACCAAACCAGACGTATTGGTTGGAGAAGTTGCTGTGCCAATAGTAGGGGCCAATGGCGTTGTAATTGCAACAGCCGAAGTAGACGCACTTGGATATCCTGTAGAACCGCTAGAACTTGTTGCCGTAACAACGCAACGAATAGTCTCACCTGAATACAGGTAGCTAATGGTGTACGAACTAGACGTAGCACCTGGAATATTAGTAGTACCATGCTGCCATTGGTATGCGTAACTTGAAATAGGAGTAGGACTTACCCATGTACCTTGAGTACATGAAAGCGTTTGACGTACTTGTGCCGTGCCTGTTACAACAGGCGCAACGGTATTAATCGGGCCTGAGCCCGATGTAGCTGCAAAAACCATTTGCAGAATGCCACTCATGTTAGTAAGACCCCGCTAATAATCCAACTTGTATTAGTGATTTTAATTGCTGTTGCAACGCTATTTGTAGCCAAAGTGCGGCTGCCTGTCAAGCCTGTACCTGCTGCAATCAAGGTATCCGATGTAATAGCAATCGTAACAGCACCTGCACCTGCGTCCGTAATAAAGCCTATAGCCGTGCCAATAGGAAAGGGCACGCTTGAATTAGCTGGGATAGTCCATGTACGGGTTGTTGTATCTGCCGCAGGGTGAAATATGTGCTTGCCTGCGTCACTTAATTGCAATGTGTAATCAGTACTTTTGCTATTTTGAGGGATATTTAAATAGCCAATGTTGTTAGTACCTGGAGCAATTTGAATCCAACTTAATTGACCTGCACCATTTGTAGACAATAATTCACCGTTACTGCCGTCTGTAGTAGGCAGTTTTACGGTTGTAGTATCGGATAAAGGCAATGCATTTATTGCTGGAATGACATCTGTGCCATCCACATACACGAATACTTTTGCGCCATTAGGAACAACAACACCTGTGCCAGCGGCTGTTTTGACGTTAATCGCCTGGCCGCCTGAAGTGTTATTATAGATGAGATATTGCTTCTCAAACGTCGGTACAACAAGGTTTTGAGTGCCTACTAAAGCCACAGAAGAGGTCACATTTAGCACTAAATTACGGGCAATTTGAGGGCCGTTTGTATCTAGCCAAGGCAGCTCATATTCCGCATTTGAGGTAAAAACAGCATTGCCGGTACCGACAAGCGCATCTTCAATAGCCGTTCCCAGGTTGACGTTGGTCACGTCGCCCCATGTACCGGAGTTTTCCCCGGTAATCATTAACTGGAACTTCAAGTCACTGTAATTTGAAGGCATGCCTTACTCCTAATTTGTCTCTAGTGTATTACTTCTGTCCAGTCTTCGTCTTCTGAGTCGTCTACAATTACCCAGTCCGTTGGGTCTATTGTAAATGGGGTCCACGTAGTGGATTGATCAGATTCGACAGCCGCCCAAACCTCATTTTGATTATCATCTACCTCTACCCAATCAGGGTTTTGGTCATCGGGCACAACGCCCCATACAAATACGTTATCTACGATAATGACAGCCTCTAAGCTGTCTAAGCGAACAGTTGCCTTACCTGTCGCGTTAATATTACCTTCGTAGATGTTTAATAATTGAGAAGCTGCGAAGCCTCTTGCGTTGGCTTTTCCAAACACATCGTTTAGGAACGTGGTCATTTCAGACCCAGTTACAGTAGTGTTAGCTTTACCAGAAACGTTTAGTGATTGTACCGCAGCTGACATACTAATGCCAGTCAATAAATAGCCTATGACAATTTTTAAGTCTTCTTGACTTAGGCCTAATTCTTCGCCAAGGATAGTACCTGACGCATCCGCTTTGGCTATAACAGACGAGATTAAGGACTCCATTGACATGCCTGTTAGGGCTGTTGTTCCTTGGGCCCTGGCCAATATATCACCAGCCGTCGCGTTTAACACCTGTGCAAGGACCACGGCATACGCACCGGCGACCGTGTCTAAGTCAGCTAAGAAGGTGTTAAGTATTTGGGAAGTGACGGTAGTAGAGGCTTTGGCCTTGACTGCTACGTCGTTGATATAGGTGTTCATTACCTGGCTGGTTAAGAAATAACCAGACTTGGCACGCATGTTTCCTGTGTAAGCGTTCAGGAATTGGCTTTGTAGTACGTAAGAGCCTTTACCCGCTACTGCAAGATTACCTGTGTATGCGTTAATAACTTGAGGGGATAATGTCGCCTGCGCAGGAATACCCGTTGCCGGTAATGAGGCAAAAGGGACTTGTGCAAAGGAGGCGAAACCGAACACTATTTACCGGCTCCGTAAGCGGCCATTACCTCTGTCCATATGGACTTAGCGCCTTTTAATTCAGGGAATAAACAGTCTTTAATAAACATTTTTACGCTCTCAACATCCAAGCCTAATGCCTCCATGACACGAGGCGTATGGGGATTTTGCTTTTGATTAAAACAATACCAGTTATGAGCGCTAGTATAATCGTTAGCCGTTGATTCGCCAATGTTATTCAAGTAATAAATCAGGTTGGCAAACACCAAGTCGCACATGCGTTCTAGCTCGTCTTCAGTTTGGATATTGGTAGCCGTGATGATACTTGGGCTAAATATCTTTCTAGCCCACTCAGGCAATTCGCGTTCGCGCTTCCACTTGTATAACGCTACACGCTTCTTGAACCAGTCAGCCATAGGATGACCTTCTGAAACCGGGCTGAAATCGTGGAATGCACCCGTCACTTTGTTAGGGCCAGCGACGATGTCAAAGCCGTAGATTGGAGCGGGATCGTTTGTGTGAGGGAATACACATAAGTGCATCATGTAGAGTTTTTTAGATTCTCTAACATCGATGATGTCCAAGTGTGCTCTGCGGAAAGTACTGCTCTTATAAACGTAATTAGGCCACTCAAAGTTGTGGCCTTCGTCTACTGCTTCATACTGGGATAAGACTGCTTTTAGTTTTTCTGCAAGTCCATCAAGCTGCTGGAATATTGTGCTCATTTGCAATCTCTTCAAAAAGTTGCAAGTTAAATTCAAATGCCCTATTGGCTTCGTCACCTAGGTCATCGGACAACTTTTCACGGACTTTTGCAATGAGTTCTAGGCGGTCTTCAAAATTATACATCGTTCCGCTGCCAGGAATGGACTTTTTAATTATTTGACCACCATAAAGGTCGCCAAAGTGCCGAATATAGATATGTGCCCAAAAATCGACCGATTTTAAGGTATCTAGATAGTCCAAATAGGACCTGGTTGAGGGGTATACCTTAGCCTTTTCTTTTAACTCGATCAGGTCCGTTTCTATAGCCTCTGCGCGGCATATGGCTTCTAAGCCATCTAATAAGCCGTGTCTTTTGGCCAAAGATTCCAGTTTTGAGTAACTGAGCATTTGGTTAAAGAGTAAATCGGCATATATCTCTTTTGATATATTTCCAGACAATAACAAATGGACAAAGCGGTGGGATTCCGCTTTGTCGTGGTTTGCTTTAATTAAGTCTCTAAGCGCCATAGTCTTTTAGGTATTTAAGGGCTAACGTAAATCGATAATTTGGGCCATCTAATGCCTGAGGACGAGCCGAGTGGGGCATGTCCGAATCAAATATAACTACTCGACCTGGTTTGAATGTTACCACATATACGATTTCTTTTTTTTCTTCATCATAAAATACGGTTTCACCACCCTGATTAACGTCCCAGTCCCTATTGGCATAGTATAGAAGTGTTTTTCCTTGTTCAGGGTAATAAGTATCTGCATGGCAGAAATGGGCGTCTCCCTTAACTCCTAGGTTAACGTAGGATTTATATAAACCGTAGTTAGCATGCTTAAAAAAACTAGAAATTACTTCATCTCTATTTTCACCAAAAAACTGTATTGATTGCAAAAAGGTGGGATCTATGTCTGCTTTTAAATGACGATCTTGCAAGGCCTGAATATCAACTTGATTGGAGTTAGCTATTCTATAGGGTAAAGTACAAAAATTAGTGTACAGACCTTCCATTTCAGCCCAAGAAAAAAGGTTATCAATTACTGTAATTGTGTACCTACCAAATACATGGGTATTTATACTATGCATTTACACGTCCTGTAGCAGGATACTGCTGCCCTAAATAATTTCTAATACTCTGCATTTGGGAAGGGGTTAAGTTATTCGTATACACTAGTAATTCACACACAGAAGTACCTGATGGTTGATACCCTGATATCCAACCTATTCCCTGCATTGATAGATTAGCCCCGTATGAACCGGTGGTGCTAAGTGTAGCTGAAGCTGTTTTAGATTCATACCATTGAACACTATTGTCTGACTGATGATAATAAATGTATTGCGTCAATTGGCTATTAGTCGCGGAGGTAAAAGTAGCAGTGAAGGGTCCTCCATCATTGTCATACCACTCATAGTGAGTGGGATGATTTTGTGGGCCTATTCCATCTGGATACGAAGGACTCATTTGATCTGCTGTAACAAATCCGCAATACCCTCCGCTATTCACTCTCGCTACGGCAAATACACAGAAGGGAGTGGCTTGACTACTTTGATGAAGTGTAATATTTACCCCATTATTAAACCGTAGTGAGTTAGTAGATGAAAAATCAACTGACTTATACGGTCCAACTGTGCCTACGGAAGGCGTACTACTAAAAGGGGACATTGTATATCCTGTGCCTAATGTACCTGAATTAGCCCACGATCCAAAACCCCCTGCTGGAATATCCGAATTCTTGTACCATAAAGCAGGGACTATTGGTATACTTCCTCCACTAGGGGTAGAAGGAGGAGTATATTTTGCGCCAGCGGCACGAAGCATAAAAGGAAGCATGGTATTTATTAACCTGGAATGTTAGCGTAGCTGGTTCCGCCCACAATAGTGGACCCATTACGGCACCTAAAAGCAAATACCGTGCTTCTAGTTCCGCCTGCAATTACGCCGCTTCCAGTGTCAAATGTAACGTTACTAGCAAATGTTACAGAATTTGTACCAGGGCTGCGTATTTCTAGCGACCAATACCCTACTTGGCCACTTGGGGGTATTCCCGTGAAGTATATTACCGTAGCTCCCGTAGGGTTAATTAAAAATTCGTTGCCCTGGTTTACGTTTATCTGCACATTCCCTGATACGCTACCCAGATCTACTAATTGGGCACGATACCCTTGTTGCGTAAGTTCTAATGAAAACCCTGTAGCCATGTCAATCTCCTAATTATAGTGTAACTTCTTGGGGCCACACGATTTCATTAGGAAATCCTACTTGCTGCGGAATATCACGAAGCGCCTGTTTATATGCGCTAATGCTATCCTTTTGGCCTTGTGAGTATGCATCCCAACGGTCTAACTGAGACAATACATCCGCAGCGACAAGTAAAGTGTCTCGTTTATGGCGAACCTCGATTTCAGTTGCTTTTTTAGCAACTTCTTCGTATTCCGCTTGAAGTTCTTTTTCCGTAAACTCACGAACTTTACCTTTTGCAAGCATTAAACGTTTGCCCATAAAATCGTCGGCTAGTTCAAAATACTCACCGTCTTCGGGCTGAACGTTTGTCATTTCAGTTGCTTTATTATCTAAGCCAAATTTAACGTATATCATAATTATAATTCCTTAATGTGGGGCTATTTGTTATCTATTCCCGTAAACAGTTGCACACCCAGTGTATATTTCTTCTGGTTTTGAAACTGCGGCAGTTGCAGTAGGTGTTCTTAACAACGCTAATGCATTAAGCATACGTAAATCACAAACCAAACCCGTACCAAAGAATGTACTTAGACCAAAGAACATTGAGGATTCTTTAAAGTAGTATGTTGTTTGATAGTTATGTGAAGTAACTAACATCACTAATACTGTTGTATTTGCAGGTACTACTACAGATATTGAGCTGCTGGTAATTGTATTACTAGCTTGAGTAAAGCCTTGTGTCCATGTTCCGCCCGTAGTGGCCGCATAAGTAGACGCGTTAGGGGTGTAATAACCACATGCAGCACCGTTATATGTGTCATATGCGCTGTACATAAAATTTAAGGTACGGGTAATTGACGCGCCTGTAGTATTTCGCACTGGAAGAACATGCCAGCTTACGCCGCCGTATGAGGTGTTGTTTTCATAGTAAAACAATTCACGGTAGTTATGACCTAGACGGTTGCCGTTAGAATATAGAATAGTCCGGTATTCAAGGCCTCGGAAGTCCCCTGAATACACGATATCAGAAGTACCATTTGGAACACCATCACCCAAGAACATGTTAAATGACATATGCGTGTAGGTAGCATTACTACCTGCAGCTGTCGCGTTTTGGTAAGTAGAGTTAGGACCTGATGAGGTCCATTCACCCGAACTGTAGATGTTACCACGTGCTGAAGCAGTAAAAACTGATCCGTATATAAGCGGAGAATCACTTGGAACTGGTGGTAGTGGATCTGGAATTAAAGGGCTACCAAACGCAAGTTGGCCTGCGCCATTTGTTTGGATAAACTGCCCATTTGTGCCATCAGCTGTAGGAAGTGTAAGAGCTACCCCGCCTGACTTTTGGACTTGATCGACAACGATTTTAGACATAAAAAACTCCTATTAATTAAGTAGAGCAAACCCGTTCGGGCTCATTACAAACAAATACGCCCCGGTAGGGATTGTATACACGGCAGCACCTGAGATAGTCAAAGTATCCATTCCAAATGTCATTGTACCAGTAGCCAAAGAAGTATTGCTACTGATTGTAGTAACAAATGGAATTGAGGATACGCTAACGCTTGCTACCGCATTATCTACATACGTTTTAACCGCATACTCAGTTGGAACAGCTACGTTAGTTGGATTATCTCCACCTAATGTAGCATCAGATGAGAACTCATTAATTTGCTCACCTAATTGCGCACCGATAGAACCTAATCGTAATGAGGTCAAACCGGACAGGTTAAATGCGTTGGCGTTTAACGTTGCGGTACCCGTACCCTGGTCTACAGTAAAATACTCACCTACACGGAAGTTACCGTTTTGGTCAGTAGATACATAGTAAACACGGCCCGGAAACATCTCATCAACCTCATTACCTTGTGCAGGAGGTTGTAATGGATTATTTGGGTAGTTAGTGGTGATAACACCGCCCGTACCAATATCCAAGAAGTCATGTCCCGTTAAACGGATTTGAGAATATTTATAGCGGATCGTTACACCAGTGTTATCCGGAGATGGATCTGGTTTTTCTTGAGCCAATGCAATGAACATCACGCTTGAGGTATCTACATAGGTACCTGATACAGACTGTATAACGTACGCGTATGGATCACCTGTTAATTGAATACTTGCACCCTGCAAAGGATCTTGAGTAAGGTTATCTACGACCAATAACATGCCTTTTTGGCCTGTTACACCACCGCCTGCAATAACGAGTGTGTTACCGTTACCATCATTGATAGTTTCACCGGCTACAAAAGGAACTGAGCCTGTGCCGTAATTGACATATACCTTACCCGCTGAAGCCTGTAAGTTAGTTACGATAGCAACGGCACCCGATGTCTCACCTGTTACTGTATTTCCTATCACAAAACCCGTATTAATAGGATCTGTAGTAGTTTGAAGTTGAATACCGTATAGATTACCTGTTACTGGAATTTCATCTACGTCATAGCCAGAAGACTGTACGCCCCATGTACCGTAACTGTTATTACCATTCAATGCGCGGATAAAACCACCGCCAGTTGTGGCATAACCAAAATAGCAATAGTAAGTAAAGCAAGAAACAATCTCAGCTTTACCTTGGTCTCTAACGTAGTAGCCTATACCGTTATCACTAATTACGGTGTATCCATGGAATAACATGGATTTAAACCCTGTGGCATGCGCATCACCATCTACATAAGCACCGACAGCGCCCGTACAAATTGCAGCACACTCTAGAACATAGGGTGATTTAGAGGTTACAGGAGAAGCGGGGTTAAAGCCTACAACAATCCCTTTGATAACAGAGGATGTAATATCTGCAGGAACAGGGCCTGGGGTCCATCCTGTCATGCCCATGAATGTCATTTTGTTCAATATAGAACCGTTTGACATCGCCCACATTGTTGACTGTGCATTAGGTGTTACACCATCTGCAGCTAACCCTGGACCTGGTTGAACGTTTACAGTACGTTGGTTGTCACCAACGATAGCTGTGTTTTGAGGTACAATAATTGGCAGTGCTAACTCGGAGTAAGTACCTGTCTTAACAAAGATTGTAGCGTTACCCGCCGCTGCTACCGTTACCGCCCTTTGAATAGACGCAAAAGGCAACGCTAAGCTTGTACCTGGGTTGGCATCATTACCATCTACAGACACGTAATATACGTTATCTGAACCTGAAGCATTTAGCCATTCAATATCGATACCGTTAGAGGCTACAGATAATGAATAACCCTCTAGACCTGGTGTAATTACAGGCAGAATATCTGCGCCGCCTTGAGCAAAGAATACCCATTTACCGTCATCAAACTCAGTACTAAAGTTAGTACCGGATGTGAAGTCTTCTGTTGCAATATATGTAGAACCTACGTTACGAACTAAATCGTTTACTAGATACTCGGTTGTAGCGGCCCATGCGCCTCTCCAACGAATACCGCCGTTAAAGATTTCCCATTTACCTGCAGCTAAATCAGTTGCGAATGTACCTGCGTTATTTAACGTTACGCAAGAATATGTATTACCACCGTAAGTAACGATGTCGTATGGTAAGTACTGTGTGCCCGTAGCCCACTCACCGCGTTGGCGTAAACCTGATACAAATATTGACCATTTACCTGCAGCTAAATCAGTTGCAAATACCCCTGAGGTATTCTGTGTCTGACACGCGTAGGTATCAGCACCATACTGAACTAAATCATTTACATAATATAGTGTAGCCGTTGCCCAAGCACCGCGATTTTCAAATGCTGAAATGAACGGTTGCCAAAAGCCTGTGTTAATTGGAAGGTTGCCTGTTGTATTGGCTGTTGCAATGTATAGATTTGCGCCATAAGCAACAATATCATTCGGTACATATGCAGTTGTGTTGTTGTACACACCTTCTGGAGAGATACCGGTAACGAATTGTTGCCAGTATACTGTGTTTGTTGGGTCGTTGTTGTTTGTTGTTTGGATCGCAATAAATGCGCTACCGCCGTATTTAACTACGTCGTTTGGTTGATATGTGGTAGTAGATACGTAATCGCCTTCCCATTGGATGGCTTCAACAAACTGTGACCAGGTAGAAGGGTTTAGATCAGGTTGAACATCGATGTTGTCAACTAGAGCTACATAAACGGTAGAACCGTAGGCAACCGCATCGCCAATGAAGTACTGAGTTGCATCAGTCCATTCACCAATAAAGTTAATGCCCTCAACCATGAGGGCCCAATATGTAACATCCGTAGGGATGGTACCAATAGTTCTAACTACGTTAATGTAAGCATATACGTTACCGCCGTATCTAACTACGTCGTTTAACTCATACTGGGTAGCTTCATCAAAGTTACCAGCCCAATAAAATCTTAACTTACCTAAATCTACAATTGTTGTCATATGAACACCATCTCTAAATGACCTTTAGCTCCCCATTGGAACTGATAGGTACCTGTTGACCAAACCCATGCCTGATACTCATTAGGTCCAATGATATATCCTGGCTCAGGGAGTGAAACTACGCCATTACCGCTGATAACATCTACGTTTAAATCACCGGTATTTTGAAATAACCTAAAACCGTAAAAGGTTTTATTCGCTAGATCTGTACCTTCGTAAAAGCCACTCATACTAGACCCCTTCCAGCACTGAAACTAGGATATCAAACCCATTACTGATGGCAGTGGACGCAACTAGTTCATCCCCTGTTTCTAACACTATCTTATTGCCTTTCATGAGCTCTTCAGTTTGACCTGGACCTACCCGGAATTGCTTAAGGATATAGGTGTTATTAGAACCTCTTTTGTGCCACACGTCAATAGGTAATTCGGAGGCGTAGACGTTGGCGGCGTTAAGTCCTATGACTACTGTGCCGCTGACTGCCGTATATAAAGTAGTAGGTGTCGCACCTAGATTTCGAGTAGCACTGCTTTTAAATGTTGACATATTTAACCTAGCGCAATAGCGTATAAAATAGCTGACCCAGCAGGGTCATAGATTAGCGAGCCGTCAGGATTGTTCATTACAGCACGTTCTGCAGGAAGAGTACAGAACATTTCCTTTGAGCCAGGCTGAAAATCAACAATTAAGTTGCCATTAGAGCTTTTTAAAATAAGGTCGCGCGTGAGCGAGCCGCCTGTAAGCGTTCCAACGCCAACTTCCCATTCAAAGTTGACGTTGTCTGTAATGGTGTAATAGGTAGTATTACCCTCGCCAATTGCATCTGCAAAAGACACATAGCCCGAAAAAGCGCCAGTAGGCGTAGCAGGACCAGTGCCTGATACTACTGTTACTTCCCTGACGCGGTCGGATACTGCAAAGGCCATATTAAACCAATCGAATTACAGCAGTTGTTGCTGTAGGAGCTGGGAATATTACAGTGAAATCACCGTCTGTAGCCGTTTTATCTGAACCAAAGTCAAATGCAGCTACTGATTTACCTGCTTCTGTGTAGTTATAGATTAAGCAACCACGTGCAGTCAATGTTACGTTAGGGAAGGTTAAATCCGCAAAGTCCAAGAATGCAGTAGAGCTGGCTAGGCCTACGCCTAAGCTTGTCAAGGCACTGCCGGCAGCCGGGTAGTTGGTGCCAGTAGACGATACCTCACCAGAGGACGTGTAAGCAGTTGTCGCAGCGCCAATGTCAGCAGCTGAAGTGTACAACGCTAAATAAAAGGTATTACCGCCTGGGGCAGTGAAGTTGTGAACAGCTTCAAATATCTCTTGTTTAAAACTGTCGCAAATAGCTTGTGAAATAGCCATGTTAAATCTCCAATAATTTTACTAATTCCGGATGGCCGGAGGTTTTAAGTACAGTACTAAGGGTTGTCCTGTCCGATTTGATGGCCTCTTTAATGTAATACTCAAGAATTACCTTTATCTGACCCTGGTAGGCAATTGCCTGCTCTTTAATTGCAGGATGCAAGTTTTCGCCTACATACAAGATTTTCTGCACGGCTTTGTCCGCTATTTCAGCCGGAGTGAACCCACGATTGCTTGTAGTACGTACTTCTAACTGGCCTAGTCCTGTTTGTGCGGTTATCTGCATTATTTAATCAATCCTAATAATGGCGCTTGTGGCGTTATAAGGAGGAAATCTTACAGTAAAAGTACTGTTTAATGAAGTCTTATTCGCACCGAAGTTGATCACAGCAACCGCTTTATTGCCACGGGATGAGTTATAAATCAATGCGCCAAACGCTGTAATAGAGGCTGATGTAAAGGATATATCCAAGAAACTTGCAAAGGCCGTAGCTGATGAGGCCAACACGCCACTATTAGTGAGCACCCCGCCACCTGCAACGTATGTACCACTTGCCGGTACTTCATTCAAAGGTGTATAGACAGTAGTTGCAGGCGTTAAAACAGCGCCGTTTGTGTATAACGCTAGTTTAAACGTGTCTCCGCCTACGGCATTAAGGTTATGCACACCCTGCATAACCTCTTGCTTAAACGACGTGCACATTGATTGAATAATAGCCATTTATATTCCTTATCTAGGTGAAGGAGACTGGATAACAAGCCTAGCCATACCATCCCTGTACTCGTCACGACGGCGACGACCTTGTTGTTCTACGCCTAGACCTTGGATAGCTTGTTTATAGCTATTCTCAAAGTAAGCAGTCATTTCACCTGGGCCTTTAGTATAGCTATAAGCTTGGATTAAGCATGCATACAATAGCGCCTCAGGAGCTTTTTGACTAATCCATGTCTCAGGAGTTAGTGGAGATAAAGTAGCTGGTTTGCGTATGTAGCCCATCTCAACGGTGTATGCTGCATCCGGAGTAGGGGCTAGATAGAAGGAGTTTTGGTCCCAGACAGAATAAAAGCGTGGAGTGCCTGTGGCAGTACCGTCAGGCCAATACTCTTTCATGAATGATGTATCACGGAACTCAAGGAAGATTTGCTCGCCATCTTTGGTAATCATCATGTAACGGTGTGTCAATAGGTCTGACGGCGCGGTCAAGAACTTATTGCCGGTGGTCATGGTACCTGTTACTTCAAGTTTGTATACATCCAAGTCAATGTCCCGAAGCATCCTGTTCTCGGCCATTGTAATAAATGTATTTATTACAGGTTCAGTAAATACGTTAGCATCTACTTCCGTGTAATTCCTAATGTTTGTGACTAATTCATTATAGGTCATGATATTTCCACCGTAACTGTTCCAACAGATCCTCTAGCCATGATCACTCTATCTACTATAGAGGGTCGCATGTCGTTTGTATTCGTTGCACTTCCTCTACTTTGAAATGCGGTATCTCCAGGAGCACCCACATACACCGTCATTGGCTCTACTCTGTCAGGCCTTGGCTGATCCAAGGTAATGGCATCAGCTACAAATTGCAAAGGCTCTAGTTGAGGCTCTTTAGGTTCGTAATCGTCTGGGCAGACCTTAAATCCACGCCAGTTTTTTCTTAAATCGTTTAGATGGTAGCGTTGACCGCAGTAGTCACACAGGCCATACGCGAATTTACCTGATGCATGTGCCACATTAGTATCCCATTACATCTGGAACAATATAAAAGCTTGCAGTATCCCTATCCTCTGCCGCTGCGCGTGCAAATTCCTCTTCGTACAAGGCTTTTAACGCCTGTGTGCGCTCTGGAGTGAACTTAAGGGACAAGTAATAAGCTAGACCAGCTGCCAAGCATGGCAAGAAGCGGAAGTTAACGTCCGCTGTGTTCGAGTAGGTGCCGGCATCATCTATGCGCTTAATACGGTAATACCTAAGTTGATATAAGTTATCAACATCAGGCGCAGGGTATAGATATACCTTAGGTACGATAGTGCGTTCTACGTAAATCTGTGCAGGACGTGCCTGCGTAGACTTATCAGGGATGTCAAGGTACTGAGCACGACTAATACGGTCTATTGTAATGTCTACAGGAGGACTTTGAGTGTTGTCACGGATGACAGCAGACAAGACGTTGACCGTGTCTGTGTCAAGTGATATCTCTTCCTCGCCCGCGAGCAGCGTGCGCGTAGCCAGTTCAATAGTCCAAAGGTTCAGGCCACGGTTTGCCCACTCTAAAAACATTAGATTGAGCGAACGACGAGCTGTTTTAAGCTGATTCCCGTTGGTCATTTGCATGCCGCAACGTTCAAAAGCCTCTTCTATAAGCTCGTCTATCTGTAAATCAAATACCGTGGTGCCTGACGTTGTCATTTAGCAGCTGCCACCTTTTTTCATTTTCTTAACTTTACCGCCGCAAGCCATGCCCATTGCCATGCGTTTACGTGGACTTACTTCACCACCGTCTGCCATGAATGCAGGACCTGTAGTTTTGCTTGTTTCTTTCATCATCTTGTTACGTGGGCCTTTTTCAACACAGCCACCGCCACTTGTTGCACAACCCATACCTTTTCCAGCCATGATAATACTCCTTAGTTGATTGCTTTTTCAGCAAGTTTGTCAATCTTAGCTTCAAGACGGCTGATGCCATCTTCAAAACGTTCCATAATTCTTTCAAGGTCTGCACGAACTTCTGCACGAGTGATGTGATCACGCGCTATCTCTTCTCTAGTCCTGTTAAGTAATATGCTGAGTCTGTCCAAGTCTTCAAACTTGGATTTCAGCAAGAATCCCATCAGTGCTACGATAGCAGACAGAACAATGTTCCACACCATCATTTCCATTATACAGCTGCTCCACCTTCGAATAGAAGCGTTACGCTAAGTACATTAGCATCGGCTAAATCAATGTAAGCACCATCCGTAAATAGTATGCCCATGTCAGGAATGATAATGTCGTATGCGCCAGCTGCCGCAGGAGTGTAGATAGTTACGGTAGCATCTGCACCACCTGTAGCGCCGTTTCTTAAAGTGAAAGAAGAGGCAGTAGATCCGCATGTATAGTAAAGACCATTAACCCTGGTCCTGCCTGATATAGCAGCGGCTGATACTACCTTGGTGACAGCACTTATGTTACTTGAAATACTCATATTAAATCCTTTTTAGGGGCCGAAGCCCCCTATTTTAAACTACGCTAAATTGACTAACATTAGCTCCAGCCATCATATATCCAGCGCCGGCGTATGTTACTTGGCCGTAGTATTCCCCTGGAGCAGCTACAATAAACTGAGTGGCTACTGTAAATGTATCCCCTGCGGTTATACCTGTGCCGTGGACAA
>ERZ1034361.674-NODE-674-length-20923-cov-6.581886_pt1 | contig 20923 bp, 17 predicted proteins | sample MGYA00520617_ERZ1034361 | MGnify/ENA primary metagenome ERZ1034361 (study PRJEB33736, sample SAMEA104284507) | Azolla filiculoides | biome: Urban; feature: Water surface; material: Ditch water | place: Netherlands | collected 2015-10-28 | depth 0-0.1 m ...
TGGCCGGGGTGGTTGGCACGCTAATGACCAATATGGCGCTGGAGCAGGCGCTGGCCGACTATGACCGTGCCTATGGCTTGAAGTCGGTGTGTTTGCGCTACTTCAATGCCGCCGGGGCTGACCCAGAGGGGCAATTGGGCGAGAGGCACGAGCCCGAGACGCATTTGATTCCTTTGGTGCTGGAGGCTGCCTCAGGGCGCAGGCCACACATTGGCGTGTTTGGGCGCGATTACGACACGCCAGATGGCACCTGTATCCGTGACTACATCCACATTGAGGATTTGTGCTCGGCGCACTGGCTGGCTTTGCAGTCTTTGATGGGGGGAGCGGGCAGCCAGGCTTACAACCTGGGCAATGGGCATGGCTTTTCGGTGCAAGAGGTGATTGACACCGCAGAGAGGGTGACGGGCCGCAAGGTGCCCGTGGTCAATGAGCCCCGGCGTGCTGGCGACCCGGCCCGCTTGGTGGCCGATGCAAGCCTGGTTCGCCAGCAGTTGGGCTGGCAGCCCAAGTTTGCAGATTTGGACACGATCGTGGCGCACGCTTGGGCCTGGGAGTCGCGTGGGGGGTGAAAGGTGTCAGTTGCCGGTGTTGGTGTTTTCAAAGGGGCCTTGGGCTCCTTTGTTGTTTGTGCTGTAGACATCACCCATGCCCTAGTGCACGGCGCATGAGCAGCAGGTTGACTACGCAGGATTCAGACAGTCCGGCCGGATTGTTGACGCCGATCCAATATTGACCACCTGTGCCGATTGAATTTTGACCAGGGGCTTGAGCCAGCGTTGATGTCTGCTGGCTGTGGATAACTATAAGTTCAATTGTCGTCCTGCATCTCCTTTCTCCCCGCTTTTCTTGCCTGCTCCCTCGCTTTGATTCGGCCCCTTGCCTCATTGGAGCTGTGCCTGAACCGATACGACTCATTGCCCGTTTCCACAATGTGGCAGTGGTGCGTCAACCGGTCTAACAACGCCGTCGTCATCTTGGCATCCCCAAACACGCTCGACCATTCGGCAAACGTCAGGTTCGTCGTGATCAACACACTCACCCGTTCATACAGTTTGGACAGCAAGTGAAACAGCAAGGCCCCTCCGGCTTGGCTGAACGGCAAATACCCCAACTCATCGAGCACCACCAAATCCATGCGCGACAAACTCAGCGCAAGCCGACCCGCCTTGCCTTGCGCCTTCTCTTGCTCCAGCGCATTGACCAGGTCCACCGTCGAGTAGAACCTGACCTTTTTGCCGTGTTGCGTCAGCCCCGAGATGCCCAGCGCCGTGGCCAGGTGCGTCTTGCCCGTCCCCGGCCCCCCAATGAGCACTACGTTCTGCGCATCCTGCGTGAACGACAGATCGGCCAGTTTGTGCACCAATGCACGGTCCACTTGTGACGCTTCAAAGTTGAAGCCCGCCAAATCCCGGTGCACAGGGAAGCGGGCCGCCTTGGTTTGATGCGCAATCGATCTCATGTGGCGATTGACTGCTTCGGCTTGCAGCAAGTGCTCGATCAGCCAGCGTGATGCCCCCAGCTCGGCATTGCCGCCTTGCTCCACCAGATCCGCCCATGCCATGGCCATGCCGCTCAGTCTGAGACCTTTGAGTTCGGCTTGGATGTCCCTCTGCGTTGGCCTTTGCTCAGTCATAGCTCACCTCCACACCAGAGCGCAGACCGTCGTAGCGCGCCGTGTTGGCCAGAGGCACCTGACTGAGCTGCAGCGATGTCTCGGCTTGCTGCGGCATCGGTGGGCTGCTCAACCGCGCCAACACGTTGCGCACATGCTCCACGCTGATGCCACCGTTGGGGGTGGCTCCTTCCAGCAAAACCTCCACCGCAACCAATACAGCATCCAGCCCCGCTTGCGGCACCACGGCCAGCACCTGGGCCATCACCCGGTCGCCTCCCGCATGACGCAACAGCGATTGCCGCAGCCTCAGCAGCGCAGGCGGCAGGTCCATAAACGGCGTACCGTTCCTCAGCGCCCCCGGCTTGCGCTGCACCAGATCGATGTAATGCTGCCAGTCGTAGCTGATTTGCGCTCGGTTGGTCAGCCTCGTGTGGCTGGCCACGATGGCGTCTTGGGCCACCACATCGACTCGGCTCGGATACAGCCTTGTACTCACCATCTGCCCAGCCCACTCGCACGGCACCGAATACTTGTTGCGCGCCACATTGACCAAACAGGTGCTGCTCACCCGGGCCGGATTCTCCACATACCCATCAAACGGCTCGGGCATGCTCATCAAGTGCTCACGCTCCAAATCCAGCATCTCAGCCAGCGTGAACTGCTTGTGCTCCGGGTGCGGTGTTTCGGCCCAGATCGAGCGGCAGCGCTCAGCCAACCAAGCGTTGAGCTCCACAAACGAGCCAAACCGCTTGGTGCCAGCCTCTATCCAGATACGCCTGCGGCTGTCCTGCACGTTCTTCTCCACCACCCCTTTCTCCCAACCCGAGGCCACGTTGCAAAAGTCCGGCTCGAACAGGTAGTGGCTGCACAGCGCATTGAAGCGGGCATTGACGATTCGGCCTTTGCCTTTTTTGACCTTGTCTACCGCCGTCTTCATGTTGTCGTAAATGCCCCGGCGTGCCACACCGCCCAGCGCCGCAAAACTGCGGGTGTGCGCGTCAAACAACATCTCGTGTCCCTGGCTGGGGTAAGCCACCACCCAGAACGCCCGGCTGGCGCACAGCTTGAGATGTGAGACCTGCATGTGGTGGTACACCCCGCCAATGAGCAACCCTTCTTCGCTCCAGTCAAACTGAAACGCCTCGCCCAGCTCAAAACTTAAAGGCACATACGCCTTGGATGCCGCCTTGCCCTCTTGCTCGCGCCAACCCCGAATGAAATCCGTCAATCGGCTGTAGCCGCCCCGATAGCCCTGCGCCTGCAACTGCGCCAACAACGCCCGCGCACTGCGCCGGGCATGTTTGGGTCTGTGAGAGTCGGCCTTGAGCGCCTGCACCAACGTCGCCTCAAACGCGCTGAGCTTGGTGAATCCGCTTTGCCTTTTGTATTTGGGAGCCTGGTCGCCAGAGGCTTTGAGCCATTTTTTGACCGTGTTGCGCGATAACCCCGTGCGCTTGGCGATCTCGCTGTTGGAGAGTTGTTCGCGCAACTTCATGCGCCTGACCTTACCTATCATTTCCATGGTGATCACCTTCTTGCTCTCCTGCTGAAATATTCAGCAGGCCAGTTGAACACCCTGGTCAATTTTGAGTCGGCACTCCTAGGTTTAGATGGTCAGTTTTCGGTCGGCGGCAACAGCGAATACTCAAAAAGCAGATGGTGCCCATCGTCGGCCAATGTGCCCAAAAGCCAGTTTTCGCCCCAGCCTTCATAACGGACTAGCACTTTTTTCACGGCGTTGCCTTAGGGATACGGCGTGTGCGAGAGACACGCTGGCGAGCCGGTTTTTGTTGCTGCGCCATGTCCGCAATGGACGCGACAACGGGTTTGAACAAGGGCTGCAATTGCCCCTCTTGACCGAGGCACTGGACCAGTTTGATCCAGGCGATCACAGAAGCTTTGCCCGTGTTTTCGAGCGTGTTGAGTGTGCTGCGAGACACACCCATGCGCTCGGCCATGTCGGCTTGAGCAATCTCTTTTTGAATCCGCAGCCGTTTTAATCGCTGCGCCAAGGCCAGAGATATCTCCTCGGCCGAAGAGAAGTTAAAGTCCAAAAATTCGGTCATTGTTTGATTTTATTCGAACAATGACGGATATTTCAATCTTTATATTACCTCATGGAATCACACCACCGCATGACAAGCGATCTTGATGCCTTTGAAATCGCGCAACGGCGGTCGCTCTACCCGGCATATATCGGTCGCCTGCGGGCAGCGCGGGTGGAAGGTGCAGCCGCTTGGGGGGTTCAGCGGGTTGGGCACCTCGCCTTGCACGGGCGTGCGGGCGCGGCCGGTGTCGTGCATTTTTGGAATCGCGTCCAGCAGCATCTTGGTGTACGGGTGCTGTGGGTTGGCAAACAAGGTGTGTTTGTCGGCCAGCTCCACCAGTCTGCCCAAGTACATCACGCCCACTTGGTCGCTCACGTGGCGCACCACGGCCAGGTTGTGGCTGATGAACAGATAGGTCAGGCCCCGCTCACGCTGCAGGTCTTTCATGATGTTGAGCACCTGCGCCTGCACGCTCACGTCCAGCGCCGACGTCGGCTCGTCGCACACCAAAAACTCTGGCGCGGTGGCAAGTGCTCGCGCGATCGAGATGCGCTGACGCTGTCCACCCGAGAACTGGTGCGGGTACTTGACCATGTCGAGCGGCGACAGGCCCACCGATTGGAGCAATTCGGCCACGCGGGCTTTGAGCTCTTCGGCGTCGCTGATCAAACCGTGCTCTTTGAGTGGCTCGCCAATGATGTCGTCCACCGTCCAGCGCGGGTTCAGGCTGGCATAGGGGTCTTGAAAAATCATCTGGATGCGTTGGCGCATCGCCTTGGCATCGTTCGATTTGAAGGCCGCATGGGCGTCTTGCCCGTCAAATGTCAAGCCGCCGCGCGTGGGCTCGTACAGGCCCACCAGCAAACGGGCCACCGTGCTTTTGCCACAACCGGACTCGCCGACCAAGGCCAAGGTCTTGCCGCGCTCGATCTCAAAGCTCACGCCGTCAACAGCATTGAGCATTTGGCGCGGTTTGCGCTCGATCACGCGGTTGAGCCATGGGGCCGACACGTCAAAGGTTTTGGCCAGGTCGTGCGCAACAACCAAGGGCTGCTTCTTGTGGTCGCTCATGCTGCGCTCCCATCGTGCAGCCAGCAAGCGGCCTGATTGACGCCAGCTTGCACCAGCTCGGGCCGCTCTTGGCGGCAGCGGTCGAAGGCTTGCGGGCAGCGCGGGTTGAAAGCGCAGCCTTGCGGAATGGCGTTCAGGCGGGGCATGGCACCGTCAATTTGGTTCAGGCGTTCGCGGTCACTGTCCATGTCGGGGATCGAGGCCATCAGGCCTGCGGTGTAAGGGTGTGCGGGGTGGTTGATGACCTGATGCACCGGGCCGATTTCGGCGACACGCCCGGCGTACAGCACCGCCACGCGGTCACAGGTTTCGGCGATCACGCCCATGTCGTGCGTGATCAGCATGACGGCAGCACCACGGTCTTTGCAGACTTTTTTAAGCAAGCTGATGATCTGCGCCTGGATGGACACATCGAGCGCCGTGGTCGGTTCGTCCGCCACGATGAGTTGCGGCTCGGCAGCCAAGGCCAGCGCAATCACCACACGCTGACGCATGCCGCCCGAAAACTGGTGCGGGTAATGGTCAATGCGCTCTTCGGCGGCCGAAATGCCGGTGTCTTTGAGCAAATCGATGGCACGTTGGCGGGCCTCTTGGGGCGTGACCGGCAGGTGCGCCAAGATGGTTTCAGTCAGCTGCCTGCCAATGGTGTAGAGCGGATTGAGCGATGTGAGTGGGTCCTGAAAAATCGCGCCAATCTTGCGGCCCCGGATGTGGCGCATCTGGTCGGCATTCAAGTGATCGATGCGCTGACCTTCCAGCAAAATTTGCCCGCTGGCCACACGGCCCGGTGGCTCCAACAGGCCAATGATGGCAGCACCCGTGAGTGACTTGCCAGCGCCCGACTCGCCCACCACGCCCAGGATTTCGCCGGGCGCGATGTCGAAAGAAATATCGTCCAGCGCACGCAAGGTGCCGTGGCGGTTGGGGAACTCCACCACCAGGTTTTTGACTTGTAAAAGACTCATCGCAATCTCGGATTCAGCGCGTCGCGCAACCAGTCACCCAGCAAATTGACCGACAGGGCGATCAGCACCAGCATCAGCCCCGGAAAAATCGTGATCCACCACTCACCCGAGAACAAATAGTCATTGCCCACGCGAATCAGCGTGCCCAGCGAAGGCGAGGTGGGCGGTGCACCCACGCCCAAGAAAGACAAAGTGGCCTCGGTGATGATGGCCGTGGCCACCTGGATCGTGGCCAGCACCATGACCGGACCCATCACGTTGGGCAAGACATGCTTGACCATGATGCGCAGCGGGGCCACCCCCGTCACACGCGCGGCCTGCACGTATTCCTTGTTGCGTTCGACCAAAGTCGTGCCGCGCACGGTGCGTGCGTATTGCACCCAGCCTGTGAGCGAGATCGAGATGATCAACACACCAAAGGCCAGTGACTCGTTGGCGTTGGGGAACAAGGCACGCCCCACCCCCGCGATCAACAGGGCCACCAAAATGGCCGGGAAGGACAACATCACATCGCACAAGCGCATGAGCAAGGCGTCAATCCAACCGCCTTTAAAGCCAGCCAGCAAACCCAAGCCAACGCCCACCGCCACCGACAAGACCACCGAGGCCAAACCCACGATCAAAGAGATGCGCGAGCCGTAGATCAGGGCCGACAAAATGTCGCGCCCCTGATCGTCGGAGCCGAGCAGAAACTTGGTCGTCCCCCCCTCCATCCAAGCAGGCGGTAGGCGGGCATCGCTCAGCTCCAGCGTGGCCAGATCAAACGGGTTGGTGGGAGAGACCCAGCCGGCAAAGACCGAACAAAAAAGACACACGAAGGCGATGCCAGCCGCCACCATCGCCGTGGGCGATTGGCGGAAGCTGTAACCGACGTCGCTGTTCAGCCAACGTTTCAGTGCATTCATGGTTTATTTGACCGTGATGAATTTCCAAGCCATGCCGTTGTCCGGAAACTGCACCAACTCGATGTTTTTCTTGGCTGCCCAGTTCAGCGCTTGCTGGTGCAAAGGCAGGTGACCCACATCGTCTTGGTGGATCTTCATGGCTTCGCGGATCATTTCGTTGCGCTTTTTCTGATCGGTTTCAGACGCCACTTTGTCGGTCAACTCGTCGACCTTGGGGTTGCTGTAAGCACCCAAGTTGAACTGACCACGACCGCCGTCACCGGGAGTCGACAAGATGGGGTACATCACGTTGTGGGCATCCACCGTGCTGGCGGTCCAACCCAGCATGTAAAAGCTGGTGTTGCGGCTCAAGATTTTGGGGAAGTAAGTGCCCTTGGTCTCGGCTTCGAGGTTGATCTTGACACCCACCTTGGCCAAGTTGGCGGCCACGGCCTGGCAGATTTCTGCGTCGTTGACATAACGGTCATTCGGGCAGTTCATCTTGACTTCAAAACCATTGGGGTAACCCGCTTCAGCCAGCAGCTTTTTGGAAGCCTCGACGTCGAAAGGCAAACGCTTGGCCAAATCAGGCGCAAAGCCGTTGACCTGGGGCGGCAGCATCAATGCCAGCGGCGTAGCAGCACCACGCATGACACGCGTGCGGATGGTTTCGATGTCGATGGCTTGGTAGAAGGCCTTGCGAACACGGATGTCTTTGAAGGGATTTTTGCCCTTCACGTTCGAGAACAACAACTCGTCGCGTTTTTGGTCCATGCCCAAAAAGATGGCACGCAACTCTGGGCCTTGCAGCACCTTGAGCTTGTCGTTGGCCTTCAGGCGGTCCACGTCTTGCACGGGCACGGGCTCCATCACATCAAGCTCACCCGACATCATGGCTGCCACGCGGGTGGCGTCGTTGCCGATCACGTTGTAAATGACTTCGTCCACGTTACCGGTGACCTTGCCCCAGTAATTGCCATGGCGGCTAAAGGTGGTGCGCACGTTCGGCTGACGCTCACGCACACGGAAAGGGCCTGTACCGTTGGCACGGAAGGATGCCGCGTTTTCAATGCCCTTGCGGCGATCCACAGGCTTGGTGGCCTGGTTGTCTTCACACCACTTCTTGCTCATGATGGCCCAGTGCGTGATCAACTCAGGCACGATGGGGAACGGGGCAATGGTGATGATGTCGATGGTGTGGTCGTTGATCTTCTTGATTTCTTTGAACTGGCCCACGTAGCTTTTCATGTCGGAGCCGTCGCCTTTGGCGCGCTCATAGCTGAAGATCACATCATCGGCGGTGAAGGGTGTGCCATCATGGAACTTGACGCCTTTGCGCAAGTTGAAACGCCACACGGTGGGAGCTGTCTGTTTCCAGCTGGTGGCCAGCAAGGGGCTGAGCTTGTATTTGGCGTCGCGTGTAACCAGTGTTTCGTAGACGTTTTCAACGACAGAAATTTGCAGCGACTCGTTCAATGAGTGTGGATCCATCGACAAGGCATCGCCTTGGTTGCCTACCCGCAAAGTCACGGCAGAAGCCGACACCGCCGTCAAGGCCAGCGCGGCGGCCAGAGTGGCCACGAGAGGGTTGAGTTTGAAAGCCATGGATATCTCCTTGTTGAATGAACTCACTGAAACCAAATCATCACCCTGCCTGCAGGGGCAAGGCTTGCTCTACCAAACTGGCATGCAAGGCCGCGCCCAAAGGCAGGATGTCGTCGTTGAAGTCGTACCGGCTGTTGTGCAGCGGGTGTGGGCCGGGACCATGCGGCAGACCCTGACCGATGCGGATGTACGCACCGGGTTTGGCCTGAAGCATGAAAGAAAAATCTTCACCGCCCATGCTGGGCAGCATGTTGCGCCAAACTTTGTCTTCACCCACCAGGCCAGCGGCCACATCGCAGGCAAATTGAGCTTCGCGCACCGTGTTGACGGTGGCGGGGTAGGTGCGCTCATACGTCAATTCGGCCGATGCGCCGAAGCCTTGCGCAATGCCGGTACACAAAGAACGCAATCGGTCTTCGATCTGGTCTTGCACGGTCTCGCTGTAAGTGCGCACCGTCCCCACCAAAGTCACCTCTCCGGGGATCACGCTCATCGCACCGGGGTTGCCGCCTTGCATAGAGCAAATGCTGACCACCGCTTGGTCAAACGCCGACAAGCTGCGTGACACCACACTTTGTGCCGCCGTGATGATGTGCCCCGCCACCAACACCGGGTCGATGGCTTGGTGAGGCCGTGCGCCATGACCGCCTTTGCCACGAATCAAAATTTCGATCCGGTCCACCGCCGCCTGCATCGGGCCGGGGGTGATGCCGATCACCCCCAAGGGGGTTTCAGGCGAGTTGTGCTGGGCATAGACCTGCTCGCACGGAAAACGCTCAAACAAGCCGTCTTGCATCATGGCGCGGGCACCCGCGTAACCCTCTTCGCCGGGCTGAAAAATCAACACCGCCGTGCCGTCAAAGCGCCGGGTTTCGGCCAGGTAACGGGCCGCGCCCATCAGCATGGCGGTGTGACCATCATGTCCGCAACCGTGCATCAACCCAGGCGTACCCGACTTCCAGGTGCACTCGTTGAATTCGGTCAGAGGCAGCGCATCCATGTCGGCCCGCAGACCGACCATGCGGCCCGGATTGCTGGCCGAGCGCCCTTGTCCGTGGACCAAAGCGACGACACCTGTTTTGCCAATGCCCGTGTGGATGCTGTCAACCCCGCAAAGCTGCAGCATTTCCGCCACGCGACGTGCGGTGTAAACCTCTTCAAAGCCCAACTCGGGGTGGGCATGCAAGTCACGCCGAAAAGCCGTCAGCTCGGGGTGGAACTGGGCAATGCGTGCAAACGCGGCCCCACGCCCCAACACCGATTGCAAAGAAGCGCCCATGCTCAGTGCCCCCCAGGTTTGCCCACACGCAGGCGCGGGTCGACCACAAAGTAAAGCAAATCAACGATCAGGTTGATGACCACAAAGATCAGCGCGATCAGGCACAAATAAGCCGCCATGACCGGAATGTCTGCGAAGGTCACCGCCTGAATGAACAGCAAACCCATGCCGGGCCACTGAAACACCGTCTCGGTGATGATGGCGAACGCGATCAACCCGCCCAACTGCAAACCGGTGATGGTGAGCACAGGGACCAGTGTGTTTTTAAGCGCATGGCCAAAGTGAATGGCCCGGTTAGACAAGCCCCGAGCACGGGCGAACTTGATGTAGTCGGTGCGCAGCACCTCCAGCATCTCGGCACGCACCAAACGCATGATGAGCGTGAGCTGAAAAATCGCCAGTGTCACGGCGGGCAGCACGATGTGGTGCCAGCCCTTGGCCGTCATCAAGCCGCTCGACCACCACCCCATCTGCACCACCTCGCCCCGACCAAAGCTAGGGAACCAGCCGAGCATCACCGCAAACACCAAGATCAGCAAAATGCCGATCAAGAAAGTGGGTAAGGACACCCCCAGCAGCGACACCGTCATGAGCAGCTGACTGGCCCAAGTGCCTCGGCGCAAGGCCGCATACACCCCCATGGGAATGCCAATGACCAGCGCCAGCGTGGCGGCCACCAAGGCCAATTCCAAAGTGGCAGGCAATCGCTCGGCGATCAGGCGCGAGACCTTGGAGCCTTGCCGCAAGCTCAAGCCAAACTCACCTTGCACCGCATTGGACAAAAAATGCCAAAACTGCACAAAGAAAGGTTGGTCCAAGCCCAAGCCCTGGCGCAGGTCTTTGATTTGCTCGGGTGTGGCGTCTTGCCCCAGCAAAAAGACCACCGGGTCACCGACATACTGGAACAGCAAAAAGGCGATGAAGGCGACCGTGACCATGACGACCACGGCCTGGATCAGCCGCTGCAAAATAAAAGCAAACATCAATTGACCTTGATCAGCGTCCAGTCGAGGCGGTTATCGGGGCGGTGCACCACCTCGACGTTTTTCTTCATGGCCCAAGGGATCACTTGGTTGTGCAGCGGGATGTGCGCCACCGTGTCATTTTGCAGTTGCAGGCCTTCGGTCAGCAGGCGGTTGCGCACGGGCAAATCGGTTTCGGTCTTGATGCGGTCCACCACATAGTCCATGCGCTGGTTGGTGTAGCGGCCCACGTTGTAGTTGCCGTCACCCCCGGTGCCCACGGTGCGCACCAGCGATTGCAGGCTGTACAAGCCGTCAAAAGTGGGCACGCCCCATCCCAGCATGTAAATACTGGCTTCGTAGCGCTGAATCATGGGGAAATAAGTCACCAACGGCAGCGTGCGCAGCTTGGCTTTGACACCCACTTTGGCCCACATGGCGGTGATGGCTTGGCAGATTTCTTCGTCGTTGATATAGCGGTTGTTGGGGCAAGCAAAGTCGACTTCAAAACCTTGCGGGTAACCGGCTTCGGCCAACAGTTTTTTGGCATCTTCTTGCGAATACGGGAAACGCTTGTTCACCCCTTCGGTCCAGCCATTGACCTGAGGTGCCACCAGTGCCCCCGTGTTTTGTGACAAGCCGCGCATGGTCACGCGGTGGATGGTGTCAATGTCGATCGCCTGGTAAAGCGCTTTGCGCACTTTCACGTCCTTGAGCGGGTTTTTGCCCTTGACGTTGGAGCCGGGCAACTCGGCACGGTTTTGGTCCATGCCCAAAAAGATGGTGCGGTTCTCTACCCCATCAATCACCTTCAGATTGGCGTTGGTTCGCATGCGGCCCAGGTCTTGAGGGCTGGGGTCCAGCACAAAATCGATTTCACCCGACAACAAAGCCGCAGCGCGTGTGGCCTCGTTTTTGATAGGCGTGTAGATCACCTCGGTCACGTTGGTGGCAGCATCTGCCCAACCCCACCAGTTGGGGTTTTTCACCAACACCAGCTTTTGGTCGGGCTGCCACTCTTTGACCATATACGCCCCGCTGCCCATGGCGTTGCGGTGGGCAAAGTTTTCTTCCTTGGACTTGGAGTCTTTGGGTTCAACCGACTTGTTCTTTTCTGCCCAGGCCTTGCTCATGATGCGCAACTCGGTCAGCTGGTTCAGCAGCACCGGATTGGGGCCACTCAAGAGGATGTCGACCGTGTTGGCGTCCACCTTCACCACTTTGCTGAAGCCTTGGGTGTAGACGTTGAAGTTGGAAGTCTTGGCGCGGGCACGCTCCAGAGAAAACACCACATCGTCGGCCGTCAGGGCCGAGCCGTCGCTGAACTTGACGCCTTTGCGCAAATTGAAACGGTACTGCGTGCCCGACATTTCTTTCCAGGATGTGGCCAATTTCGGCTCGACCTTGAAAGTTTTGCTGTTGTAGTACACCAGCGAGTCAAAAATCGCCGCATGCACCCCGTTGCCCAAGGCGTTGTTTTGCGAATGGATGTCGAGCGTCGGGATGTCGCTGGCGCTGGACCATTTGAAGGGCTTGGCCTGTACCGCCGTGGCCGCCATCAGGCCAGCCAAACCCAAAGACAGCACCAGCGCACTGGTGCGAATCGTCAAACTTGAAGCATTCTTCATCAAAGTCACCTTGATCGTGAATTGTGTTGTTCAAAGGTGAACACTATGCAACATTCACGCCCGCGTCAGGGAGAGGGAATTCCCCCAAATCAGGTGTCGCGCACAAGACTGGTGCGATTTCAGTCGAAACGGATGTCGCCGTACCAAGCCCGCACATTGCTGCGGGTGTTGTCGGAGTCGGTCATGATGGCCACCCCCACCAAAGCGCCGGGCGCTTCGCCAAACGCTTTTTCAAAATCAGCCTTTACATCGCGTTGGTATAACAGCCACTGTTTGAGTCTGGCGCCGCCAGACTCGACCACCATTTTCCGCACACGGTCGGTGCGCGGGTTGACGATGACCGAATCTATCGGGTGGTGGTTGGACCACACATACATCAAGGTGGCGTAGGGCAATGGCTCGCCTGTGAGCGCTTCGGTCAAGTCACTGAGCATGGCATTCTTGGCTGAAAAACGGCTGCGGTCGCCGTCAAAGGCCAAAATCAAACGCACCGGGGAATCACCACGCCCCGACTCGGCCATGTCAGCGCCAGGCATCAGGTTGTCCACTTGCCACTCAAACTGCAGACGCCCCAACTTCTCTGGTGCCACATTCACGCGCTGTCGCATCAAGCTGGCCGAGGATTGCGCATGGGCTTGCAGCGCGTGGCGATGGCCATGTTTTTCCAGCTTGAACGCTGTGCGCAACTTGCCGGGCAAAGACACTGCCTCCCATTGCGCTTTGTCTTGCGGGCGAAAATGCAAGCCGCCTGACGCTGGCATCGAAGCCTCAGGTACAGACGCTCTATCACTTACGCCATGGCTGGCGCATCCGCTCAGAACAGCAAGGCACAGCACGCCTACAGCACTCCAGCCCCATGACCCCGTAAAAACCATGAATGCTCCCTCAACACCGATGCAAGACAATGGCGTCTTGCATTGAATGTCAATTTTCATTCATTTTTCAATTTATTCATTCTGGAAGCATCTCCATGTTCAACCGCCGTCATTTGCTGCAATCCTTGGCTTTGAGCACACTGCCTGCAGGCTGGGCACAGGCTCAATCAGCTTTCCCTTCCAAGCCGCTCAAAATCGTGGTGCCCTTTGGCGCTGGCGGCGTGGCCGATCTGACGGCACGCGCCGTGGCCCAAAAACTGTCCGAGAGCCTGGGGCAAGCTGTGGTGATTGACAACCGGCCTGGCGCGGGCGGCATCGTGGCAGGCGAACTGGTGGCCAAAGCCGCACCCGACGGCCACACCTTGCTGCTGATGTCCAACGGCACGGCAGTGAGTGCGGGCTTGTTCAAGACACTGCCCTTCAACCCGCGCACCGACTTTGCACCCGTTTCCTTGCTGGGCCTGTTCGACATCGCCATCGTGGTCCCCGAGTCGTCACCGCACAAAACGCTGGCCGAGCTGGTCAGTTTTGGGCGGGGCAATCCGGGCAAGCTGAACATCGGCACCATCAACATCGGCAGCACCCAGCACCTGGCGGCTGAGCTGTTCCGCTCGCAAGCCAATCTGATCACCCAGATCATCCCCTACAACGGCACGCCCGCTGTCATCAACGCCTTGCGTGGTGGTCAAGTCGATGCGGTAGTGGAAATTCTGGGGCCACTCAAGCCGCAAATCAATGCCAAAGCGGTTCGCCTGCTGGGGGTGATGGGCGCGTCGCGTCCCAAAGACCAGCCGCAAGTGCCGGTGGTGCGAGAACTGTCGGGCTTGAGCAACTTCAACGTATCGTCGTGGAATGCATTGGCTGCGCCCGCCAAAACGCCCAAAGCCATCGTCGACCGCTTGAGTGCCGAAGTGGCCAAAGTGCTGTCAGAGCCTGAGATGGTCCAGCGTCTGGCAGGCTTCAACGTCGAAGCCAAAGCCAGCACACCTGCGCAATTGGCGCAGTTGCTGGACAGTGACATCAAACGCTGGAGCGATGTGATTCAGAAGGCGGGAATACCGCAGTCCTGAAAAGCGTCAAAACACCAGCGTTTCCGAGACAGGATCATCGAACCGGGGCAAAGCCCCGGCTTGAGGATTCGCCACAGGAATCTGCGCGCCAGAGCGTGCAAACAAGGGCAGATTGTTCAAGGGGGCATCCACCTCGTGTTCGGCACCTGCCGCCATCGGTTTGCGGGTGTAAAAATCAAACCAGCTCTCCCCTCGCGGCAGCTCGGGCAAATACACCCGGCGTTGCGTCGCGCCTTGCGCCACGACCGGTGCCACCAGCAAGGCATCGCCCAGCATGAAGTCGTCGCAATCCTCCAAGCAACGCGCATCGTTCGGGAAGTTGAAAAACGTGGGCCGAATGATGGGCTCGTGCTTTTGACTGGCCGCTTCAAAGCACTGCCACATGTAGGGCAACAGCCGGTAGCGCAATCGGATGGCCTGGGTGACCGCCTCCGTGACCTCCGGGTGCATCCAGGGCAAATTGCTGACATTGCCCTCTTTCCATGAATTCATGACCATGCGCGGATTCAGGCTGCACGCCTGCACCCAGCGCAGGAACAATTCAGGATCAGGGATCGGCCCATAAAAACCACCCACGTCATGCCCGATATTGAACATGCCCGACAGGCTCATTTGCAAGCCGGTACGGATGTTCCACTTCAAACTGGCCCAGCTGGTGGTGTTGTCACCAGACCAGGTTTGGGCATACCGCTGCAGGCCTGGCGGGCCTGCGCGGGTGATGGTGAAGACCAGATCATCCTGCCCGGTTTCGCGGGCATGGGCTTGTTGCGACTCGAAGGTGGCACGCGTCATCAACAAACCATGCAAAGGACGACTGCGGTGCATGGGAATGGTCTGCCCCAGGCCCGCGCTGAAGGCGTCTTCTGCCTGAATGGCATATTCGTTGTTGTCGTTCCAGCCCACGTCAATGCCGCGTTGCAAAATCTGCGCCTTGAGCTGTGACTGCCACCACTGAATGGCCTGTGTGCGGGTGAAGTCCAGGTGCGAACCCTGGCCATCCCAATAAGGCTCGACCACAGGCTGGCGCGTGTCTTCGTGCTCGATGAACGCACCTTGCTTGGCCAAGTCAGCATAGGCTGGATGGTCGTCCAGCAAGCATGGCTTGAGGTTGGCCACCAGCTTCATGCCGGCGGCATGGAATTTGGCATTGACCCGTTCAGGGTCCGGGAACTTGCTGGTGTTCCAAGTGAACACATAACGTTGCTTGCCACGACTCGAATAACCCGAGCCATAGTGGAAAGACGAGATTGGCACGCCATGCTGCTGACATTCGTCGACAAACGACTCCAGCAACTCTTGTGCATTCGGCGAATCGGCCAAGCCCATGGCGGTCTGGGCAAAGCCCAAAGTCCAGCGGGGTGGCAGCAAGGTACCGCCCACCAGCTGCACAAATTGCGCAATCACCTGTGCAGGGGTCTCACCTACCATCAGGTAATAGTCCAGATCGCCATCGTCAATTTCGGTGGTGCGAAACAAGCCGTGGTAGTTGTCGTGCTCGCAGCCCAGATCGAATGTGCAAGCGGACAAGGTGTCGTAATAAATACCAACCCACAAACCGTCGACCGTTCGGGTCATCAAGAATGGCCAATGCTTGTACAGCGGGTCGCCACGCTCCGGGTCATACCCGATCGAGTCCTGGCCCAAACAACGCAAACGTCGGCCATGCAAGTTCAGCGGCCCGGTCTTGTCGCCCAGTCCAAAGTAATGCTCTCGCGGATCGCGCACCACACAGTGGCGCACCAGTCCTGTGCGCTTCTCGCTCAAATACGCACTGGTCACACGGTCGGACTGAAAAACCTTGCCGCTGCCGGGCTGCGACCATTCCAGACGCACCGGGTCTCCGTTGCCGCCTGTCCAGTGCACCGCCAGCTTGCCGGTCTGCAAGCCTTGGCCATTCGCAGCTGCCGTCAACTGGGGCCGCGCAAAGCCCGCCAAGCTGGGACGCTCACGCCCTTGCCAAGGCACATCTTCACCCGCCACCGGGGCAATGGCCCAAGTTCGGGGCTCTTTGTAATCCTGCTCTGGTTGCCAGCTCACACGCGCCAGCGTGTCCGACAAAAACACCAGGCGCAGCTGACCACCCGGGGTGAGCGCGGCGACCGCGTCGGCCTCGGGTGAACCGGGCAGGGCTTTCCAGCCAGAAGTGGCAACGGGTTTCATACAGCAGCCCTTTCAATGCGCTGGTCTTGTGGATCAAAAACATGTAAATGGTGTTCAGCCACGCGCATGTGGATGGTCTGCCCAGCAGACAACGCGTGCTCGCCATCGACCAACAACTCCACCCGGGTCTGGTCTTGCAGCTCGGCATGCACCAGACGTTGGGCGCCCATGTATTCGGCATGGCGCACGGTCATGGACAAGCCTTCACCAGGCCCACACGCCTGCCAATGCTCAGGGCGAATGCCCACTTGATGCGCCTGGGACGGCACCCACGCAGCCAAAGCCGGGCAGGCGCGAACCAAGGCAGCAGGCATGAAGTTCATGCGCGGGCTGCCAATGAAACCAGCCACAAAGGTGTTGCAAGGTTTTTCATACAGCGACACCGGGGTGCCCACCTGTTCCACCAAACCGGCTCGCAGCACCACAATCTTGTCGGCCATGGTCATGGCTTCCACCTGGTCGTGGGTCACGTAAACCATGGTGGCGCCCAAGCGCTGATGCAGTTCCCGCAACTCGCTGCGCATGGACACGCGCAACTCGGCATCCAAGTTGGACAGCGGTTCATCGAACAGAAAAATCTTGGGATTGCGCACAATGGCCCGGCCAATCGCCACACGCTGGCGCTGACCACCTGACAGCTGGGTCGGTCGCCGCTGCAGCAACGGGTCCAATCGGAGCAATGTCGCCGCCTCGTGCACTTTGCGTTCAATTTCTGCACGCGGTACCTTGGCGTTTTCAAGACCAAATGCCATGTTGTCGTATACCGTCATGTGCGGATAAAGCGCATAAGACTGGAACACCATGGCACAACCACGCTCGGCAGCACCCACATCATTGACACGCTGTCCGTCAATCAGCAAATCCCCATCGGTGGGCACATCCAGCCCGGCGATCATGCGCAAAAGGGTGGATTTGCCACAGCCAGAGGGGCCGACAAACACCACAAACTCGCCGTGGGCCACCTGCAAATCCACACCGTGGATCACCGAGGTTTGGTCAAACTTTTTATAAAGGGCACGTAATTCAAGAGTGGACACGATCAACGACCTGAAAAAATATAAAAAACAAACCGCTCACTTCACCCCGGCACCTGCGATGCCGGTGGTGATGTAACGCTGAAGAAATGCAAACACCAAGGTGACGGGCAACAAGGTGATGACCGTCATGGCCAACAGGTAGTGCCACTGGGTATTGAGCTCACCCTGAAAAGAGTTAAGTGCCAGCTGCAAGGTGAAAAACTCGTTTTTGGACAACACAATCAAGGGCAACAAGAAATCGTTCCAGCGCCACATGACCGAGAAAATCGCCAACACAGCCAGCGCAGGCGCAGACAAGGGCAACACAATGCGCCAATAAATGCGCCACTCACTGGCGTGGTCCATGCGGGCGGCCTCGATCAACTCATCCGGAATGGTCAGCATGTACTGCCGTAGCAAAAACACCCCGGTGGGCGTGGCCACCGCCGGCAAGATCACGCCCCACAAACTGTTGAGCAAGCCCACCTGGTTGATCACCAAAAACACCGGCACCAAGATGATGGTGGGCGGAATCATCAGCGTGGCGATGATGAGAAAGAACACCCCTTTTTGTCCGCGAAACTTGTATTTGGACAAGGCAAATGCGGCCATGGAGTTGAAGAGCAAGGTCAGCACCGTGGCCACCACCGTGATGAAAACACTGTTCCACAGGTAGGTGCCAAAGGTGAACTTGCCAAACAATTCGGTGTAGTTGCCCCAGGCGAACTTCAAGGTGTTGACCGGCTCACGCTGACGGATGTTGACCTGCACCCGCTCTTCAGGTGCTGCGGGGTCGACCATGCTGGCCATGATGCCCATGCGCTGAACCTGCGCCATTTCGCGTTTGCGACCATCGTCCAGCGTCACCGTGAACAGCGGCAAGGGTTTGTCGTGCCCTGCCACCACCACTGTTTTTTGTGTGTAAGGCATGAACGTGGGCGGAAATTGCCCAATGGCCGCCTCGGTCTTGAAAGACGACATGACCAACCACACTACCGGCGCGAACATGGTGAACAAACCCACCACAAGGTAGGTGTAACTGAGCACGTCGGTCCAATCCAGACGCTGACGCCCTCGCGTGCGCCACAAAAAATTCATCCAGCCCATCTCAGCGTCCTTTCTGGCCAGCTTCGCTGGCACGCGTCAGACGCAACTGCGCCACAGTCAACACAATCAAGAAAAACGCCAGCGCCAATGAAGCGGCCGCCGCCAAACCGTACAAATGGATTTGCTCCGCGAAACCCGTCTGATAGATGAACTGGACAATGAACGTGGTGGCCGAACCCGGACCACCACCGGTCAAGACAAACACCTCGTCAAACACCTGCACTGCGCGGATGGCCGCCAGCACCAACACCACGATCAGGTTGGGCATCAGCAAAGGCAAAGTGATACGGGTCAAGGTGCGCCAGGGGCTGGCGCGGTCCATCTCGGCAGCCTCGTACAAATCTTTCGGAATGGCCTGCAGTCCGGCCAGCAAAATCAGGGTGTAAAAACCCATGTGCGCCCAGATCGACACGAACACGGTCCAGAAAAAAGCCCAACCCGATTCGGTCAGCCACTGCACTGGCGACATCTCCAGCGCCACCAAGCCTGCGTTGAACGCGCCCTGACTCTGCAACAACCATTTCCAGATCAAGGCCACCACCACAGGCGACAACAAGACCGGGTAGAAAAATACCCCGCGCCAAAATCCCCGTCCCAAAATTTTCCGGTTGAGCACCAGTGCCGTGACCATGGCCAGCAAAACCATCAAGCCCACCTGGATAAAACTGAACTTCACGGTGTTGAAAATCGCCCGCCAGAACACGTCTTTGCGGCAAGTCGACAAGTCCAGGTAATCGCCGCATTCAAACAAAATCTGAAAATTTTCAGCCCCCGTGTAAGGACGACTCAAGGGCATCAACTGCACCCCGCCCGTTACCGCGTAGATCAGGTTGATCAAGATGGGCAAAAAGCAAAACAAGCCAAACACGATCAGGTTGGGCGCGACAAAAAGCCACCCCAGCCGCTGCAGACCCAAGCGCTGCTGCCCGAACCTGAAAAAAGGTTCCAGCAAATTGAAAAAGAAGGCGAGAAATCTCATGAAAAAACCTCACCCCGCAGTCAAAGCGGGGCGATCTGCAAACCAATGGAGAAGCGGTGTGGGCATGTGCATGCCCACACCTGTGTTGCCAAACTCAGCCCGGACTTACTTCTGGGCTTGCTTGACGGCGTCTTGCATGTCAGAGGTGATCTTGTTGACCGCCTCATCCGTGCTCATCTCACCCACAATCGCCTGCGTCACACGGCTGACCGTGGGCAACATGATGGCGCGGTTGAACTTGTAGCCCTGGAACTGATAGGCCACAGGTGCGAGCTGCGCCACACCGGCACTGAACACACCCAAAGCGGCTTTGGCTGCGGGCTTGGCGCTGGCGTAGTCCACACCTTTTTTGGCCAAACCGGCATGAGCGGGAATGTTGTTGGTGCGGGCGCTGAACTCGGCATAAGCCGCCTCAGATGCCATGAAGTCCATGAAGGCCCCCACTTCTTTGGGCGACTTGCTGGTCTTCAGTGCCACCCAGGCCGCGCCACCGGGAATGCCCGAGCACGCAGCAGGACCGCAAGGGTTGGGCACCGCCACCCAGTCAAAATTGCTGCCCACCTTGTTTTGCAGGTTGCCGATTTGCCAGCTACCGGCCAGCACCATGGCCACATTGCCATTGATGAATTCATCGATCGACGAAGCGTAGGTAGAGCCCCCTGTACCAGCCCACACTTCGCGCATCATGGCGCCGTCTTTGTGCCACGCGACAAATTTGTTGACCGTGTTTTTGTACCCAGCATCGATGACGGGGTTGCCCTGGGCATCAAAAATTTTGGCACCATAGCTGATGGCAGGCCCCGCAAAACGGTGACCAGAACGGTCCCACGCGGCAGCGGCCTTGAGTTGAGTGGCCTTGGCCACTTTGCGGCTGGCTTCCATCCAGTCATCCCAAGTGGCCTTGGCACCAGGCATGGGCACTTTGGCTTGTTCAAACAGTGTCTTGTTCACAAACGGACCGGTCATGGTCAATTGCGACATGAAGCCGTAAATGCCCTTGTCGGTGGCGCTGGGGCGCAACCAAGGGGCGGTGGCGCCAAAGTTGTCATCCCAATACTTGCGGTTTTTGAGGTGTGCAGAAATGTCCAGGTAGTACTTGGACAGGCCACCCAGATCGGTCACACGGGCAATGTCTGGGCCCTGGCCTGCGGCCAACTGCACAGGCAACTGCTCCACGATGGTCTTGTAGGGCACGTTATCCACCACCACTTTGGTGCCCGGATTTTGGGCCTCAAAGCGCTTGGCCAACTCGGCCGTGACCTCGCACTCCACGCCGTCCTGGTAGCACATGACGCGGATCTCTCCTGCATGGGCAAAACCCGCCAAAGCGGATAGACCTGCGGCCAAAGCCAGGGGACGAATAAAAACAGATTTCATGGTTGACTCCTCGTTTAGTGATGAAATGAATATAGTTCAATGACGCTGAAACATGCTAATCGTTTACACGAATGCTGAATGAATCGACTCTCCCGTCGCCGCATGCGACGCCACACCTCGCAGCTCTCGAGACCCTGTTTGGGGGCTTCGTGCCGCATGACGGGGTTGTGCAAACGCAGCGCATGCACCGGCTCTTGCAAACCGACCGCGAGTTGCAGTTGTGGCGCGTCAGTGCGGGCGGGCCTGCTTGGATCAGCTGGACCTTGACGCTGATTTGGC
>ERZ1034361.675-NODE-675-length-20898-cov-10.761539_pt1 | contig 20898 bp, 20 predicted proteins | sample MGYA00520617_ERZ1034361 | MGnify/ENA primary metagenome ERZ1034361 (study PRJEB33736, sample SAMEA104284507) | Azolla filiculoides | biome: Urban; feature: Water surface; material: Ditch water | place: Netherlands | collected 2015-10-28 | depth 0-0.1 m ...
CTGGTGCTCGAAGAAGACGGCCTGCTGTTTTCGGGCGACCATGTGCTCAACGGCAGCACCACCGTGATCGACCCGCCAGACGGCCACATGGGTGACTACCTTGACTCGTTGGACAAACTGGCGGCCGCCTGTGAGGCAGGCCACATTGAATTCATCTTGCCCGCGCACGGCCATGTGCTGGGCTTTGCCCACCAAGCCATCACCCAGCTGCGGGCGCACCGCCTGCGGCGCGAGGCCAAAATAGCCGCCGCCATGCAAGCTCTGCCCCAAGGCAGCCTGCAGGAGTGGGTCGAAAAAGCCTATGACGACGTGCCCCCCCGCCTGTGGCCGGTGGCCGCCCGCTCGCTGCAAGCGCATGTGGACCACATCCGCGAACAAGCCTTGTCCTGAGGCATTTTGAGATTTTTGAAAGACTTGATGACCCCCTCTGAAGAAGGCATACGCCTGGCCAAACGTGTGGCCGCTGACCAGAACTGCTCACGCCGCGAAGCCGAAGCCCTGATCGTGGCCGGCGGCGTCCAGGTGGCAGGCAAAGTGGTCACCGACCCGGCCCGGCGCGTGCGGGACGAGCAGCCTGTCGACGTCAACCGCTTGGTGTCCATGGCCGCACTGGCACCACTGACCCTGGTGTTGTTCAAGCCCGCAGACAAAGTGGCCAACCTGGCTTGGCTGCAAGACACCGCTGGCCTGAAAGCAGCCCAAGCCGGCATTTGGGGACCCGAGCGGCTGGCCAAAATGCAAATGCCCCTGCCTTTGCCCAAAGCGGCCAGCGGACTGTGCATTTTTTCGGACGATTTGGGCGTATTGCGTCATTTAGAAGACCGCCGCAGCCCCATGGAAGTGGAATGGATGGCCACCCTCCAGGGCCCTGTGAGCGAAACAACGCTCAAAGCCCTGAACGGCCCGGGCACCCGGGCCAGCATCAACCGTCAGACGGACAAGCTGACGGTGCTGCGCATCGCAGGCAAAGACATCGATGGCCAAGATCTGGGCCGCTGGCTGGACCAGCAATGCCCGCTGCAAGACCTGCGCCGCCAGCGGGTGGGCCGCCTGAGCTTGGCCCCTCTGGAGACGGGGCAATGGCGGCAGCTGGAAGGCTATGAACGCTTCTGATTGATTTCCGACAAAAATACACAGGATTTACCCTTGAAATGAGACGGGCAATCCCCAATTGCATGATCAGTCTGAGAAAATGACCGTCCAGTCACATCTGCGAACCACGCAGTCAGTGACCAGGGCAAGACCCATGAGGGTTTGTCCAACGCAGAAAGGAGCACACCATGCGTTTGAGCACCAAGAGCCGATTTGCCGTCACCGCGATGATTGACGTTGCACTGCGCGAAGACCGCGGTCCTGTTTCTCTGGCCGCCATCAGCGTGCGTCACCAAATTTCCTTGTCCTACCTGGAGCAGCTGTTCAGCAAACTGCGCCAGCAAGGCTTGGTGGAAAGCACCCGTGGCCCAGGCGGCGGTTATTCGCTGTCTCGCAATGCCGAAAAAATCACCATGGCCGACATCGTTGGGGCCGTGGATGCGCCTTCGGATGAAGAAGCGGCAGCCGAAGGGGGTTGGATGAACAGCGACCTGTGGGCCAGCCTGAACGAAAAAATGCTGACCCATCTGCAATCCATCAGCTTGCGCCAACTGGTGGCCGAGCAGCGCACCAAGGGCGTCACGGTCGAGCCTGCGCCTGCGCCTGCCGTCAAACGCGGTGTGTTTGCCAAGCCCAAAAGCACCTTGAAGATCACCGCGCCCAATTCGGTGTTTGCACTGGCGGGCACCTTGATGCCGTCCCGAGGCTGAACCGCGCACCACACACTGCAAAAAACCCGCTTCGGCGGGTTTTTTTGTGGTCTGAAAAAAGTGTGAAGCTCGCCGATAAGCCGGATTCTGTGCACAACGGTTGCCCGCTGCGTGACCGCCATTAATCTGGGCCGGGGGTTGCCCACCCGGCTCAATGCTACCTACCCGCCAACTCTGCGGAACCACATCAACGTTGGCCTACTTGGTATTGCTGCGCGTAGAGATTGCCCGTTTCACCCGAACTCAATCGGCTCGTCTCTGTTGCTCTGATCCTCACCTCACGGTGGAGAGGAGTTACCTCCTACGCTGTCCTGTGCAGTCCGGACGTTCCTCCAGTGCTTCCTTTCGGAGATTGCACCAGCGGCGGTCTGGCGAGCTTCACGAGGGGGATTATCGCCTGCGGGCATAAGCTCATGCCGCAAAAGGTCTGAGCTTTCACGCACAATGTTTTTTTGCATTGAATTTTCAGACAGGAGACCCGCCATGAAAGCCCACACCATCCTCGACACCATCGGCAACACGCCCCATGTGCGCATCAACCGCCTGTTTGGCGCAGGGGCCAACGTCTGGATCAAGTCCGAGCGCAGCAACCCCGGTGGCTCGGTCAAGGACCGCATCGCGCTGGCCATGATCGAAGACGCTGAGAAATCCGGCGCCCTGAAGCCCGGCGGCACCATCATCGAGCCCACCTCTGGCAACACCGGCATCGGCCTGGCCATGGTGGCCGCCGTCAAGGGCTACAAACTGGTGCTGGTCATGCCCGACAGCATGAGCATCGAGCGCCGCCGCCTGATGCTGGCCTATGGCGCCAGCTTTGATTTGACACCGCGAGAAAAAGGCATGAAGGGCGCCATCGCCCGCGCCGAAGAACTGGTGGCCAGCACGCCCGGCGCCTGGATGCCCCAGCAGTTTGAAAACCCCGCCAACATCGATGTGCATGTGCGCACCACCGCACAAGAGATCCTGGCCGACTTTCCCGATGGCATCGACGCGCTGATCACCGGCGTGGGCACGGGCGGTCACCTGACGGGCACCGCCCGCGTGCTCAAGGCCAAATTCCCGAATCTCAAGGTGTTTGCGGTCGAGCCTGCCGCTTCGCCCGTGATCTCGGGCGGTGCCCCAGCGCCCCACCCCATTCAGGGCATTGGCGCAGGCTTCATCCCCAAAAACCTCGACACCAGCGTGCTCGACGGCGTGATCCAGGTCGATGCCGAAGCCGCGCGTGAATACGCACGCCGCTCGGCCCGCGAAGAAGGCATGCTGGTGGGCATCTCGTCAGGCGCGACGCTGGCGGCCATCGCCCAAAAACTGGCCGAATTGCCAGCCGGCGCCACGGTGTTGGGCTTCAACTACGACACAGGTGAGCGCTATTTGTCGATTGAAGGGTTCTTGCCCGCTTGAGTCCTCTGACGTCAACATGCCTACCCGGACTTGACCACGTTGTCATCCCGGACTTGATCCCGCTGTCATCCCGGACTTGATCCGGGATCCATGGCGGCGGCGGAGATGGACCCCGGGTCTTCGCCCGGGGTGACAACATTGAAACAACATTGAAACAGCATTGAGACAGACCGCATTGCGTCAGGGATGACATCCATCACTGCGACGATAATCACCGCTTCTTGCTTGATAACCACAAGCCACAGAGGTTGCCATGATCCGAATTTCAGAACTCAAACTCCCCCTCTCGGCCTTGCCGGTTGAAGTGCGCCGCTCGGCCGATGCGCCCTCTGAGACCGACGAAGACCGCCTGCCCACACCCCACCCCGAAGCCGCTTTGCGCCAGTTGGCTGCGCAGGCCTTGGGCATCGATGGGGCAGACATCACCACACTGACCGTTTTCAAACGCAGTTTTGATGCCCGAAAAGCCGATTTGCTGGCGGTGTACATCGTGGACGTTGCGCTGGCCGATGCCACCGCCGAATGCGCCCTGCTGCAAAAGCACACCCCCAACCCACACATCCTGCCCACACCCGACATGGCATGGCACGCCCCCAGCCAAGCCCCCGAAGGCTTTGGTGCAGCAGAGGGCGAACGCCCTGTGGTCGTCGGCTTCGGGCCTTGCGGCATGTTTGCAGCGCTGGCGCTGGCGCAAATGGGCTTCAAACCCATCGTGCTGGAACGTGGCAAGCCGGTGCGTGAGCGCACCAAAGACACCTGGGGCCTGTGGCGCAAAAAAGTGCTCAACCCCGAGAGCAACGTGCAATTTGGCGAAGGCGGTGCAGGCACGTTTTCAGACGGCAAGCTGTACAGCCAGATCAAGGACCCGCGCCACCTGGGCCGCAAAGTCATGGACGAATTCGTCAAGGCCGGTGCGCCGGCCGACATCCTGTTTGCCGCGCACCCGCACATTGGCACCTTCAAGCTGGTCAAAGTGGTCGAGAACATCCGCGAGCAAATCATCGCCCTCGGTGGCGAAATTCGTTTTGAGCACCGGGTGAGCGACCTGCTGCTGTCACCCACCACCGACGGCCACCAACTGACGGGCCTGCAAGTGCAAGACCTGCGCACAGGCCAAATCCAAACCCTGCAGACCCGCCATGCGGTGCTGGCCCTGGGACACAGCTCACGCGACACGTTTGTCATGCTGCACCGCCGCGGTGTGGCCATCCAGGCCAAAGCCTTTTCAATTGGCGTGCGCATCGAGCACCCGCAAAGCGTGATCGACCAGGCGCGCTGGGGCCGACACGCAGGCCACCCGCTGCTGGGTGCGGCCGATTACAAGCTGGTACACCACGCCCAAAACGGCCGTGCGGTTTACAGTTTTTGCATGTGCCCTGGCGGCACCGTGGTCGCAGCCACCAGCGAGGCGGGGCGGGTGGTCACCAACGGCATGAGCCAATACTCACGCAACGAACGCAATGCCAACGCGGGCATGGTGGTGGCCATCGACCCGCCCGACTACCCACTGGACACCGCCAACTGGCAAGCTGCCTTTGGCGACGAAGAAGGCACCGCGCTGGCACAAGAAGCGCAGACCTTGTCGCGCCAGCAACCGCCAGCGGCACATCCCCTGGCCGGCATTGTGTTGCAGCGCCAACTGGAAACGCGGGCTTTTGAAGTGGGCGGTGGCAACTACGAAGCCCCTGGACAATTGGTTGGCGACTTTCTGGCCAAACGCCCGTCCACCACTTGGGGCAGCGTGCAGCCTTCGTACAAGCCGGGCGTCAAGCTGGTCGACCTTGCCGATGTTTTACCCGACTATGCCGTCGCGGCCATGCGCGAAGCCTTGCCGGTATTTGGCCGAAAAATCAAAGGCTACGACATGGCCGATGCCGTTCTGACCGGCGTGGAAACCCGAACTTCATCGCCCTTGCGCATCCCGCGTGGCGAAGACCACCAAAGCACCAACACCTTGGGTTTGTACCCGGCAGGTGAAGGGGCCAGTTATGCCGGTGGCATTTTGTCGGCGGGTGTTGACGGCATCAAAGTGGCCGAATCTTTGGCGCGCAACATCACATCCTGATACCGATCCAAACCGCGGGTTGAAACCATGCGCAGAAATCACGCGTTGTGGGCACCTGTCATTTTTTGGTGGCACGAACAAGCCTGCTCAGCCAGGCGCTGGGGCGACGTGACATGCAAGTGACCTTCGTGCACATCAAAACCAGGCCCATTTTGGGCATCAGACGGCGGAAGCAACTGCCGAATGGCCGTCGGCAGCGCGTGAAGATGGAAGTTCAGAGGGTCACGCGGATACTGCGCCACACAATGCAAAAGCCAACTGGCCAAATGTTGCGGGCCCGTGTGGTGCTGCACGCAAAAAGACCATTGCGCCATTTGCCCGATCAGTCTTTGCGCTGCCGCTGTGGTCTGCCACAACCAAGATGCATAACGGACGGGATCGTCGGCAACGGGAGCCCAATCCATCCGGTAAGCGCGCCCAGGCACCATCACATGCGACTGAATGGCACTGCCACCCGCTTGCCCTGGCGCGACACACCCGTGCCGGCCGACCACAGCCAGAACAGCGTCCGCTGAATTCACCGCACCCAAAGTCATCAGCGCATCGACCGGAAAGTAAACAAACTGGCCTGGCCCATGAGAATCGGGTGCCAAAGGGCCCGTCGGCAGATCAACACACACCGGCTGCAAATCAGATTGAAGTGCGACGTCTGCAAGCATCAAATCCAGCAAAGCGTTTTCAGTTTTTTCAGTTGACAAATGTGTGGACTCCCGATGCCTGAACTTGTCCCCAACACGACCACCAAGGCTGCTGGTTTTAGCATCCCATTCATTCTATGTTCTTTAACGAACACTTGATTCCATGCGGACTGTGGTCTACTGATAAATCATGAGACATATACTCTTGGAACTTTTGTATAAGCTCAAGATCCACTGATCTTTCAGCCACATCAACACACATTTCAACACCACCAATACCAGGCAAATTTCCGTGACGCTTTTCACCAACGGACTCATCTTTCAACTGGCCAAGGAAGATCAAAACCGACTGCAGCACATCTGCAAACCGGTTCAGTTGGTTGCAGGACAAATTCTGTGTGACACCGCTCAACAAGCAACACCCAAAGTCTATTTTTTAACCGGTGCCTGCGTCGCCTTGTTGGTTGAAAGCTCTTCGCGCAACACCTTGGCCGTGGGTTTGATCGGATCAGAAGGGGCCATCGGTTTGGGGTCAGTGCTGGACATCGGCCCCGAAAACCTTAAGTTTCGTGTGCAAACCGCCGGCGACGCCTGGGTGGCCGAAAGTGCCGACCTGGCACTGCTGCTCCACCAACGTCCCGGCATGTTGTGGCCCATCTCTCAATATCTGTGGTTGTTGGCCGCGCATGTGGCCAACATGGCCGCATCCATTCAGTCTGATGACATCACCACCCGACTCGCACGTTGGCTGACCCTGTCTGCAGACAAAGCTCAATCGCGACACCTGCAACTGACACACGATCACCTGGCCCAAATGCTGGGTGTACGGCGTGTCAGCGTCACCTTGGCGGCTGGTGAACTGAAAAAGCTTGGGCACATTGATTACCAAAGAGGTGAACTCAGCATCCTGGACATGACCGCATTGCGTCAAATCACCGACCGGACTCAGAACATCACACAAGTTTGATAAAAATCATCCAATCCGAAAATTTTCAAGAAAGCGATAAATGTGTTCGAAACCGAACCCATTCAAGACATAGATACTGATAAATTCAAATGTAGTCCATACGACAATTAGCATTTATGCAAACTACATTGAAATTAAACAAAATTATTGGTCTTTTACCCGAATCGATACTTAAAGAGTGGCTGCCCTATTTTGAGCCCGTTGAACTGGCTCTGGGCCAGGTACTGTTCGAGCCAGGCCGCATCATCGGGCACCTGTATCTCCCCCTCACCGCGATCGTGTCCTGGGGTCACATCCTCGAAAACGGGGCATCGAGCGAAATCGCGATCACCGGCCGCGAAGGCATGGTCGGCATCTATCAGCTCATGGGTGCGGCGCAAACCAACAACCGAGCCATCGTGCAAAAAGCCGGATCGGCCATGCGGATTCGACTGAGTGTGGTGCTCAACAGCTTTAACCAAGGCAACGCGGTTCAAAAGGTATTTTTGCGCTACGCGCAAACCTTGATGAATCAAATTTCCCAAGTCTCCGTTTGCAACCGACATCACACACTGGAACAGCAACTGTGTCGCATGCTCTTGCTCACGCTCGACCGGCAAGACAGCCAAACCATTGTCTTAACCCAAGAACTGATGGCCAGCCTGCTGGGTGTTCGCCGAGAAGGTGTGACCCATGCCGCGCACCGTTTGATGAATGAGAACATCCTTCACTACAGCCGAGGCAACATCACCGTGCTGGACCGCAAAGCCCTGGAAGAGAGGACTTGCGAGTGCTACAGCGTGATCAGCCGCGAATACGATCGTTTTTTGAATGCGCTCGTATGAGACACGCTCAACAAGCAGGTCAAACCGACACCATCTGGTTGCGAATCGCATAGCGTGTCAAGTCGGCCACTTTGTGCAAGCCGATCTTGCGCATGATGTTGCGGCGATGCACCTCCACGGTGCTGGGCGCGATCTGCAAATTGCGTGCAATTTCTTTGGACGAATAACCATCGGCGATCAGGCGCAACACCTGCTCTTCGCGTCCGCCGAGTTGCCCTTTCAAGCTGATGTCTCCGGACCTGGCCTTGCGAACGCTCTCCATCATTTCACTGGCAGCTGCCTGGCACAAATACACTCGCCCTGCCGCTGCGGCGCGAATCGCCGACATCAACTCATCGATGCTGCTCGTCGTTGACACATAGCATTTGGCACCTGCATCCAGTATCTCAATAATAGAATTTCGATCAGAATCAGCAGAAAACGCCACCATGTTTTTGGCAGGTTGATGGTGCGCAATCTGATGCATCAACGCCATGTCTTTGGAGTCGTTGGCCTGCATGCCAATCAACACCACATCGGGATCGACCTGATCACACAGGGCATTGGTCATGGCACCGTTATCAGACATGCCCACCAGATCCATATCGTGGTGCGTTCGCAAGACAGCTGCAATGCCTTCAGAAACCACTTTGTGCTTGGAAGAAAGTAAAACTCGAATTGACATTTTCACGTCTCCAAATTTGGGTCAAAAGACCCTTTCATTGCAAAGCCAAACCACTCATTCGTGTTCCACACTCCCTGTCAATCAGCGCCACATTCGGCGCTTGTTGAGAAAGTGTAGGCACCAGCAAGCCCGCTGTATGTGCGGTCCCATACATATGAAACAAAAAATGGTTTTCTCTGTTGACCCTCACTGAACCAAGGGGCCGACCGTTGAAGCACTCTGCCCAGGCAAGGGCAATGCCAAGTCGTCCATTTTTTCACTGATGCTGAGCACCTCTTTCAGGTGATCGTGTGCGTTGAAAGAATGGTGCTTGGACAATTTGGCATGGTGCAAAGCGGCCTTGAATGCGCCAGCCTCGTGGTGTCTGGCGGCCTCCTTGTTGCGTTGGTACGCATGCAGCAACTCCTCAGAAGCACGACGGTAGTGATCGCCGATGTGGTCCGCGTAGGCTTTCTCAAGCATTCGGTGTTCTTGGGTCATGTCAGCTCCTCGACCGGTGATGGTTCAATGGTAGATACCCATGTGGAAAAACTCTGTGGGTTGCATCACATCAGTCCATGCTCTTGCATGTAACGCTGCAAAGACATGCGCCCTGGGCAATCGAGTTTTTGGTAAATGTGATGGAGATGGAGCTTGGCCGTGCCCTCGCTGATGAACAGCTTGGTCGCGATTTTTTTATTGGGCCAGCCCTCTGTCACCATGCGCGCAACGGTCATTTCGCGTGGGGTCAACAGCTGTGATGCATGGGCATTTTTCTTTTGCTGTTCCAACAAAAGCGACATCGTTTTGACCGTCAGGTCACGGTCAAGCCACTTGCCGCCTTCGTGCACAGATTTGATGCACCGTGTCAAAACCTGCTTGGATTTCTCTTTCGAAACCAAGCCTGCCACATCCAAGTCCAGCGCACGCATGACTTCGCCAATCGGCGCACCGGTAAAAACAACAGGCCGCGTCTGCAGATTTTTTGTTTTGATGTCCTCCAGCAAGGCCAGTCCACTTCGCTGGGTCAATGACAAGTCCATCACCAAAATGTGTGGCCGATGCTGCTCCAAGGCCTGCAAAGCGGCATCGCCCGTTCTCACGCACGACTTGACTGAAAACTCGGGTGAATCCTCAAAGACATGGGTCAAGCCTTCCAGCATCACGGGGTAGGGGTCGGCAAGCACAATATCAATGCACATGGGCATGTCCTTATCTAAATTTACCGCAGGCCAGAAGCACCTTTCAGCAAGGCAACACTTGGCCTGATCGTTGCACTCAGGATAGAACGCGCCTGTGTTCTTTGTGATCCCCTGAATTGGTGAGGCAAGCTACGTTCAAACCAGTAAGCTCACAAAAACAGGTAGTTCAAATTGCATTTTTTTGCACAGCAAGGAAACGCGCACGCGCGGCTTGGATGACGTGCTCAACGAAACACGGTGTGCTTCAGATGCCGCATGTGGGTGGGCGTGACGGGCGGTTTGTTGCCCAGGTGTTCACACGCGTGACGAAAGCGCAGCAAGGTTTTCTGCGCACGGCCCAAAACACTGTCGGGCTCATAACCCGCACCCCCCAGGGTGCCAAAACACACGCCTGTCAAAAGTACCAACCCCTCACCGGCGGTATCGGCCATGTGGATGTGAAAACGGCCTTCGGCAACGGCCTTCACCACACGCTCATCCAGCATCAAATGCCGCCGGTTGCGGCTGGGCATCAACACCCCTTGCTGGCCATCCAGCCCCAAGCTTTCACAACTTCTGAAGTAGCCTTCGATCTTTTCATTGATGCCCCCGACAGGCAACAACTCGCCGTGCTGGTTGACCGCCCCTGTCACGGCAATGCCCTGGCGCAGCGGCAAGCCGGACAAACTTGACAACAAGGCATAAAACTCGGCACACGAAGCCGAATCGCCCTCGACCCCGCTGTACTCCTGTTCAAAGACCACGGCCGCATTCATGGCCAAAGGCGCGATGTGGGCAAACAAGGACGACAAATAACTGTGCAAGATCAGCACACCCTTGTCGTGGATCGGCCCCGACATCTCGACCTCTCGCTCAATGTTGAGCAAGCCCTCTTCACCGGCATACGTGCATGCAGTGACCTTGACCGGAAAACCAAACCGGTAATCGCCCAAATCCACCACCGTCAAACCATTGATCTGTGCCACCCGCTCACCAGAGACACCCAGCAGACGCTCACCCTCCATGAGGGTCTCTTGCAGACGCTGCTCTGGGTAGTTGTGGCGATGCACTCGGGCCTGTCTGGCAGCATGAACGTCACTTGCATCAACCCGTTGGCGGCCAACCTGCCTGGCCAGCGCAGCGCTTTCAATCACCAAGGCTTCGGCCAACGCAAAGATCGCACTTTGGCGGTTCTGGTCATCTGCCTCACGGTGGGTTTCTTCAATCAAGGCCGCCACCGCCGCCGCTGAAAAATGTGGCAAGTTCATCTTGCGGCAGGTATGCCCCACAAAAATGGCCGTGGCGTGGGCTGATTCAGGGGTGGCCACAAAGCTCTCGGCAAAATCGACCTTGCACCGAAAGCGCCTGACGAATTCAGGGTCGGCTTCTTGCACGGCGTAATACTCGTCGCCCGAAGCGATCAAAACAACCTTGACATGGACATTCACCGCCTCGGGCTCCAATGACATCGCGGCCATGGGGGCATGCATCATGCCGGGCTCCTCGATCTGCAAGCGGCCATTGCGCATGAAGCGGCGCAATTTTTCCCAGACATGCGGATCGGCCAACAAATCGCGCAAATGCAACATGAGAAACCCCCCATGCGCCTTCAGCAAGCTGCCGGCACGGATGCGCGAAAAATCTGTCACCAACTCACCATTGTCCGAGCCGTATTCAATGCTGCCGAACAGCATTCTGAACAAGGGGTTGTCTTCCCGAATGACAGGTGCACCTTGCAACGCGTGGTTGTCCACCACCAAGTTGACACGAAACAAGGACAGCACAGCGTCCAGGGCTTCGAGGCGGACCATTTCCTCTTCCCCAGGCTCGAGAAGCGCCACGTTTTCGAGCACACTGGTCTGTATCTGCTCCAGAAACGCGTTCAGCTTGACCATGTCCTGCACAGGCTGGTTCAGTGCCGACCTGATCAACTGCAACTCATGGTCGAGCATGGGCTTGAGTGTCTGCCTGCGCAAGGCCGACAAGCCTTCATTCTTCACGCGCTCCATGGCCCGCATCTTTTCCAGGTAGCGGCTGATCTCCTCTCTGAGGGAGGCCTCGGCGAGATCGATTTCGGCACGCTGCTCACGACTCATCGCCAAAGCCTTGCCTGCCGTGACGGGCTCACCTTGTTCGTCTTTCAGGGTGAACACCATGTGGCCCTGGTCGCGCATCAGGGAAAAACGATGGGCCTCGGCATAGGCGCTGAGTGCCAGATAGCCACGGTCTTCTTCGGTTTTGTAAGAGGCTTCAATCCGCTTGCTTTCAGCCTTGAAGTCATCTTGTCCCAAACGCTTGGGCACCTCGGCCTGCAAACGTTTGGCCAACTGCTGCATCGCCTGGCGCAGCACTCTGCCCTGCCCCGCCTTGAGGTGCAAGGCACGCGGGCGCTCTGGCTCTTCAAAATTGTGCAAGTAACAAAGGTCCGGTGGGACCGGGCACTTTTGCGCATGCGCGTGCATCATCTGACTGAGCAAGGTCGTGCGCCCGCTGCCGACATCGCCCAACACAAACAAGTTGTAATCCGGCTCGGTCATGCCCATGCCAAATTCGGCCGCCTGTTTGGCGCGCTCCTGGCCGATCCAGGGCAGAGGTTCATGCAGCAATTCGGAAGTGTCCGAAAACCCCAAGGTCTGCGGCTCTACCGTTCGGCGCAGCGCGGCAGCATCCAGCTCGACCAGGCGGCTCGTCGTCAGGGCCATGCGTGTGCCCATGTCCATGGGCCTCCATCTGTTGAAAAAATACAAGGCACATGCGACCACCGCAGCACCGAGCTTTTCAATTTACGTCCGAGCTGTGAACTTTTCCGTGTGCTGTACCACCGTCTGCGGATCTGCCTGATCAAATCAAGGGACAATCGAAAGATGCAACCTTCATCACCTGACTCCAAGCAAGCGCGCAACCCATTGCATGGCCTGACCCTCGAAGCCATCGTCACCCAATTGGCCGACCATTACGGCTGGAACGACTTGGGCACACGCATCCCGATCCGCTGTTTCACCCATGATCCCAGCGTGGGCTCAAGCCTGAAATTTCTGCGCAAAACCCCTTGGGCCCGCGACAAAGTGGAAAGCCTTTACCTGTTCATGCTGCGCGACCAAAAGCGCCAACAACGGCCTGACCACTGAGCGCTGGTGCGCCAGCAAACAGACACCACGGTCTGTCGCTTTTATGGTGGATGCCTGTCTTTCATCCTCAACCATCCAAGCGAGTTCACATGACCCAAGCACCATCCCCCCAGGAAAAACTGGCCACTGTTGCCGCAAGCATCACAGGCACATTGCACGACGCCGCACAAGACGCCAAGCCGGTTTTCGAACGCACCGTCGATCGTCTGACTGACAGCATCAGCGACATGGCCCATCACAGCAGGGATGCAGCCGTGGGTGCCAAAAAACAATTGGCGCAAAAAACACAAGAAGTCACCTCAACGGCAGAGCACTACATCCATTGCGCGCCGTTCAAATCGGTGCTGATCGCCGCAGGTGTGGGCGCAGTGGCGGCCACACTCGTCGGTTGGTTGACGCGTTCACGCCCCCACTGATGTCCAGGCTCCTGCTCAAGCTGTTGCTGCTGCCCCCAGACCTGCTCAAAATGCACGCGCATGGCTATGCCGATCTGGCCTCAGAGGAATGGGAGCGGCAGCGCTGCATCTGGAAGACCCGGCTGCTGATGGCAGCCATGGGCACGGCAAGCGGGGTCCTCGGGCTCTTCCTGGCCGGGGTGTCCTTGCTGCTGTGGAGTGCTTTGCCCGTGGTCGACGGGCGCAGTGCATGGGTCATGTGGTTTTTGCCCATGGCTTTGGGGCTGTTCTCATTGGCGTGTTGGGCATGGGCCAGGCACATCAAGATGCCGCCCCCGTTTGACAAACTCAAAACACAAATCGCACTGGACATTCTGGCCTTGCGTCAAAGCCCAAAAGCATGAACGCCCCACTGTCTCCCGAGCAACGCCTGGAGGTATCGCGTGCGCTGTGCCTTCAGGCCTTGCAGCAGCCCGCGTGGTTGCTGCTGGTGCAGCGCGTGTGCGCCAAATCGGCACAGGGTGCCAGTGGGCAGAGCAAACCCAGCACCGACACACCGCCGCCGCCCGTGCCCACGGTTTAAGCACAGCAGTCAGTCCGGCACGCCCGTTCAGTCGGTTGAAAGCATCGTGCCCCGGCACTTGGCCGCGCCGCAACGGCAGGCATAACGGGCCTTGAGTGCGTCGGTCATGGGCTCGTCGCTGAACAAGCCATAGTCAAACGTCAGCTCTTCGCCTCTGTAAACAGGTCTGCGCGTTTTGATGAAAATACGCCCCTTCACCAAGTCGGGCTCGCAATTGGGTCGGCACGAATGGTTGATCCATTTGGAATCGTTGCCGCCATACAGCGCATCGATCACCCGACCATCGTCCAGATGAAAGTAAAACGTATGGTCGGGGTTGTTGACATCGTGCGGATGGCGGCGAATCGCCTCGGCCATGGTGATGACCTCACCCACGTATTCAATGATCCGCTCGCCTGCGGCCAGATGCCGTGTGGCGAACACGCCTTTGCCGTGAACGCCCGAAGACTCCACCGCCCAACAAGCGTCGGGGCGTGACATCACAAAGCCCCCTGCACCAGCGAACCGGCCTGCCCGTAGGGCAAGACATCCACATCGGTTCTTGCTTGCCGAAGATCACCGCCATAAACCAGGTGCTGACTTTTCACACGCTCGCCGAGCAGGGCACTGACGGTGCGCAGATTTTTAAACAGCGGTGCCGCCACGGTTTGTGACGCCTTGATTTCGATCAGCTGAACGCCATCGGCATGCTCCAGCAACAGATCGACCTCGAGACCATTGCTGTCTCTGAAGAAATACAAAGGATCACGCAAGCCTTGGTTGCGCAAAGACTTCATCACCTCCAGCACCACCAGGTTCTCAAACAAAGCGCCGCGCAAAGGATGGTGCTGCAACTGCTCGACGGTCTTGATGCCCAGAAGCCAACAGGCCAGCCCCACATCGTAAAAATAAACCTTGGGGCTTTTGACCAATCGCTTGCCAATGTTCACGCTCCAGGGTGCCAGGCTGAACACCAGAAATGACGCCTCCAGCAGGCTCAACCACTGCGTGATGGTGTTGCTGCTGACCCCCACTTCGTTACCCAAGCTGGTCTGGTTCAACAGTTGCCCCGTGCGCCCGGCCAACAAACGCACGCACTGGCCAAACTCGCGCAGATGCCTGAGGTTGATGAGTTGGCGCACGTCACGCTCCACATAGGTGGCAAAGTAATCCGACAGCATGACCTCGGGCGGCAAGTCTTGTGCATGAATGCGCGGATAGCCACCTTGCAGCATCATTCGATTCACATCATCGGGGCCAACGGTTACGCCATCGCCGACTGCTGCCAACTCTGACAAGCTCAGAGGCAGCAATTCCAGCACGGCGGTTCGCCCCGCCAAGGATTGCGTGACTTGTGCACTGACTTGCAATTGGTGACTGCCCGTCAACACAAAACGACCTTTTCGTGGATCGGCATCGGTCAGCACCTGAAGCCACGACAACAGCGTAGGTACGTTCTGGATTTCGTCCAGCACCGCGCCATCAGGGTATTGCGCCAAAAAGGCTTTGGGGTCCTGCTGCGCAAAATCCCGCACATCGGGCTGTTCCAGATTGACATATGGCTTGTCTGGAAACGCCATGCGGCAGAGCGTCGTTTTGCCCGATTGGCGCGGCCCGAGCACGGTCACCACGGGGTAAAGCGTGGCCCGCTGAAGCAATACGGCATGCGCTTGCCGATCTATTTTTTTCATGCAGAATTTAACTTTAAGTTAATTTTTGCATGAATTTAAGCTATTCAGACGGTGATGTCAATCACTCCACAGTCACGCTCTTCGCCAAATTCCTCGGCTTGTCCACATCCGTCCCCCGTGCACAGGCCGTGTGGTAGCTCAGCAGCTGCAGCGGCACCACATGCAAGATGGGTGACAGCACGCCGTAGTGCTCGGGCATGCGGATGACGTTGACGCCTTCGCTGCTTTCGATCTTGGTGTCACCATCGGCCAGCACATAGAGCACGCCGCCGCGGGCTCGCACTTCTTGCATATTGCTCTTGAGCTTTTCGAGCAGCTGGTCATTGGGCGCGACGGTCACCACGGGCATGGCGCTGGTCACCAAGGCCAAGGGGCCGTGTTTCAGCTCACCCGCTGCGTAGGCTTCGGCGTGGATGTAGGTGATTTCTTTGAGCTTGAGCGCGCCTTCGAGGGCAATGGGGTAATGCGTCCCACGCCCCAAGAACAGCGCGTTTTCTTTGCTGGCAAATTCTTCGGCCCAGGCGATGATTTGTGGCTCCAGCGCCAGCACGGCTTGCAGTGCGGCGGGCAGGTGGCGCATGGCTTTGATGTGCCCGGCTTCCTCTTCGTCGCTCAAGCGGCCTTTGGTCTGCGCCAGTGCCAGCGTGAGCAAAAACAAGCCCGCCAACTGCGTGGTGAAAGCCTTGGTAGAAGCCACGCCGATCTCGGCCCCGGCACGGGTCACGTAGGCGTGTTTGCATTCGCGCACCATGGCGCTGGTGGACACGTTGCAAATGGTGAGCGTGTGCGTCATGCCCAGGCTCTGCGCGTGGCGCAAAGCGGCCAGGGTGTCGGCGGTCTCGCCGCTTTGGGTGATGGTGACGATGAGGGTGTTGGGATTGGGCACCGATTCGCGGTAGCGGTATTCGCTGGCGATCTCGACCTGGCAGGGCACTTTGGCGATTGCCTCGATCCAGTACTTGGCCACGCAGCCGCTGTAATAGCTGGTGCCGCAGGCCAGGATCAACACGTTGTCAATCGCCTTGAATGTGGAATATGCGCCGTCGCCAAACAGCTCGGGCGTGATGCCTTCGACGCCTTCGAGCGTATCGGCAATGGCGCGGGGCTGCTCAAAGATTTCCTTTTGCATGTAATGGCGATAAGGGCCCAGCTCGGCCGCACCGCTGTGCGCGTGCACAGTCTTGACCACGCGGGTCACGGCCTTGTGTTCGCGGTCCACCACCCAGTATTTGCCCAGCTGGATGTCGACCACATCGCCCTCTTCCAGATAGACGATCTGGTCGGTCACTCCGGCCAGCGCCATCGCGTCGCTGGCCAAGAAGGTTTCGCCTTGGCCCACGCCGAGGATCAGTGGCGAGCCTGCACGCGCACCGATCACGCGCTGTGGCTCGTCTTTGTGGAACACGGCAATCGCGTACGCGCCATGCAGTTGGCGGATGGCGGTTTTGACGGCTTCAAAAATATCGCCGTCGTACACGCTGTCCACCAGGTGGGCGATGACCTCGGTGTCGGTTTGGCTCAAAAACACATAGCCCTTGGCTTGCAGGGCGGCGCGCAGTTCTTCGTGGTTTTCGATGATGCCGTTGTGCACCAGCGCGACCTTGCCGGGCTTGGCGTCCGCCGCGCCTGTGCCGTGGCTGAAGTGCGGGTGCGCGTTGTGCACGGCGGGCGCGCCGTGTGTGGCCCAACGGGTGTGGGCAATGCCGGTGCCGCCTTCGATGTGGTCGGCGCTCACCTGGTCCATGAGTTCGGCCACGCGCGAGGTGCTGCGGGCGCGCTGCAGGCCGCCCGTGCCGCCGCTCAAGCTGGCGGCGTGCACCGCCACGCCGCAGGAGTCATAGCCCCGGTATTCGAGCCGCTGCAGGCCTTGCACGAGGATGGGAACGATGTTGCGGGATGAGACTGCGCCGACGATGCCACACATAAAGGGGCTCCTAAAAAGGGGGAATGGCAGTGATGGTAGGCACAGCCATAAAAAATATCAGATCAATTCTCCATTATTTATGGTTTTTTATTTCACCGATTACCCAGAACAGAATTTAATTTCATTAGAATCAGTTTTATGGAATCCAACGAACTCGACGCCATTGACCTGCAACTGCTCGACAGCCTGCAGCGCGACGCCAGCCTGAGCAATGTGGCGCTGGCCGAAAAGGTCAATGTCTCCCCGCCCACCTGCTTGCGCCGCGTCAAGCGCCTGATCGAGGGTGGCTGGGTCGAGCGGCAGGTGGCTGTGCTCAGTACCGACCGGCTCGCCGCGACCTTGGGCCATGGCCTCACGGCACTGGTTGAAGTGTCACTCGACAAACAGGGCAGCGAACACCTGGACGCTTTTGAGGCCCGCGCCGTGGCGCACGATGCGGTGCAACAGTGCTGGCGCGTGTCGCCCGGGCCCGACTTCATGCTGGTGGTGCAAGCGCGCGACATGCCGCATTACTTGGCCATCAGCCAGACGCTGTTCACACAAGACGCCAATGTGCGCAATGTGAAGGCGTTCTTCTCGACCAAACGGGCGAAATTCACGACGACTTGGCCCGTGCTCGGATAGAACCACACCGTCTTTGTCACTGCCGATCCCCTACCCGTCCTACCCGTCCTACCCGTCCTACCCGTCCTACCCGTCGTCCTACCCGTCGTCCTACCTGCCCGTCATACCCGACTTGATCGGGTATCCATGGTTTACGGGGATAGATGCCCGCCTTCGCAGGCATGACAGAACAAGGGGCACCCCTCTCAGAATCCCGATGACATCTCAGCGGCGGCCAACACCTGGATCGCCCAGGAAGTCGGCGCCCTTCGTTCAAGCCTTTGGCTTTTTCTGCGGCCGCGCCCAGTTGGCGATGCTGATCTGCTTGCCCCGCGCCACGCTCAAAGCGCCCGGTTCGGTGCTCTTGGTGATGGTGGAGCCGCCGCCCACGGTGCCGCCTGCGCCAATGGTGACCGGGGCCACCAGCACGCAGTTGCTGCCAATGTGCACGTCGGCTTCGATCACGGTGCGGTGTTTGTTCGCGCCGTCGTAGTTGGCGGTGATGCTGCCCGCGCCGTAGTTCACGCGCTCGCCCACCGTGGCGTCGCCCAGATAAGCCAAGTGGTTGGCTTTCGCGCCCTTGGCCAGGGTGGAATTTTTCACTTCAACAAAGTTGCCAATGTGCACCTCGGCCCCCAATTGCGCGCCGGGACGCAGGCGGGCAAACGGGCCAATCAGAGCGCCCTCGCCCACGGACACGCCCAATTTTTCGCCGTCGATGTGGGTGAAGGGGTGGATGACCGCGCCTGCCGCAAGGGTGCAGTTGGCGATCACGCAGTTCGCACCGATCTTCACGCCTTCGCCCAAAGATACACGGCCTTCAAAAACGCAATTCACGTCGATCTCAACGTCTTGCGCGCAGTCGAGCTGGCCACGCAGGTCAAAGCGGGCCGGGTCTTGCAGGCGCACACCCTGCTCCATCAGGCGGTGGGCTTGGCGCAGCTGGTGGGCACGCTCCAGCTCGGCCAGTTGCACCGGGCTGTTGATGCCCGCCACCTGCAGCGGGTCGGCGATCTTGTGCGCCACCACGGGCACGCCATCGGCCACGGCGAACTTGACCACGTCGGTCAGGTAGTACTCGCCCTGGGCGTTCTGGTTGTCCAGCCGGGCCAGCCAGGCTTTGAGCAAGCGCGCGGGCACGGCCATGATGCCGCTGTAAACCTCTTTGATCTGGCGCTGCGCGTCGGTCGCGTCTTTGTGCTCGACGATGGCTTGCACAGCTTCACCCTTCCGGACGATGCGTCCATAACCCGTGGGGTCGGAAAAATCGATGGTCAGCAGCGCCAGTTGGTTGCCGCCGCACTGGGCGATCAGCGCTTGCAGGGTGTCGGCCTGCGTCAGCGGCACGTCGCCCGACAAAACCACCACCACACCGTCATCGGCCAGCACGGGCACGGCCTGCTGGACCGCGTGCCCGGTGCCCAGCTGAGGCTCCTGGCGCACGCATTGCACCGACAGCACCTGCCCGGGGGCCAGCAAAACCGGCTCCACCTGGTCAGCGCCATGGCCGGTGATGACCACGGCCGAGCGGGCGTTCAGTTGCGCAGCGGTGTTCAGCACATGCTGCACCAAGGGCACCCCGGCCAGGCGCTGCAACACTTTGGGCAGACGGCTTTTCATGCGGGTGCCTTTGCCGGCGGCCATCACGACAACATCAATGGGGGGCTGAACTGGGGTGGACATTCGGTCAAACTTTCTCAAATGGCCACTGGTTTGTGGCGGTCTTCAGATACAGATCAATTATCGCCGCCCGGCGTGGGGCATATGATCGCGTGCGCCTTGCCCCCTCACGGCGGCAAACAGGTCGCTCGCACAGAAGGATTCCATGATTCGACAGATTGCCGTCATCCTGACACTGCTTTTGCTGCAAGGCTGCAGCGCCATCAAACTGGGCTACCAGCAGTTGCCCACGCTCTCCTACCTGTGGCTGGACAGTGCTGTCTCTTTCAATGACGCGCAGGCTGACCGTGTCAAAGATTCGCTGACCAACGTGCACCACTGGCACAAAAGCCAGGAACTCGCCACTTACCTCGATGTGTTGCAGCGCAGCAGTGAGCTGAGCCAAGGCCCTGTGCAGGCCAGCCAGGTGTGCAGTGTCTGGGCAGAGATACAAACCAAAATGGACCGAAGCATGCGGGTGGCCATTGCCCAAGCTGCACCCGTGGTGAAAATGCTCGGGCCTCGCCAACTGAGCCACCTGGCACGGCACCAGGAAAGCAAAAACGAAGACTGGGACAAGCAATGGCTGCAAGGCAGCGCCAACGAACGGCTCGAAAGACGCCTGGAAAAAACACTGGAACGCTACCGCTCGTTTTATGGTGACCTGAGTGCTGCGCAAATTGCGCTGGTCAAAACCCAGGTGAGCCAGTCGGCGTGGAGCCCGGAATGGGGTCGGCATGACCGACTGCGGCGCGAACAAGACTTGCTGTCCACCTTGCGGCAATTGACGCAATCCAAAGCACCGCTAGACCAGGTGGAGGCTGCATTGTTTGGCGTCTGGCAGCGCTGGTTCATGCCGCCTGATGAAGCGGGCCGCGCACTGGTGCAAAAAATGACGCAACAAGCCTGCGACAACCTGGCACAGCTGCACAACACCACCAGCCCCGAGCAGCGTCTGCGGGTGGCACGCACGCTGCGTGCCTATGAGCGGGATATTCGGGACTTGCTGCGGCCTTGACCCGCCTTGATCACCCCTGACCATATCGCACCCGAGCCGCCTGAAATTTGTCACACCCGAGCCGCCTGAAATTTGTCACACCCGAGCCGCCTGAAATTTGTCACACCCGACCCGATCGGGTGTCCATGGCTTAGGCTGGCATGGATACCCGCGTTCGCGGGTATGACAAATGGGGCACAGATCAGCTTTGCAGCGCTTTCCACATTTCCATGTCGCGCTCGGCGGTCCAGATGCGGGGGTTCTTGATGCCGCTGGCCTCGTCGTAAGCGCGGGTCACGTCGAACGGCAGGCAGTGCTCGTAAATGAACACATGGCCAAAGACCGGGTCCATGCTTTTGCGGGTGTGGGCCATGGCGGCTTTGAGGTCCATCTTGCCGGCGACGGCTTCTTTGCCGGC
>ERZ1034361.677-NODE-677-length-20853-cov-2.995187_pt1 | contig 20853 bp, 40 predicted proteins | sample MGYA00520617_ERZ1034361 | MGnify/ENA primary metagenome ERZ1034361 (study PRJEB33736, sample SAMEA104284507) | Azolla filiculoides | biome: Urban; feature: Water surface; material: Ditch water | place: Netherlands | collected 2015-10-28 | depth 0-0.1 m ...
CTATCTCTAATGCATATCAACAAGGCTTCTACGAGAATCAGAAGAAGTTACAAGAAGCTCCGGGTACTGCTGCAGATCGTGCTATCTATGAAGACCTTGTGCGTAAGAGTGACGGAGATATTGTTACAGCTGCTAAAAAGTTTAATCAATATAAAACTGATCAAAAGCAAAAAGAGAACACTCCTTTGACTGCAGGTGAAGTTAAATCTGGAGATATCAACACATTAATCACAAGTGTTAATACTAATCTTAAACCATTAGACACAAAGTTACGTACTTATAATGAGATTAGAGCTTTGATTCAACAAGTTAATTCTGGAAATACAGTTGCAGTTCCACAACTTGAAAGATTTTTAGCTAAAGCAGCAGGAGATAATCAATTAAGTGCTACTGAGATTAGACAGTTAGCTAACTCAGGTGGTTTTGCTGAGAGAACTGTAGGTGGTGTTCAGAAATTTGCATTAGGTACTCCGTCAACTGATAAGTTAAAGAAAACTATTCAACTTATTAATGCTCTAGAAGATCAAACATCTAAAGAATATAATACTACTCGTGATAAGTTAGAAGCAACATGGGCTACAAGTAACCTACCTAAGCAAACACTAGATGCTCAATTAGGTAAACGCTATATTCCTGTGTCTCAACGTGATAAATTTAATAAAGAAACACCATCTAAAACACAGAAGATGGTTACTAAGAAAACAGCATCAGGTATTACATATACAGTACTTGAAGACGAATAAGGAGCTTTATGCCTACGTATAATATTAATGGTCAGACGATTCAATCGGACGCTCCTTTATCTGAGAAAGACATTGAAGAAATAGCAGGAAGTGTAGCAGCTAGACCATCTCCTCAGTTTGCTGCTGCATTAAATACAGCTGAAGATGTTCGTAGCATGCCTTCTAGTACAGGTGAATATTTAGTTAACTCAGCTAAACTAGCTCCTGTATCAGGTATTAGTTCTACTTATAGTTTAGTTCGTAGTGCTTTAGATATGGCAGGTATTGATCCTACTACAAGCCCTTTAGAAAAGATTAACAAAGCTTTTACTAAAATGACTAGTCCTGCTACGTTAACTGAAAGAGTAGCTGCTAATCCTTTGATAAACGCTACAGGTGCAGGAGACATTCTCAGAGGTGAGAGAGTAGCACCTCGTGGTGACTTGATGACTGGAATGGATAAGTATCAACAAGATACATTAACTCAGTTAGCTAAATTAACTGGAGGTCGTACTGACTTAGTAGCTCCTGATATTACTACAAGAGCTTTAGGTTCAGGTATTCAAACTGCTTTAGATCCTACTGCTTGGGGTGTTGGTTCAATTCCTAAGACTTTTGGACAGTTAGCTGTTCGTCCTGTTGCTTTAGGTACTGTAGGTACTTTCTCTGATATCTCAGGTGAAGTAGGCTCACAGATCGAAAAAGTAGCCACAGGTAATGATTCAGGTGCTTTACGTGACATCTTCGGTATCGGTTCAGGCATGGTAGCTGCAACTAAAGGAACTGCTTTAGTAGAAGCTACATCAACTGGCTTTAGAGGTGCTAAACAAGTCTTTGACAAGTACAAAGAAATCAAGGCTGATCCGGACGCTGCTGAACAAGCAATGGCTTCAGGAGCTGCTAAACGCTTCCTACAGAAGGTAGCTGAAGGCAAGACTGTAGATGAACTAAATACTTTGATGGATGACTACAGTAAGATTAGTAACAAGATTACAGGTGAAGATTTACCTTTAGCTGTTGCTATGGCTGATAATCCAACTGTTAGAGCTACAGTAGCTAACCTTGCTAAGACTAATCCTGAGTTCCGTCTACAATACGAAACAGAAATCGCTAAGATTGCTAACGCTATTGACAAGAACGCTAATTCTATCTTTGGTACTCGCTATGCTCCTGTAAAAGGTGTTGACCAAGTATCTATTAAGAATGCTGTTAAGGTTAGAGAGCAAGTTGATACTAAGTTAGAAGATATTAGTAATCGTTTAGTAGGTCAAGAAGTTGACGGTGCTCAGATTACTAAGTTAGTTGATACTCGTCTTAAGGCTGCTAGAGCAGAACAAGGTGTTGAGTACGATTCTATCAAAGCAGACGCTCGTAAAGCAGGAGCTAAGATGCCTGTTGAAGGTGTTCGGGATGTTTACAACTTTGTTAAACAAAACAAATTAATGGACATCTTTGGTCGTGGAACTGAATTAGATACTCAGATCATGCGTCAGTTTGCACCAGATGCTACAGGTTTCTCTCCTGTTAACTTTGATACAGTTATCTCTTTAAAAGAAGCTGTTAATCGTTTACAGAGAACTCCTAACCTAGACGCTAAAGATGCATTACGTCTACAACAGTTAGAGAATGTTATTAATAAGTCTCGTGAGCAAATCACAGGTAACTTTAATCAACGTCTAATGGATGCTGATAAATCTTACTATGAGAAAGTAGGTATTCCATTCTCAGCTCAAGGTATTAAAGACATTGACTCACGTAAGTATGCTGAACAAGTAGCTCCAGTAGTGACTAAGAATGCTTCTGCATTTAATCAGTTCAGAGCAGCTGTAGGTGTAGACGCTGAAGTTATTGGTCGTAACGCTATTTTGTCTGAAGCCTACGCTAAGACTGTTAAAGATGGTAAGTTGAATCCTAACGCTCTTAAAGGCTACATGAAGTCTAAAGAAGGTGTTATCAATGAGATTCCGGGCTTAAAAGAAGAACTAAACTCTGCTTTGGTAGATGATAGAGTACTTAAGTTACATCGTGATACTCTAGAGCAGAACATTAAAGACACAGAGACAAGACTAGCTGATAACTTTATCACTAAATCTATCGATCCTGCGACTGGTGAAGCTCTTCCTAGTTACAATCAGCTTATTAATAGCATGTTACAAGGTCAAGAGACTATTGTTAAGGTTCGTAATAATCTTAAAGACGTTGATCCTGCTACTGCTAAAGCAGTTAAGAATGCTCTTAAAGCTGAGTTTATTAACAAAGCTAGAGAGTATCCTGATGGCGGTATTAACTTCTTTAATGATGCTAAGAATAAAGCTACAGTAGACTTCTTATTTGGTGCTACAACTGCTGATGGTAAACAAATACCGGGCTTTACTTATAACACTTACAAAACTGCTGTAAATGATATCCTAAAGCTCTCAGATGCTGTTCAGAAGGCTGATATCAGTAAGGTTAATATCCAAGTATCTCAGAAGGATTTAGACGCAGTAGGTAAGTTCCTAGAGCAATCTGGACTACCCGTCTTAGATGCTCCTTATATTGCTTCTACAGTACGTGACCGTATCTCTAGCATGTTCCAAAAAGGTGTACGCTTGTTATCAAGAGTTAACCAAGCAAGAACTGCAGATGCTACAGAGAAGTTATTATCTGATGTATTGCTAGATCCTGCAGGAATGAAGAAGCTACAAAACTTGACTAACACTATTGATTTGAACTTTAAGAATCCTGCAAGTGTAACAAGCTTTGTTAATACTATGTCAGATATCTTCCCTAGATATATGTACGGTACATTCTCTGCAGTAACTAACGTACCACCTGAAGAAGAGCCAATGGAAATTCAATTCGGAGGATATGAGGAGTGAGACTAGTATTATTATCATTAGCCTTATTAAGTTCAGTAGCGGTAGCTCAGCCTATCGTTACTGAGTCTACATCTAACTCTAAGACTAAGGTAGAATCTCCGCCTCCTTCAGCGATCAGTCCTAGTATTACTACAATCAATCCTAAGAACTGTTCTACGGGTGTAGCTGGTGCAGCACAGACACAGATCTTTGGCTTGTCTTTCGGTGCTACAGTTAGAGATGATAACTGTGAACGAGTAGTTAAAGCTGAGTCAATGTTTAACATGCAGATGAAGACTGCTGCAGTAGCTGTTATGTGTCAAGACGCAGCTAACTGGTGGGGTATGTGGGATGCAGGTACTTACTGTCCAGTTGAAGGATTCGTAGGCAAGGAAGCTAAAGAGTATTGGCTTGCTAATCCTAAGATGATCCCTGATAGACCGAGAATAAAATGAGATGGCTAGTAGCTTTACTGTCTTGTATCGGTATAGCACAAGCACAGATAATACAGCATCAGATCAGTGATGATGGCTATGCTAGAGTACCTCTCCAGTTTCCATTTCCTTATCATGGTCGTGTCTTTACTGAGTCTTACATGTTCAGTAACGGTGTTGTTGGCTTTCTCAATCCTACAAATAGTTGGTGTTGTACAGGATTTAACCTAGAGACTTCTAGAGGTAGTCCGTTTGATTACGCTATCATGCCTCTTCAAACAGACCTGCTTAACTATCAAGGTAGATTCTTAACTGAAGGAACTCCTCAGTATCAACGGTATAAGTGGGAGAACATCAGTGAGTTTGGTGTACCACAGAATCTTAATACCTTTGGTGTAGAGATTAGACCTACTGGATTCATAGGTATGTACTATGAGCAGGTTAACATTAGTCCTTGGAGACCTGTAACAATAGGTAGAACTGGTGACACATCAGCAGGTGAATACACTCAGCACTATCATGGAGCAGGGTTCAGTAGCAATCAAAATGTAGAGTATATTACACAATCTACTGGAGATAGATGCTTACTAGATCCGCTATCAAGTCCTACGTGTGCAGGATATGCATTAGCTTTCTATAATCAACAATGCACTGTGAACCCACTATATGACTCAGGCTGTAACGGATATGCTGAAGCTTATTTCAATCAACAATGCAGCGTTAATGCGTTGTATGACAGAAGATGTGCAGGATACGCAGAAGCTTATGCACTTGCTCATGTTGTGCCAACACCAACAGCAACTGTATCAGCACCAACTATCCAAGTCAGTACAACAGGTACAGTCTCTGTCGAAACTCCTATCGTGTCTGACCCAGTTGTCAACGAAGTAATTACTAGACCTACTACGAATGCTACTACACCGGTTCAACAAACTACTACAAGCAGCCCTACATCCGTCACAGCTCAAGCAGAACCAAAGCAAGAGAAGAAGACGGAAACTAAACAAGTGGCTACAGTTAAGAGAGCTGAGGTTAAGAATGAAGTCACGTCTGCAGCACCTGCTATAACAGACATCCCTATGCAGCAACCTAATGTCTTAATCATAGACATGATGTACAAGAAGTTAATTAAGAAACCAATACAAGATAACAATAGAGCATACTATGCTTTGATTATGGGAAGTCAGAAAACACACGAGGAGATGGTAGATGAGCAGTACAGAAGAAAGTAAAAAGCCTGATTACGAGTTTAGTATCGGTGGATACAAGCTTAAGTATTCTAATAAGTTAATGATGATTATTATAGCTGTAGCTCCTGTAGTAGGTGGTACATTATGGGGTGCTTTCGAATGGTACGCTAAAGATCAGTCTTACAAGAAGAAGATTGATGGTTATGTAGCACCTGATCTATCTACTATCGAGACACGTATTGCTACTCTAGAAGAGTCAACAGCTAAGGTTAATGACTACACTCGTGACATCAAGAACGATATTAAGAATGATGTACGTAGATTAGAGAAGGTTGTTGAGCAGGTTGAGAGAGATAACAAACAGCTAACTCGTGAGATTGATAAAGACTTACGTGAGATGCGTAAGGAAACTGACAACAAGATTCGTAAAGCATTAGATAACCCACTAGCAAACAAGGAGTAAGTATGGCACGTATGACATCAGAAGAGATTGAAATCCGTATTTGGGCTTTCATCGTAGTAATCCTATCAACAATGTTATTTGTCATTGCACTTGGTGTGTTGTGGGCTGTAGCGTTTGAAGAACAAAACATGGACTTAGCTCCTATCGATGGTATCTTCTTAGAGATTCTTAAAGCAGTAGCTTATATGTCTATTGGTACTTTAGGTGGTATTGCAGGTCGTAAGATTGGTAAAGCAGAAGCAGAAGAGGAGAACAAACAATGATTCCTATCGCAGCAATTATGAGCATCGGTGAGAAGGTACTCGATAGAGTTCTTCCTGATCCGGCTGCTAAAGCACAGGCTATGGCTGAACTACAGAAGGTTCAGAACGAAGGTAAACTAGCTGAGTTAAACGCAGACAACATTGAGAATCAAGAACTCACTAAGAGACTTGAAGCTGATATGAAGTCTGACTCTTGGCTATCTAAGAACATCAGACCAATGACATTGCTTATTATCTTAGCAGGATACTTTGTATTCGCTATGATGTCAGCCTTTGGCTTAGATGCTAACGAAGCTTATGTCTCATTGCTCGGTCAATGGGGTATGTTGATTATGTCTTTTTACTTTGGTGGACGTACTCTAGAGAAGATTGTAGATATGAAGAAAGGAAGTAAAGATGCAGCTGACAAGTAACTTTAGTTTAAAAGAATTGACTGTATCAGATACAGCTACTAGACTAGGATTAGATAACACTCCTAATGAGACTGTTACTGCTAACCTTAAGACACTAGCTGAGAAGATTCTACAGCCTGTAAGAGAGCACTATGGCAAATCTGTTAAGGTTAATAGTGGATACAGAGCACCTGAAGTTAACGCTGCTGTAGGGGGTTCTAAGACTTCTGATCACTGTAAAGGGCAAGCTGCTGACATTGAGATCACTGGAGTTGCCAATGGAGACTTAGCTAAGTACATAGCTGAGAACTTTAAATTCACCCAAGTTATCCTAGAGTTCTATACTCAAGGTGTACCTGATAGTGGATGGGTTCATGTCTCTTATGATTCCAATGACCTCAAGTGTCAGACGCTTACTGCAGTTAAACAAAATGGTAAGACTGTTTACTTACCGGGTTTACAAGCTTAACGATAAGTAGTTAGGAGGAGACGTAGGAAGCCTAGGTCAATCACGACATAGACTCCTACTTCTTCATCTTCCAAGTCCTCACCGTTAACGTATTCTATACCGAAGCATAGACCTTTTATGATGCTCAGTTCTAAACTCATTATAACTCCTAGTAGGTGAAGGTACTCGCTGCATCTAGTGGGAATGTATAGTTTTACCCATACAAACTGAGTAGTGTCCACTAGCATCCGCTTTCCCTTCGTAACTCTTAAATCTCACAACCTCCGGCAGTACAACTCAACGTCTGAGCACCTTCTACGTTATCGTCATACTCTTTGAAGTTACTCCAATCTACTGAATCAGGTACTAATAGTTTCAGTTTATTGTATTGCTCTTCTGTGCATTCCTCATAAGGTGCTTGCTTGTACGTTCCACCATCCATCGGTAGGAATGATACACCAGTTACCTCATCAAAATGTTCCCACACCCAAGCTCCAACTTCCATCCATTCATCTTCTTTAACACTGATAGTTACTGATGGCTTATGTTCACAGTAGTGACGTTGGAACAACAACCATAACTTCAAGTGTTTCAATGCAGATAAATCTTCTCTCAACAACGCTCCGTCTGCTACAGCTACAGGGAAACTAAACACTGTAGTACTATCCGGTTTCATCACACAAGGTTCAGCTACAAACCCTGACTGAATCATAAACTGTGTAAGAGGATCTTTATTGTCTGCACGCACTCTTCGAATGTAATACTTACTATGCTGAGGATGAATACCACTGGCAGTAGAGCACAACTGACTGACCGTTCCTTCGGGCTTAATCGCAGTAACAGCAACCGACTGATTAATACCCACAGCAGAAGCAAACTCAGCATTTGTATTAACTGCAACATCTCTTAGTTTCTCCAATCGTTTAGGTAACTCTAAGTCATCAGGGTTATTCAATAAAGCATTATCTAAAATGCCTGTCATTGATACACCTAACAACGCTTCTTCTTCAGTGTTCTTCTGCCAGATCTTACGTAGGTAAGGGAAGTTAGTTAACGTTGCTTGAAAAGTACCAAGAATCGTAGCCAACTTAATCTTACGTTCCAAAGAATCCATAGTATCATCACTACGCACAATGCAAGAGGATAGATTACAGAACTGATAAGGGCGAAGAATGATCTCAGAGCAAGGGTTCGTACCAAAGTCGTAAGTACTGTCTCGTCTGCCATTCTTTGCTGCCTGTTTCTGTGATGCATCACGATTAAAAATTCCTCTCTCACCTGAATGTGATTCATAAATACTAGTCCACTCACGCATGAACTGTCCAATGCTAGGTTTCTCTGCATAAGTAGCTGAGTTGTTAGCTAAGGCACGTTGACCTTGACCATCCCACCAAGCACCTGCTTTAGCATGAGCCATCTTATCATCAGACAAGTCAGACAAACTAATCATAGCGGATCTGCGAACCCCTCCCACCACAACAACTTCCCCGATCTTACACAATATGTCATGACATTCCAATGACGATAGTCTACGTCCTGTTGATGCTTTGAACTTTGCAATGACAAATTTGAATAGATCCTCAAGAGGTTTCGCTCCACTAGCCCTACCGCCGAAGGTTTTGAGTCGTGCACCGGCAGGTCGTACTTTGGAGAGATCGAACTTTGGAATCTCGCCAGAGTATAGAAGAGCCAATAGTTGACGTAACGACTTCGCCCATCCTTCTTTACTATCCGACACGCTAATAGTAGTCTCACTATCATACAACTGATCTGGTACTTCAGGTAACTTCTTAACATACTCTTGCTCCACTGAGAATCCTACACCTGTACCACATAACAAGATGTACATAGCTTCATCGAATGCTTTAGGATCATCGATAGGAAGATATGAACAATTGAATGCAGCTACGTTCTGACGTTCAAGTGCAGCACCTGCTGTCATTACTGCTCGCATACTTGGTACAATATCTAAATGTTTTACTGCATCTTCTAGTTCACTACGTAAGTCATTGGTTAAATGATAGCCTTGCTTATCCGCTAAGTGCTTAGTCATGAAATCAAAGTAACGCTTTACTGTTTCATCCCAGTGTTCCCTACGTCCTTGATCGTCTAAGTATCTAGAGTATCTAGACTTAGCAATAAACGTATTGTAGGGTGTTAATTCATATCTATTCATTGTCTTCTTCTTCCCCATCATAATCGACCTCAGCCATCAGGTCATCAAAGTTATCTTCAATACGGTCTACAAACATCTCGACTATCTCCTCTGAAGTTACATCAAGTAACTCTAGAAGAGATAGTTCATCGAGCCGCTTCAGCCTCTCTTGTAATTCTTGTAGCGTCAACGGATACATATATTACTTACGTTGTTTTGTTACTCTTGGTTCTACTTTAATTGGCTTAGACTTCTTAGCTTCTTTCTTAGCAGCTAAAGAGTCTTCGTAGAATTTAATTGCTTTACCTGTTGCTTCATGAATTGCTTTAAGCTGATTAACAGTAGAGCAGTTATCACCTAGCCAAGTAAACAAGTTAATGTATCGCCCTGTTCCACTTTGAATAGTTAAGTCTAAATCAAACTCATCATGAAATAAACTGTTATCACCTTCAGGGTTAAACATACCACGTAATGTTACGTATGCATCTGAACCCGGAAAGAACTTATCAAATGATACTTTTTGAGTCTTTGTTTTTTTAGTTGCCATTGTTTGTTTCCCTTTCAATTAGATATTCTATGTAATGTTTAGCCTTCTTTAAATCCTGTACACCGTCTTTATCTTTCCAACGTAGTATATATTTTACCACATTTCCTTCCCAGAAGTCAAGCTTCCATTCAGAAATAATATCCCAAGGTTGAATAGCTTTTTGATAGTGAGTACCTGCTACTTGTGTATCCTTAGCACTAATAGGTTTATCATCTACAACTTTATTCAACTGTCTAAAATAATCTTCCAATGTGATAGGCTGACCTAGATCAGGCATAGCTACTGGACTATCATAGTTTCTATATCCTTCTTTAATCATAATGCTTTCACCTCTACTGACGATTTAACCTGCTTAGTGCCCTGACTCCACGATCCACAATCCTTGCATTGATACCTTTGGTACGATGAAGTAGTTGTAATAGCAGTGCCTCGTTTCTGAAGATGATTGCCACCACAACTAGGGCAAACAGCTGACTCAGAGTGATGATTCCGGTTAGGATGATTTTTAATCCAAGGTAACAAGCGGTCATATAACTTCTCAAGTAACACCACATCTTGTACATTGTATTCCTCCATACGTTTCCATGCATCTTTATCACCTGCCATACACTTAACCCACAACTCATGACCTTCATGCGAAGTCTTGCTACCTAGTCCTAGTCGCTGTGCTACATAATCAAGCTTGTTACTAGGGAAGCGGAACTGACTACGTACCTGCTTCAATAAATCGATCTGCTTATAAGGAGCAGGAGGATTCATATCTTGTAATAAGAACTCCTTGTTCAATGTAGGCATATCAAACTTAGTACCGTTATAGTGAATCACCGCATCAGCTTCGGAGATTAAGTCATGTATTCTCCGCAACATCTTCTTAGGCTTAGACACATGAACAGAATCGAACATAACTTCTTCTTCGCCTAGCCACTTAGCAGCCCAACATAAAACATAAGAGGATTCCATCAACTGATTAATACCTACGTTTTGCTGCCAGATTCCCCAAACATGTGCTACGTTCGGACTGGATTCAATGTCAAGTAATAATATCTTCAATCAACATACTCCTCATGTAAGTCATAACCGTATACTGCACTTAAGAAAGTAATAAACTCACGATGTACTTCCCAGTGAGGTGCTCCTTCTTGTAATACAAAACTATGATTAATGTTTCGATGCTCATCTCTGAACTGAAAACTATAGTTATCTTGTATCATGCTTCTCCTCTCGTATGTTTCCAAACATCTTGAATAACTTTAAGACGTTCTTCTTCTTTCTTGTTAACCATTAAGAGCAACGCTTCAACCTGCTTGATAAGTTCTTTATTCTCATCAGTCAATCGTTCCATACGTGCTCTCATCTGTTTATTCTCTTGCTCTAGAGTTGCAATGTCTGACTCGTAACAATGATTCTTACAACTCATTCCATTTACCATCTTTCCAGAACACTACTTTATTATCTGTAGTTAAAGCAAGAACTGTAAAGTTAGTAGTGTCTCCAACTACTTTCCAATCTGTAATGTTACCTACTAATGTTTGACTCATTTAACTAACTCCTTAAAAAAATAATCAGCATCTACAATCACTAAAGGTTTACTATTGTTTTGTTTAATAACAACCAGTGGTTCACCTTTACCATGTTGCTTAGCTTGTTCATAATAATTATATACTGCTATCTTAGCCATGTTCTTACACTCTACTGTATATCCGAAGAGTTCCCTAGCAGCAGGACTTAACTGAACATCTTCCCCACCTGCACCCATCGAAGTACTTCTTACATCATCAGGATCGAGATGAGGAAACTTAGCTAGTATCTTATCTCTTACCCACTTTTGTAGGTTTCTTCCTTTGGCTTTTGCTGACTGGGGTTTCAAGTTTAACTTCCTTTCGTTTAGTAATCCATGCTTTAGGTATATGCATTCTTGCGTTAGTCATCTCACCTGAGACTGTAGAAGCAAGACAGATACCATCGTTAGTTTCTGCTACTAAGTAGCCTATAGTTCTAACCGGATGTATATCTACCTTTACTTCGTCTTCCCATCCTCCGTCTGAGACTGCATCGACCCACTCGACATAGATAACTGGGGCGGTTGCCAGAGTTGGTTTAGTTCCCTTTGTAGCCACAGCAACCTTCCGTTCTCCAGTACCCTTGCCGAGTCTCCTTTGTACGCTTCGAGCACAGCAAGATACATTTCGTTTTCGTCTTTGCATTCTTTAAGAATCCTTTCCGCTTTAACTGCACCAATTCCTTTGATACCAATGATATTGTCAATTCGATCTCCCGTTAGTATCTGAGTATAAAAACTTTTCAATCCTTCGAACTCTGTTACATGATAGGTTTCTTTGTTCCTATAGTTGTAATGCCATCCTCTAAATTGATTCAAGTCTTTATCGATATGAACCATAATAACTTCATCTTCCGGTACTGCGTAAGCAGCAATACCTACTGCATCGTCAGCCTCAATACCTTTCGTCAAGTGGAACTTCCATTTCTTTAGCATGTGTTCTCTTAATGCGGTATAGTGTTCAGGCTTCTCTGCTTTACGCTGACCTTTGTAAGGTGCTGTGACTGCGATGTCGTTACGGTAGTTTCCTTTCCCTGTAATCCAACCTTCGTATTCAGTAGCACCTAAGTCAGTAAGAATGTTATTGATTGCTTCATCTAATCTCCATCTAGCTAAAGGCTCTTCAATGTCTTGACTTGAAAAGCCGATAGCGTAGACTAAGGAATCAGCATCGATCAAAGCTTTCTTAGAGGATATCGTCATCGTCAATATCTGTAACAGCTACTGCTTCAGGTTCGTACGTCTCTAGCTGAGTAACTGTAATCTTCTTGATAGACGGTGCGTTACCATGCATCTTACTCATAGCATGAGTGTAAGAAGACACATCAACTTCAACCTTAGTACCGTTACCGATAACACTGATATCTACCTTCTCACCTGCTGGAGTAACTGGTGTGAACTCGTACTTACTCTTAGCTGTAATGAAGAAGCCTTGTGAATCTTTATGCTTCATCTTAATACCAAGGCTTTCAAGTTTCTTAACATCAGCATCAGAGATGTTACCAACCACAGCTTCGAAGCGATCATTCTTATCATTAAACTTAGTGTTAATCTCTTTCATCCACTTAGCCCAGAACAACTCGCCTTTAATTTTAACTACGCTCATTTGAATTTCCTTTCAAGTAATTGTTACTACACATATATTATACCACATTTTACTGCAAAGTAAAGCTTTCTGATAATTGTTTTTCTCTTACGATATCTAAACAATCTTCTAAGAATGCTTCTAACTCTTCCATATCTAGGTACGTAGCAAGAACAAGCTTATCGTCCTTGTCAATACCCAGTCCTACTACCAACTCTACATCATCAGGAATGTTCATGGTCTGAACTTTGCTTCATCAATTGCTTTAAGATAACTTTCTAGAACTAACAGCTCCTTCATAACATTATCTAGTATGTCTACAATATCATCAGCTGCCGCACCCATACGAAGATATCCCTGCACCCACTGTCTTAAATCATCTTCCATTAATGTGTTTCCTTCCAGTTATTACCTACGTTGTACTCACCGGTAAGAGGGCATCTCATGTTGAGGACTAATCCTGCCTCAGCTATTGAATCAACACCTAACTTACCAACCTCTTCTGCTCTGTCTTCCTGTACCTCAATCTGCCACTCATCATGAACGTTAGCTACGAACTTGTAATCAATCTTCGCTGACTTAAGTTTCTTATCTAACAACACTAACGCTTGCTTCATGACTACTGCACCTGCACCCTGTAGGAGTGTGTTAAGTGCCGAGTGGTCAGACCTAACTTGTAGTCTGCGACCATCAAGGCTTGGCAATGACCCCTTGCTTTGGTAGATATTTGAAACTTTCTCTCTAAGCTTCTTAAGTTTCGGGGTGTTTGATAGAAATCTATCCATGAGTCTTTGCCCCTCCGCTGCTCCACCACCAGTAATCTTCCCAATCTTTGACGCTCCTGCTCCATATAGGAATGCATAAATAAATGTCTTCGCTTGGTTACGGTCATCAAGCCCTGCAGCGATTTGATTCGCTGTATGAATGTCACCTGAGACAACCTCATTTGTATACGTATCATCGTTCATATAGTGAGCAAGCATTCGAAGTTCTAAACCTGAAGCATCGATACCTACTAACTTATACCCTTTCTCTACAGTCCATAAAGCCCTACACTCTTTACCATATTCACTACCTGAGTTAGGAACTTGTGCCATATTAGGACTCATGTGAGTCATACGACCAGTTACTGCACCGTTAGTAATGATACGACCATGCACTCTACCGTCACTTCCTACTACCTTCAACCAAGAATCTATCTGACTGATTCGCTTCTGTAGTAAAAGATATTCACCAATCAGCTTTGCTTCGGGGATGGTGCTTTCTTTGAGCGTTGTTTCGTCAACGATTGCTTGTCCTTTGTCAGTGTATCTTTTTGGCTTCCATCCTTTTTCTTGGAGTCGACTTGCGATTTGCTGTCGGCTTCCGGGGTTGAATACTTCGACTTCATCTTTGAGACGCTTGCCTGTTTTTTCTGAATATCTTTCAGTTGTTTTCGTTGGAAATACACTCTGTAATTCATTTTCAATATTGCTAAGCTTACTCTTAAGTTCTGTAAGAAGGACAATAGCAGATTGCTGATCCAACTTGAATCCGTTTTGTTCTTGCTTACAGATGATTGCTTGTACTTTGTGTTCAAGTTCTATACTCCTATTATCAAATTGTTGATTCTTAAATTCAGTTACTAAATATTCATACAGCTTTTGTGTTACTAAAGTATCTTGGATACAGTACGTTACCATCTCTTCAGTTAACCCACCGTCCCAGTTACTAAACTCAAACTTAGGAAACCCTAAGCGTTGACCCCATGCATCTAGACTATGCCCTCCCTCTAGGCTTGGACTTAACAGTCTGCTTGACACGAGCGTATCGTACACTTGGCTCAGCTTCATCGTAACTTTCCAGTTCTTCCTGAGTACCGGTGCATCGAAGCTTATGCCGTTGTGCATGATAATCGAATCGCTTTGATCCAAATACTTTTGTAATCCACTTGCTTCCGTCCATACTTTAACCTCGTTAGTATCTATGTTTCTTGTAACAACACACCAAATCTTATCGTGTGTACTGTTGGTTTCAATATCAAGTATAATTTTCATACATATATTATATCACGTTTTAAGGTTCAAAAGCAACCCCACTTGTGCAAAAGCATAACCAATCCATATCATTGCATTAGGTATAGACCCCTTAAGTAACTGCAAGATACCTACTGTCACATACCCTACACCTGTTGCACCTACAATGTAATGCTCAAGAGTCATGCTTTCCTCGCTTTCATCATTACATCTGCCATTTGATATGATATTTTTGCTACTGCATCAAAATAATCATGGTTACCTGTTAACATGGATTGCATGGCTTTAGCTGCAAAGTAATCTCTTAAATCCATGCCATGCTCTACCTGATATTCATTACTTACTCTTTGTGGAAATGCTTTCATTTCTTTTCCTCATCTAGTTTACCGTCATAAGTTCTTAATGCCGGATTCAATGCAGGTGATACCTCTTTCTTCTTAAAGATACTATCCCAGTTACTATCGAACTTCTCTCTATCTTTAATAGGTCTAGGTGTGTCACCTTTACCGTTACCACATGGTCTATGTTTCATATCCTACTATTGCCTCCGTATAAATATATTGCATACCAATCTCGTTATCAATATCAGCACATACACATTCACGTTTAAGGTTACTGATGTATGGATCTCTGACTAACGTAGCAGTACTTGTTAATGTTCCTGCTACTCTAACGATTACTCTGTCTCCAGCTTTGTACTTCAACTCCATGCTTCACCCTATTAGGAAATTTATTCTCTACCCAAAAACATCTACGCTGATTGTCATCGCTGATTGCTCTGTAGCCTGTCCATCCTTTGTAGCTAGTACAGTCTGCAATGTTATCAACGTAGTGTGCCATTGATCCGTATGCGTATCCACATAGAAAGATAAGAACAGATCCGATTGTCATCAGGTATTCTTTCATAGTGTTGATTCCTCATCAGGCATCTCATTCATACGACCAGTGCCACGTGTGTATAACAAGCGACAAGCTTTACCGGTTAAACCACTGAAGCGATTCTTAAGCACACGAACATGAGTAGTGTTACGCTCAATAGGATCTTCGTGTTGACCGTTACGTTCTAAACCAATCACGATATCACTTAGCTGTGCGATTGAACCTGAACCACGTAGCTGTGCTAACGATGTCGCTGCACCTTCTTCGTGACCCTTATCACTAGGTCTCTTCAAGTGTGATACTACAAACAAACTAATACCAGTCTCTTGTACCAACATACGAAGCTTAGTCATGATCTCATCGATTGCCTTACGTTCGTCACCTGACTCCTGAGCAGATACGATAATCGATACGTGGTCTACGAATACATACTTACAATCCAAGCCCCTAGCCATGAATCGTACTCGATTAAGTATGTTATCAATACTAGTAGATCCAAAGTGATCGAATAAAAATAATCTATCAGTTCCCAAAGTTGCGTCAAAAGCATATCGTCTTTCTTCATCAGTAGCATCACTGTCAGGTAGATGCAATGGTTTATTAACTGCTAAGCTCATCAATGATTGTGCTGTCTTCTTCACTGACTCTTCCAAGAACATCAAGCCAATGTTATCTTTAGAGTTGTTCAACATATGCCATACAATCTCACGTAAGAACTGTGACTTACCTAGTCCTGAACCTGCTGTCACTGTAACTAGCTCACCCTTACGGATTCCGTATGTTAAATCATTGATACCGTTGTAAGGATACAACACATCAGCTTGCTCAACAGGTGCGGACACGATATCCCATAGCGTTGAACCGGCAATAATGCCATCAGGTACGTACTTGTCAGCGTTCCACCACTTCTCAATGAACAACTTAGTATCATTGTTAGCAGAGTAATCACAAGCATCCTTGTATTGCGTACCAGTATGCTTGAAGATGTGTGCTTTACTGCCGAACAGTTCAGCTACCTCATTACTTGCCTTAACACCTTGCTCATCAGCATCGAAGCAGATAACAATCTTATCGAATGAATCAAGGTACTCGTACTGAGCACGACAATCCTTCAACGCATTACCTGCACCGTTACGAATAGATACAACAGGGTAACGTGAGCCAGTCATCTGATAGCAAGCCATCGCATCGAACTCACCCTCAGTAATCGTGATAGCTTTGCCACCTTTGGTAAACAAGTTCTGACCGAACAGGGTAGCCTCACTCCATGCACCATCGCTAGTGATTGTCTTCTCTTTCTTACCTCGCATCTTGCTAGCTACAAGAGATCCGTTCACGTCATAGTATGGAAAGTAAATCTTAGTAGCATCTACTCTGACCCCGAATACTTCAGAAGTTTGCTGTACGATTCCACGTTTAGTGAACGGGATTACTGTAGCATCGTCAGGAATGCCCTTAAAACGCTCTGTATTCAATTTAAATTTATTCCTATAGTTAGGTATTACTGTATCATCAATCGCTTCTCTAAGAGCCTTTGTGTTGGTCTGACAGCTAAAGCAATACGTATGCCCGTCACTGTAGATACTCAACGCATCACTTGAACCACAATCTTTACAGGGTCTGTGTGCTTTAACGACTGTAGAGGACTGCTTAACTTCGTACATCATCTATCCTTAATCTTAGACAAGATTCTTTTATACTCATTCCAATCTTCTTCAAACCCTATCAATGCACTATCAGGATCGTTATAGATTTCAGGAAAGTTATCGTATAAAGTATCTAAAAAGTTTAACCAGTTATCAATATCGACAACGATATCATTGTTAGAATTCTGATTCATACATTCTGTCGAACTGTCGTTTATGGTAGTAGTCTTTAATGTCTTCCATGACAGCTTCGTATCCGTATAGATCAATCTTATCGACAATATCAGACAAAGCAAAATGATATTCGTATTGTTCAGCTTCTAAAGTATCATCAAAGTGTAACATATAAGTCCTTATAAGTTAGTAGTTCTTTAATATTAATGTTTTTAAACTTCATAGTATCTTTAAAGTATAGGGTAACACAATAAATCTATCTTGTAAAGAGTCTTGTTAACAAATAAAGCGGATAGCATAACTCTTTGATTTTATTGGTAGTTTTCTTCATTGTCTTCTTTCTCGTCATTGGTTAGTAGGTCTTCACGTTCTAATGTAGGTACATCTCGAACGATTGTGCTATAACAACGTTGGCACATGTCAAGGTACTCGTTAGTGTTGACTGACTTTCGTGTAGCCTCAAAGTCACTTAGCACTTTATCGCAACAAATGCATCTCATAATAAACATTCTCCTACTTTGTTATAAGCCCATGTATACGCATCAAGCTTCTTGTTGTGAACTTTCTGCATAACTATTGTATCACATCTGAAGCGATTGTCAAGAGCGAGTAGTCTATCACGTTCCCATTCGCATTTCACGATACGAAATAGTTGGTTATCTTCGTCTAATATCCGGTAAATTTTCATAAGTCGCTGAACTCCTCTAAAGTAAATGTATACGTATCTACCATGTCAACAGTACCCACATCTTCGAACCAGTCATAAAGGTTAACAGTGATAACCCCTTTCTCTTCGTAATCGTGTGCGTTGATAGCGATATTGTTTAAGTAATGCCACCAGTCACTAATATAAACCTCTTGACCATACTCGACAATCTCATGCTTATATTGTTTTAATACTTCTAATACATCAGCTCTCATTTAATGCCCTTTCATTTAAGAATGCTTGATACGTTATACTCGATTTACTTTGTAGATACGTGATAAGCTCAGCATAATCTCTAAGTAGATCGAAATAATTATCGTATAGTCTATCGTATTCCGCTTTAGTTACCTCTTCAATATACATAGTTCCTCCATAAATAATACCCCATGTGAATAATAACATATAATGACGTGATAAGCAATAGCCAGTAGATAGGTTTATTATTACGTTGCTCATCAGCTAAGAATTGTTTACGCTCATACTCTCCGAAATCGTACATATTAACCCCTTATACTTTAAATGCGTACTTAACGATTGACCTAGGAGAATATAGTCTCTCGCTAGTATCGTATACAATGCCATTCTTAACAGCGAAGGCATGATTCTTTTTAACTACTATAAAATTTCCTACTGGATTCTCTTTTACGAATGTTGCTAATGTAATTTTTCTTATATCTTCAAGGGCTACTATCTTATTCTTTCCCTTTGTAAGGTCATTAATGACCCCTATAAGCGTCAAAACAGTAACACCCTTACCCCACCTACGTCCATGCTTTTTAAACGTCTTATGGATCGTTTTATAAGGTTTATCTAGTGCGATACTAGTAGCACACACTGAACAATCATTATTCTCAGTGAGATATTCCCAGTCACTATCTTGTTTTAATGCTCTAGGGTTATGACATATGAATTTTTTATTCATTTTAGTAGTACCTCTTTTTCTTTTTACTTGCAAGCTCTATCATTGCTCTATCCATGTCACTAGTGCCAAGCTCAGCGAAAAGATTCTCTAGTGCCTCTTGAATAGTACCTTTTTCGTATTCCATATTATCCATATAGTAGTTAACTAATTGATCTACCTTTTTAAAGTGCTCTTTAAATTCTCTATCTCTTATAACTTGTTTATCATTCATTATATAACCCTCTTTTGTAGGTCTAAACATTCTTTTAATTCATCCTCTAGTTTTTCTAAGTGAGCGAGACCATATCGTTTAGCGTCATTAATGCTTATCTTAATCTCTCGCTCCCTAGCAAATAATGCTAGTAATAAAACTACTCGATCTCTAGGTTTAAATTTTTCCATTGTTAACCCTTTACACTTAAAATTTTAATTACTTTAGCCATTTTAACACCATGAGCACGATAAGCAATAATTGGTACGTCTTTACTATAACAAGCTCTGCACCCGTTACACTTTCCGGCATTCTCATAAGCTTTACATTCTACCATGTCACTAGTTAACTGATCATTGCTAGATATAATCGTGCTACTTGTAAAGCCGTTAACAATCTCCCCCGATACTGAATCACTAGAGAATCTTACTACTACATTAGGAAGCCATTGCATTGCTTCTAGTACCTTAGCATACTTTTGGAATTTATACATGCGAGTTGGAAGCCAATGTTTAACCCATGGTGTAAGCTTCATTACATCGTATACCTTCCATGCTAATTCAACGCTATAAAGATCCCCACTATCAAGCCAACGGAAATAACGAGAGCTATCTAAAGCCTGTACCATGTCGTTAACCCATGCGTCTCGCTTCCAGTCCTCTTTATTGAACTCTCTAGGAGCTTTCACATTCTTAAATCTATAATTTCCAGTAGTAGCGTAGCACCCAGCACAAGCCGGAACTAGTTCTTTAGTTACTGGATCAATTGAACCTTGACAGGTATCGAGAGCTTGAAGAGACCATGACATAATGCCGTCAAGCTTGCTAGTTTTTGATAATTTAACGCTCATATAAAACCCCTTATCTAGTTATCGTTAAGAATGCCACTAAAGCAATAGCACTTAATAGCATTATAGACATATAAACAATAGCCATGTTGATTACTCCCTAAAGTATTCTATATATTCAAATTCTAATTCACTTTTTGATAGTGATAGAAAGTATTCTTTCCATTCATTATATTCTAGACTATCAAGACCCCAGTATAAAGCTTTAACCTCTAGTAGTTTTTCGAGTTGGTCTTTCATATTGTAACCCTCCAAGTTTTCCCCTCGCCTTGTGGAGATAGTTTAATGATTGTTCGATATTGTGAGAATGTAATCATTTTATCAAGTACCCAATGAGCACCATTATAATATTCTAATTTGACCATGTTAAACCCCTAGATAGATAGTAAGTGATCCGAAGACAAGAGCTCCTATAAGAGCCCCTGCCAATGTATGTAAAGTATAACTGATAATTGTATTCATTGTGTACCCCTTAGTTAATATGTAACTCTACACCGTTAAAAGTGTAATTCACTGGTGTATCTTTTGCAATATCTTTAAAGTTGAATTGTACGTCCGCTTTCACCAGTTGAATGTACAATCCATCATCATTGTTGTATGCGACGTAACCAAACACCGCTTTGGCTTTTCTCAAGTCACTTAGTAGCGTCTTAACTGTATTCATTGTGTTACCTCCTAAAGTGTTATCCATGACCTCAATTATAGGCATAAATTTAACATTGTCAACAATTATTTTTATATCTTCTAAGTTATTGATTTATAAGGCTTTAATACCTGACTAAGTTATAGGGTTATTAAGATACTATATTTAGTTAATTGTAGGCTTATAACTACTAGATCTAGTGAGTGCTATTAGGTTAGATCTAAGGCTTAGGAG